>Ga0208242_100134_pt1 | contig 100463 bp, 88 predicted proteins | sample SubbioAug_CSW13A_FD_184825 | JGI IMG/M metagenome (GOLD analysis project Ga0208242, IMG submission 184825) | Serpentinite rock and fluid subsurface biosphere microbial communities from McLaughlin Reserve, California, USA - CR12Aug_CSW13A (SPAdes) | ecosystem: Environmental > Terrestrial > Deep... | reverse complement strand
TTCCCGGACCTGAATAACCACTGCCGAAAGCCGAACTGCTGCACGCATGGGATTGTTACGTGCAGGAACCGGGTTGACCCCATAAAGCGCGGCTCCGGGCCGCACAACGTCATAATGAAAATCCTTACCAAGAAAGATTGCTGCCGAGTTCGCCAGTGACCGCGGCAATCCGGGAAAATGCTCGGCAAGCCGTCGAAATCTTGCAAGCTGCATCGCATTTGCTGCATGAGATGGCGTGTCCGCACATGCCAGATGGCTCATGACAAACCGGATATCCACGTTTGCAAATTGGGAGCCGCCTTTGACCCAGCCCGCAATCTCTCGCTGCGACATGCCCAGACGGTTCATTCCACTGTCGAACTGGATAACGGCCGGAAGCCGTCTCCCCAGATCGCGAGCATGCATCGACCAGGCAAGGCATTGATCGAAAGAGTTGAGAACAGGAATGAGTCCGGCTTCCGCACAGTCGGCCTCACCGCCGCTCGGAAGGCCGTTCAGAACGTAAATCGATGACTCGGACAAATGCGGCGAAAGCCGAAGTCCTTCGTCGAGATGCGCCACGAAAAAATCTCGACAGCCCTCGGCATGCAACACCGGGCCGATGTGTCGTGCACCGAGCCCATAGGCATCGGCCTTCAGCACCGCGCCACACCTCACGCGTGCGCCGAGCTTGCCCCTGAGAAACCGGTAGTTCCAGCGCACCGCGTTGAGATCAATTGTCAGCACCGCGCCCGCGTGCAGAGCACCGTCTTTTGTTATCGAACCCGCCACTCGAATCCACCCCAGCAAAGGCACCTTCAGACGCAGAATGCCAGCAGCACAGGAGGGATTCTCAGCGAAATATTGCCTTAAGCCACGATATTATTCATGAAAATAGCGGACATTGGCTATTATTTGGCGTATTCCTGCGTCGACAGCAGGGGCTCATTTTTATGATGGTGGAAACTGACTCAATCGACCGGAAAATCATGCGTGAACTCGTGCAGGATGCCCGGATCAGTCAGGTCATCCTTTCCGAGCGCGTCGGGCTCTCGCCCACCGCCTGCGCGAGGCGGCTGCAACTTCTCGAGAAGGCCGGCATCATTCGCGGTTACTCTGCGGATATCGATGCGGCCGGGCTCGGCTTTCTGATGACTGTGCTCGTCCACATTACCCTGGATCGTCAAAACGAGGACGCACTTACCGCGTTTGAAAGGGAGATCGAGAAATGTTCCGACGTCGTATCTTGTTACCTGATGTCAGGAAGCGATGATTATCTTGTGCAGGTCCAGGCACGCGACATGGAAGACTACGAACGCATTCACAAGCAACATCTGTCGCGCATGCCGGGTGTAGCACGCCTGCATTCGAGCTTCGCCATGCGCAGCGTCGTCAAGCGCACCATTTCTCCCGCAGCACTCAGCGGCTGAGATAGCGCATCTACTCTCCAAAGCTCTCAACAAGCGCGGCAGACGTTCCCGCTCCTGTTGAAGTGAGTTTGAGCTCAGCCGCGCGGAACGACGTGCGGTATCGTTCGCTGCTGGCGTCGCCGTAAAGCGTTGTCCGTTGGCGGGGCACCCGCTTCATTCCGCGGATAAGCGCCTCCATTTCACGTGGCGCCATCTCATGCCCATGCTCTGCACCGGCCGAACGAGAAATTGTTTCATCCATCAACGTGCCACCGAGATCGTTGACACCGGCCTGCAGGCAGGCACGAACTCCCGCTTCACCAAGCTTCACCCAGGACGTCTGAATGTTCGGCACCAGCGTATGAAGCGCCAGCCGACCGACTGCATGCATCAGGACAACCTCACGGAAGGTCGGCCCCTTGCGCGATCGGCCTTTGAGATAGATAGGTGCTTCCATATGAACGAAGGGCAGCGGAACGAACTCCGTAAAGCCGCCTGTTTCAGCCTGCAGATCGCGAATGCGCAGAATATGCCGCGCCCAATGCTCGTAGCGATCGACATGGCCGAACATGATGGTTGCCGTGCTGCGCAGCCCTTCGCGATGCGCCGTCTCCATGACGTCAAGCCACTGCGCCGTATTGATCTTGTCCGGACATAAGACTGAACGGACTTCGTCGTCCAAAATCTCCGCGGCCGTGCCCGGCAATGTGCCGAGGCCGACTGCCTTGAGTTCACGAGCAAATTCCCTGACGGAAATTCCAAGCGTCTTCGCACCCTGAAACACCTCAAGCGGCGAGAAGGCGTGGACGTGCATGTCCGGCACGGCCTTTTTCACCGTCCGGCATATCTCGAGATATTTGGCGCCGGTATAGGCCGGATGAATTCCACCCTGCATGCAGACCTCGGTGGCGCCGCGCTCCCATGCTTCTCGCGCCCGACGCCCGATCTCATCCATCGAAATGTCATAAGGCCGCCCACGCAAATTCTCGGCCAACTTACCTTTTGAAAAGGCGCAGAACTGACACTTGAAATAGCAGATGTTGGTGTAATTGATATTGCGGGTGACGACGTAGCTGACAACCTCGCCGTTGACATCGCGCCGCAGCTCATCCGCCGCGCGGCACACCGCCACAAATTCGTTATCTTCTGCTTCAAAAAGCATAACGATTTCTGCTTCCTCCAGCCGCTGTCCTGCCTGGGCTTTCCCGACGATTCTCCCGACGGCGCTGCTGGCAACGACAGGCGCGAGCTCTTGCAGCTTCGCCAGATCTTGCGCGGGCGGTTCGCAGGCTGCCCCGGGACACCAATCATCGCCGCGAGGCCAGCCGTGTCCATCCACGAAATTCAGTAGTGCAGTCTCAAGTGACCTATCGACCCAGCGCGCATGATGACGGGCATAAGCAGGGTAAATCGCAAGACGCTCTACGAGTTTCTTGCCGCATTGCGCGGTCGCTTCTTCAAGGCGCGTGAGGTGCGGCCAAGGCGCTTCCGGATTCACGTGATCCAGGGTGACTGGAGACACCCCTCCCCAGTCATTGATCCCGGCCTCCACAATCATGTCCAGCACGCCGGGACTGAGATTGGGTGGTGCCTGGATATTCATGTCCGGACGAAATAACAGCCGCGCGAGTGCGATGGTCCAGAGATGATCCTCAAGCGTCGCGGCCGGCACCCGCGCCATGCGTGTGTCCGGCTTCGGCTTGAAGTTCTGGATAATGATTTCCTGGAGATGACCATAGCGCTCGTCTAGTTCCCGCAGCGCCAACAGCGCTTCGATGCGCTCAAGCGGTGTTTCGCCGATTCCGATCAGCACCCCGCTCGTGAAGGGAACACCTTGCTCACCGGCGAGCGCGATGGTCTGCAACCTCGACGCCGGATCCTTGTCCGGCGAGCCGAAGTGCGGACCACCGCGCTCGCAGAGCCGCGACGATGCGCTTTCGAGCATAATGCCCTGTGAAATCGACACCTTACGCAACGCCGCGATGTCATCTGTTTCCATCAGGCCCGGATTGACGTGCGGCAGTAGGCCCGTCTCGTTGAATACGACGCGAGCCGCCTCCTCAAGATAGGCTAGCGTCGTGGAGTAACCCATCTCCTTCAATTCGTCCTGCGCGTGGCGGTAACGCAGTTCAGGCTTGTCTCCCAGCGTAAATAGCGCCTCCTTGCAGCCCGCCTCGCGGCCGGCGCGGGCAATCGAAAGCACTTCATCGAGGGTAAGGTAAGCACGCTGCCGTTTGCGCGGCGCATGAGCGAATGTGCAGTAATGGCAGACATCGCGACACAGTTGCGTCAGCGGAATAAAGACTTTCCGCGAGTAGGAGACCTTTGTTCCATGCACCTCGTCGCGCTGTTGTGCGGCGAGTCGCATCAGATCGGAAAGAGCCAAGCCGTTAACAAGAGACAGGACATCCTGCGCCGAGACGTCACTCCGACGAAGCACCTCCTGAATCAATCTGTCCGCCATGACACCAGAACCTCGTATCATTGCTTGTGCAGTGAAGGACATGAGATCGCCGGCCGCAAGAATCCGGAATTTGGCTCCCGCATGGATGCGTTAGCCGGGGCAACTGCGAAAGCTGCATCATGCCACCGCTCTGGTGCACCGATGGAGCGCAGATAGCGATCCGTCGCCGTCGCTGTATTCCGTTGCAGAAAGTGAAACAAATCCTCAGGCTGATCGATGTCCAATCCTATCCGGCCGTTCAGAACCACTTTTGGCTTGATGCCGATCTGATTGGCTGCACTGACATGACGCGCGAAACTCTGCGCACCAAAGCATAGCTCCAGCTGCCCCGGCAGGTTTATCGCCAACGCGTTCGTGCCGCCATCCCGCGTCGCAGGCACGATAGCCATATATCCGCGCTTCAGAGCGGCAAGCAGGCCGGAAATATCCTCGCTCAAGACCGTGGGCACATCGCTTGGCAGAATGACGACACATCGACCTCCGCGCTCCCCAACCGCGGCAAGTCCGGCCTTGATTGCATCATTGGTACCGGCCGCATAGCCATCATCGATCACTTCCACGCCGAGACGCAACGCTTCCATCGCGACCTCGTCTGAATTCGTGACAACGGCAATGTTTCGCGGCCCCAAAGCACCACCAGCAGCGCCAAGAACATCGGACAACATCATCCGCGCCAGCATGGCGCGCTCAGAATCGCTCAGAAGGGGTGAAAGCCGACACTTGGCCATCGCAAAGGACTTCGCCGGAACGACAATCCATGCATCGCTACCAATCACGACGCGCCTCCCGAATGAGGAGCAGCTTCTCTGCTCTGACCCCGCCGCTCAATGCGACGACAACTCCTTCACCCGAACCATGAGTTGACGGCCGGCTCATCGAAACAGATCCTGCTCTCTCGGACGCACCAGAGCCGACGCTGCGTTCATGGGCGCAGAACTTGAAAATCCACGAACGTGCACGATGGGTTGTGCTTCCGCGCCCTGCCCCATCACCAGTGACGCCGCTGCAGCCAGCTCGTCAGCGATGGCAGTTTCCGTCACCTGCATCGGCCGGCTGAACAGATCATGCACCCCAATCAAGCTCTGCAATGACGGTATTCCCGCGCTTCCCAGCGCAACGCCCACGACGCCATTGCGCCAAGGGCGGCCGAAACTGTCGTTCACAACAACGCCAACGCTCACGCCAAAACGCCGATCGAGACCAGCTTTCAAATCTTCACAGCTTGCATCCGGGTTCTCCGGCAACAGCAGCACGCGGTGACCCTGACTTTGCTCAATATTGGACTCGTCGATCCCCGCATTCGCCATGACAAAGCCCAAGCGATGAGCGACGATCATCACGTTCCTCCGCGTACGGACCACCTGGGTCGACTCGGAAAGTACGACCTCGATGTGCCGCGGGTCTTTCCCAACGGTCTTCGCAAGTTCCAACGCGCGAGCAGAGGGCGTCACATTATCGAGGTAGACGTATCTGTTCTCCGACTTTGACACGATCTTCTGTGCGAGTATCAAGACATCGCCAGCGATTACTTCAATTCCGGCGCGGATCGTTCCATCGGCGATGATCTGAACGAGATCGTCGCCCGGTTGAACCAGGGGGATATCGGGAAGGGCCGTATAGGTGATGCTCCTCGTCAAAGGTACGCTTCCTTCGCAGTTCCGGGTCTACCGCCGCTCAATTGTCACGGCAGATCATTTGGGCCCGGATCTAAAGAGTCCGGCAATCCAACGTCCAACCGCTGATAGCACGAGAGTGAAAACGTTCAGGGATTGCGGCTCCGTGTGCACTGACGGGGCAGCTTGCGGGGTGGCGGTCGTTCTTTCCGAGGCGGAGGTGGGCGCAGGCGCTGCATTAACCGCAAGCATCTTCTCAAGATTGCCTGCGAATATTTTGGTAATGCTGGCGGCAATTTCCTTGACGAGACTACCGCGGCTGAACTGAGCTAGCGTCCCGGTCATGCTGTAATCGACCTTCAGCGCAATACGCGTGGTGTGATCATTAACGGACAATAGTTGGTACACGACAGAAGCGTTCACGCGAGAGGCGCTCTTGCCATCACGTCCTGTACCCTTGATCGTGCCTGAATGGGCGGCCTCGTCGCGCGTAACTTCCGCATCACCCGCAAAAGCCGCCTTGATCGGCCCGAGCTGAACGCGAAAAACACCACTCGCCTTACGGTTATCCTCGACATTGGTGATCGCTGCGCCCGGAATGCAGGACGCGGTGGCACGAAGATCTTCGAGCGCGCGCCACACGACCGGGAGCGGATAAGTTACGTCGAAAGCCTGTTCTAGCTGCAAAAGTCTTTACTCCTTGGCTTCGGCGGCGAAAACGTTCTGAACCGCGCGTACGATCCCCTGATATCCGGTACAGCGACAGAGATTTCCTGACATCTCGCGGCGGATTCCAGCTTCATCCAATTTTTCGAATCGCGTTGTGACGTCGTAAGCCGTCATCAGCATGCCGGGTGTGCAATAGCCGCATTGCAGGGCATGTTCGGCAGAAAATTCAGCGCGGATGGCGCTCATTCTCTCGTCGCAATCAAACCCTTCAATCGTCCTGATATCGCGGCCATCGCAAGCGGCGGCAAGAGCGATGCACGAACGGGCCGACACACCGTCTATATGGATCGTGCATGCACCGCAGACACCGTGCTCGCAACCGACATGCGTTCCCGTCAGACTCAATTTCTCGCGAAGAAAGTCCACCAGCGACATGCGTGGATCGACGCTCGCGCTCAGAGGCTCACCGTTGATGGTCAGAGATATCTGGATCATTGCCGCGCTCCCGTCTGCAACGCCCGCATCACCGCGGCAGCATGGAAATGAAGATGACGGCCCTCCACAGATGGCGCGGCCGCGCCGAGTGCATGTCGAATGCTGTCGAGGGTGACGGCCTGCGTGTCCTTCGCAAGGAGGGAAAGCAGAACCGCGGGGGTTGACATCGCTCCTGCGACGACGCGGTAGACGCTGCGCGCTTCGTCATCGATCACACAGCCGATTGCTTCCGCAAACTCGCCGACCTTGCGTGTATGCTTGTAGTATCCCCACCTCGCCTTTGCGCTGAGGAGCGGAATGTGAACCGAGGTCAGAATCTCTCCCGGCTGCAACGCCACCGTGAAGTTGCCGAGAATGAAATCCGCAATCGACAACTGACGCGCTCCATCAGGCCCCGAAATGGTCACCTTGGCGTCCAGCGCCAACAAACACGACGGCCAGTCCGCCGCGGGATCGGCATGAGCCAGACTCCCGCCAATCGTGCCGCGATTGCGCACACCGCGATAGGCGATCCCCCCCGCCACATATCGCAAGATATCGAACGTCACGCCGGATTCCTGACAGAATTCAAGCGCCGAATGGGTCACAAGCGCACCGATGGATACTTCCGTTGACGATACCTCCATGGCCTTCAGCTCAGCGAGCGCGGAAAGATCAACGATCGCCGCCGGCCGAACCAGACGCAGGTTGAGCATCGGCATCAGGGACTGACCGCCCGCGAGAACGCGAGCATCGCCCTCATATCTCACAAGGACATCCGAAGCTTCGGCAAGACTGGCCGGACGATGGAATTCAAAGGAAACGGCCTTCATCACGCCAACCTTGCAGGGATTCCGGGCGCAATCCCGGCCTGCTCAAGGGCATCCAGAATCCGCGCCGGAGAGACAGGCACCTCGGCAACTTCTGCACCGAACGGAATCAGCGCATCGTTGACCGCATTCACGATCGCGGCCGGTGGCGCGATCGCACCACCCTCACCTACGCCCTTCAATCCGAAACGCGTGAATGGCGATGGTGTTTCAATGCTGAACAGGCGAATGTTCGGAATGTCACCGCACCCCGGCACCAGATAGTCCGCGAATGTGGATGCCTGCGGTTGACCTGACTCGTCGTATCGAACCTCCTCGAACAGCGCAGTCCCGATGCCCTGCACAATGCCGCCGAGAATCTGGCCTTCAACGATCATCGGATTGACCTGCGTCCCGCAGTCGTCGACAGCGACGTAATCGCGAAGCTTCACAGTGGCAAAATCGCGATCAATTTCGACAACGGCCACGTGCGTGGAATAGGCGAATGCGCCGGTATCCTGCTTGGGACGATAACCGCCGATCACTTCAAGACCGGCAGAGTCCATATCTGACGGCAGCTCAGCCGGTGAGAAATAGGCAATGCGCGCAATCTCCGTAATGGTCATCGACGCGGAGCCAGCATGGAAAGCGCCTTGACGGAATTCGAGATCGTCTACGGAACGCTGCATGAGATGCGCGGCCGCTTTGCGAAGGCGATCCAGCAAGCGGTCGCACGCATCAGCGACCGCACCGCCGACCATGATCATGCATCGCGATGCATAAGTGCCGGTTGAATAAGGCGTAAGCGCGGTATCGCCATGAACTACACTGATGTGATCGACATGCACGCCGAGAACATCCGAGGCCACCTGAGCCAGCGATGTTTCCATGCCCTGACCGTGCGACTGAACGCCCGTGCGAATATCGACGCCGCCATCAGGCGTAATGCGGACCGCCGCCTGTTCATGTCCTGGCATAAGTCGCGTGCCCAGCCCGGCGAGCGTCGACGTGCTGACACCTGTATGTTCGGTATAGGTAGCGAAGCCAATTCCAAGGAGCGAACGGCCATCGGCCAATCGCTCCTTTTGCTCGGCACGCAGCATATCGAGGTCGATAGCGTTCAGGGCCGTATCGAGACCCTTCCGATAATCGCCGCTGTCATAGAGCTTGCCGGTTACGGACTGATAAGGCATCTCCTCGACGGACACAAGATTTTCACGCCGAACAAGATAGGCCTCGCGCTTGACTGCACGCGCCAGCGCGTCGATCGTCAACTCGGTCGCGAAGCAGGCGCCCGGTCGCGCCACGGCGCGGTAAGCCTGAATCGGCGGCTTGTTTGTCGCCACCGTCTTCGCAGTCACGCGATAGTTCTTGAGCCGATAAGGCCCCGGCAGAATGCCGCTGGCCTGAATGGCATCGAAGGCACAGGTATGCGGCCAGATCGAATAGGCTCCCGCGTCGACAATGACTTCTGCGTCCAGTCCGAGCAACTGGCCTTGCTCGTCGCCATAGACGGTCATATTGTAAATGTGTTCTCGGCTATTCGCGCCCGCCGTTAAATGCTCGCGCCGATCTTCCAGCCAGCGCACGGGCCGCCCGAGCTTCATCGCGAGGTAGCCAAGGATCAATTCTTCCGGGTGAAGAATGGCCTTGTAACCAAATCCTCCGCCAACATCCGGCGCAACGACACGGATACGATTCTGATCGAGCTTGAGAAATTCGGACAAGCCGGTACGTATCAGATGAGGCGACTGCGTTGAGGAATGGACAACAAGCTGATTGGCCCGTTCGTCCCACAAAGCGACGACCCCGCGCCCCTCCATGGGCACAATGGCCTGACGCGCCAATTTGTAGGTTCGCGTCAGACGAATAGGCGCGCTTGCGCGCACCACTTCGAAATCCCGCCCCAACTCAAGCTGATGGAAGATATTTCCGGTCAGCTCAGGGTGGATCGCGGGCGCGCCGGACTCCATCGCCGAGACGGCATTTGTAAGCGCTGGAAGTTCATCAAAGTCAAAGAAGACCCGTTCGGCAATATCTTCTGCTTCGGCGCGGTTCGAACCTACGCAAGCCGCCAGAATCTGGCCGACGAAATTCGCCTTATCTCGCGCCATCACAGGATAAGGAGTCTTCACATAGCCGGCGATCGTTCCTTCCGCCAGAATCGGCTGAATCGCACCCAGATTCGCGCTTGTGAAGACCACCGCCCGATCATCCGGATCGATTTCTGCCGGCTTGAGAACGGCATGCGCGACCGGACTGCGCACAAACGCAACATCCAACATCCGAGGAAAAACGAGATCGCCAACAAACGTGCTTCTGCCATGCAGATGCCGACGATCTTCCTTGCGCGGAACGCGGGCTCCGATTCCGGTAGATTCCATCGTGATCTCCACTGACAACTTTCGACCCGTGAACTCAACCGCCGAGATACGCATCCCTGATGCCGTCGTCATGCAAGAGTGCCGAGGATTCCCTCTGCGGCGACACGACCCCACGTTCGATCACATAGGCGAGGCTGCTGTACTCCAGCGCCATGAATGCGTTCTGCTCGACCAGCAGGATTGAAACGCCCTGCTCGTTGATGCTTTTCAGCTTCTCGAATACTTCCTCGACGAGATTCGGCGCCAGGCCCAGCGACGGCTCATCAAGCAACATCAGCTTGGGGCGGGCCATGATAGCCCGTCCGATGGCAAGCATCTGCTGCTGTCCACCGGACAACGCCCACCCAAGCTGATTGCGTCGCTCGGCAAGAATCGGGAACAGGCCAAAGACGCGATCAAGATCATCGTCCAGCTTTTGCCCGCGGCCTGCCCACGGCGTCGTCGCCACCCGAAGATTGTCGTAGACGCTCAGGCCCGGAAAAACGCCGCGGCCTTCCGGCACCATCGAAACTCCCATCCGCGCGATCTCGGGAGTTGCGATGCCGGAAATATCCCGCCCCTCGAGCAGGACAGAGCCGCGTGCGCGCATTGCACCCATGATTGCGCGCAACGTGGTGCTCTTTCCGGCGCCGTTGGCACCGATCAATGTCACCATTTCTCCCTGTGGAACGCAGAGGTTGATGTTGTGCAACACCTCCACGCCGTCGGGATAAGCGGCGCTCAGATTACGAACCTCAAGCAAAAGCATTCTGCACATCCTTTGCCATTGCCCGCTTTCCAAGATAAGCGCTGATCACCTCGGGATTGGTTCGAATGTCCTGTGGCACGCCGCCCGCGATCTTCTTTCCGAAACTGAGAACTGTGATGTCGTCCGCGATGCGCATCACGAATGGCATATTGTGCTCGACGATCAGCACCGTCAGCCCAATCGCCTTCATCTTCTGAACACAGTTCACAAGGCGCTCAACCTCAGTCGGATTCATGCCGGCCGCCGGTTCATCCAGCAGGATCATCTTCGGACGCATGGCGAGGGCGCGCGCAATCTCAACGAGACGCTGCTGCTCATGGGGCAGCGAGCTGACAAGAATGTCCCGAACATGCCAGAGGCCAACGAACCGCAGGGCTGCTTCAGCGAGAGCATCCAGTTGCCTTTCTTCAGCAGCCGCCGACGGCAATCCCAGTACGACTGCAAGCCAGCCAGCGGATCTGGTCGCCCGGCAGCCCACCAGAACATTCTCTTTCACAGTCAGCGAATGGAATGACCGCAGGTTCTGGAACGTGCGGGCAATACCCAGCTTTGCGAGATTCCAGGAAGCGGTTTGCTGAAGTTTCTCACCGTCAAACGTCATGGTGTTGGGGGCTGGAACATAGACGCCCGAAACCAGGTTGATGAAAGTCGACTTCCCTGCGCCGTTCGGCCCGATCAACGCGTGAATCGATCCGGCCTTCACATCCATCGACAGGTCGTTGATTGCAACCAGTCCGCCGAACCTGCAAGTCAGATGGTCGATCGCAAGCATATTCGCATTCGCGGGCAAATGCGTTGCCTCTGCGGGCCGGAGCAATGCGATTGCCGGATCGTCCAGCGAAAGCTCGTCGGCAAAATCCGAGGCGGTCGCCTGCGGCACTCTCGCAGCCTTCCCCCTGTTGAAAAGACCGAGAATGCCCTGCGGCAAGAACAGCACGGTGAACGCAACACCTGCGCCGTAGATCACCTGATAATATTCCTTCGACACCCGAAGCATTTCCGGCAACGCCATGATGAAGATCGCACCGAGGACAGGTCCAAAGGTCGTTCCCATACCCCCAATCAGCACCATGCTCAGGACCTGCGCCGTCACCTCGAACGTGAAGGTGTCCGGACTGAGAAATCCTACGAGGTTCGCATAAAGCGCTCCGGCAAAACCAGCGATCACCGAGCTGATCACAAACGCGAGAATTTTCATGCGCGTGACATTTACACCCGTGGTGCCTGCGGCCATCTCCGCATCGCGGATGGCCGCAAACTCACGCCCAAACTTGGAACGCTGAGTCCGGTATGACGCGATCAGGACCAGAATGAGCACTGCCAGAACGAGGAAATAGTATTTCTGATCGTTGTCGAACTCGAAGCCGAACAGCTTTGGCGACGGGATCCCTGAGATTCCGTCTGTGCCGCGCGTCACTTCACGCCAGTTGTACAAAACGATACGGACGATTTCACCGAAGCCGAGCGTTCCGAAAGCCAGATAGTGCCCTTTGAGCCGCAGCGCAGGAATACCGATGATCGCACCTGCGATCCCCGCCGTGATGCCCGAAGCGATGAAAGCCGGCCAGAACATCTCGCCCGAGGTGCCATGCGTCATGAGCGCCGCGGTATAGGCACCGATGCCAAAGAATCCTGCATGGCCGAGCGAAATCTGACCTGCATAGCCCAACACGAAATTCAAGCTCACAGCAAGAATTGCGTAGATAATGCCCATGTTGATCAGACGCAGGAAATAATCGTCCTGAACGACGAACGGCAGCGCGCACAGAAGTGCCAGACCCGCAATGACAGCAAGCTTGCGCATGAATCAACCGCGCTCCTTGATCGCTTCGCCGAGAATCCCGCGCGGGAAGGCAATCAGAAAGAGAATGAGGATCGCGATACAGATCGCGTCCTTGTAAACCGACGACACATAAACGGCTGCGAGGATCTCGATCAATCCAATTCCGATACCTCCAATCACGACACCCGGAATGCTGCCGAAACCTCCAATGACAACTGCAATGAATGATTTGAGCAGCACTGCGCCACCCATGTCGCTGTCGACGAGAAAAATCGGGGCGAGCAGCACACCCGCGAAGCCGGCGATCGCACCGGACATGATAAATGTGATGCCAATCATCCGGCGCGGCCTGATCCCCATATACTGAGCCATTTGCGAATTCTGCGCCGTGGCTCTGAGCCGCCGACCGAGGTCAGTATGAAAGAACAGCACGTACTGCAAGCCAAGCACGATCGCTGTGAACGCAATAATGGCGAGGTTTTCGGGCGACATCGCAACAGAGCCCAATGTCACCACGTCCACCGATGTCATCGGCAGAGCCTTTAGAGGATTGGGGCCCCAGATAATAATCGCGAGATTCCGGGCCAGAATGGAGAAGCCGATCGTGACAATCACGAAGTGCAGATAGGACCGGTCTTTCAGAGGATAAAACAGAACCCTCTGAAAGACCCAGCTCAACACGCCGATCGAAGCAGCGGACACAATCACGGCGATCCAGTAAGGCATGATTGCCGTAGTGGTGACGAGAGCGAAAGCCCCCAGCATGACGAATTCACCCTGCGAGAAGTTGAGGCCGCCGGATGCGTTGTAAATCAGAATGAAAGCCAGGCCGACCAGGGCGTAAATACACCCCATCGCGATTCCTGATGCGATAATCTGTGCCATCACTCATCCGTATGCTGGGTTGCGTCTCGCTATCCGCGCTCAGTTTCGCGCGACAACGCTCGTTTTACCGTTGTCGTCGAACTTCATGATCACGCGCTGGTGCCACAACGTGCCTTCCTCGTCAGATTTGTAGTTGCCGAGAATACCGTCATAGGACTTGGTCTTGAAGCCATCGCGGATCGCATCCCGGTCCACACCTTTTTCCTTCATGATTTCGACCAGCATTTTGACGGCGTCATAGTCCTGGGCGATATACATGTCCGGCGGGAAGCCGGCGCGCTTCTTGTAATCTTCCACGAACTTCTTGACCGCGGGCCGATCATTCTGCGTGGGGAGCACGTCGGGCGCCTGGCAATACTTGCCGGCGACTTCTGCAGGCGTCACGAGCTCGCGAAGATAAGCCTTACAGGTGCTCGCGGACGCCATATAGATCGCCTTGCCGCCGAGCTGCATGAATTTCTTCAGGGTCAGCGACTCGTCGATCGGGTATCCCTGAACGAAAACAACTTCAGCACCTGCCGCATTCATGGTCTCGATTTGTGCGGTCATATCCTTGTCGGTCGGCTGATACGAGGCGACAGCAACCGGAGTGATGTTGCCCTGCTCCTTCAGCTCCTTGGTCAGGTAGTCACGTCCCTGATAGCCCCACTCAGCCATAACGTGGATGATTCCGATCTTGGTCTTCTTTAGATCGTTGATGATGAACTTCGCGAGGCCCTTTTTGTCCACGGCATCGTTGCCGCTGTCACGGAAGTAGTACTTCGCGCCGGTTTTTGTGACGCCGGGCGTCGTCGCGCCGCCAATAAGCGTAACCTTGGCTTTTTCTGACACCGGCTGCAGCGCGAGGATTTGCGTTCCAAGGCCCGGCCCGATCACAGCGACGGGCTTCGACTGCAGAACCTTGTTCAGCGCATTGATCGCTGTGGTGTTGGATGCCTGGGTATCCTCAACGACTAGCTCGATCTTCTTGCCGTTGATTCCGCCCGCAGCGTTCACTTCGTCAATCGCGAGATTGATGGCTTCGAGATTCGGCTTTCCGTATGGCGACAGAACGCCGGTGATCGGCAACACCGCGCCGACAATGATCTTGTCCTGCGCGAAGCTTGCGCTCGCCATGAGCGAGACGCCTGCAGCAACAACCCCTCCAATGAGAAGTGCGCGACCGTTGTTCCGTTTCATTTCAACACCCCTTTTTTCCTTTGAGCACGACATCGCACTCGCCATTCCCACCCTAAAAGGCACGGTAACAGCGAATTCTATGCGTTTCAATGTTAAAAACATTGTTTCTTTCAGAGAAACATCCGCGTATAATGCTGCATACAGGGCAAGGATCAACTCGAAAGAATAAGCAATGAGCGCGAAGTTTGAGCATGTTAGAGCTGCAGAATGCATCGCGAGCCGCAGCCTCTACGCGAGAGTCTTCGTCAGCTTGCGCCACGGCACCCGCACGCCCGCACGCGACAAAAAGGCGCGACAGGCAAACCCGCGCAGCGCCCTGGATGCCTCAAAAGCAAGCCCACTCGCAGGGGAAGAGACTTTCGCCATCGCCGCAATTCGCTCGCGGTTTTCGAGATATCACTCGAAAGGCGTCTCGTCGTGCGGGGCATTTCAACAGTTACACGGGGATTCCGGTCGGGCAGATGAGGGCTTCCCATTGACGCGCGACATCAAAAGCGAAAGCTTTCGTGAATACTCCAGAACTGACCGCAATGATCCATCAGGTAGCCGCCAAGCACCCTTCATATCCGGCCTGCCGCCCCGGGCATCACCTATCCGATACTCAACTGAACGCACTCGCTGACATTTTTGAAATCACCAGAACGCCGCCGCAAGAAAGATCAGGCCTCCCATGAAGGCACGCACTGAAGCCGGAAACCAATCCCTTATCCGAGGCCTCAAGATCCTCGAGTCGTACACTTCATCGAAGCAAAGCTGGGGCGTTCGCGAACTGGGGCGCACGCTGGATATCAATGCCGCAACGACTTATCGGCTGATCGCGACGTTGGCGGATCGCGGCTATCTGGAAAAGAACGCCGATACGCAAAAATATCATCTGGGACCCAAGGTCGTTCAGCTCGCCGCCAATTATTCGATGCAAAATTCGCTGATCGAGATCAGCCTGCGAATCTTCGCCAAATACGAATCGCAGTTTCCGTACAACTTCTACATCGGCGTCATGAGCTCCGACGACGTGACCTATATCGCAGTCCACGAGTCCCGCGGCCCTCTCAAAATAATCATCGAGCCAGGCCAGAGCGTCAGCCTCTACGGTTCGGCACTGGGCCGCCTGCTGCTCTCCCAGGAGAGCGACGAATTTATCGAAGCACTTCTCGCCCGGAAGCCGATGGAAAAGATTACATCCCTGACGGTTACAAACCAGAAGGAGTTTATGAAGCAGATCCGCCAGATCAGAAAGAGCGGCTATGCCGTAAACCGCGGCGAAATCTACGAGGAGATCGCCGCCGTCGCCACACCCATCACCGGCCTCGACGGCAAGGTCGTCGCCGGCCTCGCACTGTGCTTCCCGCTTCACTATCTCGACACGAAGAAACTCGATCTTGATGAAATCATCCGACTGTCTCAGGTGATCGCAGACGAGATATCTGCGGCCAACCGCAGCACGGTTATTCGATAGCCAGCTCGCCCCCGCTAGAGGACAACAAGCTGCCGCGGCGAGCCCGACGTCAGAAGCACGTTGGGGCCAGTTTCAGAGACCACGAACGGATTCTCCACGTGCACCGCGCCGACGCCAAACTCGTAGTACGGCGTTTCGATGTTGATCACCATGCCAGGCTCGATGACCACATCGCTGCTGTCGTTGAGGATCGGCTGCTCGTAAACTTCCGCACCGATGCTATGACCGACGTGATGCCGGCGATAACGGGGCTCGCCATTGTCGCGCACGGCCTGGACTGTCAGATGGAATACGTCCGCGCCCGTCATGCCGGGGCGTGTATGCTCAATTCCCGCACGTTCCCCCTCCGCCATGGCACGATACAGCTCCAGAATGCGGGCTGAAGGCTCGCCAAAGCTGAATGTGCGGGCCAGATCCGACCAATACCCGTCACAGGTGCAGCCGACATCGAACCAGATGGTGTCACCTTTCTGAAGCGGGGTCCGATCCGGCTTGATCTGGCCGCCCACGCTGTTCCGCCCGAAGCGAATCATCGTGAATTCGGGACGTCCACCTTGCGATACGATCGAGCGGTTGAACTCGAGATACAGCTCCCGCTCTGTCACACCCTGTTGCGCAATCGATACTGCGGCCGCGATGGCCTGCTCGGTGATAAGGCCCGCGCGTGCGATACGCCGCACTTCTTCCGCGGTCTTGACGCGACGCACCCACGCAAATGCTGCGGAAGCCGGAACGAAGTCTGTCGTCGCCAGTTCTTTCCTGAGCGCCGCTTCCACACCGATCCGGAAGCCATTCTCGTCCAGCCCGACGCGCTTTCCGGCAAGTCCGGCCTTCTTCAATGCGGACGCAAGCGCTGCCGCACCATTCGGTTGCGCGGGATTATTGGTGAGGCTCTGAAGACGCCGCTCGTGCTGTGGCAACGCTTCCCGGGTGTGATGTTCGCGATAGAAAACGCCAAAATTAACAGCTTCGACAATGTTGGCGGTGCTATCCAGCACCTGGTCGATCTCGCCTGTGGACGAAACGAAGGTGACCTCCTCAGGGGCGTCGCGCGTAATGACCGCATAGCATTGGCCGAAATACGGATGCAAATGCAGCGAAACACTCTTGATATCCGTCAGGTAATGCACGTTCTCCGTGGTCGCCGCGACCAACCCGTCCAGATTTTCATCGGACATTTTCCGCTTCAGCCGCTCAACGTGCGCCAGCATTCTTCACCTGTTTTATATATTGAAACACTATTTCATTATGTGTGACACGACATCTCGTCATCGTCAACTTGGAAACGGCTTGATTCGAGTATTCACCCGGGAAAGCCGCTGCTTCCGCCTTGACGATACGATCTCCCAGTGGTTCATTGATGAAAACAGCGTTTCTTTATTTGAAACAAATAACCGGAGATGAGAATGAAGATCAGCGTGGGACTCCCGACGGGCATGGAAGGCCTGATGTATCCGGTGCCTTTCTCGACCCCGAAGGACATCGTCGATATCGCGGTTCACGCCGAACGGCTGGGCTATCACTCGGTCTGGGGCAATGACCACATGACCACCCAGCACTATGTGCGCGAAGAATTCTCCACGCCTCCGAACTACTGGGAACCATTGATCACCTACGGCTTCATCGCCGCCGCCACCAAAACGCTCCGCATGGGCACCGGAATGCTGATTCTGCCAATGCGCCGCGACATCGTCGTGACCGCAAAGCAGATTGCGACGCTCGATCAGTTCAGCAACGGACGCGTGGAGATCGGTATCGGCGTCGGCGCATATCGCGAGGAATTCGAGGCCCTGCAGCCAAACTTCAAGGCGCATCGCGGCAATATGGTCGACGAAGGCCTGAAGGCACTGCGGCAGCTCTTCACCGAACGGTCCGCGTCGCACGATGGCGAATACTATCAGTATCGTGACGTTGAAATGTTCCCGAAGCCCCTTCAGTCGACCTTGCCGCTTTATCTCGGCGGCAACAATCCAAATGCAATCCAGCGCGCCGCGCGCGCAGGCGACGGATGGATGCCGGCCTGCGTCGAAGTCTCCAAGCTGCGTGAATGCACGAAGATGCTGCACGAGCTCGCAGCGGAGAGCGGCCGCGACGGAACCAAGCTCGAAGTCGCACCTCAGTACATCGTTTATGTCGGGAAAACCCGCGAACAGGCTATCGCCAAATTCAAGCAGTCGCAAATGTACAATCACCTTGTTTCATTGAGCAAATCGACACTCAAGGATCAGGGCGCAGTTGCACACGAGGACATCAACCTCGTCGGCGACGCCCAGCATGTCATCGACCTCGGGCTGAAGCTGAAAGAAGCAGGCGCTACCCATCTCCTCGGCCTTTACTTCGCAGTGAACACGGTACCCGAACTACTCGAGCAGATGCAGATCTTCGCGGAAGAAGTCATGCCGCATCTGGTGAAGGCCTAACGAGTATGTCGAACGCATCTCTTCCCACCCTGTCGATCGTCGGCGGCACCGGCGATCTCGGTTCCGGTCTCGCGCGGAGCTGGAGCCGTGCGGGATATCCCGTCGTTCTCGGATCGCGTTCGGCCGAGCGCGCTCAGGAAGCGGTTTCTCAATTGACCGCGGAAGGCTTCTCGAACGTCAGCGGCGACACGAATGCCGGTGCAGCCGCGAAGAGCGATATCATCGTCGTCGCAGTGCCGTTTTCCAACTACGAAGCAAGCCTCGCCGAGATCAAGGACGCTGCTAAGGGCAAGATCGTCGTCACGGCTGTCGTGCCGCTCGTCCCACCGAAGGTCTCGGTTGTTCAGCTCCCGAGTGCAGGCTCAGCAGCCCGGATCGCACAAACAGCGCTCGATTCGACCTCGCGCGTCGTCGGCGCGTTCCATAATGTCGGCTCGCAGAAGCTTCACGCCGGCGGAAAGGCCGACTGCGACGTTCTGGTCTTTGGTGACGATGCCGATGCGCGTGGTGAAGTGATCAAGCTTGCGGATGCCGTGAGCAATCGCGGCGTCGATGGCGGCGCGCTGGCAAATTCGGCCGCAGCGGAGGCTTTGACCTCCGTCCTCATCTCAATCAATCGCAAATACAAAGTGAAGGGCGCCGGCATCACCATTTCCGGCCTGGCGTAACGGAATCAAAACATGAGTTCGATTGACAGCAATCTCAAGAAGCTTGGCATCACCCTGCCGACGCCAGCCGCTCCGCTGGCTAATTACGTTCCGGCGGTTTTCACCGGAAATCTGCTGGTGATTTCCGGTCAGCTTTGTTTGAACGCAGAAGGCAAGCTTGAAGACACCCATCGCGGCAAACTGGGTGACAGCGTCTCGCTTGAGGCGGGACAGGCTGCAGCGAGGCTCTGCGCGATCAACGTACTCGCGCAAGCCAAGGTTGCTCTGCAGGGAGATCTTAGCCGTATTCGGCGTTGCGTCCGCCTAGGTGGCTTTATCAATTCAGCTCCGACATATGATTCCGTGCCGCAGGTTATGAACGGTGCGTCGAATCTCATGGTGGATGTTTTCGGTGATATCGGCCGACATGCGCGCTCGACTGTCGGCGTCGCACAGCTTCCGCTCGATTGCGCCGTCGAGGTCGAAGCCATGTTTGAAATCGCCCCGAGCTGATCGCGGCGCCACAGATAAAGCAAAGCCATGGCTCTCATTCTAGGTCTCGAATGCGTCCGATGCGGCACGCGTTACGCCCCTGATCACTTCGCCGAGGATTGCCCGGCCTGCCGTCCGGCAACCCGCAGCAACCTGATGGTCGCCTATGACGAGACCATGTGTCACCCCCGTCCGAAGCCGTCTGCGGAAGCCGGTTACGGGCTGTGGCGTTATGGCGATCTGCTACCGGTCAACCAAGCAGAAGGCGTCAGCCTTGGTGAAGGTGGCTCTCCGCTGCATCGGCTGGACCGGATCGGTGCAGACCTCAGCCTCCCGCGCCTCTACGGCAAGGACGAGACGAGAAATCCGACCTGGTCCTTCAAGGATCGCCTCGCCTGCCTTGCGGTGTCATCGGCCAGAAAGATGGGTGCCAAGGTTATCGTCTCAAGTTCGTCCGGCAATGCCGGTGCCGCCGCGGCGGCTTATGCCGCCAAGGCCGGCCTCCGCTGTGTGATATTCACCTTCAAGGGCACATCCGGCCCCATGGTGACGCAGATGCGCGCCTATGGGGCAGAAGTGATCGCCTGCGAGCACAAGGATGATCGTTGGACGCTGATGGAACATGCCGTTCGTAACTACGGTTGGTTTCCGACATCGCCATTTTTCGGGCCGGTCGTCGGCAGCAATCCATACGGCATCGAAGGGTACAAGACCTTGGCCTATGAGATCGCGGAGCAATTGAATTGGTCCGTACCAGACTGGTGCATTCTTCCTGTCTGTTATGGAGACGCGCTGCTGGGTATGTGGCGCGGTTTTCAGGACATGATGGCCTTAGGCTGGACCGACCGCATGCCGCGCATGGTCGCGGCCGAAACGTATGGCTCGATCGGCGCAGCCCTTGCCAGCGGCGTCGATACGCCGCCGGACATTCGCTCGAACTCAGCGTCTATCGCGGTCTCGATCAACGCCACCCGGGGAACCTTTCAGGCGCTGGATATCGTGCGAAGGTCGGGCGGCGCTGCAGTGACCATCGGGAACGAAAACATGCTTCGCTGGCAGGATCTGCTCTCCCGTCAGGAAGGCCTGTTCGTGGAAGCATCGACGGCCGCCGGAGTTGCCGCCGTGGAGTATCTCGTCCGTTCCGGCAAGATCGAACCTCACCATTCCGTCGTGTCCCTGCTCACTGCCTCCGGCCTGAAAGATCCCGTCACGGCAGAATCTTCGCTGGGCGAAATGATCACCCTGCCCGCGAATCTCGGCGAGTCGATCGAGCTGTTGAAATCCAGAAAGATCTTCCCGCAATAGTGCAAAGGCGGCATCTGACAGCAACATTTGGCCGCGTGAAGCTTCGATTGTAAAATCGCCAGTGTAGCATCGACTCCACATCAATTCCGCGTCGTTCGAATAAAGAGAAACATCATGCGTAGCGAATTCGGACTCTCACTGGAAGGCAGCGAAACACTCGATTCCCTTCGGGCCATGGCCAAACTGGCGGACGATAGCAAGGCATCAACCATCTGGCTTGCCTCGCATCTTTTCCAGCGCGAACCGATTGCAACAGCCGCGCTCATTCTTTCAGCGACGAAGAACGTCAAAATCGCCCTGATGGCGATGAGCCCCTATTCGGTGCACCCGGTCTACAGCACGATGGCTGCAGCAACCCTGAACGAACAATTCCCAGGCCGCGTCAAACTCTGTTTTGGCGTCGGCGCTCCCCGTGATCTGGAAGCAGCCGGGCTTACCGCCGAGCATCCGCTCGCGACGCTGCGTGAATCGATCCAGATCGCACGCGCGCTGCTGAGTGGCGAGACGGTCGAGCACGAGGGCCAGAAATTCAAGGTTTCGGGCCGGCGCCTATCGATCGGCGCGCAGGACCTGCCGATCTTTCTGGCCGCGTCGGGCCCTCAAATGCTCGAGCTCGCCGGCGCCCTCGCTGATGGCGTTCTCATCAGCGCTGCAACCTCGCCCGCCTTCATTCGCTGGACACTGGATCTGGTTCGCAAGGGCGAAGAGCAGTCCGGCCGGCGAATCCAGAAAACAGCCCTAGCTTTCGTGTCCACGGCCGACAACGAAGTCGCCGCGCACGACAGGCTACGGCGAATCCTGGCATTCATTCTGCGCGGCCAGCATCACGCGCGCAATCTGTCCCTTGCAGGAACATCGCTCGATCAGGCTGCTCTTGCTGCAGCCTACGCTCAAGAAGACTGGAGTACAGTGGAAGAGCTGGTCTCCGATGACGTGGTCCGGAATCACGCCGCGAGCGGAACACCGGAGCAGTTCAATCAGGCGATCAAGGCCTATGAAGATGTCGGGATCGACGAGATTGTCGCAGCTGGCGTCGGTGAAGTCCAGCAGCTGAAGCGCGTATTCGCCGCTGTCGGGAAATCGGAGTGAACTCGACCTTCCCCGAAATAGTCGCCCGCGGCGACGTCCGACGTCACCTGCGTCCAAAACTCGCGAAGCCGGTCAACTCGGGAGGCTGGCGGATTGCCCGCAATAATCGCAGCGTTAATCGCTCCAATCGAAATGCCTGCAATCCAATCCGGATGGATGTCGGCTTCGGCCAACGCCTCGTAGACGCCTCCTTGGTATGCCCCCAGAGCGCCGCCGCCTTGAAGAAGCAAAGCTATGCAATCGAATGTTGCGAGGTGCCGTTGAAACTGAAAGTTCATGGTTCGCGTGTGCTCTCGGTTCGCGATGCGCAAGCTTGCGTTCAGGCCGGTTCGGGACATGGCAAGCGTCGCAGTTCGCATTAATAAACTATACCGTATAGTTTTATTAACCTCAGATCAAGTAACCATCTTCACATGCTCGTGCTTCAGCTGTTTCGTCGCTGCGAATTCGTACTACCAGAGCGCGCCTGTGGGGCTGACGGACCGCGCCAAGAGTGATTTTCATGACCTCATTGCCTCCATTCTAGACTTGCGTCTCAAGGGCTGGCATCGGCGCGTTTTGCGCGAGAGTCGTGTTCGACGAATGGGTGTCATGCGCCGGATCAACCATCTCACGCGTTGGCTGGCCATCGCGGTGATCAGGGTGGATCCGGAACCACGCGACATAGAGCGCCGGTAGGAACAAGAGTGTCAGCAGCGTGCCGACGATGATGCCGCCCATCATCGCGTATGCCATCGGGCCCCAGAAGATCTCGCGCGCTATTGGAATCAACGCGAGACTTGCGGCGGCGGCGGTCAGGAGAATCGGCCGCATGCGATGCTCGGTCGCCTCCACAACAGCCTCCCAGGCCGGGCGCCCCTCCTTCCTCAGATCCTCAATCTGCACGATCAGGATCACCGAGTTTCGGACCAGGATGCCGATCAGCGCCAGCACGCCAAGGATGGCAACGAAACCGAGAGGCGCGCCGCTCGGCAGCATGGCCATAACGACGCCGATTACGGCAAGCGGCGCGACTGCAAACACCAGGAACAAGCGATGGAAGCTCTGCAGCTGAACCATCAAGACGGTAGCCATCACGAAGAGCATCAGTGGCACCACCGCCACGATGGGCCCTTGGCTCTTGGCGCTCTCCTCTACGGAGCCTCCGACCTTGACCGAATATCCCGCCGGCAGGTCCTTCTCGAACTCCGCTATCTTCGGCGCGAGCTGGTCCATGATCGTCTTCGGCTGAACGTTGTCGAGGATGCCCGCCTTCAGCGTTATAGTGGGAATTCTCGCGCGTCGCCAGATCGTCGGCTGTTCGAGTTCGTAGCGCAGATTGGCCAGGGCCCCGAGCGGCACCGACTGACCGCCGACCCCAGGCAATTGCAGATCGCGCAGCGTATCGATCGAGGCACGCTCGGCCGCCGTAGCGCGCCCTGTCACATTCACGAGGTAGATGCTGTCGCGAACCTTGGTAATGGGCGTACCTTCGAGCACGGAGCTCAATGCCGCAGCGATGTCTTCCGATGTTACGCCGAGCTGACGCGCCTTGTCCTGGAGAACGTCGACCTTGACGACACGCGCAGGCTCCATCCAATCGAACACAACGTGGCCGAGATCGGGATTGGTCCGGACGATGCCGGCGAGTTTCTGCGAGATATCCCTGACCTTTGCGATGTCTGGCCCGCTTACGCGGTATTGCACAGGACGTCCAACCGGAGGACCCACTTCGAGCAACTTGACGTAGGTGTCAGTGCCGGGAAACGTCTTCTGCAGATAGTCCTCGAACTGCGCCTTGACCCGGTCGCGCGCCTTGATGCCGCCCTTGGTCACGACGACCTGTTGGCCGAACCAGGTATTCGCCGTCTGCACATCGAATGACAGGAGGAACCGCGGAGCGCCAGTGCCGACATAAGTTGACCAGTGCTCGACTGAGCCATTGCCCTGCAACTGTTCGCGCTCAAAGCGCGCCATCTGCGCGTTGGTGTCTGAAATCGAGGCGTTCTGCGGCAAACTCCAGTCGATCACCAGCTCGCTGCGGTCCGAGGAGGGAAAGAACTGCTGCGGTATGAACTTCATGCCGAACAAGGCGATCAGGAAGGCCGCAACAGTCACCCCGATCGTGGTCCATCGGTGATGCATACAGAAGAAAAGCAAACGCGCAAATATTTGCGCCACCCGGCCCTTCTCATCATGATGGCCCTTCATTTTGGCAGGCAGGATAGCGACGCCGAGCAGCGGGGTGAACAGCACCGCGACGACCCACGACACGATCAACGACACCGCAATGACCACGAACAGAGTGAAGGTGAACTCGCCAGCATTGCTGCTGTTCAGTCCGATCGGAATAAAGCCGGCGACGGTCACCAGTGTGCCGGTCAGCATTGGAAAGGCGGTCGATGTATAGACGTGGGTCGCCGCCTTTTCGAGGGGATCGCCGATCTCAAGCCGGGCCACCATCATTTCGACGGCAATCATGGCGTCATCCACCAGAAGTCCCAGCGCGATAATCAGGGCGCCAAGGGAAATGCGCTGCAGGGAGATACCTGCATATGCCATCACGACGAAGGTAATGGCGAGCACCAGCGGGATCGCAATCGCGACCACCAGTCCGGCCCGCATGCCAAGACTGAGAAAACTGATTGCGAGCACGATGACCACGGCCTCGAACAGCGCTTGAGTGAAGCCCGAGACGGCCTCCTCGACAATGACTGGCTGATTGGCGGCCTGATGAACACCGACGCCGATCGGAAGATCGGCGATGATCTTCGACATTTGCTCCTTCAGCGCCTCGCCGAAGTGCAGCAGGTTCGCCCCGGACTTCATGCCGATGGCGAGGGCGATCGCGGGCTCGCCGTTGTACCTGAACAACGTCTTGGCCGGATCAACATAACTGCGCGTGATGGTCGCAACGTCAGTCAGAGGAAAGAAGCGGTCGTTGATGCGCAGATTGACCGCCTCCAGGCTTGCCTCGGAGGTGAACTGACCGTTCACGCGGACGCTGATCCGCTCGGGGCCTTCCTGGAATACACCGGACTGCGCGACCGCGTTCTGCCCCTGCAGGGAGGCCATGATGGAGCGAACGTCGAGACCAAGGGCCGCGATCTTGCGGGTGGAGAATTCGAGATAGATCACCTCATCCTGCGCGCCCAGAATATCCACCTTGCCGACGTCCGGCACGGTCAGGACCTTGGCGCGGATGTTTTCGACCTCATCGCGCAGCTGACGCTGCGTCAGGCCGTCGCTGGTGAAAGCGTAGATATTGCCGAACACATCGCCGAAGCGGTCGTTGAAGCCCGGCCCGATCACGCCTTGCGGGAAGTCACCCTTGATATCGGCGATCATGTTGCGCACGCGCACCCAGGTCGGCTTGACGTCCGACGCTTTTATCGTGTCGCGCAGATAGACAAAGACGGTGGTCTGGCCGGCGACCGTGACGCTCTTGGTATAGTCGAGCGATTCCAGCTCCTCGAGCTTCTTCTCGATCCTGTCGGTGACCTGGCGCGTCATCTCTTCAGGCGAGGCACCCGGCCATTGGGCCTGAATCACCATGGTCTTGATGGTGAAGTCAGGATCCTCCTGACGCCCAAGTTGAAGATATGCCCAAAGCCCTGCCGCCATGAAGGCGATCATGAAATACCAGACGAGCGAGCGATGGCCGAGCGCCCAGTCGGAAAGGTTGAACGACTTCATGGCTTCTGATCCTGTTCGATACGGACTTGCTGTCCTTGTTTGAGGCTGTGGATTCCGGCGGTCACGATGCGCGCGCCGGCAGCAAGCCCGCTGGTGACGCGGGCACCCGCTTGGTCGGTGGCAAGATCGACTTTTTGCAGCAACACCGTGCTCGTCGGCTGATCGACGACCCAGACGAAATTCGCGCCATCCTGGGCGAGCACCGCTGAGGCGGGGACGCGCAATGTCGGACTTTGCCTTTTGCCGAGCTTCGCCGTAATAGTCGTGCCTAAGCGGAAGCTTTCAGAGGGGTTGTTCAGTGCAATGCGGACCCGCCGCAGGCGCGTTGCGGGGTCTGCCTGCGGCGCGATCTCGCGAACCTTGCCTTCGACCTGAACCGCGGGGAGCAGCTGTAAGCCGACCGTGAATGGCAGGCCAATTTCTAGCGGCACCGGAAAATCTTCTCCGATATCGACCACCGCTTCCCTGATGTCGGGCCTCGCGACTGTCACGACACTTTGGCCAGGGGAGACCACCTGTCCGACCTCCGCACCCACCGCGGTAACGACGCCAGCGAAATCCGCCTTGATCTGGGCATAGCCACGTTGCTCGATGGCCTTGGTCAGGTTTGCCTGTGCGTGCGCTACCGATGCGTCGGCACCGGCGCGCGCCTGTTCGGCATTGTCCAGTGTCTGCTTTGTGGTGGCACCGGTTGTGATGAGGGCTCGCTGCCGCTCCTCCGTCGCCGTTGCAGTCGCCAGTTGCGCCTCGGCCTTCGTAAGCTCAGCCTTGGCCGAGCGTACCGCAAGCTCCAGAGCTGTGGCATCGATGACACCGACAGTTTGTCCTTCTCTGACGAGGTCGCCAACGGAGACGGGACGCCCGGTCAGACGTCCCAAGACGCGGAACGCCAGATTGGTCTTGTACTGCGGCTCAACAACGCCCACGGCGACGATGCCGTCCGTGCGGCTCGGCTCAAGGACCATCGACAGCACGGGTCGCACAGGCTCGGGCGCCTTCGAATCCTGCTGACATCCAGCCAGCACCAGCGAGGATACAAACGTGGCGGTCGCAATCATGGCGCGCTTGTTCATGATGAATCTCCCTCATATGTCACGGCCTGGCCAACGCTCAGCAGCTTGCCGCCATCGATAACAACGCGATCGCCCGGCTCGAGACCCGCCTTGATCAGCACTTCACGGGCTTCATAACCGCCGATCGTCACCGGCTGGAGCACAGCCGCTTTGGTCACCGGATCGACGATCCAAACCGCCGGCTTCGCTCCCGTCGCCGCTAATGCATTCCAGGGCAACGCAATCTGCTGTTGGGCTTTCGTTTTGATAGTCCCTGCAACGGCGCTTCCAAGCGTCATCGCTGCTGGTGAATCCTGGATGGCAACCTTGACGCGGATGGTCGCGCTCTTCCCATCGATCGCAGGAGAGACTTCCCTGACATGCCCGTTCGCCGTCACGGCCGTATCGGAGATAAGCGCCAAGGAGATACGGCTGCCGTCAAGATCGCCGAAGAAAAGCGATTCGTAGACGTCGAAGACGGCGTCCCGTTCACCGTCCTGTGCCAGCGAGAAAACGGGCTGCGCGGCCTGTACGACCTGGCCGACCTCCAAATTGCGCGCCGTGATCACGCCTGCCGCTTCGGCGCGCAGCGCGGTATAGCCAAGGGCGTCTTTCGACGTTCCAAGCGCAGCTTTTGCTGCCTCAAGCACGCCTTCTGCGGTTCGCAATCCCTCCTGCGCCTGATCGTAGACTGGCCGCGTGGTGAAACCGCTTGCGATCAGCGCGTTCTGCCGTTCGAAGGTTACCTTGGCCACACGCAGCTGGAATTCTGCAGCCAGCAACGCCGCGGTCGCGGCATCGACATCGGCCTGCTGCTCCGCTGGATCGAGCAGAGCCAGGACTTCGCCAGCCTGGACGCGGGCACCGACATCGACATAGCGTGCAAGCACCCGTCCGCTGACGCGGAACGAGAGGTCGGCGCGGAAGCGGGCCTGGATTTCGCCGGTCAGGGTGACCGAGGCTTGTCGGTCGCGCGGCTGCACGATCTCTGTGCGCACGATCGCGGGACGGGCGATGGGAGCAGCGGCGTGGTCGTTGCAGCCACTCAGCGCGATTGCGACAAGCGCGACCACAAGGCCTCCCGCACCACTCAACTTGCCCTTGCGCACGGTGCACCCAGTCACGACGACCTCCTCAGCTTTTGACGGCATTAACTACACTATACCGTATATTTTCTTTTAATTGCATTTCAGTCCCGGGCGTGTCAAGTGGGATCTACGCGCGCAATTTGACTAGGAGATCGTGATGGCGAAGACCAAAAGCCCGAAACGCGGCAGACCGCCCAAGGACCTTGCCGGCGACGTTCAGGCGCGGATTCTCGACGCAGCCCAGCAGCTCTTTCTCGAGAAGGGCTTTCGGAGTGCCAGCATCGACGATATCTCCGAGCTGGCCCCCGCGAGCAAACCGACCATCTATGCCCATTTCCCCGGCAAGGAGGCGCTATTCGCGGCTGTGGTGGCCCGGACCATCAACGGATTGACAGATTTTGAGGGGTTCGCGCCGACAGGCCGCACCATCCAGGAAAAACTCACCAATCTCGGCATTGAGATCGTGGAGAGATTTGTCGAGGACACATTGGATCTTACGCGCGCCACGATCGCCGAGGCGCGGCGATTTCCCGAGTTGAGCCGAAATGTTCACGACGCGGCGCGCGACCGCGCGGCTGGCGCAGTTTCGCAACTCTTGAACGAAGCAACGCAGCGAGCCGTGCGCACGTCAAAGGGACCTTTCAGCGCAAAGCGGAGCGTTGCGACCGCGCAAATGTTTATGGATCTCATTCTGCTTCCGATGCTCATGAGATCTCTGATGGGTGAGGAACTGAAGGATCTTAGAAGAGAGCTGCCGACGTTCTTGCACGAACGGGTCAATTTCTTTCTTGCAGCTTGTGCGGCGGACTGGAGGCCGTAAATCAGCCACAGACCCTGCTCGCTATCCTTACGCTGCAGCTTTGGTCGGCGATCGGGTCGATCGACCGACTCCACGGTACATGATGCAGGGCGCCTGCGCAGAAATCCATCATCTCGTCGAACGTGAGCCGAACGTTACCCGGATTGATCCGCGAAGGATTGAGATACCCGTCCATTGCTTCAAGCAGGCAATAGGTCAGCGACACCGGACTGGCTGGTCGAACCTCGCCGCTCGCCTGTCCGGCCGCGATGATCGGCCGCACAACGTCGCGGATCCGGTCTGCGTAGGAGAGCGCGACCGGCCAATTCTCACGTGCCGCAGCGGCCATTAGTTCGTGTAGCTGGCTGTCCGTCGCCAAGCGATGTTCATGAAGCTGCGAGATTGTTCTCAGGGTGGCCGCCAAGCGCTGCAGGGCCGAGCCGCCGCTGCGAGCCGCTTGGGCTGCGGCTGCGAACACCTCCTCGAACAACTCCGCTACGACCGCCTCTTCGAGAGCCCGCCTTGAGGCAAAGAAGCGGTATACGTTTGCCGGAGACATCGCGGTTTCGCGAGCGATATCGGCGACGGTAGTCTTCCTGTAACCGATCGCGCGGTAAAATTGAATCGCTGCATGCACAATCCGTTGATGGGTGCACGACGATCTGGCCTGGAGTATCCGCTCCTGCATCGCTGGCGACCTCAGCGCGGTCGGATTGTCTGCAATTCACATCGGCAGGCTTCGCCGAAGTCACGCAAGGGATCTATTTCCTCCATGAACTCAGGCAAGTCGACAAACTTGCGGTTCGGTGACAGGTAGGTTTCGATGATCAGGCGGCCTGCCCGCTCCGCGGCTTGAACCACTTCATCGCTGGACAGAATCCTCATCCGCCCGAGGAGCGCATACAGATTGACTAGTTGCGGAATCTCAGATTTGTCGTTGACGAGCGCGTCGGCATAGAGGCGAGAGGCTTCCTCGATGAAGCTTCGATAGAGCCGCTCGCGCTTGGAAATCGATTGGGTATGGTGGCGCTGGCGAAGCTTGCGGCGCCGAGCCACCCAGCCAGTCACGATCGTGGAGATGGCTCCGAAGGCCGAGCCTCCGAACGCGGCGAAAGCAGGAACATAAATCGTGTTCATGCGATTATTCCTCATCTCTTGCGCGGTACCGCAGCGATCCTGTGGTCCTGACCGAAGAATTGGCCGCTTCGTGCTCGAAGACGGCTCTGCAAGCATCGCTCAGGTCTGATTTTCTTTGCCTGAGACAGGCCTCCACATTTGTGGCGTCAGGAATGAAGCTGGCGCATAGCCGGAAGGCATCGGGCGTGCACGCGGCCCTCTGCTCGGAAGTGCCGCTGTTCTCCTGCGCAAAGGCAGCGTCGCCGCCAAACAAAGCCGCCAGTATGACGACTACGAATGTGTACCTCATCATAAGAAACCCCGGCTGAAGCAGTGTTTTTCGAACGGAAAACGCAGGCCTACGCTCCAACGTTTCCATCCTTAAACAGCTCGAATCTTTGCTCTTGACACAGCCCGTTGCCCGGGATGTATATGAACTATACGGTGTAGTATATTTACTAGGATGTCAACACTCTTCTGGTCGCTCGCAAGGGAAAATTCGGCTTGCGCTCGCATCCCTGGAGCTAGTCGTGAGTTTGTCTCTTGGGGACCGCGGCCAACATTCTTGCTGCTACGCCATCATGCGCCCTCGCACGCACCAATAGACCACCGGTTAGTTTTCACGGCCACTGGATTTAGCCATGTCGAAGAAGCGATTGTTAGCGATTATCTTCTTGTCCGCCACGCTTGCTGCTACGGGCGCAACAGCTCATGTCACCTATGACCCTTTGGATGTCGCAAATCGAGGCACCGCTGAACAGCGTGATCCCGAGGAGGCAGCGATTCGTCGCTTGCTCGAGCAATTTCGCGCGATGATACCGCTTAGTCAGGCGGTAGCGATCGCCGAGCATTTACATGCTGGTTCAAAGACTGCGGACGCTAACTTTGAGGTATCCGATCCGCCCATTTATCGAGTGCGGACGTTAAGAAATGAACGGATTTGGGAAAACGTCATAGATGCGAAGACCGGAAGCGTCACAGCAAGCGAAGTTTCGTCATTGAGGGAACTCGACAGAGAGTATCTGGGCAATATCATTGCCCTGAATTCAGTTGAGCAAGAGCTGTCGGACGCCGTACGCATCGCCGAGGAAACTACAGGGGGAAGCGCTCTTGCCGCAAATCTGATGAAACAGGACGGCAAACTCAATATTGTGGTCCTCGTTGCCAATGGAGATCGCTTGAAGGAGGTAGTGCTCGAGCCGTCCAAAGTCAGAAGGGGAAAGTCAGCACACTATTAGGCCGTCCGACAGCGCCGCCAACCCGCGCGCCCGGAACAAGGTCGTATGCCCTTCTGTCGGTTACGTTGCAGACCCTCATTCCATAACCGCTCAATTTGACGACCTTGAGGATTTGCGGGCCGCGCTCAACCATCACGCCCGAGAGGGCTACCGGCCCAATCGCGTCGCGGCGAGCCTTCGAACCGGACGCTCGCGCCTGATCGGCGTTCTGCTGCCGGACATCGCCAATCCGGTGTTCGCGCCGATTCTCGGCGGCATCACAGAAACCCTTTCGGCCGAATCCTATTCACCAATCATTGCCGATGCCGGTCAGGATGCATCGGTTCAGATCGCGTTCGTCGATAGTCTGCTGAATAAACATGTCGACGGATTAATTCTCGCGACCGTCTTCAGCGACGACCAGGTCGTCGGCTATTGCTTGGACCGCAATCTGCCCGTCGTACTCGTGAACCGCGCCGAATTCCGCGACCGTGTCTCGTCGGTTGTCTCCGACGATGAACGAGGCATGCAGCTCGCCGTGGATCATCTGGTATCGATCGGCCATCGAAAGATCGGTCACGTCTCCGGGCCGCTGCGCGTCTCGACAGGCGCATTGCGACGCGATGGTTTCGTGCGCGCGATGAAGAATCACGGACTGCCGGTCCACATCCAGGAAGCCTCGCAGTATACGCGCGACGCTGGAGCGGAACCTGCGGCCACGCTGTTGAAGAATAATCCCGGCATGACCGCCATCGTCGCAGCCAACGATCTTCTGGCGCTGGGCGCGCTGGACGCCGTTCACAAGCTGGGCCTGCGCTGTCCGGCCGATGTGTCGGTGGTAGGACACAACGACATGCCGCTGGTCGATCTGATCTCCCCGCCGCTGACGACGGTGCGCATCGGCCATCGCGAGATGGGACGAGGCGCGGCAAAACTTTTGCTCAGGGAGATCGAGACGCGGTCGGTCGCATCGGAACACATTGTCCTGCAACCGGAACTGATCGTGCGGGAATTGACGCGGCCGGTGTAATTCAGCGTGCTTGCTAAGCCTTATTCAGATGTCCTTCCGGACCGGCACTGAACCGTGCAACAAGAAAATCGATGAATAACCGGACCTTCACGGCGAGATGCCGCGTCGGAGGATAGATTGCGTAGAGTGTCAGCGGCGGCGCCTTGTAGTCGTCAAGAACGGTTCGTAGCTTTCCCAAGCGGAGAGCTTCGCCGGCGATGAACGTCGGCAACAGCGCGACACCACTGCCCTTCACAGCGGCATCTCGCAACACCTCGGCGTTGTTGGCGCACAGCAGCCACGACGGTTGAATCCAGTGATCGCCGTCTTTTCCTGTGAGCTTCCACTGATTGCCGGTCAGAAGGAAACCGTAGGTGAGCGCGGCATGATTGCGCAGTGCGTTCGGGTGAGCAGGAATGCCATGCTCTTCCAGGTACGACGGCGATGCACAGATGACGCGTTCGATTGGCGTGATCTTGCGCGCGATCAGGCTGGATGATTCCAGGTCCGCAATACGAAGTGTAACATCGAAGCCGCCCTGCACCGGATCGACCTGCTCGTCGCTGAGAACGAGGTGGATCTGGAGTTCGGGATTCATCTCCATGAAGTCGGCGATCGCAGGGCCAAGCTGCAGTGTTCCGAACGACATCGGCGCATTGACGCGAAGAAGCCCGCGCGGCGTGGATTGCAGATGCGCAACCGCCTGATCCGCGGCATCGACATCTGCCAGGATGCTCAGCGCACGTTCAAAATACATCTGACCGTTTTCGTTGGGACTGGCGTGGCGTGTTGTCCGGTTGAGCAGTTGAACGCCGAGGCTTTGCTCCAGTTCGCTGACGTATTTGCTGATCGCCGAGCGCGACAGCCGCAGTTGTCGTCCCGCCTCGGAGAAGCTGCCGAGCTCGACCACTTTGACGAACGCCCGAAGGCTGGCCAGCTTGTCCATGTGATTGATCCCCGAGAACGGCATTCGATGAGCCTGAAGACTGTCATCAAATCATAGACAGTGATGCCATGAAAGCGCGGATTGTCTTCAAATGAGAGCCGACCAATTATTCCTGCAACAGAGGCTGATCCGCCTCATACGCAGGAGAAGAAACCATGTCCGGCATTCACCACGTCACCGCAATCGCTGGTAACGCATTGCAAAACTACGACTTTTATACCCGCGCCCTGGGACTTCGCTTCGTCAAGAAGACCGTCAATTTCGACGATCCGGGCACCTATCACTTCTATTACGGGGACGAGGCCGGCAGCCCTGGCACGATCCTGACGTTCTTCCCGTGGGAAGGCGCTGCACCCGGCCGCGGCGGCGTGGGCCAGACCCAGCAGACCGCTTTCCGCGTTCCGGCACGGTCGCTCGGTTACTGGACGCATCGCTTCCTTGAGAAGGGCATCGCCCACGAAGCTCTGGAAAAGCGGTTCGGCGAGTCTGTGCTGCCATTCACAGATCCCGATGGCATGAGCCTCGCGCTTGTGGGCGTACCGGGCGCGGAAAACGAAGCGGGCTGGAGCAACGGCGACGTCCCCGCCGAGCATGCGATCCGCGGCTTCCATGGCGTCACGCTGTTGCTTGAGAACGCCGGCCGGACTGGCGCGATCCTGACCGACGTGTTCGGCTTCGAGGAAGCTGCGCGCGAAGGATCGGTGATCCGCTTCAAGGCACCCGGTCTCGCCACAGGCGGCGTGGTCGATATCTATGAGGCCAAGGGCTTCCTGCCTGGGCGGCAGGGAACCGGATCGGTTCACCACATCGCGTTCCGGGCGAAGGACGATGCCGATCAAGCCGGCATGGCGAAGAAGCTGATCGAGACGCACGGTCTGCATCCGACGGAGCAGAAGGATCGCAACTATTTCCGGTCGATCTACTTCCGTGAGCCCGGCGGCATCCTGTTCGAGATCGCAACCGATATTCCCGGCTTCGCCGTCGACGAACCGGTGGCAACACTCGGTCAGGATCTGAAACTGCCGAGGTTCCTCGAAGCCCACCGCAAGGAAATCGAGGCCGTGCTGCCTCCGCTTGGAAAGGCTGCGTAATGAGCAACGATCTGACCTTCACCCATCGCTTCGAGCCGGGAAACCGGCTCGAAGCACCACCGCTCCTGCTGCTTCACGGCACGGGCGGCGACGAGAACGACCTGCTGCCGCTGGGCAAGACGATCTCGCCGGGATCGGCACTGCTGTCGCCGCGCGGCAAGGTGCTCGAGCATGGCATGCCGCGTTTCTTCCGCAGGTTGGCCGAGGGTGTGTTCGACGAGGACGACGTTCGCCGACGCGCTGACGAGCTTGCGGATTTCGTGGAAGCCGCACGCGCCAAATACGGCATTGCGGTGCCTATCGCGCTTGGCTACTCGAACGGTGCAAACATCGCGGCTGCGATGTTGCTGCTCCGGCCGGATGTCCTTGCGGGCGCAATCCTGCTGCGTGCGATGGTGCCGCTGTCGCAACCGCCGCAGGCCGATCTCAGGGACAAACCGGTGCTGATCGTGTCAGGCAAGCTCGATCCGATCATCCCCGCGAGTAACTCGGCGCAGCTAGCAGCGCTGCTAACGAAGGCTGGTGCGAATGTTCAGCATCCGGTGCTGCCCACCGGGCACCAGTTGTCGCAAGCCGACCTGACCATCGGCCAGGAATGGATCAAGGCGGCTCGATTCTTGCAAATGGAGAGAGCGGGTTGAGCGTTTGAATAACAACGGCGAGGTACGTTCACGAAAGGCGCACCTCGCCGTCAGAACAGCCACTGCGCCCAGATCGCGACGAAATCACCGTCTTTCCCGCCAGCCAGCTTGACGCGATCACCGGGGACATAGTGAACATATGTTCCGGCGATATTCAGGTGCGTGTTTGCAGCCCACGCTACAGTCACGCTGGTCTGCTGTCCGATATATTGTCCGGGCCCGCCAGCCGTGCCTTTGACCGGAACGAGCGCCGAGGAATAGATCGCATCCGCCGTTTCCTGTTTCCAAAATGGATTCCAGCCAACATTCAGACTGAGCTTCGGCGTGATTGCGAAAGTGACGTTGGGCTGGAGGTCGAGCAGGTTCATCGGCGCGACAAGATTGGCTTCGGAGAAATAGGGCAGCTTGGGAAACAGCGGATTGAAAGTGCCAAGTGTACCGTCTTTCAAATTCTTGTCGCCGCTGATGGCGTCAGCTTTCAGGCCAAGTCGCGGCGAAAATAGCAGGCCGGCAAACGTGTACCCAACGTCAGCCGAGGCGGTCCATGCGCGGATGTTCGACGCTCCGAAAGAGCCGAACTGGAAGGCGCCTTCCATGTTCCAGTCGAATCCGTCGCGCTTTCCGAACAAGCGGGTGCCGATAGTCTCACGACGTTCCGTCGCGATCCCTTGGGCAAAGTTCGCATTCCGGCGATCAAGACCGAAGTAATAGAGATCAGCTTTCAGCGAAGGAGCACCCGGAACCGGAGCCGTTGCGTAAACACCCCAGAACGTCTGGTTCTCGTCGATACCATCGTCGAACACACCGGATTGAGGCGCAACCGGCCGCGAAACAAAAGCATCGACGCGAACATCCTTGGCGATGCTCCATGCGCCTCGTACGGCATCGAACGAGCGCCGGAAATTCGGACTATCGCGAACCGAAACAAGACGCGACGAACCAAAACTCAATTCCTGGCGTCCTGCCCGAAGCAGGACATCGCCCCTCTCCACCGGAAACGAGATTTCGCCGAAACCCTGCAGGAGATCGAGATCGTTTTTCTGGGTCGCTGGCGGTATGCCAGACCAGCCCGCTGTCAGTCCGCTCGCAAGCTCCACGAAGGTCCGGAAATTCGGTCCGTAGTGAATGTCCGCGAACAGGAATGCACGTTGCAGCAGATAGTCGTTGCGCGCAGGCGCGGCGAGCCCGAACAGCGGATTGCGCGACGATTCGAACCGTTCGCGCAGTTCGCCGCCGAGCGTTGCGTACCATGAACCATCCGCGGTCAGCGGAATGAACTTGACCGGGTCGAACGGATCGGTGCGTTTCGCCGGATCACGCAAGGCGGACCAGTTTTCGTCGAAGCGCGAACTCTGATAGGCAGGGCGGCCGGCGGCGTCCTGGGCAGCGACCGGTTGATTCATCTTCGGCAAGAATGCAAGCGCCAGCGCGAGCGGCAAAGCCCGCATGCCGCACGGAATGGCGCGGCGTCTCATGACCCCTTGCCCGGAATTGGCGGGACTGATCCCAACTCCATTGCGAGAAAATGGCGCACAACCGGACCCTCGGGACCGACATGATACTTCATTGTATCACGCTGCACATCGGCATCCGCATTCGATACACGATGATGCTGACGCAGATGCTCCGCCCATGATTCCACCATGAACCATTCGACGATCTTCTCAGGATCGGCCGCATCCTCGGTAATGCCCCAGCCATAGGCACCGTCGCGGAGGCGAGCCTGCGATAGCAGCTTCAGACCTTGGAAGAATTTCGCGCGATCGCTCAAAGCGATGCGATACTCGATCAGGATAAGCACCGGACCACGATCGTTTTCGACGGTGTCAGAAGCGAGCGGTTCGGGCCAGTGACGTGATGGCGTGAGATCCGCCTCGCCTGCTGGCAACGCAATGCGCTTGAGTATAAGAGCCGCCACGAACAATCCCGCGGCGCTGATCAGCAGCGCCGTCGGGATGCCGACAGCTCCGGCAACGCCGCCCCAGCCAAGACTGCCGCCCGCCATCGCTCCATTGAAGACCATGAGATAGACGGCAAGCGCGCGGCCGCGCACCCAGTTCGGGAGAATGGCCTGAGCGGCACCGTTGAACGTGGTCAGGGCGATAATCCATGCGGCTCCGAGCAGCAGCATCACAAGTAATGCGAGCCATTGCGGAAGAGGAAGAGCGAGGCTGCTCATGACCGCAGCAGTGACGACCGCCGATCCCAAAAGCAGCCCGTCCGCGTCGAGGCGTTGCCGCAGCGCCGGCAGTACCAACGCGCCGATGATCGCTCCGGCACCGACCGCGCCCAACAGGACGCCATAGAAACCGGCGCCGCCGTTGAGTCCGCGCGCCACCAGCGGCAAGAGAGCCCACACGGCGCTTGCGAATGCAAAGAAGATCGCAGCACGCAGCAGCACGATATGAAGCTCGCGGCTGGATCGCGTGTAGCGCAGTCCGGCTCTGAAAGCTCCGAAGAAGCGCTCCGACAGCGCATCGTCGGCCTGCGGGGCGCGCTTCCACCAAACCAGCGCGGCGATGACGAATATGTAGCTCAGGACGTCCGCACCGTAGGTCACCGCAGCGCCGAAGCCCGCAAGCATCAGGCCACCAAGCGCCGGTCCGATCGAACGCGCAATATTGATACCAAGCGAGTTAAGGGCGACCGCGCTCTTCAGATCCTGCTTGGGCACAAGCTCCGGAACGATGGCCTGCCAGGTCGGCGCCATCAGGGCGGCGCCGATGCCGCCGATAAAAGTCAGCCCGACGAGCAGATTCACAGTCAGCAGGCCGAAGTACGAGAGCACGACCAAGGTCGCGCTCACCGAACCCAGCATGATCTGAATAGCAATCAGGAATTTGCGGCGATCCAGAATATCGGACAGGACGCCGGCCGGAATCGCGAGAAGAAAGATCGGCAGAGTTCCGGCAGCCTGGATCATGGCCACGGCAGCGGGAGAGGCCGAGAGATCGGTGACGATCCATGAACTCGCCACGTCCCGCATGAAGCTGCCGGTGTTGCCAAGAATGGTCGCGGCCCACAGGACGGCGAAGACCGATTGGCGCAGCGGCGCAAAACTGCCGGATGACTTCGGAGGAAGCGAAGCGCTCTCTGTTTCTGCACTCAAGATGAAGATCCGTTCTGATTCAGATCATGCCAGGCGACCAGCAGAAAGCCGCTGATCAGGCCCAGATGTTCGAAGAATGAATTGGCGGCCATAAATCGCGCCGGAGGCTGCATCTCCCAGAACCGCAAGGCGACGAACGTCGCAAGCAGCGTGAACCCGGCCAGCGCCAGTGCGCCGATCCAGCGATAGAAACCGGTCAGGATCAACACTGATGCAACAAGCTCGAGAACGATGGTCGCCACCGCAAACGGCGCGGCCGGCGACAATCCGAAATGATTCATCTCGGCGATCGCGCTCGGAAAATCGACCGCCTTGTTGAATCCGCCCTGAAGATAGGCGGCGCAGAGCCCAAGCAACGCGAGCCATCTGACAACCGGAGAAGTCAGGACCGGGCGGACAATCGCTGCAAGCTTGGTGTTGATGGCATCGTCCGGCTTCATGCCCGCCCCCTGTCTCTGTCGTCGCCAAACGCCAGTCTGGCTAGACTGCCCAGCATGCGCAACCGAGCGCGCCCCAGAACGACTTCAGATCCGAGATCGGCAGCTTGCTCGACCACGCGGTGGCGTGGTCGTGACCATGCACGCCGCAAGTGTTGGCGCATCCGCAAAGGTTGATCGCCGTGCGGCGCAGCGAGTTCTTTCCGGCTCCCTCCGGCTCACCCCATGCGGCATAGCCCTTGAAGGTGCGCACCGGTGACCAGTCCGGCATTGCGGGCGGCGGCACGTTCTCGTCCAGCGCCGAGAAGTCGCCGGCGCCATAGACCATCTTGCCGCCGACCACCGTGAGGTCCGAGGATAGATGCGAAATCTCGTCCTCCGAGCATGTGAAGAAATCCTTCGACGGCACGATGAGGTCGGCGAGTTGGCCGGTCGCAATGCGGCCCTTCTTGCCTTCCTCGTTCGAGAACCATGTCACGTTCTCCGTCCACATCCGCAGCGCGGTTTCGCGGTCGAGGCAGTTTCGCTGCGGATAAATCCTCAGGCCGCCAACGGTCTTGCCGGTGACCAGCCACGACAGCGACACCCACGGATTGTATGACGCAACGCGGGTGGCATCCGTGCCCGCCGACACTTTGACGCCCTTCTCAATGATCTTCTTCACCGGCGGCGTCGCCTCAGCCGCGCCGAAGCCATAGCGCTCGACAAAGTATTCACCCTGATAAGCCATGCGGTGCTGAACGGCGATGCCGCCGCCGAGTGCCGCGATCCGATCGATCGACTGATCGGAGATCGTTTCGGCATGGTCGAAGAACCAGTTCAGTCCTTGTAACGGAATGTCCTGATTGACCTTCTCGAACACGTCGAGCGAGCGCGAAATGGTTTCGTCGTAGGTGGAATGAAGCCGCCACGGCCAGCGATTCTGGGCAAGGATGCGCACCACGCCTTCCAGCTCGCCTTCCATCTCAGGCGGCATGTCGGGACGCGGCTGGCGGAAATCCTCGAAGTCCGCCGCGGAGAACACCAGCATTTCGCCGGCCCCGTTGTGACGGAAGTAGTCGTTGCCCTGCTTGTATTTCGACGTCTGCGTCCAGTTCAGGAAATCCTCTTTCTCCTGCTTCGGCTTCTGGGTGAAGAGGTTGTACGCAAGACGAATCGTAAGCTGACCCTCGTCCGACAGTTTCTGGATCACGGCGTAATCGTCGGGATAATTCTGGAATCCTCCGCCGGCGTCGATGGCGCCGGTGACACCGAGCCGGTTCAACTCGCGCATGAAGTGGCGCGTGGAATTGACCTGGTATTCGAAGGGCAGCTTGGGTCCCTTTGAAAGGGTAGAATAGAGGATACCCGCATTCGGCTTGGCCAATAGCAGGCCCGTCGGATTGCCGTTCGCATCGCGCGTGATCTCGCCGCCCGGCGGGTTCGGCGTATCCTTGGTGTAGCCAACGGCACGCAGCGCTGCACCGTTAAGGATCGCGCGATCGTAGAGATGCAGCAGAAATACTGGCGTGTCCGGGGCGACGGCATTGATTTCATCGATGGTCGGCAGACGCTTTTCGGCGAACTGGTGCTCGGTGAAACCACCGACCACACGAACCCATTGCGGCGGCGGCGTAATAGCGACCTGCCGCTTCAGCATGTTCATGGCATCGGCAAGCGAGCGCACGCCGTCCCAGCGCAGTTCCATGTTGAAGTTCAGCCCGCCGCGGATGATGTGCAGGTGATTGTCGATCAGGCCCGGCAACACGCGCCGCCCCTTGAGATCGATCACACGGGTGTCGGGACCGGTATGCGCCATCACTTCCTGATCGCCTCCGACCGCAAGGAACTTGCCGTCCTTGATGGCCACTGCACTGGCGGTGGGATTGGTGCGATCCAAGGTGGTAAAGAGGCCATGGTGAAGAACAAGATCAGCGCTCACGCGGGTGGCTCCTTTTGAAGTTGGATCGTCTACGGCAAAAGCCGATGAAAGACCCGGCAGCACCAGGCCCGAGGCCGCGCCGATGAATGTACGACGTGTCGGCATTACACTTTATCCTTCGCGTCGGGAGAGACGAACGGCGCCGGTGGACGCACGCCTTTCGGCAAATCACCGAATACATGCGGCTTAACCTGATGATGCCACGAGTTCGCGGCCGGCTCCCGGCTCAGCAGGCCTCGCACCAGCGGCGGCAACTGTTCACCGATGAGGATACCCAGAAGACCGATCAGAGCCACCACCGGCGGTGCCGGCGACCGGACACTGATCAGGCTGTAGATGACGCCGACCATAAGGCCGGCGCCAAGCGACAGAAGGTAGATCTTCATCTCTGAACCCCCGTTGCGGAGATAGCGAGCGCTATTCGGCCGCCTTTGCGCCGCCTTCGGAGGCGTGCTCGCCAAGCGCCCACTTCGAGAAGCGAATCTGGATTCCATACGGCGAGTGCGCGCGCTGGATATCCATCATCCCTTCGTATGTCTCGCTACGCGCCCAGTCCTGCTGAAGTTCATAAGCATATTGCGACGAGGTGATCGGGACTGCGCCGGCCTGGATGGCACGTTCCATGGCGCGGTTATGAGCCTCGAGCGAGAGATCGCCGCAAGAATCAGCCGCGATATAGACCTCGTAACCTTCACGAAGCATATCCAGCGTCGGGAAAAGCACACAGGCTTCGGTCCAGAGACCGGCGAGGACGAACTTCTTTCGGCCGGTCGCTGCCACGGCCTTTCGAAAGTCGGCGTTGAGCCACGAATTCATTGACGTCCGGTCGATAACCTCTTGGCCCGGAAACACCGCCACGACCTCCGGCATGAAGGGACCGGAGAACGAATCCGCAGCCACGGTCGTGAGGATGGTCGGAATTTTGAACAGCTTGGCAGCCTTCGCGAGAATCTGGACGTTGTTCACTGTCACCAGACGGTCGTGTGACTGGACACCCTGATACATCGCAGGCTGAAAGTCGATCAGCGCAAGTGCGCTGTTCTGCGGGGTGAGCATTTCAAGCTTTGACATCGGGATTCTCCACAATTCCATGAGTGAGTGCGGGCAGCAACGGAAGCAGGGTTCGAGCTTGGATAGTGCACGTCGATGACCGGCATTGCTTGGACAAACGCGTCGCTCGTTGCACGAACGCGCGACGCTTGGGCAAGAGGCGACAAAGTGACCTACTGTGCTCGCGCGGAAATCCCCATAAGCGCTTACCTCGCGCGAGACCGCCGACCTGTCCAAAACCCCTTCCGGACGTCCAAGCCGCAATGGGCGATTCAACTAAGGTGGCGTCGCTCATCATGTCGCTGAAGGAGAAAACTATGGCTTTGCTGAAATTGCGGGACGGCACCGAGCTCTACTATAAGGATTGGGGCAGCGGGAAACCCGTTCTCTTCAGCCATGGCTGGCCGCTCAGCGCCGATATGTGGGATGCTCAGATGCTGTTCCTCGCGAGCCATGGCTATCGTGCGATAGCCTTCGATCGCCGAGGTTTCGGTCGGTCCAGCCAGCCGTGGAGCGGTTACGATTACGATACCTTCGCAAACGACATTGCAGAACTGATCGACCACCTCAATCTCAAGGAAATCGCACTAGTCGGCTTTTCAATGGGTGGCGGAGATATCGTGCGATACGTGGCACGCCACGGCTCTGCGCGCGTTTCGAAACTCGCGTTGATCAGCGCCGTAACACCGCTGTTCGTCAAGACCTCCGATCACGACGGCGTTGACAAGACCGTCTTCGACGGAATCAAGACGGGCCTCGTCAAGGATCGACCGCAGTTTCTGGACAACTTCAGCCCATTATTTTATGGCACGAACCACGGTATGAAGGTGTCTCGAGGGGTGTTCAAGCAGACACTCCAGATCGGCCTGCAGGCGTCGATCAAGGCGACGATCGATTGTGTCACGGCGTTCTCTGAAACCGACTTTCGCCCGGATATGGCAAAAATTGACGTCCCGACGCTTGTGATTCACGGCGACGACGATCAGGTTGTGCCATTTCCATTCACCGGAAAACTTGCAGCCGAAATGATCCGGGACGCTAAGCTCAAAGTCTATAAGGGAGCGCCTCACGCGACAGCAATAACGCATGCGGATCAGCTTAACGCCGATCTTCTGGAATTCCTGAAGGCGTAAACTGGCAATTGATGAGGAGGTACCCAGATGACGGAACGTGATGCGCTGAAGCTCATCGAGCCTAAGGATTGCGCGCTGTTGCTCGTCGATCAGCAGGCCGGCCTGGCGTTCGGCGTAGGCTCCATTGACCGGCAGGTCCTGCTGAACAATGTCATCGCTCTGGCAAGGACGGCGACGGTATTCAGCCTTCCAATCGTCGCCTCGACCTCCGCGACGAAAGTCTACAGTGGCCCTCTCATGCCGGCCATTGCCGCGGTCCTCCCCCAGGTAACGCCGATCGATCGCCGAAGCATGAACGTCTGGGAGGACGACAAGGCGCGCGAAGCGGTGTCAGCGACCGGCCGACGGCGCCTCATCGTCTCGGGCTTGTTAACGGAAGCATGTGTATCCTTCGCCGTGCTCTCGGCAATCTCCGCGGGATACGAAGTGTATGTCGTCGGAGACGCATGCGGCGGTTTGACGCCGGAGAGCCATTCTCTCGCCCTGCGCCGTATGGAATCCGCTGGAGCCCATCTCACATCGTGGATTCAGATTCTGTTGGAGTTGCAGCGAGATTGGACGAGAAAAGACACCTACGAAGGCGCGCGAAGCATCGTCGAGGCTCATGCAGGCGGCTACGGGATCGGCTTGTCCTACGCCCGCGACATGATCCATCCGACATAACGGCGAGACTAGCCTTCCGATCGAGCCCGTCGCCATGCGCCGGGACTGGCGCCTACGTTTCGAGAAAAGACCCGCGTGAAGTAACTCTGATCGCCGAAGCCGCAAATTAAAGCGACGTCGGCCAGCGGGAGCTTCGTGGTCAACATCAGACGCTTGGCCTCATCGATCCGAAGTTGCGACAGAAATTCGTGCGGTGCAACGCCGGTGCTGCGCCGGAACGACCTCGCAAAGTGGCTCGGCGTCAGCTTACATTCCGCGGCGATGTCGGCGATCGTCAGATGACTGGCGAGGCGCACCCGCATGATCTCCTTGGCACGTCGCTCCTGCCAAGGAGCGAGGCCTCCACTTGAGGCTCTGTCCCTCGGACGCAAGCCGCCGTAAGTCTGCGCAAAATGTGCGAGCAGGCTCAACCCGATCTGGTCAATGAAAAGCTGATTGGTCGTCGTGTCCTGCTCTACTGCGCTGAGCAGAACGCTCGACAGGGTCGACAGAAAGGGATCACGCTGATTTCTGCTCCATTTAAGCGTCGGCACCGGCTTGGCCCCGTGCTCACGAGCAAATTCGTCGAGGGCAGTCCGCGGAATATAGTAATGAACCGCATCGAAGGGGCCTTTGAACTCACATTGGGGATTGTCCATGAGATTGATAACGCTGACAGTCCCCGCGCTGAAAGCTCCCGAATACCTGGGCCGTCCGGCGAGCCAGCAGGCATGTCTCTCGAGATCTCCGAGCTGATGCAGGATGCTGAAAGCCGGTTCGGAAGGAATGGCTGCAGTCCGCTCTCGCATAAACCGAGAACAGGTCAGCCGTGTCATCGCGAGTGCTAATTGACCTTCCCGCTTGACGCGCAGCAGGCAGTCCCCGTCCATTCCGAGATGCTGACTGAGGCGACGGCCATAGAAGCCGTCGGAAGCACTATCAGACTCTTCAGTCATTGGAGCATCCTAAGCTATCCGCCGTTGGATATGCAGTCGACCGAAAGGATACATCCCATCCCGCCGATCGAAAATTCCACCTTCGTTTACCTGATACCTGAGGGCCTTCAACAGCAGAATGGCTCGAGGAAATCCGATTGAACGAGAAACAGTGTAACGAAACGATAGGGGAGAAATATCCGACTTGATAATCCGTTCCAGATCCACATTATCTGTGAAACTGTTTCATAAGTAGGCGAGCCATGGACAATCGCATTGGGGAAATGCAGGTCTTCCTCCGGGTGGTAGAAGCCGGAAGCTATTCCGAGGCGGCCCGTCGACTTTTGATGACGCCCTCTACTGTCAGCAAGCTGATCGGGAGGGTCGAGACGCGGCTTGGCGTCAGACTGTTCGCGCGATCAACGCGTCGGCTGTCGCTCACGTCCGAGGGGCAAATGTATCTTGAAAAGAGCGTCGCGCTGCTCGCCGAGCTCGATAGCATCGAACGCGGCATTTCTCGGGGCGCGGCAGCCGCAGGCGGCACGATCCGCATCAACACTACGGTCGCCTTCGGTATTCTCGGCCTTGAGCCTCTGCTCCCTGCCTTTTGGCAAGCTCATCCCGATATTGTGGTTGATATCTCGCTCTCTGACGAAATGGTGGACCTGTACCTCGACCGGACCGATGTTGCCTTCCGCGTCGGCCCTTTGCAGCCCTCAGCGCTGGTCGCCCGACGCATCGGCGTCGTGAAAAGAAGGATCGTCGCGTCTCGCAAATACATCGATCGTCTGGGTGAGCCAAAACGAGTTGAGGATCTTGTGCGTCACAACTGCCTGGGATTCAATTTCCGGCGCTCCGCCCCGGTCTGGCCTCTGAAAGATAGCGGGCGAATAGTCGACAGGGCGGTCTGTGGCTCGCTCCTTGCAAACAACGCTCAAACGTTGCGACAAATGGCAATAGCGGGCATCGGCCTTGCTAGGCTCGCCGACTATCATATTCGCGACGATATCGCGGCCGGCCACTTGGTCGAAGTGCTCAAAGGTACAGCCGGTGACGACGAGCAAATTCATGCACTCTATCACGGCGGGCCCGGGCGGCCTTTTCGCGTGGGAGCATTCCTTGATTTCGTCTGCCCGCGACTCACTGATTTCATGGAAGGGAGGGCCCCCAGCAATCGCCGGACACTTCAACCGAGTGGGGGCAAGATGGCCTGGAGCTCGGCACGGCGCCCTTCAAGAAAGGCGGGAAGCTGAAGCTTCTGACCCAACCGCTCCGGCGCTTCATCGACCGCGAAACCAGGTCCATCGGTTGCAATTTCGAACAGAACACCACACGGCGCCCGAAAGCCTACCGCATTCAGATACGTACGTTCGATGGGATCAGTAACCGCGATTCCATAATCCTTCCGAAGCTTCTCAACCATCTCCGAGCGATGATCGACATCAGCGGCGCGGAAGGCCACGTGACGTATCGTTCCACCGCCAAGCCGTCCTCGGGACCCGGGTCCAAATAGACGCAACGTAAGCAACCCGCCTGGCCCGTCATGGGCGACAAAACGCATGACATCCTGCGATCTGGAAACGCATTCAAATCCCAGAACATCCTGAATGATGTCGATGGTAGCGTCCGCTGCGCGCACGCTGAGGGTTACTTCGTGAAGTCCCAGTACCGAGTCAGAGTCCGCACCAACCGGCCGGCCGTTACTCGACTCCACCAGGGCAAGAGAGGTTCCCTCGGGGTCAGTAAAACACAGCATGAAATCGCCGATTGGCGATCGGTCCTGCCTGAACGCAACTTCGGCCTGATCCAGACGCTCAGCCCACCTCTCCAATGACCCTGAGGGCACACGGAAGGCCGTCTGCACGACCTCGCCTACTCCCACCATTCCTTGTGGCACGCAATTCCATGCGAGAGTGCTGATAACGGTGCCCGGGCTACCGGCCTCATTGCCGAAGTAGATGTGGTAACTTCCCGGATCATCATAGCAAACGGTCTTTTTGACGCGCCTAAGCCCCAGAACATCGCAATAAAAGTGCGCAACCCGGGGGGCGTCACCGATAATCGTCGTAAGATGATGGATTCCGCGCGAAGTCACTTCCAAAATCCGTCCGATGAGTACAGCGACGATCCGAGGTCAACGGCATCGAGACGGCACCTTTGGCGAAGAGCCGCGCGACGCGCCATACCCATACAACCAAGCTGATAGCCTACGCTTCGACAGTCTTGGACTTTAGCGCGACAATCTCGATGCTGAAAAAGACAAAATGACGACAACTTCCGCAGCACGAAATCGTACAACCGACAGCGAGAATCAGCAATTTTTTGCCACTCGCATCATAGACATCCATTTCCAGCGGCTGACTTGCAAACGACGTGATTATCCCGTTTCGACTTAAGGATCGGGAACCGGGATGCATCCGCTTGGGCCAGTTACGTTAGATCGTATCCGCCGTGACAGCGAGTGTCTCGCGCAGCCAGCGATGCGCGGGTTGATCGTCAAAGCGACGGTGCCACAGCATGGTGCTTCGTAGTTTTGGTGCGTCGAACGGCAGTTCTCTGATTTCGATCGGATAAGCCCTGCGGAATTCCTGGGCGATCTGACGGCCGAGAACAGCCACCAGATTGGATTGAACCAGCACCGCTCCCGCCGACAGATAGGGTGTCTCCAGCGCATTGGAGCGCGACAGGCCGCGCGCTGTTAACGCCTCATCCACGAAGCTGATGTCCTCGCCGCTGGAAGAGATTGCCAGGTGCGGCAGATGAGCAAAGGCGGACAAAGTCAACTTGCGGCGCAAGGCCGGATGCCCTCGCCGCAGAACCGCGACATAACGGTCTTCGATCAGCGGCTGCGAGACGAAGCGTTCGGCGGGTGCTTCCCGCGCCGAGATGACGAGATCGAGTTCACCTCTTTCCAGCAGCTCCAGCAGATCGAGTGTACCACTCGGCCGCAGCGACAACCGGATATGCGGAGCCTGCGCGCGGCAAGCCGCGACAATTGGGGCCGCCAGCACGACCGCTGCATAATTGTTGACGGCGATCACGAATTGGCGGTCTGCGGTGGACGGCGAGAACGTCTCCGTTTCCAGCGCGATCTGCAAATCGTTCAACGCCTTTCGCACGGGCAGCGCAAGCTGTTCAGCACGCGGCGTCGGCATCATCCCCGCTGGTGTGCGGACGAACAGTTGATCCTTCACAAGGTAACGTAGCCGGTTCAACGCATGGCTCAGCGCTGGCTGGCTGAGCCCGAGCGCTTCCGCCGCCCGCATAACGCTGCGCTCGCGCAGGATAGCGTCGAAGACAAGCAGCAAATTGAGATCGAATGTCCGCAGGTTCATGGCGGCTCCGCGAACTATTCATTCCATGAATTTGAATGTGAAATCAATGCATTTGATTGATTTTATTGCTGCCCCGATATTCCCCTCCATGAGCAAAAAACCCGATACCAGGACGGCTCCTTCGGCGCCTTTCGATGACCGCCCCACATCCGGCTCTCGCGCGCAGGCTTTGGTCGCGGTCCTGACCGGGGACCCGGACGGAGAGCCCGCCAAGCCGCTCGATCTGGCGCGATGGAAGAGCGTCAATCCGCTGGCGGACTGGATCCGGATCGACATGAGAGAGGCGCCGCCATCATCGAATGGAGCTTGGCTGAGAGGGCAATTGTCGGAACTCCTAGACCGCAGACATATGCAACCGGCTCAGATGGTACTGCTGGGCCGGCGCAATGCTGGCCGCGCCGCACTCAACCTCGTTCTGGACGGATCACTCACCTGCGCCGGAATTGTTGGTGTCGACATTCCGTGCGCCGCGCCCCGCGGCACGATTGCCCCGATGACCGCAGGCATCCGGCTCGTGTTGCACGAGGGCAAGGTAAGCCGCACCGACGAAGGCAATCTTATCAATGTCCTGCGCCGAGAGCACGCCGACACCCGGATCATGATGCTTCCCTCTGTCGGTTTCGATGTTGCGGAAGCCACCGTACGCGCCACTGGCACCTTCCTGTTCGAACTCATCGCCAAAGCCAGTTCGCACGCCATCAATCAAGGACGATCGAATCATGTCTAACGTCGTCAAATTCGGCGCCATCGTCTTGTTCGCCGGTATCCTGACCGGCGTAGCTATTGAGCTTACCCGGCCGATGGGACCTGCGACCGTCGGCCAGGGCAGCAGTCCATCAGCAGCTCCGAAGGCAACGACAAAAAAGGCCGCGCAAACGCCGGCGATCCCGGTTACCGCGGCGACGGTTCAGCAACATGACGTGCCGATCGTGCTTGAAGGGCTCGGCACGGTAAAGGCACTCAACACCGCAACCATGCGCACGCAAGTGCAGGGAACGCTCGACACTGTCGATTTCGTTGAGGGGCAGGAAGTCAAACGCGGACAACGGCTCGCGCAGATCGATCCCCGTGTCTACCAGGCCCAGGTCGATCAGGCGGGAGCGGCGCTCGGACGCGACAAGGCGCTGCTGACAAACGCCCAAGCTGATCTCAATCGCTACCTGCCGCTGCTCAGCCGCGGCTTCTCGACGGCCCAGCAGGTCGACACCCAAAAGGCCCAGGTTGCGCAACTCCAGAACACGGTCAAATCCGACGAAGCAGTTCTCGAAGGCGCACGGACACAACTCGGCTTTACCTCGATCACCGCGCCTTTCGACGGCATTACCGGAATCCGCCAGATCGATCCCGGCAACATCGTTCACCCGACCGATGCAAGCGGCCTTGTCGTCGTGACACAGGTGCAGCCGATCACCGTCATCTTCACGCTCCCCTCCGTCGCCATCCCGCAAGTGCAGCACGCGCTTGCGACCGGTCAGGCGAGCGCGGAGGCATATGACGCCACCAACAAGATCAAGCTCGACGAGGGACAACTCCTGCTGGTCGACAATCAGGTCGACGCCTCGACCGGCACGGTGCGCCTCAAGGCGAGATTCCCAAATGCACAAAAGACGCTGTGGCCAGGCGCCTTCGTCAACGTTCATCTCGTGATCTCTGTACGGCACGACGCGCTGACATTGCCGTTGCCGACCGTACAGCAAGGACCTGCGGGACCCTTCGTCTATGTGATTGCATCAGATGGGACGGTGACGGCGCGGCCGGTTTCGGTTGGTCAGTCGCGCGAAGGACAAGTGATGATCGATAGCGGCGTCACGGCGAACGAAACCGTCGTGCTGGCCGGTCAGTACCGCCTCACCGAAGGAGCAACCGTCGAAATCGTGCACGGGGACCAGCAGAGCCGGGTCCAGAACGCATCCACAGCCAGCGCGGGAATGTTGCCATGAGTATCTCTGCAGGCTTCATCCGCAAACCGATCGCGACCGCACTCCTGACGGTCGGCATCACGCTGGTCGGCTCGCTTGCGTTCCGGCAGCTCCCGATTTCCGCGCTGCCGTCAATCGACACGCCGACCATCCAGGTGACCGCGCAGCTGCCGGGCGCCGATCCACAAACCATGGGCTCGTCGGTCGCAACGCCGCTTGAACGGCAGTTCGGGCAGATCGCAGGGCTGACGCAGATGAGTTCGAGCAGCGGGCTCGGCAACACACAAATCACGCTGCAGTTTTCCTTGAACAGGAGCGTCGATGCGGCCGCGCAAGATGTTCAGACCGCGATCAATGCCGCTTCGGGCCAGCTTCCGAAAACCATGCCGTCGCCGCCGACCTACCGCAAGGTGAACCCGGCGGATGTGCCGGTGCTCCTGATCGCGCTGATGTCCGACACTCAGCCGCTCACGAAGGTCAACGACTATGCCGACAGCATCGTGGCCCAGAAACTGTCGCAAGTACCGGGCGTCTCTCTCGTCACCATCGGTGGCGCGCAGAAGCCGGCCATTCGCGTCCAGGTCAACCCGGCCAAGCTCGCCGCTGCCGGCCTCGATCTCGAACAATTGCGAACGACGCTAGGTGCCGCCACCGTCGATCAGCCGAAGGGGGTGCTTTACGGCCAAAAGCAGACCTATACGCTTGCTACCAACGACCAGCTTCTGGCGGCAAGCGAATACGACAACCTGATCATCGCTTATCGCAATGGCGCACCGGTGCGGCTGCGGGATGTCGGCCACGCTGTGGCCGGCGCCGAGGACATTACGCTGCATGGCTGGTTCAACGACAAGCCGGCGGTCGTCCTTGCAATTCAACGCCAGCCCGGCGCCAACGTGATCGACACGGTTGACAGAATCAAGGCGATCCTTCCCCAACTGGTGAGCGGCCTGCCGTCGGACATCAGAGTGGAGATCGCCTCAGACCGCACGCAGACGATCCGCGCGAGCGTAAGCGACGTGCAGTTCACGCTGCTTCTGACCATCGCGCTGGTGGTGGGCGTGATTTTCCTGTTCCTTCGCAAATTCTGGGCCACCGTCATTCCCGCCGTGTCGGTTCCGATATCGTTGATCGGCACTTTCGGGGTGATGTACCTGCTCGGCTACAGCCTCGACAATCTGTCGCTGATGGGCCTGTCCATCGCGGTGGGCTTCGTCGTCGACGATGCCATCGTGATGATCGAAAATATTTCACGGCACATCGAGGAAGGCCTCGCCCCGCTCGACGCGGCACTTAAAGGCGCCGGCGAAATCGGTTTTACCATTCTGTCGATTTCGGTGTCGCTGGTGGCCGTGTTCATCCCGCTCCTGCTGATGGGCGGCGTGATCGGCCGCATGTTCCAGGAATTCGCCGTCACCGTATGCGTCGCCATCGCGGTCTCCGTGCTGGTATCCCTGACGTTGACGCCTATGATGTGCGCCTATCTCTTGAGGTCCTCACACGAGGACAACCCTGGGCGGATATCGCGCGCGCTTGAAACCGGATTCCTTGCGCTACAATCCGGGTATGAGGCGGTGCTTCGTCTCGCGCTGCGCTTCAAACTCACGACGCTCAGTATCATGCTCGCGATCATCGCGGCGACCGTTGTTCTGTTCGTTGTCATTCCCAAAGGCTTCTTCCCGCAGCAGGATACAGGCATGATCACGGGCATCACGGAAGCTGCATCCGATGTCTCACCGGATCAGATGGCAAACCTGCAGCGCGGCGTTATTGACGTCATTGCAAAGGACCCTGCGGTCGCCAATGCCACCGGCTATATCGGCCCCGGCGGTCCGACCGTCACGGAGAATAATGGCCGCCTGTTCATTCTGCTCAAGCCGCGCGATCAGCGCGACGTCAGCGCCGATGAGGCGATCCGCCGTTTGGACAAAGGCCTTCAAAAGCTGCAGGGCGTTCAGGTCTTCATGCAGGCCACGCAGGACATCAACCTCGCGAGCCGTCTCTCCAAGACCCAGTATCAGTACACGCTCACCGACGTGAACCAGGGCGAACTCAATCAGTGGGCGTCGCAACTTTACACCAAGCTTCGAAGCCTGCCTGAACTCGCCGACGTCGCCAGCGACCAGGCCAATACAGGCCGCCAACTGAAGCTTCAGATCGACCGCGACGCGGCATCGCGGCTCGGCATCGATCCCTCCTCTGTGGACAATACGCTCTACGATGCCTTCGGCCAGCGCCACGTCGCGCAACTGTTCACAACACTCAACAGCTATTATGTCATCCTGGAAGTCGATCCGTCGTTTCAGCTCGGACCTTACGCTCTAAACCGGATTTACGTTCGCTCGTCGAATGGGTCCATGGTGCCGTTGAGCCAGATCGCCACGGTCACAACCGGGACTGCACCGCTTGCGGTGAACCATCAGAGCCAGTTTCCCTCCGTCACGCTCAGCTTCAATCTGGCACCTGGGACGGCGGTTGGTACGGCAGTGGCTGCGATTCAAAAAGCGACCACCGACCTACACTTCCCCAGCACCATCGCGACCAGCTTCCAGGGCAACGCCCAGGCGTTCCAGTCGGCATTGAGCAGCACGCCAATCCTGATCGCCGCTGCGCTGATCGCCGTCTACCTGATCCTCGGCATGCTTTATGAGAGCGTCATTCATCCGATCACCATTCTCTCGACATTACCTTCGGCCGGCATCGGAGCGCTGTTGACTCTGATGGCATTCGGCTTCGGCCTCGACGTGATCGGACTGATCGGGATCATCCTGTTGATCGGCATCGTCCAGAAGAACGGCATCATGCTGATCGATTTCGCGCTCGAAGCCGAACGCCATCGTGGGCTGACAGCGGAACAATCGGTCTTTGAAGCCTGCCGGACCCGCTTCCGGCCGATCCTGATGACGACGATGTGCGCTGTGCTAGGGGGCGTGCCGCTCATGATCGGCACAGGAACCGGATCGGAATTGCGGCAGCCGCTCGGCTTCGCCATGGTTGGAGGATTGTTGATGTCGCAGCTCTTGACGCTGTTCACGACGCCGGTCGTCTACATTTATCTCGACCGCATCAACCACTGGTTTGGCCATCTGCGGCGTAAGTCGCGCACCTCTGACGCCAAGATCGCAATCCCACGTTCACCGGCGGCGTGAAGGCGCGCAATAAGCCAAAGGAACACAGCGTGATCCCACAGGAAATAACACACTTCAAATCTCGCACACGTCTGGCGATTCAAATAGGTTATTGTACGTATATGTATCGCTGCAATGATCGGCGCGCCGGTCGACGCTGAGGATCCGGACACACCGCCACCGGCGATCGGCTACCTTCCTAGCATCAGCGACTTCATGATTGCGGCGATCCAACCGCGCCACATCAGGCTCTGGCTCGCGGCGCAGGCCCGCAATTGGGATTTCGTCGGCTATGAAGTTGGACACCTGAAAGGCGCGTTCAATCGCCTCGGCCAAGCGCATCCGGTCGCGGGCGACATTCCGTTACAGGACATGATTGCCTCGGTGACGCAACAGCCGTTTGCGGACCTCTAAGGCAAAAGATCAAGCCGCATTCGGCAAGGCCTATTCCGATCTGACGTCCGCGTGCAACTCATGTCATCAAGCCGCGAGCCATGGAGTCTACCGCCGCTTCGTTTCGCTCATCAGCAACTGGCCGAAATAAACCGCGAAGCCAAGAAACGCGGCGGCCCACGCGACGGCAGCGAGATACAGCAACAAGTGGCTCCAGGCAGAGGCCATGACCGCGCAGACTCTGGCAAGCGCCGCAATCACAACGGCTGCATAGATTCCTTGCGTGAAGGCAGACGCGGTCAACGGCTGGCCCGTATGACCGAGGCTGGCACGCGTCATTACTGCCAGCGTCATGACCCCGGCAGCGCCCACCATCCACGCGTGGATGCCGGCGCTGGCAGGGACCAGATTGAAGGCCGAGGCGGCACCCAATAGAAAACCCGCCGGAATGAAAGCGTATCCGACGTGCAGAATGAGAACGAGGCGCTCACGAGATGTGCGATCACCCGCCCATCGGCCGAGGCGGATGACGTGCAGGACGCCGATCAACGCAAGCAGGACGCCGATCAGCAAACCCTCTTGATGAACAACCCACATCAGCAGGGCCACCGCGCTTAAGATGACGACCGCCACGTCGAATTTTGCGAAGGGAGATGGTAAGCGACCAGGGTTTTCGCGCACCAGCCAGTTGCGTGTGAAACTTGGAATGATCCGGCCGCCGATCAGCGCGATCAGCAGGACAATAACGGCAATACCTGCGCGAACGCCGTATTCGGCCGCGCCTGCAAAATGAGCTTCAAGGTGAAAAGCGATGTTGCCACCGAGAAGAAGCGCAACCAGCGCCACGACCGTGAGATTGCGCCAGTTACGTCCGGCGAGAATTTCACGTGCGGCGGCAGCCGTGATCAGAGTCAAAAAGCTGACATCGATCAGTAGGGCCGCCAACCAGCCGATGCTGACCGAACATGTCACGGCCAGACGTCCAAGAATCCAGACGATCACGAGTGCGAGCAACGGCATACCCTGAATCGGCAATCGTCCAGTCCAGTTCGGAATCGCGGTGAACAGGAATCCAGTAATGATCGCCGGCAAATAACCGTACGCCATTTCATGGACATGCCAATCGCGCGGAGCGAACGCAGTCTGAAGCGTCAATTCTCCGAGAAACACCGGCAGCCAGGCCAGAACGGCAAGCCCCGCATAAGCCGATCCGAGCAGGAAAAATGGCCTGAACCCGTAAGACAACACCGCGGGTCCCTGATAGCGCCGCAGCCGCGGCACCGGAGTATCTTGGACTGTCATGATGCAACCGTTTCTCGATATGGCGGCGATGAGACCCTTACGTGCCAAGGCTTCTGCGCAAGCCAAAGTCAGCATACGAACGCCCTTACTCCCGCAGGAGGTGTCGAGCAATCTCAAGCGAAATCATCGCACCATGGCCGATCGGGTAACCCACCGCGACTGATATAGACATATGCTCGTCTCCGCAGGTTCAACTGTCTGTTCAAAACAGACGGCAGCTATCCGAGTTTTGCAAGCCACTCTCCGATTTGATCGGTGCCTTCAGACAGCTCCGTCGAAAATTCGCCGGCAAAATTTCTCCAGGCATCCAGGTTGCGCGCCGGAACTCCGATAATTGCAGGAATGTCACGCTCAAGTGCTTTCGCCATCAGGCCACGCATTCCCCCGCCGTCGGCTTCCACCTTGCCGAACTTGTTCAGCACAAGAAGCGCGGGATTGTTGTCGAGGCTGCTTTCGATTTTCATGGAAGCCTCGACCAGCGCGGCTACGTCAAGACGACACCCCCTCGCGCCGGCACCGCGATCTTCCAAAAGCAGAGTACGGTGACCGCTCGCGAGGTCTTCAAGCAGCACGTCGCATCGCTTGTCGGCCCCTTCGAATGCCGGGTGTTGCAGAACCCCCGAAACGACCAACTGGCGGGATCGGCATTCTTTAACGATCCATTTGAATATCTCGTCCGGATATTCCTCGTTCGCGTAGACAATCGCGGCAAGGCGAGATTCAAGCGGTCGGGCCGAGTTAAACGCCGGGACGGAATGCAATGCAGTCATCGGAATTGACCTCGATTGGACGCGCCCCGATCAGTTCGAGGCAATACGGGATCGCCGGGAAGATGGCGTTTAGACAAACATCGATAGCCGCGGGACGGCCGGGCAGATTGACGATCAAGGAGTGATTGCGCGTACCGGCGGTCTGACGCGACAAAATTGCCGTTGGGACGTGGTCCAGACTCACCCGCCGCATCAACTCACCAAAGCCCACCAGTTCGCGGCCAATGACCATACGCGTCCCCTCCGGGGTGAGGTCGCGCAGAGCCGGTCCGGTCCCGCCCGTTGTCAGGACGAGATCGCAGCCCTCACGATCCGACAGTTCGATCAACGCACTGGCGACGCTTTCCACGCCATCGGGAATGATCTTGAGAATGACGATCCAGTTCGAGCGAATGACCTTGTCCAAAAAGTCGCTGATTGCCTTTCCGCTCTTGCTTTCATACGCTCCCCGGCTAGCACGATCGGAGATGACAAGGATGCCGATGCGCGCGAGCGTTTTTGATCCAACAACACTTTCAGACTTGTCGAATCCGAGACTCATGAACAGCCCCCGCTTCCTCCGCACGTACAGCCCGCGTGCGCATGGTCACTGTCGGCGTGAGACGCCGGCGGGGCTTCGTCCTGCTTCAGCGACCATCCAACCATATACGTCAGGCAACCCGCCCCGGGGTCTGTGGCGCGTTCGAGAACATTCATCAGGCCGAGCCAGTCTTCGCTGCCGGCAAGGTTGGCAAAACGCCGGACAGCTCCAGACGCATACTCGCCGACGCTTTCCCCGAACCGGGTCGTCATGACATCGACACGCGTCAGCAAGACAATATCGCCACAGGCAACCAGCGCTTCCGCGGCACGGGTTTCATCGTTAAAGCTGCGGATGATTTCACCGAGTTGCATGAGGCGCTCCTCTCTATTGGACCAGCGGTGTATCTGCGGCGGCAAGCGAAATGCCGGTGATGTCGGCCCGGCCCGCAAGTATCGAGATGTATTGCGCAAGCGCCCGGTGTTCGACGCTCGATGCCAGATAATCGGCAATCCGCTCCCGTGCGATCTCGAAAGGCAACATCTGTCCTTCCGCACGACGATCAAGACGCACAACGTGGAAGCCATAACGGGTTTCGACGATGGCAATATCCCCCGGTTGCATCCGCTCCAACGCCGTCTCGAATTCCGGAACGGTTTGTCCGTGGGTGATCTGGCCGAGATACCCGCCCTGCAATGCCGAGGTCGTGCAGGCAGAATGATTGGTGGCAAGATCCGCGAAAGTGGTGCGGTCGGATTTCACCGCCGCAAGGATCGTATCGGCATTAGCCCGCGCGTTAGCACGCGCAACCACGTCGCCACGCGGCGCGGCGACAAGAATGTGAGCTACCTCATAGAGATCTCCCGAGCGGAATCTCTGGCGGTTCTGTTCGTAAAACCGCCGGCAGGCCGCTTCGTCCGGTTCTGGCGTGATGACTTCGCGCTCGACCAGTGTCCGCATCGCCGCTTCGTCCGCAGTCTCGGTGCGGCCATCGGGATCGCTCAGCGGCATCCCCTCGATGCCTAAGCGCGCGGTTTCCTGGAGCAGCAATTCCCGCACGACCAAGGCACGAGCCGCGGCCTGCCACGCCAGAATCGGCTTTTCAGCAGGATGGTTCTGCACTTCCCTGGCGATCGCCTCGCGGGGAATCATTACTCCGTTGACACTGATCGTCTTCGGCTTCGGCAGGACATTCGAAACTGAGCAATCCATGGATTTACTCCGCGGGTTGGACCGGCGGCGGGACAACCCGGCCTCCGTTCCGGCTGCGCACAACCTGATAACCGCGGCGGCCGAGATACCAGACGGGAGCGCTCCAGACGTGGACGAGACGCGTGAAAGGAAAGAGGAGAAAGATCGTCATACCCAGCATCAGATGGGCCTTGAAGATCGGATGCACGTCGAGGACATAGTGCGCAGCATCCGGCTGAAGCATGACGATGGCCTGCGCCCAGTTCATGAACTTCACCATCTCATGACCATCGAGATGACCGGCCGACAGGGGAATGGTCGCAAGACCGAGCAGCAACTGCGCAAACAGGATCAGCAGGATCGCGGTATCGCCAAACGAGGAATTGGCGCGAATGCGCGGATCGAACAATCGGCGATGGGTCAGGAGAGCAATGCCGACAAGGCACATCAGGCCCGCCACGCCGCCGGCGACCATCGCCAGCACCTGCTTGAAGCCGTGGGAGATGCCCATCATATCGAATACACGGATTGGTGTGAGCAGGCCCACGAAATGGCCGACAAAGATTACCAGGATGCCGACGTGGAAAAGGTTCGAACCCCACATCAGCTGACGGCGTCGCAGCAACTGGCTCGATCCGGTGCGCCACGTATACTGCTCTCGATCGAACCGAAAGAGGCTCCCGAGCAGGAACACCGTGACGCAAAGATAGGGATACCAGCCGAAGACAATAGAGTTGAGCGTCTGCATCATTGTTGCCTCCCTTATTGGGCTGACGGCGCGGGTTTGATCGCACGCGTGGCATGACGAAGGCGCGCGGCGAGGCTTTCATGCCCGCACGCACTCTGACCTTGCGTGCCAGGGCCGAATCTAACCTCCTCTTCTTCCCACGCAGCGTCGAGTGCAACGAAATCCATTGGATCCGGATCGGGGCCTTTCAGAAGTTCATCGACAATCGCCCGTTGCGGCGCTTCGGCAACGATCGCCACAAGCGTGTCGAAGATAGCCCTATAGCTGGACTTGCGCCGGCCGAGCCGCTCGGCCATTGCGGCCAGGATATGTGCCGGCTGGGCGAGCAGATCACGCGCCGCGGCCACGGGTTGCGTCGACAGGAATTCGAGAAACAGCGGAACAAAGTCCGGCAACTCGGTGGCGGTGATGGAAAAGCCGCCATCTTCGTAGAGCTTCTTCAGATCGACCATGGCCTGCCCCCGGTCGCGGCTTTCACCGTGAACGTGCTCGAACAGATGCAGGGCAAGCGTACGGGTGCGATCGAACAACAGGCCGTAGTCCTCCTGAAGGTCGTAAAGCTCCCCAGTTGCGATTTCATCGATCAGGATGTGAAGCGGGCCCCGCTGGGCGGCCGGCACGAGGTTCTCCGAATCCAGCACTGCTCTGAATTCCGGGGCGGCCATAATCAGATCATGGGAGGGATGGGTGAGAAGCGCCGAAAGGATTTTAAAGGTCTTCATCACAAAACCTCCATCGGTGTTTTGTCCTTGCGCGGCGAACCGAACAGATTCACCTCGGTTTCGCCACCCGAGCATCCGTTACCGAACGTGAAGCCGCATGAGCCGCGCAAATCGTAAGCATCGGCGCCGACTTCGCGATGGGCAGTCGGAATGACAAACCGATCTTCGTAGTTTGCAATCGCCATGATCTTGTACATTTCGTCGATTTGTTCGGCTTTCAGCCCAACCCGCCGGGCAATCGCCTCATCGACGACCCCGTCGATCGTCTTCGCGCGCATGAAGGCGCGCATGGCAAGCATGCGTTCCAGCGCGAGCGTCACCGGCTTCTCGTCCCCTGCGGTCAGCAGGTTGGCGAGATACTTTATTGGAATACGGAGTGACTTGACGTCGGGCATTTCTCCGTCGGAGCCGATCTTGCCGGCAGACGCGGCGGAGGTGATGGGCGACAGCGGCGGGACGTACCACACCATCGGCAGCGTGCGGTATTCCGGATGCAGCGGAAACGCCACCTTCCATTCCATCGCCATTTTCCAGATAGGCGATATCCTGGCTGCTTCCAGCCATGCATGGGGAATGCCCTGCCGCTCCGCCTCCGCGATCACCCCCGGGTCGGCGGGATTCAGAAAAACATCAAGCTGCGCCTGATAAAGATCGCGCTCGTCAGGCATGCTGGCTGCTTCGGCAATCCGATCGGCGTCGTAAAGCACCACGCCGAGATAGCGGATTCGGCCAACGCAGGTTTCCGAACACACGGTCGGCTGGCCAGCCTCGATCCGCGGATAGCAGAAAATGCACTTCTCCGATTTTCCGGACGACCAGTTGTAATAGATTTTCTTGTACGGACATCCCGAGACGCACATGCGCCAGCCGCGGCACTTGTCCTGATCGATCAGGACGATGCCATCCTCTTCACGCTTGTAGATCGCGCCCGAGGGGCACGCAGCAACGCAAGCCGGATTCAAGCAGTGCTCGCACAACCGCGGCAGATACATCATGAAGGTGTTTTCGAACTGGCCGTAAATCTCCTTCTGCACGCCTTCGAAATTCACATCCTTCGAACGCTTGGAAAACTCTCCGCCGAGAATTTCTTCCCAGTTCGGACCCCATTCAATCTTTTCCATGCGTTCGCCGGAAATGAGCGAGCGCGGACGGGCGGTCGGCATCGCCGCCATCTCCGGAGCCTTCTGAAGGTGCTCATAGTCGAAGGTGAATGGCTCGTAGTAGTCATCGATCTCAGGCAAATCAGGATTAGCGAAAATATTCGCCAGCACGCGCCACTTACCGCCGATTCGGGGTGCGATCGAGCCATTGCGCTTGCGCGTCCAGCCTCCTTTCCAGCGCGCCTGATTTTCCCAATCCTTGGGATATCCGATGCCCGGCTTGGTTTCGACGTTATTGAACCATGCGTATTCCATGCCTTCCCGACTGGTCCAGACGTTCTTGCAGGTCACACTGCAAGTATGACATCCGATACACTTGTCGAGATTCAGCACCATTGCGATTTGGGCCCGGATTTTCATTCTGCAGCCTCCAGGGCGGGATTGGTTGTGGCGAGCGGCGTGTCGAGCCAGTCGATACTTGCCATCTTGCGAACAACGACAAATTCATCGCGGTTCGAGCCCACCGTGCCGTAGTAATTGAAGCCATAGGATTGCTGAGCGTATCCGCCGATCATATGCGTCGGCTTGAGCACGACACGAGTTACGGAGTTGTGTATGCCGCCGCGCTGACCGGTCTGCTCGGAGCCCGGCATGTTCACGATCTTCTCCTGGGCATGATACATCATGCACATGCCCTGCTTGACGCGCTGGGAGACCACCGCGCGCGCCACCAGCGCTCCATTGGTGTTGAAGAGTTCGATCCAATCGTTATCAACGATGCCCGCGCCTTTCGCGTCGGTTTCGCTGATCCAGACAATCGGTCCGCCGCGCGACAGCGTGAGCATCAGCAGATTGTCGGTATAGGTGGAATGAATGCCCCACTTCTGGTGCGGCGTAAGGAAGTTCAGCACCATCGTCTTGTTGCCGTTCGGCTTGCGGTCGATCACGGCGTTGACCGATTTGGTGTCGATTGGCGGACGATAGACGCAGAAGCCTTCGCCGAATGCCCGCATCCACAGATGATCCTGATAAAGCTGCTGGCGGCCCGTAAGCGTCCGCCACGGGATCAGTTCGTGGACGTTGGTGTAACAGGCGTTGTAACAGACCTTTTCCGACTCCAGTCCGGACCATATCGGCGACGAAATGATCTTGCGCGGCTGCGCCACGACATCGCGAAAGCGGATCTTTTCATCCTCCTTCGGTATCGCGAGATGGGCATGATCGCGACCGGTGAAGCCGCCGAGCGAATTCCAGGCCTTGACCGCAACCTCCCCGTTGGTTTCCGGCGCGAGGCTCAACAAGACTTCGCAGGCATCGATGTCCGTATGGATACGCGCGAGGCCCTTACTCGGCCCCTCCTCGGTCACCATGCCATTCAGGTGCTTGAGCAGGTCGACTTCATGCTCGGTATTCCAAGTCATGCCCTTGCCGCCGTTGCCGAGCTTGCCCATCAACGGCCCGAGCGACGTAAACTGCTTGTAGATGTTAGGATAGTCGCGATCGACCACCGTGACTGCAGGCATGGTCTTGCCCGGGATCGGATCGATCTCGCCCTTCTTCCAGTCCTTCACGTCGAAGGGCTGTGCGATTTCTCCCACCGTATCGTGCATGATCGGCGTGAGGACGATGTCCTTTTCAGCACCAAGCACTTCAGGTGCAACCTTGGAAAACGATTTGGCAATGCCCTTGTAAATGTCCCAATCGCTGCGCGAATCCCACACCGGATCGATCGCCGCCGTCAGAGGATGAATGAAGGGATGCATGTCAGACGTGTTGAGATCGTTTTTCTCGTACCAGGTCGCGGTCGGCAGCACGATGTCCGAGTACATGCAGGTCGTGGACATGCGGAAGTCGAGCGTGACAAGAAGATCGAGTTTTCCCTCTGGCGCGTCCTCGTGCCACACGACGTCGGCCGGCTTCTTTTTGCCGTCCTTGCCGAGATCCCTGCCCATCACGCCGTGGCTGGTGCCAAGCAGGTGCTTCAGGAAATATTCGTGACCTTTGCCGGATGCTCCGAGGAGATTGGAACGCCAGACAAACATGTTGCGCGGCCAGTTCTTCGGATTATCCGGATCGTCACAGGCGAGCTTCAACTCGCCCGATTTCAGGGCCTTCGCGATATAATCCTTTGCCTCCAGTCCGGAAGCTGCGGCCTGCTTGGACACCTCGATCGGATTGGCCTGAAGCTGCGGAGCGGACGGCAGCCAGCCCATGCGTTCTGCTCGCACATTATAATCGATCAATGCGCCATCCCACGGACCTGCCGGCGCAGTCGGTGACAGAACTTCCTTTACGTCCAGCGTCTCATAACGCCACTGGTCGGTATGTGCGTAGAACGCGGAAGTCGAATTCATCTGGCGAGGCGGACGGTTCCAGTCAAGGCCGAAAGCCAACGGCAGCCACCCGCTTTGCGGCCGCAGCTTTTCCTGTCCGACATAGTGCGACCAGCCACCACCCGATTGGCCAACACATCCGCATATCACCAGCATATTGATGATTCCGCGGTAATTCATATCCATGTGGTACCAGTGGTTCAGACCGGCGCCGACAATCACCATCGAGCGACCACCCGTCTTCTCGGCGTTCAACGCGAATTCTCGCGCCACCGTGATGATCTGATCGCGCGGCACGCCGCTGATCTTTTCCGCCCAGGCCGGCGTGTAAGGCTCCACGTCGTCGAAGTTCTCGGCGATATGAGTGCCCCCCAAGCCCCGATCGACGCCGTAGTTGGCAACGAATAGATCGAACACCGATGCGACGACCGTTTCGCCGTCCGCAAGCTGGAGCGTCTTCACCGGAACGTTGCGCATCAACACGTCCGGGTGATCGGTGCCAAGGAAATGATCGTGCTCGCGGTTACCGAAATACGGAAATCCGACCAAAGCAACGCCATCCTGGATGTCCATCAGCGACAGCCGAAGTTTCGTCTTCCGGCCGTCAGCCGTTCTCTCCTCGAGATTCCAGTTGCCCTTCTCACCCCACCGGAATCCGATCGTTCCATTCGGCGCAACGATCTCACCGGAATTTTCGTCGTAGGCGACGGTCTTCCATTCCGGATTATTGGTCTCACCCAACTTCTTGTCGAAATCGGATGCACGGATGAAGCGCTCCGGAACATAGTACTCGCCTTGCTTTACTAGACGCACCAACATCGGCATGTCGGTGTATTGCCGCGCGTAATCGTTGAAGTACTTCGCCTGTCGGTCGATATGGAATTCACGCAGGATGACGTGGCCCATTGCCATGGCAAGGGCGGCGTCGGTACCCTGCTTCGGCGATACCCACAGATCGGCGAATTTCGACGCTTCGGAATAATCCGGACAGATCACGACGCTCTTGGCGCCCTTGTAGCGAACCTCGGTATAGAAATGAGCATCCGGCGTACGTGTCTGCGGAACGTTGGAGCCCCACAAGATGAGAAAGCCCGAATTATACCAGTCTGCGCTTTCCGGCACGTCCGTCTGCTCACCCCAAGTCTGCGGGGACGCCGGCGGCAGGTCGCAATACCAGTCGTAGAACGACATGCACACGCCACCGAGCAGAGAGAGATAGCGCGCACCGGCGGCATAGCTCACCATCGACATCGCCGGAATTGGCGAGAAACCAAAAATGCGATCCGGCCCGTAACTCTTGACGGTGTAGGCGTTCGCCGCGGCAACGATCTCGTTGACCTCGTCCCAACTCGCGCGCACGAAACCGCCGAGACCCCGCTTCTTGGTATAGGACGCGCGCTTCTCGGGATTCTCGACGATCGATCTCCACGCCGCGACCGGCGTCATCATCACCCGCGCGTTACGCCATAATTTCAGCAGCCGGGAACGTACCAGGGGATACTTTACGCGATTTCCGGAATAGAGATACCAGCTGTAGCTTGCGCCGCGTGCGCATCCCCGCGGCTCGTGGTTGGGCAGATCGGGCCGAGTCCGCGGATAATCTGTCTGTTGAGTCTCCCAAGTGACAATACCGCCCTTGACGTAGACCTTCCACGAACAGGAACCCGTGCAATTGACCCCATGTGTGGAGCGAACGACCTTGTCGTGCTGCCAGCGCTTTCGGTACCCGTCTTCCCACGATCTATCTTCTGTCGTCGTGATGCCGTGGCCGTCCGCGAACTCGGCGTTCGCGCGTGTAAAAAACGTAAGCCGGTCAAGAAAATGGCTCATCGTTTCTCTCCTTACTGAGCTGGCTGGGTGACGGACGTCGCTGCGCCACGCCGTTCGATGTCATAAAGCAGGCCGCCCTTGCGGGTGTAGACGACCCAAGTGATCAAGACGCACGTGACGTAAAAGAAGAAGAAACCCCATAGCGCCGCCTGCACGCCGCCGGTGAGATCGATCGAAGTGCCGTAAGACTTCGGAATGAAGAATGCGCCGAACGCTGCGATGGCTGACGTGAAGCCGGTAATTGCAGCGGATTCCTTTTCTGCCTGACGCATGCGTGTCGTAACATCGGCACCCGGCATCAAGCGATCGATCTCCTTGCGCATGATGTTCGGGATCATCTGGAAAGTCGACGCATTGCCAACGCCCGTCGCGAAGAACAGGAACAGGAACATGGCGAAGAAGCCCCAGAACGCTCCCGGCTGATCCTTGATGCCGATAAAGTAAAGAATTCCGACAACCCCGATCATCATCGCCACGAACACCCACAGCGTGACGCGCCCCCCACCGCACCTGTCGGCGATCCAGCCGGTCGCGGAGCGCGACAGGGCACCAACCAGTGGTCCCAGGAAGACGAACGGCAGAGCATCAATTGCGGGGAACTGCGTCTTTGCCAGCAGCGGGAAGCCCGCCGAGTAGCCAATGAACGAACCGAAGGTACCGGTATAGAGCCAACACATAATCCAGTTGTGCTTACGCTGAAAAATAACAGCCTGGTCAGCGAAGGACGCTTGCGCCGAGGCGATGTCGTTCATCCCGAACCATGCAGCGAAAGCACTCACGGCAATGAACGGCACCCAGATGAAGCCGGCGTTCTGCAACCACAGCGGCGTCTGCTGCGTTCCACTCGTCACCATAGCCGGATCGCCGCCAATCCAGCCGAACACACCCGCCGTAATCACAAGCGGCACCACGAATTGCACGGTGCTGACCCCGAGATTGCCGAGCCCCGCATTGAGCGCGAGAGCATTGCCCTTTTCGGAGCGCGGGAAGAAGAACGAGATATTCGCCATCGACGAAGCGAAGTTTCCTCCGCCCAGCCCGCACAGCAGCGCAAGCACGAGGAACAGGGCGTAAGGTGTCGACGGATTCTGCACGGCATAGCCGATGCCGACAGCCGGAATCATCAATGACCAGGTCGCCAGCGTGGTCCACAACCGTCCCCCGAAGATCGGCACCATGAACGAATAGAAAATACGCAGCACAGCGCCGGAAATGCCCGGCAACGCAGCCAGCCAGAACAACTCGGCCGTGGTGAATTTGAAGCCGACCGCCGGCAGTTTCGCCACGACCACCGACCACACCTGCCAGATCGCGAACGAGAGCAGCAGTGAAGGGATCGATATCCATAGATTGCGCCGCGCAATAGCCCGTCCGGTCGTATCCCAGAACGTCTTGTCCTCGGGACGCCAGTCGGTCAGCACGGCTCCGGACAGAGCACCGATATGTTCCGGCTTATGGATTTCTACCATTTCCGGCAATTCGGGCAGCTTTTTCAGCGCTTCGGCAGAAGCACCGCGCTCCATCTGCCGGATAGCAAGATGCATCCAGGCAAGCGATGCGGCCACCAGAACGAACAGCAGCATGAAGCAGCTCGTCCACAGCCCCGTGAGATCGCTCAACACGCCGAACACGATCGGAAGCACGAATCCGCCGAGTCCGCCGATCATACCAACAAGTCCGCCGACAGCGCCGACGTGCTTTGGATAATAAACCGGGATGTGCTTGAACACGGCCGCCTTGCCGAGCGCCATGAAGAAGCCGAGCACGAACACAGTAACGGTGAAGGGCACAAGGCCCATTTCCATGTGGAAACTCACCGGCCCCGACACGGTCCGCACGATGTAATCGGTTGGCGGATAGGACAGGATGAAAGTACAGATTACGCCGACGAGGAATGTCCAGTACATCACCCGCCGCGCGCCATATCGGTCCGACAGATGTCCGCCATAGGCACGGAATACGCTGGCGGGAAACGAGAACATGGCCGCGACCATGCCCGCCGTTTTGACGTTCACGCCGTAGACGTTGATCAGATACTGCGGCAGCCATAGCGAAAGGGCGACAAACGCACCGAACACGAAGAAGTAGTAGAGCGAAAAACGCCAGACCTGGATGTTCTTGAGCGACTCAAGCTCCAGCCACGCACTCTTCGGCTTCTCATGATTTCTGCGACGTTCGAGAACAACGGGGTCCTCCTGTGAGAACAGCCAGAAGATGATGCCCATCGCGCCGATCGCCAGCGCCCAGACCTGAGCAACGGTCTGCCAACCGTAAGCAACCAGTACGAACGGCGCCACGAACTTGGTGACCGCAGCTCCGACATTCCCCGCGCCGAAAATGCCGAGCGCCGTCCCCTGCTTGCCTGCCGGATAGAAACGAGACACGTAGGCGACACCAACCGCAAACGAGCCGCCGGCGATCCCGACGAAGAGTGCTGCAATCAGAAACTGCGGATAGGTATGAGCCCATGTCAGCATGTAAGTTGCGATCGCCGCCGCCAGCATGACAACCGTGTAAATGCGTCTGCCACCGTATTGATCGGTCCACACGCCGAGGACCAGCCGGATCAGCGAGCCGCTCAAAATGGGCGTGCCGACCAAAAGCCCGAACTGGGTTTCGTTAAGACCTAATTCCTGCTTGATGCGGATGCCAATGATCGAGAAAATCGTCCAAACCGCAAAGCAGATCGTGAAGGCAACGGTCGAAAGCCAAAGCGCTCGACCTGGAGCCGTATCGACTGGACTTGACCCGTTCATAGTGCATCTCCAAACCTGTATGGATTGGAGATCACTTCTCAGGGCCGGAATTGATTTGCGCTGGATCAAGCTGAGGTCATCAGCCGTGACTTATATAAAAATTGGCATTGTTGCTTGACGTTATACACATTATGAAATGATGTTTGTTGCACTCACAATTGATAAACATCACAATATCCCGGCAACCTTGATACGGAGCGATGCCGTTGCGTCCCCATGAGCTCCAACAGTTGCAGGAATTGCCGCTGTTCTCCGAAATGAGCCCGACAAGTCTGGAGGGTTTGCTGGATGCTGCGCTGCTCCAGCAATTTCCTGCTGGCATCGACCTGATCCACGAGGGGGCTCAAGCCGACTTCCTGCATGTGCTGATCGACGGTCTCGCCGAGATCTATACCGAGCAGGATGGCGCAGAATGGGGCATCTCTCTGGTCAGTCCGGTTTCCACGTTCATTCTCGCAGCTATCGTCAGTGACCAACCGTACTTGAACTCGGCAAGAACCTTGATCGAATCGCGTGTGCTTTTGATCCCAGCAAAGCGGGTTCGTGAAATTTTCGATAAGGACGTTGCCTTTGCACGTATCGTCGCAAAGGAACTTGCGTTCGCTTACCGCGGATCGGTCAAGAAGCTCAAAGGATACATGGCAAGATCTAGCGTTGAACGGCTTGCCAACTGGATATTGGCTGAGGCTCAAAAGGACAGTCATCAAGGAAACGTCGTTATTCCGTTCGACCGCGGCACGTTGGCCTCGCATATCGGCACCACGCGGGAAAACCTGTCGCGAAATCTCGCATATCTGACGGACCACGGTGTCCGGATTCGAGGGCGTGAGATCGTGATCGACGACAAGGATCAACTCGCCGTCTTAGCGCGTCCACAGTGGCTCATCGACGATCCGACATCGTAGAACACACGACGATTATTGGTTTTCCAAAGTATTTCCGCAGAGGTTGGTTGATCTGCTCCCTTTAAAGTGGTCCTCAAGTATGATTTTCGGATGGGGGATGAGATCGATGGCGAGGAAGAGGCATCCGGCTGAAGAGATCGTTGCAAAGCTTCGACAGAATCGGGCGAGCTTCGGTCTACCGAGCGCTTGGATCGTAACGGGTCAGCGACGCATCAATATTCTCGATTGAATGCTGGAATCGTAATGCCAATACTACTCCGGTTCACTAGTTGACGAGTGACTTGTATAACTCAAGCATTTCCGGAAGAGACTTGCTCAATCGTTCTGCCGCCCTTATGGCAAATACTTTTTCGCCAGTGGATGAGAGTCTTCTCAGCAGTTGCTTCAACTTATCGTCCATATCATACGATAGACTGCTTGCCCCAAGCATTCGCTCTAAAATTTCAACCACCGCTTTGGGGTTCGTATCATGTAGACGGACAAATTCTCGACAAAACGGTATGCGTTATAATTTGCATTAACGTACGGTGCGGTGGCTAGAAGTATAGGCGAATGCGATTCCAGCAATATGAGCGTCAAATTGCTCCGCAATGGACATCGCAAAGTCACTTGCATGATCCCGCACTGCATCTTGCTCGATATTGAGAATGATATCCTTAATCATGCAATTCTCCAGAAAGCCGATAATGAGGAGTGTGCGCCCTCCCCGGTCGCGGGATTGACGCATATCAAGAAGTCAGCCTTTGGGAGCGAGGAGCGACCGGCGACAACATTGATTTGGATCAGATACGGTCTGACGGAACATGCTGTTTTTAAGCATGGAACATTTGGTTGCACCGTCCGGCACAATTCCGCGCTCCCGGCTCAAGATTCGCTTCTCGAATATCGACACGGGCCGAGAGAATGTCGTGATCGTATCACGGCATTCTCATGCTTTGCGTCCGGACGTCTTCCGGGGATTCAGCAGGATTGAGCTACGTTGCGGAGACAAGTCGCTTCTCGCAACCTTGTTGATAACTGACGACGACGCTGTCGTGGGTTCGGATGAACTCGGCCTCGCCGCTCCTGCATTTCGCCGCCTGAACGAGCCTGAGGGCACGCTCGTAAGCATCTCCCCCGCCCCGCTGCCAGCCAGCCTCGATGCCGTTCGCGCCAAGATTGAGGGACACAGATTGGATCCGCGGCAGATTCAAGCCATCGTCGATGATCTGGTCCACTATCGTTACTCCGATGTGGAAATTGCTGCGTTCTTGATTGGATGCGCCCGATTTCTGACAACAGAGGAATTGCTCGCACTGACCCGCGCGATGGCGGCGGCCGGAACGCAACTTCGTTGGCAGCAAAATATTGTCGTCGACAAGCATTGCATCGGCGGCATTCCCGGCAACCGGACATCGATGATCGTTGTTCCGATCGTGGCGGCGCACGGACTGCCAATACCGAAGACATCGTCACGCGCGATCACTTCGCCGGCAGGGACCGCAGATACCATGGAAATGCTGGCGCGTGTCGATATCGGCATCTCGGAAATGAAGAATATTGTTGCGAGCTGTAACGGCTGCCTGATCTGGGGCGGGCACGTCAATCTCTCTCCTGCTGACGATATCCTGATTTCCGTTGAGCGCATGCTGAGTCTTGATACAAATGAGCAGATGGTTGCTTCAATCATGTCGAAGAAGCTGGCGGCAGGCGTTACACATCTGCTGATCGATATTCCCATAGGTCCTTCGTCGAAAGTCACAAACGTAGGCGATGCACTGCGTCTCCGGAAACTCTTTGAGCTTGTCGGATCAAGTTTCGGTATCGCAGTCGATGTCGTCACCACCGACGGCCGCCAGCCGGTAGGTTACGGCATCGGCCCAGCACTCGAGGCTGACGATGTCATGGCCGTTCTGGAGAACCGACAGGATGCGCCGGCGGATTTGCGGGAGAAATCACTGACACTTGCCGCGCAACTGTTGGAATATGATCCGGATCTGCGAGGGGGCGCCGGCTACTCCAGAGCGCGCGAACTTCTGGAGAGCGGCGCAGCCTTGAAAAAAATGCGAGACATAATTGCCGCGCAGGGCCCCTCCGTCTGCGCCGCCGAGCCTGGCCCTATGCAAAGTGATGTGCTCGCAAGAACAGACGGCACCGTGGCCGAAATTGACTGCTTAAGAATAAATCGTATTGCGCGTACAGCGGGTGCGCCAATCGACAAAGGAGCAGGAATCAAAATTATAAAAAAGATCGGCGAACACGTTTATCGAACGGAGCCCTTATATCGAATCTATTCATGCGATCCCTCGGGATACGATCTCGCGATCCAGGCTGCTGCCGATAATTCCGGCTTCACAATCAGATAAGGCGCCTCATGGATAGAGTTTGCCTTCAATACATTGAAAGTTCGGCGGGACCCGCAACACGCCTGGCTTTACGGTTGGGCTTGGTCGCCAGACCAATCGACATTCATCGATTTCCAGACGGCGAATTGCGCGTGACTGCGGCCGCTGCGGCTGAGACGACCATAATCCATGCATCGCTCGACCAGCCAAATGAGAAACTGATCTCGCTACTGCTGGCTGCGGAAGCTCTGCATCGTAATGGTACAACCCGGTTAGTACTCATCGCGCCGTATCTTTGCTACATGCGACAAGATGCTGCGTTTCACAGAAATGAAGCCCTCAGCCAGAAGGTCGTCGGGGAACTTCTGTCGGGGACTTTCGACCGGGTAATTACCATTGACGCTCATCTTCACCGCATAAAAGACATCCGCTCAATTTTTAAGTCGATTGAAGCCGAAAACTTGTCTGCAGCACCAGCCATAGCAAGTTATTTGCAAGGCTTGCCTCTTGATCCTGCGACCGTCGTGTTTGGGCCCGATGAGGAATCCCGGAATTGGGTAAGGAATCTTGCCGGTCGACTGGGCCTCGATTTTGCTGTCGCAGAGAAGACCCGTGATGGCGATCAATCGGTAAGGATCACTCTTCCAGACCGGGAGTTTCGCGGACGCCCTGCTCTGCTCGTCGATGATATCGTGTCCTCCGGCGGCACATTGATGGCTTGCTCACGCGCCCTTAGATCCGCTGGCGTTGAAGCTATCGATGCCGTCGTCACTCATGCGCTGTTTCCCGCAAGCCGGATTGGTGAATTCGTCCAAGCCGGCATTCGTTCCATCCGGTCAACTGACAGCGTACAGCATCCAACGAATGTCGTCTTTCTCGATTCCACGCTCGCTGACGCTTTGCGCAATGAATTTGGCGAAGGTGTAGAGAAGGGCTCGTCATCATGAGTGTGACCATCCAGTTTTGCGGTGCCGCTCACACCGTCACCGGATCATGTTATCTGTTTACAACAACCAGAGCTCGTTTTCTGATCGACTGCGGTCTCTTTCAGGGCCAAAAAACGCTGAAGGCATTGAACTACGGCGACTTTCCCTTCAGGCCTTCAGACCTCGATGTCGTTCTTCTGACCCATGCTCACATAGATCACAGTGGCCTGTTGCCGAAGCTGGTGAAAGAGCATTTCGCGGGTCGCATTGTGGCGACCCGGGGAACAATTGATCTGTGCTCCTACATGCTGCCTGACGCGGGCGGTATTCACGAAATGGAGGTTGTCACATTGAACCGGCGAAATCTCGCTCGCGGCAGGCCTGCGATTTCTCCGATCTATACGAAATCCGATGCGGTATCGTCGCTCGCTTCATTTCAGCCGGTCGAGTACGAAACCTGGTTTGATGCGGCTCCAGGAGTTCGCGCACGCTACTGGAATGCGGGGCACCTGCTCGGTTCAGCCTCGATCGAACTTGAGATTTCCGACGAGGCGAAGTCAGGCTCTCCCCTACGCATACTCATGTCCGGAGACATAGGACCCGACGTCAAGCTTTTGCAGCCACCGCCGCACGCTCCTGCGGAGTTTGATTACGTCATTTCCGAGTCAACCTACGGCAATGTTGATCGTCCGCCGACATCAAACGTGTTACGTCGTCAAAGGCTCGCGAAGGAAATTTCCGACGCTGCTGCCGCCAACGGCGCCCTGATCATTCCTTCGTTCGCGGTGGAACGCACTCAGGAATTACTCGTCGACATCATCGACTTGATGGAACGGGAACAAGTGCCTGCCGGCTTAGTATTTCTCGATTCTCCATTGGCGATCCGGGCAACGGAGGTATTCCGTCAACATGCATCAGAACTTGATGGCGGAGTCGATATCTCGCAGATCCTGCAGTCCTCGCATTTACGTTTTTCCGAAACATCCGACGAGAGTAAAGCGATTGAGAAACTCTCTGGGTTTCACATCATCATTTCAGCGAGTGGCATGTGCGACGCAGGCCGCATCCGGCATCACCTCAAGAACTGGCTATGGCGCCGCAATGCGACTGTGCTCCTGGTTGGATTTCAGGCACAGGGAACTCTCGGCCGCTTCCTTTGGGATGGGGCAAAGGCCGTACGCATCCAGGGGGAAGAAGTTCACGTCGCGGCCCGGATCAGATCGATGGACGATTACTCGGGTCACGCCGACGGACCAGAACTCGAACAGTGGATTTCTGACAGGCGCCCAATTCGCCGGGGTCTCTTCCTAGTCCATGGAGAAGATGATGCGCTGACGGGCCTGCAGCAGCGGCTTGGGCGGAACGCCTTTCCAGAGGCCCGTATTCATGTGCCGGTGCTGGACGAGGTCTACGAACTGATGGGGCCCGTCCCGAAATCTATCGATTCGACGCGAAGGCGGCGCCTGACACCCGATGCCGTCGTCAAGCTGGATTGGCACAATGATATGTCGAAGCTCATCCTGGACATCAACGAAAAGATCGACGATGCGGCGGACGACCGGGCGCGCGGCGTCATTATCAGGCGATTGCGGCGAGCGCTCGACGATGAAGCTTAAAAAAGGCCGTCAGCCCGCGCGGCGCATCAACACGGCCCGCTAAAGCGGCTGTAATCATTTATCTAAATGCGCGAATTCATCAAACGGCTAAATGCGAATTGGGTAGCTAATCCACCCGCCGTTTAGAATTTGTGAGTTGAAATTTTCCCCACCGCTGCTGAGATTAAGGCTTTCCACCCGTTGGAGCGGCGTCATGGAACGCTTCATTCACAACGAGAATATACGGCGTTATCGAAAGCTGCTTGAGGAAGAAAAGGACGAGGAAAAGAGGAACGTCATTCGCAAACTTCTCGCAGATGAAGAGGCGAGGCAGATTCCCAATCCAGCGGTCCAAAGCGATAGGTCAAGAGGCACCGAAACAGACGCTGAGCAGTCTTAGGTTCCAATTTGACCTGCGTATTATCTAACCTCAAACATAATCATACCCATCACCGTTTCGATTAGCCGTCGGCTCTATCGGTGACTGGGATGTTGCGCCCCTGCCGCCTGCTCCGACATCGGTCATGCCAACCCGCGCTTAGAACGCTGCATTTATTGCGCCTATGTGCCTCGAGATGCGCCAGATGGCGCTTAAAGCAAGACTTTTTGAACTAGCCTTCGTTTTGGACATTGCAAGCCTTGAAGCATCCCTGCAAGAACTTGGAAAGGCTCGCCACGTTACAACCGCGCGACGAGGCAGGGCTTTGCTGCGCATAATCGCATGACTTTGGGAGCATTGCCCGTGGCCAAAGCGAGATTGGCCCCGGGGGTGCCTCCTCAAGTAGACACGCACTGCCCGGATCGGCTGGTGTAGCGCGAGACCCCGGTTTAGCCGGATAAGCCAATCGAGTGATACTGGTGATTGACCGATATCAAACACCAAGGATTGGCCTTTAATTTACATTTCCCGCCTCAAAACAAGGAGTGCGGAGATGTACAGCCCGGAAACGGTTGCCATTTTACGTTCCATCTTGAACGAAACATGTGCCTTCATTTCGCAGACCGATACCTCGTTGCGAACACACGTTGCTGTCCGACTCCTTGAGGCCGCACAAACTCACCAAACCTCGATCGGCGAACTGCGTTTGGCCGCAAGGCGTGCTCTCCACGAAGCCTCTGAGATTAAGCTCTACAATAAGAGATGAACTGCGAAAATCATCTGGAAGGAAGCCCCTCCCCAGAATGCCGTGGGGCGCGGAGGTGCTGCAATCAATCAGGACGCATCGGCCGTTACTGCGTCGTAAATGTCCTCCTCTTGCGCGGTGTGCATTCGTACCAGCGTTTCGATCGCCTCGATCACACGTTGCGCGTCCCGCACGAGATAGCGGTCGATTTTCTCCGAGGGCATGTCCTCGACGATCCGACTAAGCAGCTGGCCAAGATGCAGGATTTCGCGATGAGCACGGCTCATTTCAGCGAGACCATGACGCTCGCGCAGAACCTCTGCAAGCTTCGGATAGACGCTGTCTTCGTCATCGCGCTCGTGTTTCACGACGCTGCTCTGAACAAGTTTCTGAGCTTCCCTGATCAACGTCCTGGCGGATTCGGGCGTCTCGTCGTCCAGCGCATCCACGATCCTGCGCAGGCGGTCGAGGTCCCTGAACAGCGCTTGATGATCGTGATGTAATGTCAGCCCCTGCTCCAGAGTTATGCGTCGGCGACCCGTGCCGAGGGCTGGCTGGAGCGCACGTAGCGCGTTCAGGATGACAGAAACATCGATTACCTCTTGCACAATCGCCGCCGGCACGGGTGCAAGCCAGCCGAAAGCGGCGGCCACCATTGCCGCGAACGACAACCCCATGCCGACCAAGATGCTCTGCAGAGCGATCCGCCGCGACCGCTGCGCAATGATGATCGCCTCACCAACGCGGTCGAGGCGGTCAGCCAGGATAACCACATCTGCCGCTTCGGACGAGGCGCTGGCACCCCGCGCCCCGAGCGCAACCCCGATGTCGGCCACGGCGAGCGCCGGGGCGTCGTTGATACCATCGCCGACCATAATTGTCGGATGCAACCGCTGTTCAATGCGTACCGCCTCGACCTTGTCGGAAGGGACGCGGTCGGCCAGCACGGCATCGAGGTCGAGCGCCGCTCCGATGGCCTGCGCCGCGGCGGCCCGATCACCCGTGACCATCACGATTCGCGCGATTCCTGCATCACGCAGCAGCCTGATCGCTCGCGGCGTGTCAGCGCGCAATTCATCGGCCAGCAACAGCGCTCCTATCGGATGTTTGTCGACGGCGACAAAGACGATCAGAGCTGACCGCCACGAAGCGCGCCGGATTGCTCGGAGTTCCCACGGCGACAGCTCGGCAGTGGAGCCAAGCATCTGCCGCGAGCCAGCGGTCACCTCCCGTCCCTCAATCAAGCCGCTCAGGCCGGAGCCCATCGCTTCCTTAACTCGCTGGGGCGTTCTCAGCTCAAGGCCACGCTCGACGGCCGCCGCCACCACGGTTTTAGCAAGCACGTGGTGTGAGGCCTGCTCCAGCGATGCGCCAAGCCTCAGAACTTCGTCCGGATCTTCCCCGGGTGCGACTTCAATCGAAAGCAATCGCGCGCCTCCGACTGTGAGGGTGCCCGTTTTATCGAACAGGACTGTATGCGCTCGCGCCAGTGCCTCCAGCGCGCCACCGCCCTTGGCCAAAATGCCGCGGCGGGCCGCTTGCGCTACGCCAGCAATGAATGCGACCGGCGCAGCCAGGATCAGCGGGCACGGCGTCGCCGCCACCAGCACGGCTAGACTACGAGTCAGATCACCTGATACCCACCACGCCACGAAGGCGAGCGTGATCGTCACCGGCAGAAGAATTAGCGCGTACCGATCGGCCAATCGCACGAAGGGAGCCTTTGCCGTTTGCGCCGCGGTCACCATGCGTACGATGCCCGCATAAGTGCTTTGGCCGGCAGGTGCAGTAACGGTCAATTCGAACGTCTCGCCCGCGTTCAACGAACCTGACAAAACGGCGCTACCGCGCGCTTTTTCAACTGGGATCGGTTCTCCAGTCACGGCGGACTCGTCAATGGTGGCTGAGGCCGAGCCAACGACGCCGTCGACTGGCACGATCTCGCCAGCCCGTATCAGGAGTTCTTCACCGATCAAGACGGCTTCGACCGGAACTTCTTCGATACGTTCGCCGCTTTTGCGGTGAGCTTGACGCGGCGCACGATCGACCAGCGACCGCAGGTCGCGCTCCGCGCGTGCGACGGCAATATCCTCTAGCACGTTGCCGCCGGAATACATCAAGGCGACCACGGCTCCAGCAAGCGGTTGGCCAAGTGCCAATGCCGCGCTCATGGATAGCAGCGCAATCGCGTCGACGCCGAGGCGGCCGCTGAGGAGATCCCTGAAGATCGAGAACGCCAGTCCTGCGATCACGGGGCCTGTGCCTAGCTCCCAGGCAACATCGGCCAAGTCAGGCCGGCCAATCGTCCGCGCAAAAATTCCGCCGACTAATCCCGCGATGGCGATCGCGACGAGGGTCCATCTCAAGACACGCTCAAACGGCATGCTCTTCTTCCGTGGGTGCTGAACTCTTCCGTCGGTGCCGAGCGTTGCTTTGCCTAAAACCGAGCTTCGCCGCATGAGCGACATCAAGGCCACAACCCTTAGGCCATCATTGGATGACGACCATGACTTGGATCAAGATAGGCTCAATCGCTATACTTATCCTAAAATAAATACGCACGCTGCCGGCGTGCAAGAGAACCGATGACGAGCCCACCAGCGACGAGACGCTTTACAAGGCACGTTGCCGTCCGTCTTGCAACTATCCAGTCCAACCTGACAAGGAGTTTTACGATGACTAAGTCCAGGTTCGAAATTCAGCCGTCTCTTCATCCATTGATGACAAGCGGGCGTTGGCGAACGAATGTTCTTCGATCCGGCCTTGCTGTCGGGCTCATCTTGGGCGCCTGGCACTTGATGTGGTCGACACTTGTTGCGGCAGGACTAGCGCAACCCGTTGCCGATTTCGTTTTCTGGATGCACTTCATTAAACCGGTTTACCTTGTAGAGTCCTTCGATGCATACAGAGCGATTGTTCTGGTATCACTCACCTTTGCAATCGGCTTTGGAATTGGAAGCATGGGAGCGATTATTTGGTACTCGGTCGCTCGTTCTAGCCAATGAGCCTTAGGACGCTCAGTAAGCTTTTGTTGAGCCAACAGCTTCGCGAAGAGCGGCAATGGCTTCCGGGAAGCCATGTTTATGAATCACCAAAGCTCCTTGTCCTCGCTCACTTTCTCACAAAGCTTGGTCCAAAAAAGCCCGGTTAGGTCACATCCAGCTTGCCATAGGTCTATTCCCCCTCATTAAAGAAGTGAGCTTGCGATCATCGCAATGCGCGCAACTACGCCTAGCGCAGGTACCCAGATCGGCACGCTGACATGAGGATGCGATGACAAGGTACGGCGACACCGAAGTCTGAGCAAAGCGGTATTGACCAGGGCAAAGACCACAAGTGTCGCTAGCGAAGTTCCTTCCGCCAGCCATGCGAACGGGACTGACAGCGCAAGCGGAATAACAGAGGCCACAATCAACGCAGTTGCCACGACAGGCGTTCCGGTAGCGGAGTGAACCCCTGCAAGTACGCGCGGCAAATCCCCATCACGCGCTAATCCATAGATCACACGCGACGCCATGGTCATCTGGGCTAGAATGGTATTCAGTGTCGCTACAATAGCGATGAGGCTGATCGTCCTTGGATTGATCTCCGCCACCGCACGAAATACCAGGCTGAGCGGTGCCGGTGACAGCGCAAGGCGTTCGATTGACACTGTAGAAACAGCAACCGCCGCAACGAGGACGTACAGCGTCGTCGATATCAGAAGCGTCAGCACCATCGCACGTGGAATATTACGTTGCGGCTCTTTTGCCTCTTCAACCACATTAGCAAGATCCTCAAATCCAATGAAGGCGAAAAAGGCCAGCAGGCTACCGAACGCAATCCCGGACAGTGCCGTGACTTCGAAGGGTGGAATATTCGTGAGGGCAGCCGCGATCGGAATGTTCGAATGGACAGCGAAGGCGATGATCGCGACAAGGCCACCCACTTCGATCAGCGTGAACAAGCTCGCCAGCATCACCGATTCGAGAATCCCCCATGCCGCAACGGCCCCGAGTATTAACACGACTGCGATGACGATAAGTTCCTTTGGCCAATCCAGAAACTGCTGGATATAGCCGGCAGATCCTAGTGCCACAGCGGCCGAGGAAACCGTCGCGATGCCGATCGTCAACAAGCTTACCGAAATCGAGAGTGGGCGCGATTCGAAGGCGGCCTTTATATACGCAGCCTCGCCTGCGCTAACGGGAAACCGAGTGGACAGTTCAATATACGAAGCAACCGTAAGTGCCATGATAACCGCGGCGAGAAAAAACGACCACGATGCATAGACCCCGGCATGCCCAGCGACCACTCCGATGAGCACATAGATACCCGCGCCGATCGTGATGCCAGTTCCATAAAGAACCAGCAGCGGCAGCCCAAGTCGCCGCTTAAGTGTCGTAGCCGCCGCATTGAACCGCATGCTTGCGATAGTATGAGGTGGATGGTCTGTCATAAACCGTCCGAGCGCGACGGCATCCACACAAGGGTGCGGTCGCGAAACACATAGTGATGAACAAAAGCCGCAAGTGCGTGAGTGGCTGCCAAGATCATCAGCGCATGAGCAGATAATTCGTGTATCTCCATCCAAGCGAGTAGGCTGCCCAGGACCAAATTACACTCCGAACGGATATGTATCCGGAAGCCCGGCTATCTCTGCCGAATCCAGCGGCGTGACTGCCTGGGTGTCGTCAAACCAGATATATTCATCGAACTGCCGCGGCAAACTTGCCTGGAAGTAATGGCTCGCGCGTTCGGTTTCTGGCCTGTAGATCACGCCGATGGCTCGCTGAAGCCGGTCTTTGCCGAGGCTCTTTGGACCGCAGAGATCGCCGCGGTGACGCAGGCCCAACATGAAGCGCGGAAGGCCCACTGAATGACACAACTGTTCATAGCTATTGCGAAGCGACGGACGGACGGTCTTGACTTCCATCGGCCCTCCCCAATCAGATGCCGCGGCCACCGTTCCGCTGTGGGTGCCGAACCCAACCAAATAAGCCTGTTCTCCAAACTCCCTGCGGCAGAGCTGGCCTATATTGTACTCGCCCCGCGCGCTCATCTCGGTTGCCGCTGCGTTGCCGACATGTGAATTGTGCGCCCATACCACCGCTTTGCTGTCGGGCCCATGGAATGACAGAAGATTCTTCAGAGTTTCGAACATGTGAGTGTCACGCAAATTCCACGACGCACGCGAACCGTAATACATTATCCGGTAGTAGCGCTCGGCGTTGACGACAAGGCGCGCGTTCTGCTCAGCATCCAGAAATCGTTCGCCGTCTTGCTCCGCATAGGACCGCCGTTTCGCCAGGAGGTCGGTGAGTGCGCGCACGACATGGGATTCGCATGTCGGATAGGAGCCGGTCAATGCAGCATGGCCATAAGTGGCGGGATCACGCTGCCAAGGTGTCAGGCAACCATAGCGCTCCCGGGCGACACGCGCCGAGGCGGGATCGACGTCGTCGAGATAGTTCAGGACCGAGCGAACGGAGTCATAAAGGCTGTAGAGATCAAGACCGTGAAAAGCCACACGCTTGTCCTTCTCTACCGTGCCGTTATGCTTCCGCAGCCAACTGACGAAATCGCGCACCTCTATGTTCCGCCACATCCACGTTGGAAATCGTGCGAATGCCGTCCATTCTGAAGGCGGATACTGGAAATGCCGCACATAGTGATCGACCCGCGCCGCATCCGGCCAGTCAGCCTCGATAACCATGAAGCTGAATCCCTTTTTAACGATTAGATCGCGGGTGATACGCTCACGCATCCGATAGAACTCGGAGGTGCCGTGTGTCGCTTCGCCTAGCAGAACGATACGCGACGAGCCAATACGCCCCATCAGCGGGCTGAGATCCGCGGCTTCAATGGATGGAAACGGTTCGGCGGCATCTGCGAGGTTGCGGATCAGCACCTCATCGCCAATTGGAATTGAACGCAGCGCCGGCCGCGCCAACCCGCTTCGCTTGCCTTTTCCGGCTGTCCATCCCTCCTCTCCGATTAGTGGGACGAAGCGTACGTCAGCGATATCCTCACTATGGTATTTATCCTTCGAAACCCGGACGACCCGCACCAATTCTTGAGTACGCTCGCTAGAGCCGATCGGGATCACCAACCTGCCACCGATCTTCAACTGCTGCTTGAGCGACTCTGGAACCTGCGGGCCGCCCGCTGCCACCACAATGGCATCATACGGTGCATGTTCGGGCCAGCCCTTGCTGCCATCGCCGTGCAGGACATGAACATTTTCGTATCCGAGTTCGGAGAGCGTCGATGCTGCCTTTTCAGCGAGCGGACCGAGGCGTTCGACTGTGTACACATTCGCAGCAATCTCGGACAGCACGGCGGCGGCGTAGCCGGAGCCAGTGCCGATCTCGAGCACCGTCTCGCCCCCCTTGAGCAGAAGCGCCTCGATCATGAAGGCCACGATATAAGGTTGGGAAATGGTCTGCTCCCCGGCGATCGGAAGTGGCGAGTCTTCGTAGGCAAATTCGCGAAGGTTTTCTGGCAGGAACAACTCGCGCTGCACCTTGCCCATGGCTTCAAGGACGAGTTCGTCCCTTACGCCGCGCGCGACGATGGTATGCCTGACCATCTCTGCCCGGAGCTCCGGAAACGGCTTGATATGATCAGGGCGGTTTGGACTCGATGCAAACGATTCCATCATGACGGTTTCCGCATCATAGATAAGCGGGACACATTCAAAGACGATTGCACTTCCATCGACTTGATCGACATCAATATCCTGATACACCAGAATGCAGATCGAATGACGCCGACCGGGCCGCTCTCACCACGCAAGACGTCGATAGTTTGAGGGCGGCGCAGCCCCCGCAGCGCGGGATCGAGATAGACAATGCTCGATCAGTTCCTTCTGGTTTCCCTTGACCTGCCTCAATTCCAAACCATGCGAGACCCCTATAATCAAAGTGCAAATGGTTACGAGGCGCGACATGTCGAAAGTGCCCGTCCTCCCCACACTCTCGATTTCGTCGGCAACGGCGTACGTCGTCGCCACCAAAGCGCGCCAGTTTGGTGCGAACATCGGTCTCCACAGAGACTCCTTATGCATGAAAAGCCCACTATTTGCGGGCCTTTCTGCACCTAAAAAATAATAGTCTATGAAAGCCGCACTGGCTGGCTGGCGACACAGTGTTGATCCCGCTGGTCTCTGCGCAAATTCCCTGCAAACAGGGAATTTTACAGGGAAATAATGCAAATCTAACCTATTTGAGCACCTACCCAAGACAGAAGCAGGCTAAATATCGATATATTTCACCGATTCCTTAAAACAACGATCAGGGAAAAATTTCGACCAAGCAGGGATTCAAGTGTACGCGAGCAGGGAAAATAGCCATCGCGCCCAGCAAAATCGAAGTTAGACGGGCGCGATAATTTGAATAGATACATTTCGGCATCGATCCAGCCCGGCAGGTTGCGTTTGCGGTTAAACCGTAGCGCGCATGCCCCGCGGCCAATGCCTGGACAAGCAAATTACTCGCGGCCTTAGCGGCCACGTCGCGTTCGTTGTGAGCCGTGCCAACCAGCGAGGCCATGTCCAACGAAGCGACCGAGCGGCCGAATGCATCTCCCAGCGCCGCTCGCGCGATCGTGTGCCACAAGATCGGTTGGTACGTATGGAAGATGCCATCAAGATTTCCGCCCGTGGCATCGACCTGCTCTATGCCTTAATCATCGTTCGGCTGGACCGCGAAGACCCGTCTGGATCAACGTCACAACAAGCCCGACAGCGGAGTGGATTGCGAGTCAGATAAAAGAGGCCTTCCCTTAGGATAAGGCCCCAAAAATATTTCAACCGCGATCGAGATCAAATCTAGGGCGCGATCGTCACACACCGATTGCGCGCAATGGATATGCGGGAAAAGCGCGCTGCGCCAGCTTCACCTTGGTGAAATGCCCTTGCCGAGCGGTTGATCGGATCGCTCTGGCGTGAGTGTGGGCCACATCATTGTCTTGGGCAACGTGCATCTGCGCTAGATTCTGAAATAGGTCAGAACGCATTGATTCTTGAACAAGAATGCGCCGATTTCTCGCCCGGTTCGGCGCACCACGCTTGATCATTTCACGCGCCATCTTGGACGGACTCCATCACCAATACGCCCGTATTTAAGTCTTTGGTCCAAACAACTCTTTCCCTATTGACTTTTCTCGGAACAAACGATCCGTCTCGCCAAGACGTCGTCAACAGAGAATTGTCCTCAATCACGAATTGTCTCCTGATTCAGACGATGCCTCTGAGCACGTTAGAGATCGACTTGCTCAGAAATCGGTAGCCTATCAGGCCAGCAGCGATTGCTCGGTCTGCTTGTCGAAGACATGAATACTTTGCGCATCGAACCCGACATGAACATTCTCGCCGAGACCAACCTGTGAATCGGCTCGCACTTGGACACTGATTCGCTTCCGATCCGATATCTGGACCTCAACGAGCTTTTCCGAACCGAGCAACTCTACCAGCGAAACTCTACCAGCAAGGGCATCGGGACCAGCTGACGTCATCAAACTCAAATCCTGAGGGCGCACGCCGATCACCGCAGCAGAACCTGTTGCCTTCGCGCTATCTAACGAAGGCAATGGCAGGGCAGCCTCGCCAATCTTGAAGCGACCGCCCTCGACATCACCTTCCAGGAAATTCATCGGCGGGCTTCCGATAAACCCGGCGACAAAGAGATTTGCCGGCCGCTTGTACACGTCTTCAGGCGTACCAAATTGCTGCACGACGCCTTTGTGCATAACGGCAATCAGATCCGACATGGTCATAGCTTCGAGTTGATCATGGGTCACATAAACAGTGGTCGCGTTGAGATCCAGGTGAAAACGCCGCAATTCACCGCGCATGGTCACGCGCAGTTTCGCATCAAGATTGGAAAGCGGCTCATCCATGAGAAAGATGTCAGGCTTACGGACCATGGCACGACCAAGCGCCACTCGCTGTCGTTGACCGCCAGACAGTTGCGCAGGCTTCCGGTCAAGGAGATGATCGATCTCGAGAATCCGGGCAACTCTCTCGACCGCCGAGGCAACCTCTGACTCAGGTGTCTTGCGCACGCGCAATCCGTAACCGAGGTTTCGTCGAACCGTCATCTGCGGGTAAAGCGCGTAAGACTGAAACACCATTGCAATGTTGCGGTCCCGCGGCGCAAGTTTGTTGATCTCGCGATCGCCAAACAGGATGCTGCCCGCAGAAATCTCCTCCAGGCCCGCGATCATCCGAAGTAGCGTTGTCTTGCCACAACCGGAGGGGCCCAAGAGCGTCACGAACTTGTTGCTCGGAAATACGAGATCCACGTCCTTGAGAATAGAAACGCTACCAAAGCTCTTGTTGATGCGCTGTAACTTAACGTCCATTTTCTTTATCTTTCGCTAGATTAGCCCTTGACCGCGCCAGCGCCGAAACCGGCGACGAGATGGCGTTGCAGAGCCATAAACAGAATCGCCATCGGCACCGTCATCAGAACAGACGCCGCCATCAACAGGCCCCAGTCCACATGCGTTCCTTCGAAGAACAGCATGACGCCGACAGTGAGGGTGAGATTATCCAGCGAGTTGATGAAAACACGGCCGAAAAGGTAGTCATTCCACGATACGATCATAGAAAAGATCGATGCCGCTATAATCCCTGGCAATGCTGTAGGCAGGACGACGTCCGCGAAGACCTGATATCGGGATGCTCCGTCGATAAGAGCCGCCTCCTCAATTTCAATCGGAATCGAACGCATGAACGCCCACATGAGCCACATGCAAAACGGAAGCGTAATGCAGACGTAGCCGAAAACGAGACTGAGCAAGTTGTCTGTGAGTTCAAGCCGAACCATCATCAGAAAAAGCGGAAATACAAAGATGATGGATGGCACCATATAGCCAAGCAGACTGAAATACGGGATCGCGCTTCGACCCCAGTATCTGAAGCGGGTGACGCTGTAAGCCGCCAATGTCGATACAACGATGCTGATGAGCGTCGATCCGAGTGTCACGATCACGCTGTTGACAAACCATCGCGTGAAGAACTGCGCGGGAGAAGGGCCGATCTCCTGCTTCCCCTCGCCGGATTGATAGTACTGTTGGCGGCCGCTCAGCAGCGCTTCGTAATTCTCGAACGTGGTCGTTTGAGGAATCAGCGTCGGCGGCGTGGCAAATATCTCGGATTTCGGCTTCAGCGAAGTGGACAACGCCCATATGAGCGGAAAGCAAACCGCGAACGTCACGAGGCACAAGAGCACATACAAGGAGATCTTTTTGGTCGTAAGCCAGAGGCTATCGGCGTTCACGGTCACTTCTCCTCGGTACCAAAGCCCGCCACGCGTAAATACAGAACGCTTCCGACCATCAGCATGACCATCATGACAACCCCTGTCGCCGCGCCAACGCCAAGTCTAAGACTCGCCATCGATTGTTCGAATGAATAGACAGCAAGATTGAAGGTCGATGTTCCAGGCCCGCCCTTGGTCAGCAGATAGATTTCTTCGAACTTGTTGAAGGTCCAGACGGTGCGGAACACGATCACGACAATCAGGACTTCGCGGAGCTGCGGCAGAGTCACATCTAGAAAGCGCCGGAATGCACCGGCGCCGTCGACCTTGGCTGCATCGTAAAGCTCTAGCGGCACCGCCTGCAGCCTTGCAAGAACACAGATCACCACAAACGGCGTGTACTTCCAGACATTGAGCATGATTGTAGAAGCCATCGCCATGGTCGGTGTAGACAACCAATAGATCGGCTCACTAATCAAGCCGACGGACTGAAGGCTGTAGTTGATTACGCCGATCTCGGGATTGAAAATCCAGCGCCAGATCAGGGCGATAACGACGGTCGGCACGATATAGGGAAAAAGCAGAAGTCCGCGAAAGATTGCCATCCCAAACAGCTTGCGATGGAGCAGCAGCGCGATGCCTACACCGAATACGGTCTGGAAGAGGATGGATAGCAGGGTCCAGATTGTGCCCTGTGCGAACGAACTCCAAAACAGCGGATCCGAGAATATGTACTCGAAGTTCGCCAGTCCCACGTAAAAAATCAGATCGGGCCGCAGGGGATTGTAGCTGAAGAACGCCATTCGAATGGCTTCAACGATCGGATAGACCATAAATAAGACGGCCGTAACGACGAATGGGGCGATGAAGAGCAACCCCACGAACCGATCGGACTGCAAGAAATCGAGGCGGCGCATTGTCTTTCCGTTCCAAGATGGTGCCGGGCAGCGCCCGCTGCCCGGCTAACTCATTCAGCCAAGCAGGCGAATGTTCTCGCGGCGAATCGCTTCCAGTTCCCGAGCACCCCATTTGGCTGCTTGTTGAGGAGTCTGGTTGTCGATGACAACCTTTTGGACGGTCTGCGCCAGGATGGAACGGCCGTGGACATATCCAGAGAGCGGATTGGCTCCCATCAACAGCTCATTCGCAGTGCTGCTCGAGTTGGGAAGCGAGCCGGTATAGTAGGTTTCCACCGTCTTTGGCTTGGATTTGTAGAACGGGTGATTCCTCAACTCCGCCGAATTGGCTACGTCCTTGTACGTCGGCGCAACGTTCGGCATCAGCGAGTGGCAGTATTTTACCAACCACTCCTTGCTGGTCTGCTGGTACAGCAGCGCCTGCTTGACTTCTTCAATATACGGATTGTTTTGCGCGGGAACGCACCATCCCTGGAAGTCATTCCAATTGCTGCGCCGCTGCGTTCGCGGATTACGCGCGTGATTGAACGCCTCCGTTGCCTCGAAGATCGGCTTGGCTTCTTCGGCGGCACGACCCAGTGTCCGGCCCCAATAGAAGCTCATGGCGGTTTGGCCCGTAACGTGCGCGTCGACCACCTGAAGGAAGCTGTACTCGACAGCGCCCTTGGGCATGTAAGGCAGCAGTTCCTTAACGAAGGTCAGCGCTTCAACTGTTTCGGGGCTATCGAACGCCACTTCAAACTTGTTCGAGGTGTCGAACATGCGTCCGCCCGCCGCATGAAGCAGCGCCGCAAAATGATAGTCCGTGCAGAGGTTTCGGCCGAGCGCCATGCAGAAACCGGCCATGTTCTGCTTCTTCTGCGTGATCGTCTTCGCAGCATTCAGCAGATCATTCCAATCCCATGTGTCCGGGTCCTTTAACCCGAGCTCGTTCACGATGTCGGTGCGGACGAGCAAGAGATGCGGCTGGTGGTGCGCCGGGATGACGTATTGCTTGCCCTTCCAACTGCCCCAGAAATCCCATTTGACGCCGTCGACGAGGCGATCACGTCCGATTTTGTCGACCATGTCGTCGACCGGAAGCAGCAATCCCTCTGCCATCAACTGCATGGCAATCGGCGATTCGACGCTGATGAGTGAGGGAGGACGACGAGCCGCCAGATCCGTCATCAGTTTGACGTAAACACCGTCCCACGGAATGGTTTCAATTTCGAATTTGAGGCCGGGCGCATTCTTCTGTGCCCACTCGTTCATTGCCGCCACGCCGGCACCACCGTATGGACCGGGTTCACCCCAGACGCGGATCGTCCCCGTCTTGGAGCTTTGTGCGGACGCACCTCCCCCCGTAAACAGGCTTTGGGCCCCGATACCGACAGCCGCCGCTCCGCCGAGAAAGCCTCGTCGATCGATCAAAGGCCGAGTCTTGGTTGTGTCCTTATTCGTCATGGAATCCTCCCTGGATGTGCGACGTTGCTAACTCGCCGTTACTTCGGCTTTTCTTTGTATGAGACCTCGCAATATCTCTTGCTGGTGACCCGATACCCGGTTGAGTGTGCGAACCCGTTCCGCGATCGCTCCCTGTATATGTGGCTTTCTTGCGAGTCCTTCCGCGGCGGCCTGAGCGGCGACAGCCTCAGCGACCATCGGGCAAAGTTCAGAATCTAACGGATTGGGTAATACATTCTCCGGCCCAAGCTGTGCGGTCGTTACATGATCCGCGATCGCCCGCGACGCAGCGAGACAAATCGTCTCGGTGATGTTCTTGACCGACACATCGACCGCGCCACGCATAATTCCCGGAAACGCGAGCACATTGTTACATTGGTTCGGCGCATCGAAACGTCCGCTGCCGGCAATTGCAGCGCCCGCCGCTATCGCCTCGTGCGGCATGATTTCCGGCACGGGATTGGCGCAGGCGAAAACGACAGCAGATTTGGCCATCGACTGAATATGGCTCGCATCAATCAGAGGACCCGTGCTTAGGCCAACGAAAGCATCCGCCCCCTTCAGCGCTTCGGCAAGGGTTCCCTTGATCCTCGATTTGTTCGTGATGGAGGCAAGAGCTGCCATGTGCATCGATGGCTGCAATTCGCCCTCGCAAAGGACGCCGTGCCGGTCACACACAACGACATCGCCGGCACCCCAGGCAAGACACAGCCGCGCTGCGGCTGTACCAGCTGCGCCCGCTCCGTTTACAACGATACGGATATCTTCCTTCTTCTTGCCGACGACCTTCAACGCGTTCATCAAGCCGGCAACTATGACCGTTGCCGTGCCGTATTGATCATCGTGGAAAACAGGAACGGACAATCGTCTGGTCAATTCCTCAACGGTCGCGAAACAATGCGGCGAGGCGACATCTTCCAAATTGAATCCGGCGAAGGACGGCTCAAGCGCGGCGATATGATCGACCAGTTTGGCCGAATCTCGCACATCAAGGCAGAGTGGAACCGCATCCAAGCCCGCAAGTAATTTAAACATGATCGCCTTGCCTTCCATCACAGGAATGGCAGGGAGTGGTCCGGTGCGACCGAAGCCGAGCACGGCGGTGCCGTCGGTCACCACCGCAATCGTATTCGCGCGGTTTGTTAGAATGTCAGTCTGACTCGGATCGGCTACAATCCTTTGCACCAGCGTGCCGACACCCGGCGTATACAACGTGGCAACATCGCGCAGCGATCCGACGTGAACCTTGGGCACGACCTCCAGTTTGCCGTGCCCGCAGAATACGTCGCGCACGGCAGAGACAGCTGCCTCCTGTGTAACTATCCAGCGCGTATCGAAAACCGACATCAAGAAGCACTCCGGCGGCGCTGTGCATATCGCTGCTGGCGAACCGTTGCCGTCAGTTCATGAGCCAACATTCCCTCGCTGGCGCACATGCGCCCCATAATCGGAGCAATGCTCTCGCTCGCTTCCGGCGTCAGGCGCTGATACGTGACGGTCTTCAGGAACTTTCCAACCCACAGGCCACCGGTGTAACGCGCCGCACGTCCTGTCGGCAGCGTGTGATTGGTGCCGACTCCCTTGTCGCCGTAAGCAACGGTGCTTTCCTCACCGACGAACAAGCTGCCATAGTTCTTGAGACGGTCGAGATAGTAATCATTTCGGCTTGTCAGGACTTCCAGATGCTCGGGAGCATATTGATCGCTCAAGGCGATGGCAGCATCGTCGTCCTGCACGACAGCAACCTCACCCCAGCGGCTCCAGGCGGCCGACGCGATGGCAGCGGTCGGCAAGGTCAGCAATTGACGCTCAATTTCGGCAATGACTTCGCCTCCAAGCTTCGCCGATGTGGTGATCAGCCACGCCGGACTATCCGGCCCATGCTCCGCCTGTCCAAGGAGATCTGTCGCAACGAGCGCGGGATCGGCACTATCATCCGCAATGACCAAAATTTCTGTAGGACCGGCGGGAAGGTCTATTCCGACGAGTCCGAACAACTGGCGTTTGGCTTCGGCGACATATGCGTTCCCGGGACCCGTGATCATATCAACCGGGCGCATGCCCACGCGGCCATAGGCCATCGCGGCGAGCGCCTGCACGCCCCCTATCGAATAAATTTCCGTGGCACCGGACTCTGCCAGAGCATACAGCGTCGGCGGGAAGATTCCCCTTCCCTCGCGCGGCGGCGCCGCACCGAGGACATGGTTGACACCCGCTACGCGCGCCGTTGCGACACTCATGATTGCCGCGGAGATGAGCGGATACTTTCCGCCCGGGATGTAGCACCCGACGGTGTCGACCGGGATGATCTTTTGGCCCAGCGTAATACCGTTACCGAATTCAGCTTCGAATTCAGAAAGCGAGTCCCTTTGACGTTTAGCGAAATCGGTAACTTGCTTCTTACAGAACGCGAAATCTTCCTTGAAAACCTTGCTCATGGTCTTGCGAGCCGTAGCAATTTCGTCGTCAGACACGCGGAAATCTTCGGCGTTCCATCCATCGAGGTCACGCGCATATCGGCGAACGGCTTCATCGCCGCCCTGCTCAATATTGGAGATCATGGTGCGAACGCGATCAATCAAATCGCGATTGTCCTGCCGGGATTGCTGCTCTGCCCGCTTCAAATAGTCGACCATTCGCTATCGCCTCATAAACAGTCTGAAGAATGTAACCGGTTACATACCATTCCCCGTCTGGTTGCTCTTGTCAACTCCCAGCGTTTGCCTTCTTCTGGAGAGGATGAAAGACAAACCAAAATCAGTGACGATTCGCTGGCTTGCTGAACAAGCAGGGGTTTCGGTCGCTACCATCAGCCGCACTCTCCGCAATCCTGATACGGTTGCACCGCAAACGCGGGAGCGAGTCCTTAAGCTCGTCAATCGGCACCAGTTTGTGCCGGACGGACGGGCGGCCACGTTCTCATCGCAGCGCACGGGCGTCGTCGGGTTGATCGTCCCGACAATTTCAAACTCGATCTATGCGGAGTTCACGGAAGCTATCCAGAGCAGGCTGCAAGCGGCCGACCTCAGCCTCCTGATTGCAAACGCAAACTATTCAGCCGACATCGAGCGCGAGATCATTCGCAAGCTGATCGAAAGCCGCGTCGAGGGCGTCATCCTTACTGGATACAAACGTGAGCCAGCTCTGTATGAGCTCCTCCGCCACTATCGCATTCCGTTTGTGGTAACCTGGTCGGTAAGCCCTAAGGCGTCCATTCCCGCTATTTCCTTCGACAATCGCGCAGCGGCGGCGGAAGCCACGGAAATGCTCATCAAGCTCGGGCATAGACGGATTGGCCTGATATGCGGGATGACCACGATCAACGACCGAGCTGCCCAGCGACTGGAGGCCTATCGCTCGGTTCTCGCGCGATATAAAATTCCGTACGATCCGGAGCTCGTGTCGGAACAACCGTTCGAGATTGAGGTGGCCGCAGAGGCTGCCACTCGGCTTCTCTCATTAGCGAATCCGCCGACTGCACTGTTTTGCGCGAACGATATTCAAGCGCTCGGCGCTTTATTTGCTTGTCAGCGATTGAAGATCCGTGTGCCGAAAGACGTTTCCATCATTGGCTTTGACGACCTGCCAATCACAAGAGTAGTGAACCCTCCGCTCTCAAGCGTTCACGTCCCGGCAAAGCGTATGGGGCACGCCGCGGCAGAGGCGCTGATCGATGCTGCGCGCAAGAGCATCCCTGTGAAAAGCCAGATCATTGCTACAGAGCTGATCATGCGTGATAGCACCATGCCGGCGCCGGCTGCGCAGTCCAAGCTTCGCTAAAGCGAAGCTTTCTAACAGGCCTTCTCCGAACCCTGCTCGGTCTTGATACCCGCGCTCGTGATCAAAACAAATGCACAAGAGCAAGGCTCATGGAGATGAGAGCGATCAGGGACAGCGATACCGCCCCAGTCACTCTTGCTCCGATCCTGCCAAGGAGCTTTAGGTCGACGCCTAAACCGAGGGCCGCCATCGAGACAATGGTTAGAAATCCTGCAATCTTGGTAATCGGCAGGATAGCGGCATCAGGTATCAAATCGAGCGACCGCAGGGTGGACAGCAAGAGGAATCCGGGAATGAACCAGGGTACCCACGTGAAACGGTTGCGAGCACCGGCGGTTGTGACCATACAATCTTCTTCCCAAATCTTTTTCCCCGATATCGTAAGTGCGATCACCATAGGTCCCAGCATCAAGACGCGCAGCAACTTGACCAATGTGCCAATCTGCACGCTTGCAATTCCCACCGGCACGGTTGCGGCCAACACCTGCGGTACGGCATAGACCGTCAGTCCGGCCAGGATTCCGTATTGTGAGCCGGTCAGGTTGAGCAGCGGTATAAACAGCGGCAAGCCGATGACAGTCAAAACCCCAAGGATCGCAGTGAATGAAATCGACGCTCCGACGTCGTCGCTGCTTGCGCGGATCACCGGAGCGACCGCCGCGATGGCGGAATTTCCGCAGATTGAGTTACCGCAGGCAATCAGGATCGACATCTTCGTCGATAAGCCGAGCATCCTGCTGATGCCGTAGCTGAATGCCAAGGCAGCAGCGACAGTCCCGGCGACCACCATCAGCAACAGAGGTCCGGACGCAGTGATCGCCACAAGACTGAGCGACGTACCGAGCAACATCACGGCAACTTCAAGAAGCTGTTTGGCGCTGAATGCGATACCAGCTTGCCAGCGTTCGCTGGGCTGCCAGACGGCGCGCAAGACCATGCCAACGAGAATCGCGAGGACGATGGCGTCTACATAGGGATGACTGAGGGCAAGCGTCTCGACCGCCTGCCCCCCGAGCGAGACGGCGGTAATGAGCAGACAAAGTGCGATACCCGGAATTCGATCGTGCCAGCGGTCCAAGCGATCGTTATGCGGCCTGGTATCAGCCGTCTTGGTTGGTCGAAGCATCCTATTCTCCGGGGCGGAGAATAAACTATGCAACATATGGGTATTCGAGGGATAATATCGTTTTCGTCTAGGCCGATAGAGAGAAGTTATGCCTCTGAATCTTCATCTTCTGCGATTGTTCGCGACCGTTGTGCGAACAGGCAGCTTCTCCAGCGCAGCAGACGCACTTCATATAAGCCAGCCTTCGATATCAAAGGGCGTCAGAGACTTTGAACTGCAACTCGGTTGCAGGCTTCTTGATCGCTCGCCGAAAGGAGTGAAGCCGACCCGTGAAGGCGCCGCGTTGATGCGTCATGCCGAGATCCTGTTCACAGCCGAGAGATCGGCGGAGGAGGAACTGCGCTCCTTCAGAAGCCTCGAAAACGGATCTTTGCGGGTCGGAGCTAGTACGACCATCGCGACTTATCTTCTCCCGGAGTATCTAGGAGCGTTTCATAAAGCATATCCAGGCATTGAACTTCACCTCACAAGCGCGAATACCCGCGATATCGCCGATCTTATGCTTCAGCACCAAATTGAGGTCGCATTGGTCGAAGGTCCGATCCATGATGAAGGCCTGGATTCAGATGCATGGCTCACCGACGTCATGGCGCTGATCGTCGGTCCAAATCATCCATTTGCGTCCGCAATAGAACCCATCGATCCGCAGGAACTTGTAAAGGAAACCCTGATCGTTCGGGAGCCGGGTTCCGGCTCTCGCGAAGTGGTCATGCAAGCTGTTGCGAAAATGGGAATCGAGCCGATGCGAACCCTCGAGATCGGAAGCACCGAGGCGATCAAACAACTCGTTGCTGCGGGCCTTGGCGTTTCCATCGTCTCGCGCGCGAGTGTAAGGGAGCAGATTTCGCTCAAGCGCCTCAAAATTGTTGAGGTACACGATCTTCATATCGAGCGTACGCTCTGGAAGATTAAGGCGGCTGGCAGAATCGATATTCCTGCTGCAGCTGCGTTTGAGCGCTTGATTGCGTCCAGGATATAATCAGCAAAATTGTCGGAAGACGCCGATATCATCATCGGTACTTATCCGTAGTAGATGATACGTGCTACGACCAATGTAAGAACGAGCAATAAGAACAGCCTCACGCCTACGCGCGAGACAGCCCCCGTCTTTCTTGATGGGTCCGTCCCTTGGACCGTTCTATCGCCGAAAGGATCAAGCAATTCGTCTTTGGACATGACAAATGGTCGCAACTGATTCTTGCGATCATTTGCTCCGAAATACGACCGATAACAATGGTTGCCGATTGCCTTTTCGGACCTGCGGAGGGTGAATTCGCCTCCCGGATCGCCTCCTGAGAGAAATTATGACCAAAGTGTTCGTTGCTTCGTTCCGTCGCATTCCATAACCGCTGATTACGCGAATTGTGCGTGACTATAGTCTCGCAACGTTTTTTGCTTTTCCTTATCAGTCGCCAAGTAGATAGATTTCTCTACTTCTCTCACCAGTTATCTGACTAAAATCATTCGGCGTGTTCTACTGAGGACCGTGTCTCTATCGTCGATGGGGCACTTTCGAGATCATTTTGAAGTCGTGAACTGGATCAGGATATTGTCGCTCGGCCGAAATGTTCAAGAGAAAGGAGACGATGCTATTGAAGCGTATGCTGACCGATCCGTACGACGCTTCAGGTTTGATCGCTACGTATGCAGATGGAATGGGTGCTTAGTTAGCCCTCAAGATATACCCGCATCAGATCAGTATTAGCTCGCAGTTCGGATGCCGATCCTTCAAGTACCACTCGCCCGCGCTGCAGCACATAAGCCCGGTCAGAGATATTAAGCCCGAGCGCCGCGTTCTGTTCGGCGATCAATACCGTCACACCGGATTTCTGCGCCAACTGAACCAAACGCTCCGCGATCTCATCGACAATGCGCGGCGCCAGTCCGAGGGATGGCTCGTCCAAAACGAGTAGACGGGGTGAACTCATCAATGCCCGCCCGATCGCCAGCATCTGCTGTTCGCCGCCGCTTAAGGTTCCGGCGACCTGACAAAACCGATCACCGAGCCGCGGAAACATCGCGAAGACGCGGTCAATCGCTGACTGTAACGATGAACCGCGCAGCTCAGGCTTGGCAAAAGCACCGAGCTCGATGTTCTCGCGAACGGTCATTTCGGAAAATATGCCCCGCCCTTCGATCACCAGCGCGAGACCGCGCCGGACCCGCTCCGCCGCATCCAATCGGCAAACATCCTCTCCGCCAAAGCTGATCTCACCCTTTACCTGCTGCACAAGTCCGGTGATCGCATTAACCGCGCTGGACTTCCCCGCGCCGTTCGCGCCTATCATAACAACGATCTCGCCTGCATTGACCTGAAGATCGAGATGCTCCACCGCAAGGATTGTCCCGTAGCGAACCTGAAGTCCCCGCACCTCAAGCATGGACGTCGCTCCTCTCGCCAAGATAGGCGCGCCGGACATCGGCATCAGCGATCACCTCTGCCGGCTCTCCATCCATGATCGGACTACCGCTGTTCAACACCAGAATGCTGTCAGAAAGCGGAATCACGAGACTCATGATGTGATCGACCAGAACGATGGCACAGCCCCTTTCTTTCTGCTCGCGCAACAAGGTAGCCAGTTTTTCAATTTCCGTAGACGACAGACCGGCTCCGGGTTCATCCAGCAATAGAAGAGCAGGACTTGCGGCCAACGCCGTGCCGATTTCGATCAGCTTGCGTTCGTACTGGTTTGCTTCCCCGGGAAAGGCGTGGGCGACGTGCACCAGATCGAGATGGTGCAAGATCATGCTTGCCTCGGCCTCGTAGCGGTTACCGAGTACCGAAGCCCCCAGCACCATGTTTTCGTAGACCGTCAGTGTCGGGATCAATCGGGCATGCTGGAATGTGCGCCCGAGCCCGAGACGCGCGCGGTGATAGGCCGGCGTCTGCTCGACAGGCTGTCCGCCGAGTTTGATCGTGCCGCTGTCCGCGGCGATTGCACCCGAGATCAGCGCAAGCGCAGTCGATTTCCCTGCCCCGTTCGGTCCGATGATCGATTTGATCTCCCCCGCGCGCACGTCAAAACTCAATCCCTTGACCGCTTGCACACCGCCAAATGCCTTGCCGATATCCCTGACCGCCAGAACCGGCTTTTCGCTCGATATGGATGGCGGCCCGGCCGGCGCTTCCTCGGGCAAGAAAAACGAGCGTCTGCGCACAAATCCGGCCAGTCCGCTGGGTGCGAACAGCATGATGATGGCCAAGATCGATCCAAAGATCACTGGCTGCCATGTCGCGGCTTCACGCAATAGCTCGGGCATCCAGCCCAGCAGGACGACACCGAGGATACCGCCCCAGATGCGTCCCATCCCGCCCACGACCAGCATAATGACCAGTGTCAGGGAATAGTTGAGGCCGAACGTATCGGGCGCCACGAATTGAACGTTGTGAACGTACAGGCTTCCGCTCAGCGCTGCGATCGTGGCACTCGCGACGAACACCATGACCTTGAGCGAGGTGACGTTGATCCCGCGCGCGGAAGCTGCCGTTTCATCGGCATGGATCGCCCGCAGCTTCAGGCCAAGACGCGAATTGGCGAGATTCCACACAACCAGAAGTACGACGGCGACAACACCAAGCACGAGATAGTAATACACCAAGGGATCGCGCAGGATGTAACCGCCGATCTTGAGCCGCGGAATCGAGATGATTCCAGAAGAGCCTCCGCTCCATTGCGATGTCACGCGGACAGCCGCGTCGAACATCACCGGAAAACCCAGCGTCGCCATCGCCAGATAGTAGCCGCGCAGTCGAAGCGTCGGGACCGCCACGATCGCTGCCAGCAGGGCTGCAGCAAGCATGCCGACGGGCATCGCTGTCCAGCCCGAAAACCCAGCCTTGGTGGTCAGCAGGCCGGACGCATAGGCGCCGATCGCGACAAAGATGCCATGGCCAAGGGAAAGCTGTCCGGCGTATCCGAGCAGAAGATCCAATCCCACAACGACGAGGATATTGAGAAGCAGGAACGTCCACACGCCCAGGACATAAGGATCCTGCGAAACAAGCGGAACGATCGCAAATGAAGCAAGAATGCCCAGCATGGGCCCCTGCCTCATCGATACAGCCGGCATGAGAGATCGCACCATCATCGGGCCGATCCCGGCTCGGCGCGGCCGAACAGGCCCTGCGGCCGGACGAGAAGGATCACCAGAAGCGTGAGGAACGCGTATGCATTCTGCAAGTCCGACGATATCAGGCCGACGCCCAGCCCTTCCAGCAAACCCAGCACGAGCCCGCCGATCACGGCACCGAACGGATTGGCTAATCCGCCGACAATTGCGGCCGTAAACCCCTTGATAGCGAGAATGACACCGTTGTCGTAAGACATCATCTGCGAGGGTGTGATCAGCATTCCGGCGAGACCGCCGATGGCGGCGCTGGCCAAATAGGCCAGCAACGCCATGCGCCGCGGACGGATGCCGACCGTCCGGGCCGCGCGGCTGTCATTGGCGCATGCACGCATGGCCTTCCCGATCATGGAGCGGAACAGGAAGACCCATAACGCGACGCAGACAAGGGCGGTTATGACCAGAATGGTGATCGTTGCGTAGTTGACGCTCGCACCGAACACCTTGATCGCACCTTGCGGATATAGCGCATACGTCTTGTAGTCTGTTCCCCATATCTGATGGGCGAGGCCTTGCAGCGCGATCGCGACGCCGATCGTGGTCATGATGTAAGTCAGTTCATTGCTGCCTTTTCGCGCGGTCGACAGCAGTCCCTGCAATGCTCCGCCCATGACGATGCTGGCGGCAAGCGACAGGGGCAGGGCGACAGACGCGGGAATGTCGAACAAGGCCAGCGACACAGTCGTGAGTCCGCCGTAAACGACGAACTCGCCCTGTGCGAAATTGATGACCTTGCTCGTGCTGTAGATCAGGCTGAAGCCGACGCCGATCAGTCCATACACCGCACCGATGGCAAGTCCTCCGGCGAGGAACTGCGGAATCGCGCCCCAATCCATGATGGCTTACTTCTCGTAATCGGCGAGACGCCAGCCGTCCTTGTCAGCGATCATCATCACCAGCGCATCGCTCTTCAGTCCACCGTGGTCCTGAGCGGTGAAGTTGAAGACTCCGGTCACGCCGACATAATTCTTCACCTTGTTCTCGAGCCAATCGCGAATCTGGGCGCGCTCGCCGCTGGTTTCCCGGATCGCCTGCAGGACCATATTGGCGGAGTCATACGCGACACCCGCAAACATGTCCGGCGCGATACCGAACTTTGCCTTGTATTTGGTGACGAAGAATTCAGAAACCTTCTTCTGCGGGTGCGAGCCGGGCAACTCGCTCCACACCAGAACAGGCGCACCGACAATCGGCTGCCCGATCACCGCGTCACCAACGGCATTCCGGAATGCGCTGTTGGCTTGGCCATGCCCGGAGATGATCGGAGTGGCCAGTTCAAGTTCGCGCGCATTCTTATAGACGATGGCCGAAGGCGCGCCGAGGCCATGCATGAAGATCGCATCGACGCCCGCCGATTTCAGCTTGGCAAGCTGCGGCTTCAGATCGGTCGAATTGGCTGGGAACGATTCCTCGCGATCGAGAGAAACGCCAGCGCTCTTGGCAAGTTTGCGCATGTTGTCGCGCCCGTCCTCGCCATAGGCATCGGCGGAATAGAGAATTCCCAACTTCTTCCATCCTGCGCGGCGCGCGTAATCAAGCACCTTTGCTACCGAGAGATCGCCACCCTGTCCCGGACGGAAAACCCACTTGCGCTCGGCGACCGGCTCGATCACGCCGATGCCGGACACCGGGCACAGCAGTGCAACTTCCGCTTCGGTGACAATCGGAACGGCTGCCATCGCGCCACCGGTCCGGCTTGGCCCAACGATTGCGAGGACCTTTGCCTGATTGATCAGCTTGCGCGCGGCAAGTACCGTATCGGTCTCCGTGCTCTTGCTGTCTTCAAAAACGAGTTCGACCTTGTTGCCGCGGATACCGCCGGCTTGATTGGCTTCTTCCACCGCAAGCATGACGGCGTTGTGTTCCGGCTTGCCGAGGAAGGATGCGCCGCCGGTGACATCGAGCATTGCTCCGATTTTGTAGGTTTGCTGAGCGGCAGCGGGCTGCGCGACGACCGCAATTGCGGCCGCTGCGACGGCTAGCATGGAAGTGCGAAGATAGTTGGCTGACCTCATATGACGTTCCTCTCTCGCATTGTGATGTTTTTGGTTTCTTCTGATTCTTTCGACACGATGCCGGCCTTGTGCGAAATCGTTTGGTCAGGCGGTCAGACCTGAACCTCCTGCTTGTCCCAGTAAGGCTGGCGCACGTCGCGCCTCAGGATCTTTCCGAAGGACGACATCGGAAGCTGATCGCGGAAATCAATCTTCCTGGGGACCTTGAAATTCGAAAGAGCTTCCTTGCAGTGCGTGATCAGCTCCGCCTCGGTTGCGGAGTGCCCCTGCTTGAGCACGACAGCCGCGACGACAATCTCTCCCCATTTCGGGTCCGGCGCGCCAACGACGGCGACCATGTTCACCGCCGGGTGCTTGTACAGAACATCCTCGATGTCATTCGGGAAGATGTTCTCGCCACCGCTTATGATCATGTCCTTCTTGCGATCCACGATGTAGAGATACCCCTCTTCATCGAAGCGTCCCATGTCACCGAGCGTGAAGAAACTGCCGCTGCGGGCGCTTGCGGTCGCTTCCGGATTGTTGAAATATTCCCGGATCAGCGTGGCGCCGCCGATATGAATTTCGCCGACTTCGCCCTGCGGCACGACCTTTCCGTTCTCGTCCCTCAATTCGACAAACATGCCGATCACCGGACGTCCGACCGATCTCACCTTTCGGGCCTGGTCTTGAGGTGGAAGGTTGGTGACAAGACCGACTTCCGTGCCGCCATAAAACTCGTTGAGGCCCGCATGAGGGAAGCGCTTGAGGATAGCCTCCTTGGTATGAGTCTGCAGTGGAGATCCGCCACTGACGACAATCCGTAGCGATCCGAGATCAAACTCGTTGATCTCGTCACTCGTCATCATCGCAGCCCACATGGTCGGCACCATGAAGGCCCAGGTCGCCTTGTAGCGATCGATCATGCTGAACACATTCGCCGGCGTGGTATCGCTGGTGACGATAACCGTTCCCCCGCAAAATAACTGAAGCAGTGAAAACAGTGCAGGCGCTTCATGGAAAAGCGGCGCGGCCACGAATTCTCGATCATTCGCCGTGATGCCGTAGATCGTGGCCATCCGGCGCAGGCAATCCGCAAATGCGCGGTGCGGATTGACGCATCCCTTCGGGAAGCCGGTCGTCCCTGACGTATAGCCCTGGAAATAGCAAGCATCGAGATCGGCCGGAACGTCAGGGACCACCTCGGCGCCTGCTTCTATCAATCCTTCGTAAGAATAGACACCCTCACCGCCGGGTCCGTCGGAAACGATGTGGCGATCACCAATCGAGGGGAGCTTGCTGCGTAACGAGCTGACCGTGTCACCAAACGCAGCGTCGTACACAAGCGCACTCGCACCGGAATGGTTGACGACATATTCGATCTCGCTTGCGACAAAGCGGAAATTGAGCGGCACAACAGCCACGCCCATCAGGGCCGCCGCCTGATAAAGTTCAAGATAGCGGCTGCTGTTTTGCATTAGCAACGCAACACGATCACCCGGCTTGATTCCAATCCCGGAGAGAGAGTTCGCTAGACGGCGCACCCGCGACCACAGTTGTTCGTATGTCTGAGACCCCAGACTAGATATAATGGCTGTCTTCCGTGGCGTGTACGTCGCAAACCAATGCAACGCATCCCCGATACGGCTCGGCATGGCGCCCTCCCTGTCGCTCGTTTATTCTTCGAACGATCGTACGTTTGATTATTTTGTTCAATGAAGCAGCACGTCGCAGGGCGGGCCCGGAAATTCCGGCCCCGTGTTTTCTGAATCAATCCGGAAGATTGTAGCCGACCTCGGCAAATCCAATCAGATCGCCGGTGGAATCCTTACCTTCGACCAGCACCTGAACCCAGTTCTTGCCGGGACCATTGAAGTGCTTCTGCTTGACCTTGGCCGTCGCGGTGACCGTTTCACCCACCTTCACCGGCTTGGTGAACTTGGCATCGACGTAGCGGATGGAGCCACCGTTCTTTCCGATCACGCCCCATGCCCGCGTCACCACCGATGCGAGAGTGGACATGGTCATCATGCCGTGCCCGACGGTGATAGGCATTCCGAAAACCTGGGCGCGCGCCGCCCATTCCTCGTTGGTATGGACAGGGTTCATATCCAGCGATGCGAGCGCGTAGTGATCGATGGCGGACTGAGCATAGGACTGAGCGACGCCCGGAAACGCGTAGCCGGTGTTGATCTCGCCGAAGGTTGGATTGGACATTGAAACACTCCTCGATTAGGCGTTTGCGAAGCGGGCGACATCCGCCTGCGTTTCGGGAAGAATCAGCGAGCACCACCAGCGCGCCTTGAGCACGCCTTTATCATTATGGAAGTCGAGCAGCATCTGCAGGTAAGGCTTGCCGCGCTGAACGAATTTCTGGGAAGTGGTCACTGTCGTTGTAATGACCTCGCCGTACTTGAACGGCTCGATGATCTCAATTCGCTGCTGGGGGTTGCGGGCGCCGGGGGTCCGAATCCAGGTGCCGATGCCCTTTTCACCGAGACTGTAAAAGGCAATCGTGGTGACAAAGATCGGGTGCTGCAACAGCTCGCCGGTCGGCGAGTTCGTGCGGGCATAGTCGGGATCGACCATCAGCGGATCGGTTTCGCCGCATGCCTTGTTGTAGTCGAGGATATCTTCCTCGGTGATAACGAAAGTGCGCTGGGCAGGACCGGATTGGCCAACGGTGGCGTCTGCCCAGGTCTCATAGTCTTCCCAACCGGTCATGAAATCTTTGGGAAAGTGCCGCTGCTTCTCGGTTGTGACGAATTTATCTAGACGTGCGGGGACGGCCATGGCTTCCTCATCTGGAGTTAATTGTTATTATCGAACAACTGTTAGAATATTTCTTATCGAACGATCGTTAGAAAATCAAGCACTGCGAAAGGAGGTCCTCCATGGCATCGACGACACTGGCTAAGGCAAAAAAAGCCAAATCGGGCAACAAGATGCCAGGTGAAAAGCAGAAGCTGACAAAGGGTGAGCAGGCGCGGGAACGAATAATTTCTGTCGCCGAAGCGCTCTTTAACAAGCAGGGATTCGACGGAGCATCGATGCGTGACATTGCGGCCGCCGCCGAAATGCAGCCCGCATCGATGTATTATCACTTCGACTCCAAGGAGGAGTTGCTCTGGGCCGTCTGGGAGAAAGGCGGGGTCGAACTGCTCAACCGCGTGACCGATGCGATCGCGCTCAAAACCGATCCATGGCAGCGGATGGAAACAGCGTGCATTGCGCATATTACCGGGTTGCTCGACTGGCGGCGCGCAAACCAGGTCTTGTTCGTAATGCCTCCCTGGCACTACCCGGAAAGCATCAAGGCTAGGGTCATTTTCCTGCGCGATGAATATGAAAAGATCTTCACGGGCCTGATCGAGGAGCTCCCGCTGCGCCCCAAGGTCGATAAGCGTTATCTCCGCCTCACCTTGATCGGGGCCCTCTCCTGGTCATTGTTCTGGTACAAGAAGGATCGCGACACACCGGCATCGATCGCAAAGCAGATTTTGGTCATGCTCCGAACCGGTGTTGATAAACCTACGTAAGTCACTACGAGATGGAACGACACCAATCGATCAGATCAGTTGCTAAGTGGCGACGCCCGAACCACTGCATGGACGTCACGCAGTGGTTTATTCTTCTGTCTCTGAAACGAGACCCTAGAAAACGGGAATTCTTCAATGGTTGAATGGAGACTTGGCCCCAATTTCGGAAGATGATGGTTCCAATCGGGTCTCTGTGGAGACTGGGTATGCACAAAAAGCCCGCTATTGGCGGGCCTTTCTCACGCTCAGGTAAGAAATTCTACAAAATCCGGACTGGCTGGCTGGCGACACAGTGCTGATCGCGCCGGTCTCGCGGCAAATTCGCTGCTAACAGGGAATTTTACAGGGAAATGTGTGATTTTGGAGGACCTAGTGGAGAGTTCTATCGAGAAATCGCTGTGCGACAACTACTTATGAAACTAGCGGCGCGAATTAACAGGGAAGACATTTCACGAATAAGGGTAATTTCTGCGGTTACAGGGAATTTCAACTGCACATATCGCCAATTCGCACAGCTTGAAAAAACTGCACCCGCCTGCCCAGATTATGGACGCTCCTACATCGCCTTGACGATGTTTTCGGTCATCTTCTTGGCGTCGCCCAGCAGCATCATGGTGTTGTCACGATAGAACAGCGGGTTGTCGACGCCGGCGTAACCGGACGCCAGCGAGCGCTTGATGAACATCACGGTGCCGGCCTTCC
>Ga0208242_100133_pt1 | contig 100519 bp, 92 predicted proteins | sample SubbioAug_CSW13A_FD_184825 | JGI IMG/M metagenome (GOLD analysis project Ga0208242, IMG submission 184825) | Serpentinite rock and fluid subsurface biosphere microbial communities from McLaughlin Reserve, California, USA - CR12Aug_CSW13A (SPAdes) | ecosystem: Environmental > Terrestrial > Deep... | reverse complement strand
CACCGTCACTGTCACCAATAACGGCGCCATCACCACAACAGGGATCAACTCGGTCGCGATCTTTGCGCAGAGTGTCGGCGGCGGCGGCGGTTCGGGCGGCTCGGCGATCGCGGCAACGATCGGTGCGGTCGTGCCGATCGGCGGCGGGACAGGGTCGGTTGGCCGCGGTGGCGACGTGACCATCACCAACACGTCGACCGGAACCATCATCATGACGGGCGCGGGGTCGGTCGGCCTCTTCGCACAGAGTGTCGGCGGCGGCGGCGGCATCGCGACGGCTGACGGAGCGGCGACGTTCGCCCTTCAGGCGCAGGGCAATGGCAACGGCGGCACAGTCACCGTGGAAAACCACGGCTCCATCATCATGACCGGCGACAATGCCGCCGGTGTCTTCGTGCAGAGCGTCGGCGGCGGCGGCGGCGTTGTCGGCAAGTCCGGCGATCTGCTCGGCCTCGATCCCATGTTCCAGGGCACGGCGGGAGGCACCGGCACCGGCGCAAGCGTCTCGCTGATACAGGACCGCGACGTGGCTGCCATTGGCCTGAACTCGGTCGCTTTGCTGCTCCAGAGTGCCGGTGGCACGGGCAACGGCAATATCGAGCTAACTGTCACAGCCGGGACGACGATCACCGGCGGCAGTGGGACGGGTGCGGGTGTCGGCTTCCTCGACGGCGCGACAAACACTCTGACCAACTACGGCAGGATCACATCGATCAATCAGATAGCGGGCAACGCGATGACGGCGACGACCGGCAACGACACGGTCGATAACTTCGGCATCATGACCGGCTCGGTGGATCTCGGCACCGGCCTCAATGCGTTCAACAACAAGGCGGCCGCGCTTTTCAATATGGGCGCCAATGTCATGGTCGGCACCGGAAACTTCTTCACTAACGACGGTACGATGTCTCCGGGTGCGATCAACAATGTGTTCACGAGCGCAGTGACCGGAAACATCGTTCAGTCGTCAGGCGCGACCTATCAGCTCGATCTTGATTTTGGACCGAATACGGCCGACCGGATCAATGCAACGGGCACCGGATCGATTTCCGGAAAGGTCGCGATCAACTTCCTCAACAAGTATCTCGTTCTGCCCGGCGATCACCAGATGACGATTGTCTCCACGGGCGGAGGCGTCTCTCATCCGGGCTTGAGCCTCAATGTGGCGTCGTCGGCGATTGTTACGTACGGGCTGCTCTATCCCAATCCGAACGACATCGTGCTGGGTTACAGCGTCTCGTTCAATCCTGTCGGTCTTCCATCGCAATTTGCGTCGATCGGCAACGCCATCAACGCCATCCAGACCGCGCGCAACTCGCCGGGATTCGCTCCGATTGCATCCGCGTTGTTTGATCTGCCGGATCAGCAGGCGCTGTCGGCCTTCTACAATGCCGTGGGCGGAGGCGGTACGGCAGCCACCCAACAGGCTTCGTTCAGTGCAGGCACGGCTTTCACATCCCTGATGTTCGATCAGATGAGCGCGTGGGTTGCGGGGTCTGCAAGCAGCAATGGCGTTGTCTTCGATGACAGGACATTGGCCTACGCTGCTATGTCGCCCGCTGACGTGATTGCAAACTCCGCCTTCCGCAAGCCCGCGCCTCTGGCATTCTCGGACCGCTGGCGGGCCTGGGCTGCGCCTTTTGGTTCGCGGCAGACGATAGACAGCAACGCGGCGCTGGGAACGCCCGGCGCTGCGGTGACCAGCGTCGGCGGCGGCTTCGGCGTTGAACGGCAGCTCGGCGACAATGCGGTTTTCGGATTCAGCGTCGGCGGCAGCGGCTCGACCTATTCCGTACCCGATCGCTCGACGACCGGCCGCATCGAAGGCGGGCATCTGGGTGTTTATGGCGCATACCGCGACGGTCCGCTGTATTTCAGCGGCAGCCTGGGCTACGGCCGGTTCGACAATCGCGCAACGCGCTCGATCAGTGCGGCGGGGTTGCCGAGCGAATTCGTCTCGGGACGGTTTGCCAGCGATCAGATCTCCGGACGCTTCGAACTCGGATGGCGGCAGACGGTCGGGCGCGTAGCTGTGACACCCTTCGGAGCGATACAGTTCGCGAATATATGGCAACGCGGCTACACCGAAACACCCACCTACGGCGGCCCTGCCGGCCTTTTGGGGCTGACCTATCAGCCGCAGTCGACGACGTCCCTGCCGTCTTCTCTTGGTGTCCAGTTCGACAGCAAGCTCACGCTTGAAAACGGCATGACATGGACGCCCTATCTGCGGGCTGCCTGGGTCCACGAGTTTATACCTGACCGGCACATCACCGCGTCGTTTGTTGTCGCGCCGGGCTTTCTGTTCAACACGGTGGGAACGTCCGCATTGGCGGACTCGGCTCAAATCGTTGTGGGAAGTGAACTTGCCGTCGACAGCAAGGTGTCGCTGTTCAGTTCGCTGGCAACTCAGGTGGCATCGCAAAGTCTGGCTTACTCCGGCATGGCCGGTATGAAGGTTGCGTGGTAGCCTGCACGATGATTGCGAGAAGAGAGTCCGGCGGTGAGATGGTGAGCAAGATAATGCGAGCGTTTCTTCTGATTGCGAGCATCTTCAGTATTGCCCTGATGAATTCGGCTGAAGCCCAGCAACCCCAACAAAAGCCAACGAAGCCAGCCGCACCGTCGAAGTCATCGGCGGCACCCGCCGCATCGGGCACGACGGCGCAGGCAGTTCCTGCCGATGGCAATGCGCCGCCTCAACCGGTCTGGACGTCGCGCTGCTCCAGCGATGGCAGGAAAACAGCTCTGCTCTGCGAGGTCGAGCAGAGTCTGTTCATTACAAAAACCGGACAACTGGTGGCTTCCGTCAATGTGAAGCTGCCTCCCGAAACCCGCCAGCCCGTGATGATGATTCAGCTGCCGGTAGGATTGTTTCTTCCGGGCGGCGTCAATCTGCAGATCGACGAGAGCAAGCCGCAGGCGCTCGTGATCCAGACGTGCGATCTGAAGGGGTGTTACGCCGCGACGACGATCTCGGCTGAATTGTTGAGCGCGATGAAAGCAGGAAAACGGCTTTCCGTGATTTTTCAGAACCTCAACAAGGAAAATGTGAACCTTGCTTTCGTGCTTTCCGGCTTCGCCGAAAGCTATGATAAAATCAATTAGCTCCTTATAACCCGGATGCCGGGCGTTCCAGAAGCTTGAGATATCGATCTCAGGCAGCGCTTCGCGTGTAGCTGAATGTCTCACAGCGCTGTTTGGAGTTTCAGATGTCGAAAGGTGCGTTAGCGCTGTTGATCAGCGGCGGGACTGATAACTGGGCTCCCGATCGCTGGAAGTTACGGTTCAGTCAGCAGCTCAAGGACCGGGATGTTGCCCTGTTTCCGGCTGACGCAGTTGACCCCGGCTCGGTGCATTATGCGGCTGTATGGCAGCCGGAGCCGGGTCTTCTTCAAACTTTCCCGCATCTCAAAGCGATCTTCAATCTGGGAGCGGGCGTGGATGCGGTCCTGCAAGATCCCCGGCTTCCCGCCGTTCCCCTCGTCCGCGTCGCGGATGACGATCTGACGTCTCGCATGACAGAGTACATCGTCATGCATACGCTGATGCATCATCGGCAGCAGGCTTATCTCGCCGACTGCCAGGCAAGGCGTGTCTGGGCTCCCCGCTTTCAATGGCCGGCCCGGGCCGTTCGCGTCGGCATCCTCGGGATGGGAGTGCTGGGCCGGCACGCCGCGTTTGCGCTTCGCGACCTGGGTTTTCAGGTCGCAGGCTGGAGCAAAAGCGAAAAGTCGATCGATGGCATTCAGTGCTATGCGGGATCAAGTCAGCTCGCCGCTTTTCTGGCGAGAACCCATATTCTTGTGGTTCTTCTGCCGCTGACCTCCGAAACGCGAGGCTTTCTGGCGCGCGAGCTTTTCGTGCAGCTTGCAAGTGACGGCCCTCTTGGAGGCCCCGTCGTCATCAATGCGGGCCGTGGCGGACTCCAGAACGAGAGCGACATCATCGCCTGTCTTGACGACGGGACGCTGAAAGCCGTGACGCTTGATGTGTTCGAACGGGAGCCGTTGCCATCCGCCAGTCCTCTTTGGGCGCACTCCGCAGTTACTATTTCTCCGCACAATGCCGCGGATACCGATCCAGATTCTATCGCCTCATATGTTGCCGCGCAGATACTGGGCTTTGAGGCAGGACGACCGCTGCAAAACGTTGTCGATCGCCAGCGTGGTTATTGATTGGGGCGATGTGAGAAGAGACGGGTTGAACTTTAGCATGCAGATTGAGCGCGGGATGATATCGCGCGGCAATGCGCCAATCTGTCCCGTCTTTCGCCGTGGACAAGCCGCGGCGATGGGATAGCCTTCTGGAAAAATTCAGGAGGGACCAATGAGATGCCCTCCTAAAAGATTTTAGGGAGGGGATCATGTCAGAGAAGAAATTCAGCCGTCGTCATTTCATAGCAGCAGGTGCGGCAACCGCCGCGACGCCTTTCATCTTGCGCGGGGCTTCGGCGCAGACCGCCTGGCCGTCGCGGCAGATCCGCATGATCTGCAGTTACCCGGCCGGAGGCCAGACCGATCTGCTCGCCCGTGCATTCGGCGAGTTCATCGGCAAGCAGGTGGGGCAGACCGTCGTTGTCGAGAACAAGGCAGGCGCTTCAGGCTCTATTGGCGCAGCGGAGGTGGCGCGCGCGGCGCCCGATGGCCACACCATCCTCTGCTCGATCTCGACCACCTATGTGATGAACCGGGTGATGATGAAGACCCCGGGCTACGACATGGACAAGGACCTGACGCTTGTCAGTGTTATTCCGGGTGCCGGGCTGCTCCTGATCGCGAGCCAGAAGTCCGGTGTCAAGACGCTGGGTGATTTCGTCGCCTTCGCGCGCAAGAACGGAAAGGTGAACTTCGGCACCTACAGCGCGGGCTCTGCCCCGCACATGACGATCAACGAACTCAACCAACAGTATGGCCTCAACATCGAGCCGATTCACTATCGCGGCGAAGCGCCGATGTGGACCGGGCTGATGGAGGGCACGCTTGATGTCGCGATGGGCAGCTTCACGGCCGCGCAACCCGTCCTGCAAAGCGATCGCGGCACTGTATTCGCAGTGCATTCGAAGAAGGTCGACGCGCTTCCGAACGTCAAGACGTTGCCTGAACAGGGTGCAACCTCGAAGTTTTTCACCGTCAGTGGCTTCACCGGCTGGGCGCTTCCGAAGGCCACGCCGCAACCGATCGTCGATCCGCTGGCGCAGCTCTGCGTGGCGGCCAACAGCGATCCGAAGGTGAAGGAAGTTCTCGCGACTTTCGTGCTGGAGCCGGCGCTGGGCTTCAAGGAAACCAACGCTTTGTATCAGCAGGAATTGCCGATCTGGATGGAAAGCGCCAAGGCGCTCGGCCTGGAGCCCGTCTAGGCGAGGATTGTTCCTGAAACCTGAACGCCGCTGACGCGTATCCTGTTCACGGTGTGCGATCCCTGCGAGGATAGCCGCCGGTCAGGATCGTTCTCATGCGCGCGTTTATTTTTGCGATCGCACTTCTGTTCAACGGCGTGCCGGGCGTGCGGGCGGCGGACGATGCCGGGTCCGCGCAAGCGGTCATCAGTTCCCAGCTCGAGGCGATCGGCCGTGGCGACGCTGTGGCGGCCTATTCCCACGCGGCACCGGCGATTCAGGGACTTTTCACCGGGCCGGACATTTTCATGAGCATGGTCCGGCAAAGCTATGCGCCGCTCGTTCGTCCGAAACGCGTCGAGTTCGGCAAGTCGGCCGGGTCCGACGGAAAGATCGCGCAGCATGTGCACATCGTCGACAGCGACGGGGTGGCGTGGGAGGCGCTCTATACACTGGAGCAGCAGCCGGACGGGACCATCAAGATTACCGGATGCTCGCTTCTGAAAGCCGATCAGGAAGCGTGAACTCGCTTCAGTTGAGATGACAGTTCACGCCGATGCGGACGATCCCGCTACCGGCCGGTCTTTCCGACGCGTTCATAGGCTTCGACCAGATGACGGCGCATCAGTTCGGCGGCGGCGTCGCCGTCGCCGCGGATCATCTCTTCGAGAATGCGGCCGTGTTCTTTCCAGACGCTGATCGACATGCCCGGATGGCGCAGCACTTCGCCCATCGCGCGGCGCAGGTGCCGCCAGTGCAGCCGCATCGTTTCGGCGATCAGGGGATTGCCGGAGAGATCGTAGATGAATGAGTGGAAGTCCATATCGGCCTGAAGGCTGGCGCGGCTGTCGCCGGCGGCCACCAGCTTGCGGCCGTTTTCAACCAGTGCACGCCCGCGCGCGATGGATTCCCTGGTCAGGCGCGGCGTCGCCAGCTTGACCGCAAGCGGTTCGACCGCCGAGCGGATCTGGTAGATCGCCTCGAAGAAATCCGGATCGACCGCGGTGACGGTCAATCCCTGACGCCCCTGCGCAAGAAATCCCTGCGCCTTCAACACCGCCAGCGCGTGCGTCACCGGCTGCCGTGAGACATTCAGGCGCGCGGCGATGTTCTCCTGGGTGAGGCGCTCGCCCGGCTTGAACGTGCCGTCGCACAGGGCATCGAGGATCACCTCATAGACCTGATCGACCAGACTTTTCGGCGGGGCCAGGGACTCGAGCACTTCTCCTCCGATGGAATCATCGCTGCGCGGCACCATGGTGGCCGCTTGACAGAGATGGATGCAAGCCGCATCCTGAGTTTAGAATACTGAATTCAGAATGCAATACTGACTTACCGTGGGGTGGTTCGCACCGCCGACGGCCGAGGGCGCAGCAAGCGCTCCGGGACGAAAAACAAGATCCGGGAAACGAACTGAAAACAAACAAGGAGGATCGTCATGAAACTGACCCCCGAGCAGCTCGAGCAATTCCGTACCGAAGGCTGGCTGTTTCTGCCTGAGCTGTTCAACGCCGAGGAAGTCGATGTCTTGCGGCGCGAAGCCGTGTCGATCTATGACGAACAGCGCCCCGAGGTCTGGCGCGAGAAGAGCGGCGCGCCGCGCACCGCCTTTGCCGCGCATCTTTACAACGAGGCGTTTCGCCTGCTCGGCGCGCATCCGCGCATGATCGAGCCGGTCGAGCAGATCTTCGGCGAGAAGGTCTACATGCATCAGTACAAGATCAACGCGAAGTCCGCGTTCACCGGCGACGTCTGGCAATGGCATCAGGATTACGGCACCTGGAAGCGCGACGACGGCATGCCACAGCCGCTTGCGATGAACATCGCGGTCTTCCTCGATGAAGTGATGCCGATCAACGGCCCCTTGATGCTGGTGCCGAGAAGCCAGAACGCCGGCGATCTCAAGGCCTCGCACGATCTTGCGACCACGTCCTATCCGCTGTGGACTCTTGATGAGGAGACCGTGACCCGCCTCGTCAAGGAGGGCGGCATTGTCGCGCCGACCGGCAAGCCGGGCGGCATGCTGATGTTCCACGGCAATCTGGTGCACGGCTCGGCGGGTAATATCACGCCGTATCCGCGCAAGATCGTGTACCTGACGCTGAACTCGGTTTCGAACTACATCCGCACGCCGACGCGGCCGGAGTTCATCGCGCATCGCGATTTCACGCCGATCCAGACCGTTGATGACGACGCGCTGGTTCGCTACGCGCGCAGCCATCGTCAGGCGGCGGAATAGCACTCCTCGTCATTGCGAGGAGCATTTGCGACGAAGCAATCCAGTCAATTCGAGAGTGGATTGCTTCGCTTCGCTCGCAATGACAAGGTGACGGCCATCTTTCTTCCGAGAGTTCGTCTCCATGAATCTGCATCACCTTCTCGAAAAGCGCCGCGTGGCGGGAAAGCCCGTGCGTGTCGCGCTGATCGGCGCCGGAAAATTCGGCTCGATGTTTCTCTCTCAGGTGCCGCATACGCCGGGCCTCGAAGTGCCGGTGATTGTCGATCTCGATCCGGAGCGCGCGCGGGACGCCTGCCGCACGGTGGGCTGGGATGATGCGCGGATCGCCGCCACCACCTTCACCAAAGATGGCGCCGCAGCGATCGCAGGCAATGTGGAAGTGATCGTCGAGGCGACCGGCAATCCGTCCGTCGGCATCCGCCATGCCCGCGCGGCGATTGCGGCGGGCAAGCACATCGTGATGGTCAATGTCGAAGCCGACGTGCTCGCGGGTCCGCTGCTGGCGGACGAAGCGCGCAAGGCGGGCGTGGTCTATTCGCTCGCCTATGGCGATCAGCCGGCGCTCACCGCCGAGATGGTGGACTGGGCGCGCGCCACCGGTTTCAAGGTTGTCGCTGCGGGCAAGGGCACCAAGTACCTGCCGATCTATCACGACGTGACGCCCGCCGGGGTGTGGGGTCACTATGGTTTGACCGCTGCCGAGGCGCAGTCGGCCGGCATGAATCCGCAGATGTTCAACTCGTTTCTGGACGGCACCAAGTCGGCCATTGAAATGGCGGCGATTGCAAACGCCACCGGACTTGATGTGCCCTCAACGGGCCTTTTGTTTCCGCCCTGCGGTGTCGACGATCTGCCGCATGTGATGCGCCCGAAGGACAAGGGCGGTGTGCTGGAAAAGTCCGGCGTGGTCGAAGTCGTTTCATCACTGGAGCGGGATGGCCGTCCCGTGTTCCGCGATCTGCGCTGGGGCGTCTATGTGGTGCTGGAAGCGCCGAACGATTACGCCGCCGACTGCTTCCGGCAGTATGGATTGAAGACCGATTCCTCGGGGCGCTATGCCGCGATGTACAAGCCGTATCATCTGATCGGGCTTGAGCTGAACATCTCGGTGCTGTCAGCGGCGCTGCGCAATGAACCGACCGGCCAGCCGCAAGGTTTCCGTGGTGACGTCGCGGCTGTCGCCAAGAAAAATCTGAGCGCTGGCGAAATGCTCGACGGCGAGGGCGGCTACACCGTCTGGGGCAAGTTGATGCCGGCGGCTGAAAGCCTCAAGACCGGCGCACTGCCGATCGGCCTCGCGCATCGCGTCAAGCTCACCAACGATGTCGCGCACGGCGCGGTGGTCCGATGGGCCGACGTGGAAATCGACGTGAAGGACGATGCCGTCGCTTTCCGCCGCGCGATGGAAGCAAAGTTCTCTCACTAGCAGAGCCCTCCTGTTGAAGCGCTGCAAATGCGATCTGACTCCCTCTCCCGTGGGGAGAGGGTTGGGGTGAGGGCGTAGAATCTATCTCGAGGCGCTACCGCGTCACATGCGCTGAGACGGCGAGCCACTGGCCGCCGATCTTTGCCCACACATCAGTGTAGCGCCCGCCGCCCGCGCTGCCGTCCGGCATTACATAGCTCGTACGCGCGTGGATGATGGCCGCGTCGCCGATGATCCGGATCAGCACGTCCTCGGCCTTGAGATTCCTGATCGCGATCGCCCTGGCCGTCTGCTCCAGGAATCCAGCGCGATCGACCAGCGAGCGATCGGGATTCGAGCAGTAAAAGTCCGGCGCCAGAATTTCATCGAAGCGTTTGACGTCGCAGGTCTGCACCGAGTTGATATAATCGCGGTTGAGCGCGGTGAGGATGTCGTGATCCGAATTCATGGCAAAACCTCCTTTTCCGGCTTCGCTTTCGATCCCGCCAGTGTGAAGACATAGCGCCATCCGATCAGCAGGCTGCGGAGCGCAAGCCAGCCGATGATCAGGTTGGAGAGAGCGAAGATCGGCAGCGCTAGGTTCGCGATGATACCGGTTTCTCCGCGTTCGACAAAGCGCAGCGCGGCGAGCGGCAAGGCCGAGACGCCGAAGCTGTAGGCCCAGGCCGCCAGCGAAAACGGCTGTTCGCGTAGCCATGGAATCAGCCGCAGCATCACCAGGGCCTGAAACAGTGCGTAGCCGAACAGCATGTGCGCGAGATGGTCCGGCGGTCCGCTGGTCACGGTGAGATAGGCGACCGAGCCAACCGCGGGCGGAGCGAGGTGAATTCCCATCGTGGCCCGCAATGCGACCGGAATCCCGTGTGCGAGCAGCCGCGTGAGGATGACCGATTCCATCACGATGATGGAAAAGAAGCCGACGCCAAAGAACAGCAATCCTGCATCGGGATAACCGAACAGACCACAGGCAATGGCGCTGACGAAACTGCCGCCAACGGTCGGCATGTAAAGCACCGGCGTTGTGGTCTCGGTGGTCCGGCCTCCGATCCACAGCCCGCCGACACCCCAGACAGTAAACGCAAGCTGTCCGGCCACGCCGCAGATAAACAAGCCGAATGCAATGCGCGGCAGATAAGGCGCGATCGACCAAGCGGCGATCATCGTCGTCATGGGAATGAGCACGACAAAGAAGGATTGGATGGGATGAACGATCTCGGCCATCGCGGCTTCGGGCGTCTGAATCCATTTCAGGACGTATGCCGAAAACCAGATCAGCCAGATGGCGGAGGCCGTCAGGGCAAGTGTTTCGCCAATGATGCCGGGCACCCCCCAGACATGGGATGCAGCGCGCCAGCCTGCGCCGAGCCCGCCGATGCCGAGCACCATGCCAAACATGGTTGCGGAAAATTTCGAGATGTCGATACGCACGGCTCGCCTGTTCTTTTTGGGATTGTCCGGAGGGCTGCTTAGGCCGTAAGGATTTCTAGCAATCGGGAGGATCAATCACAATGGACTTTGCCCTTAGCCAGCAACAGGAATCCATTCGCGATGCGATCCTGAAAATCTGCGCCCGCTTCGACGACATCTACTGGCTGGAGAAAGACCGCAAGGGCGGCTTCCCGCACGAATTCTATGAGGCGATGGCGCAGGCGGGCTGGCTCGGCATCTGCATTCCCGAGGAATTCGGCGGTGCGGGTCTCGGCATCATGGAAGCTGCGATCATGATGCGCGCGATCTCGGAATCCGGCGCCGGCATGTCGGGCGCGTCCGCGATCCATATGAATGTGTTCGGTCTCAATCCGGTGGTGGTGTTCGGCAACGATGAGCAGCGGGCACGCATGCTGCCGGGCATTGTCGAGGGCCGCGAGAAAGCCTGCTTCGGCGTGACCGAGCCGAACACCGGCCTCAACACCACGCAGCTTAAAACCCGCGCGGTTCGGAAGGGCGACAAGTATGTCGTCAACGGCCAGAAGGTCTGGATCTCCACCGCGCAGGTCGCAAACAAGATTCTTCTGCTTGCGCGCACCACGCCGCTGGAGGAAGTGAAGAATCCGACCCACGGCCTCAGTCTGTTTTATGCGGACTTCGATCGCGAGCGGGTGAAGGTGCACGAGATCGAGAAGATGGGCCGCAAGGCGATCGACTCCAACGAGCTCTTCTTTGCCGATTTCGAGATCCCGGTCGAGGACCGCATCGGCGAGGAAGGCCGCGGGTTCGAATACATCCTGCACGGCATGAATCCCGAGCGGGTGCTGATCGCGGCCGAAGCAGTCGGTCTCGGCAAGCTCGCGCTGGATCGTGCGGCGGCTTACGCGAAGCAGCGCGTCGTGTTCAACCGGCCGATCGGGCAGAACCAGGCGATCCAGCATCCGCTGGCGAAAAACTGGATCGATCTCGAAGCGGCATGGCTGATGACGATGTCGGCGGCGTGGCAATACGATCAGGGATTGCCGTGCGGCCCCGCCGCGAATGCCGCGAAATATCTCGCGGGCGAGGCGGGTTTCGACGCCTGCCAGCAGGCGGTGATGACCCATGGCGGCTTCGGCTACGCCAAGGAATATCATGTCGAGCGTTATCTGCGCGAAGTGATGATCCCGCGTATCGCGCCGATCAGCCCGCAGCTCATTCTCAGCTTCATTGGCGAGAAAGTGCTTGGGTTGCCCAAGTCATATTGAGCGTTCGTGCCATGCACGGGGCGGGACTTGGCAAGACGCACCGATACGTTGACGACACCTGACATATCTGGTGACGTGCCGGCAACATCGCGCGCCAGTGCTCACAGCATAAAGACCAGAGGAAAGACATGTCCGGATCGCACGATCATCATCATCCGCACGATCACTCCCACGCGCACGACGACGAGCGCTGGAAGCATGATGGCGTGCGCGTCATTCCGGGCAATCAGCTCGACACGAATGTCCCATCCACCACCGGAATGGACCGCAAGGCCGCGATCAATTTCGCGCGCGTCGGAGCGCAGAAGCTGTGGGCGGGAACCGTGACGATCAGGCCGGATGCAAAGACCGGCGCGCACCATCACGGTCATCTGGAAAGCGTCATTTATGTCGTGAAGGGCAAGGCGCGCATGCGCTGGGGCGAGCATCTGCAGTTCACTGCGGAAGCCGGGCCGGGCGATTTCATCTTCGTGCCGCCTTACGTGCCGCATCAGGAGATCAATGCGAGCTCGGATGAAGTGCTCGAATGCGTGCTGGTGCGCAGCGACGGCGAGGCTGTCGCGATCAATCTCGACATCGAGCCGGTCGAAAAGCCGGAGACCGTTCTGTGGGTCGATCCGATTCACCGCGACCCTGCGGAAAGGGCTTGAAATCACCGGTATCAGGGGATGGACAAAAAAGGCGGTTCCGTGGCGGTCCCGAAAACGCCTTTGAGGCCAGACGTTTGCAGTGCGACATTCTGACTACTGACGAATATTGACAATCGTCAGTCGTTACTAGAAGCTCTCAGGATAATCCCAAGGGAGCTTCCGATGCGCCGCATCTCCGAATTCGCAAGCCAACGCAATGGCTTGGCCATTCTCGCCTTGATTATTCCAGCTCTGGCGCTCGGCGCTTGCAGCAAGGAGCAGGCCCAGGAGGGCGAGAAGGGGCGCCCGGTTCTGGTGGCGACGGTCCACTATCAGTCGCAGTCGCCGGAGCGCAGCTTCGTCGGCACCATCCGCCCCCGCATCGAAACCGACATGGGCTTCCGCGTCCCCGGCAAGGTCGCCAAGCGCCTCGTCGAGGTCGGGCAGATGGTCGATGTCGGCCAGCCGCTGGCGACCCTCGACGAGGTCGATCTCAAATTGCAGGCCGAACAGGCCGAGGCTGAATTCCGCGCCGCGACCGGTGTGCTGGCGCAGGCAAGCGCCGCCGAGGGCCGCGCCAAGGAATTGCGCGCCAGGGGCTGGTCCACCGAAGCGCAACTCGATCAGGTGAAGGCGGCAGCCGACGAGGCGCGGGCGCGTCTCAACCGCGCCGAGCGTTCGGTCGAACTCACCAAGAACAGCCTGTCCTATGCCCATCTGGTCGCCGATACGCGCGGTGTCGTCACCGCGACGCTGATCGAGCCGGGTCAGGTGGTGGCGTCGGGTCAGACCGCGATCCGCGTGGCGCGCTCCGCCGAGAAGGAAGCGGTTGTCGCGATTCCGGAAACCATGGTCAGCTTTGCCAAGACCGGCGAGGCCAGCGTGACGCTGTGGTCCGAGCCGAACAAGAAATATGTCGCCAAGCTGCGCGAGATCGCGCCAAACGCCGATCCTGCGACGCGCACCTATCTGGCGAAGTTCTCGCTGCCCGGCGCGGATGATGCGGTTTCGCTCGGCATGACGGCGACACTGACGCTGGCCGATCCCGCGACCGAGCGCGTGGCGCGGCTTCCGCTGTCGGCGCTTTTCAGTCAAGGCGACGGACCCTCACTCTATGTCGCCGACGCCAAGACCGGCGCTGTCTCGCTGAAGCCGGTGGCGGTGAAGGCCTATGAGACCAACGACGTCATCATCACCAGCGGTGTCGAGGAAGGCGCCAAGGTCGTGGTGCTCGGCGTGCAAAAGCTCGATCCGGCCCAGAAGGTCCGTGTCGTTTCGTCGCTGTCGTTCTGATTTAACGCACAGACATACCGAGGGTCCGATGAAGCGATTCAATCTTTCCGCCTGGGCCGTGGCGCACCCGACGCTGATCCTGTTCTTCATCGTGATGCTCGGCATCGCGGGCTTCTTCTCGTATGAGCGGCTCGGCCGCGCGGAAGATCCGTCGTTCACCATCAAGGTGGTCATCGTCAACGCGATGTGGCCCGGCGCGACGGCCAAGGAAATGCAGGAGCAGGTCGCCGATCCGATCGAGAAGAAGCTTCAGGAACTGCCGTACTTCGAAAAGGTGCAGACCTACACCAAGCCCTCGTTCACCGCGATGACCCTGACCTTCAAGGATTACACGCCTGCGAAGGAAGTGCCGCAGCTTTTCTATCAGCTCCGCAAGAAGCTTAGTGACATCAGGAACGATCTTCCGCCGAACCTGATCGGTCCGAACATCAACGACGAATACGGCGACGTCGATTCGATTCTCTATATGCTGACGGGCGAGGGCACGGACTATGCCCAGCTCAAGAAAGTGGCCGAAGGCCTGCGCCAGCGCCTTCTCAAGACGGAGAACGTCACCAAGGTCAATTTGTACGGCACGCAGGACGAGCGCGTGTTCGTTGAATTCTCCCACGCCAAGCTGGCGACGCTCGGCATCACGACGCAGGCGCTGTTCGATTCGCTGGCCAAGCAGAACGCAGTGGTTCCGGCGGGCACGGTTGAAACGTCGTCGCAGCGCGTGCCGCTGCGCGTCACCGGCGCCTATGACAGCGTCAAGGCCGTGGCCGAGACTCCGGTCGAGGGCAATGGCCGCGTGTTCCGCCTTGGCGACATCGCCATGGTCACCCACGGATTCGTCGATCCGCCGACCTATCAGGTGCGCCAGGAAGGCAAGCCCGCGATCGGCGTCGGCGTGGTGATGGCGAAGGGCGCCAACATTCTCGAGCTCGGCGAGAGCATCAAGAAGGCGACCGCGGAATTCATGGCGGCCGTGCCGCAGGGCATCGAGATCGAGCAGATCGCCGATCAGCCGAAGGTGGTCGAGCACGCGGTCAGCGAGTTCGTGCATTCGTTCGTGGAGGCGCTGGCGATCGTGCTGTTCGTCAGCTTCCTCGCACTCGGCTGGCGCACCGGTATCGTCGTTGCATTGTCGGTGCCGCTGGTGCTGGCGATCGTCTTCATCGTGATGAATGCGATGGGCATGGACCTGCATCGCATCACGCTCGGCGCTCTGATCATCGCGCTCGGCCTTCTGGTCGACGACGCGATCATCGCGGTCGAGATGATGGTGGTGAAGATGGAGCAGGGATGGGACCGCGTGAAGGCGGCATCCTTTGCCTGGGAATCTACCGCGTTTCCGATGCTCACGGGAACGCTGGTCACGGCCGTTGGCTTCCTCCCCATCGGCTTTGCCAATTCGTCGGTCGGCGAATATGCCGGCGGCATCTTCTGGGTGGTGGCGATTGCGCTGATTGCGTCATGGTTCGTCGCGGTGATCTTCACGCCCTATATCGGCGTCAAGCTGCTGCCGAACTTCAATCATGGCAAGCATAACCATGATCCGCACGCGATCTATGAGACGCGGATGTATCGCGGCCTGCGCCGCGTGATCGAATGGTGTGTGCGTCGCCGCGGCACCGTGGTGCTGGCGACGGTCGGTGTGTTCGCGCTGTCGATCGTCGGCTTCGGTCATGTGCAGCAGCAGTTCTTCCCGCTGTCGGAGCGGCCGGAGCTGTTCCTCCAACTGCGGTTGCCGGAAGGCACCGCGTTCAACGTCACCAAGGAGAGCGTGAAGAAGGCGGAAGCGCTGCTCAAGGACGACAAGGACATCGCCACCTACACGACCTATGTCGGTCAGGGTTCGCCGCGTTTCTGGCTCGGCCTCAATCCGCAGCTTCCGAACGAGGCGTTCTCGGAAACGGTGATCGTTTCGAAGGACGTCGCGGCGCGCGAGCGCATCAAGGCGCGGCTGGAGAAGGCCGTGGCCGATGGCGCGCTGTCTGAAGCGCGTGTGCGCGTCGACCGCTTCAATTTCGGCCCGCCGGTCGGCTTCCCGGTTCAGTTCCGTGTCGTTGGCCCGGACACAACGACTGTGCGCGACATCGCCTACAAGGTGCGCGAGGTCATGCGCGGCAACGACAAGGTGGTCGATCCGCATCTCGACTGGAACGAACAGACCCCATACCTCAAGCTTGCCGTCGATCAGGATCGCGCCCGTGCGCTCGGCCTGACGCCGCAGGACATTTCGCAGTCGCTGGCGATGCTGATTTCCGGCGTGCAGGTGACGACGCTGCGCGACGGCATCGAGAAGGTCGGTGTGGTCGCCCGCGCCGTGCCGTCGGAGCGGCTCGATCTCGGCCGTGTCGGCGATCTAACGATCTATTCGCGGGGCGGCGTTGCCGTGCCGCTGTCGCAGATCGCCAAGATCGAATACGCCCACGAGGAGCCGATCCTGTGGCGGCGTAACCGCGACATGGCGATCACCGTGCGCGCCGACATCGTTGACGGCGTACAGGCACCGGACGTCACCAATGCGATCTGGCCGAAGCTTGAAGGCATCCGCAAGAGCCTGCAACCGGCTTACCGCATCGAGATCGGCGGCGCGATCGAGGAGTCCGAAAAGGGCAATGCGTCGATCAACAAGCTGTTCCCGCTGATGGTGATCGGCATGCTGACGCTGCTGATGATCCAGCTGCAGAGCTTCTCGCGGCTGGTGCTGGTGTTCCTGACCGCGCCACTTGGTATCGTCGGTGCCTCGCTGGGCCTCAACGTCGCGGGCAGTCCGTTCGGCTTCGTGGCGCTGCTCGGCCTGATCGCGCTGGCCGGCATGATCATGCGCAACTCGGTGATTCTGGTGGATCAGATCGAAACCGACGTCGAGCATGGCCTGACCCGCCGCGAAGCCATCGTCGAAGCGACGGTTCGCCGCGCGCGGCCGGTGGTGTTGACGGCGCTGGCTGCGATTCTGGCGATGATTCCGCTGTCGCGGTCGGCCTTCTGGGGCCCGATGGCCATCACCATCATGGGGGGATTGTTCGTTGCAACATTCCTGACCCTGCTGTTCCTGCCCGGCCTCTATGCGCTATGGTTCAGGAAGAGTCTGGACGAACGGGGTGAGGGCGTGGTTCCGGCGCCCGCGCAGCCGGACCAGATCCGGCACGCGCCGCCGCTGGCGACCGCTGCCGAATAATCGAACCTTGAGTATGACACTGACATGACTCTGCTTCACGACAACGATACCGATTCCGAAAAGAAGGCGTGCATTCTCGCGACTGCGGAGCGCCTGTTTCGCGATGTCGGCTATCTCAAGACCACGGTCGCGGATATCGCCAAGACGCTCAAGATGTCGCCGGCGAACATCTATCGCTTCTTCGATTCCAAAAAGTCGATCCATGAAGGCGTGGCGCGGCGGCTGATGGCCGAGGTCGAGGACGCTGCGGATGCGATCGCCGCCAAACCGACGCCGCCGCGGGAGCGGATGAAGGAATTGCTCGCCACGGTCAGCATCATGAATGCCGAGCGCTTCGTCGGCGACTCTAAGATCCACGAGATGGTCGCCATCGCGATGGAGGAGAGCTGGGACGTCTGCGATGCGCATATCCAGCGCATCGTCATGGCGATCGGCGCAGTGATCGCGGACGGCACAAAAAGCGGCGCGTTCAACGTCAAGGATGTCGAGCTGGCCGCCAAGTGTGTCTGCGCCGGGATGCTGCGGTTCTTCCATCCGCAGATGATCGAGCAGAGCGCGAAAAAGCCGGGGCCGAGCCTCGATCAAATGATAGACTTTATTATCGCTGGCCTTACGCTGGGCACCCCCGACCTCTCGGGTGGCCAGCGCTAGTGGTTCGATTCTAACATTCGCATCGCGTTTCAGCAGGCATTCCTGCGAATGTTAGAATCAAAGAACCACTAGCAAAATATGAGTTTCTGGTGGAGTTTAGGATTTGACATTCGCTTTGGGGACTCGCTGCCAGCGGGGCGCGAATGTCAAATCCACTCCACCAGGCAAGGCAAAGCAGGTCATGGCTGATTTTCACTATTACGAACCTTCCCAGGGCCACGGCCTCCGGCACGATCCCTTCAATGCCATTGTCGGTCCCCGGCCGATCGGTTGGATTTCATCGAAGGATGCCAAGGGACACGTCAATCTCGCGCCCTACAGCTTCTTCAATGCCTTCTGCTATGTGCCGCCGATCATCGGCTTTTCCTCGACCGGCTGGAAAGACAGCGTCGCCAACATCCAGGAGACCAGGGAGTTCACCTGGAATCTGGTGACCAAGCACGTCGCCGAGCAGATGAACATGACGTCGGCGAGCGTGCCGCACGAGACCGACGAGTTCACGATTTCGGGACTAACCAAAGCCCCGTCGCGCAAGGTCGACGTGCCGCGAGTCGGCGAGAGTCTCGTCTCGTTCGAGTGCAAATTGACCCAGATGATCCAGCTCGAGGGCGCCGACGGTAAAAAGGCCGACGCCTGGGTCACCTTCGGTGAAGTTGTCGCAGTCCATATCGACAAGAGCCTGATCAGGGACGGCGTCTACCAGACCGCCGAGGCCTATCCGATCCTGCGCGCCGGGCGAATGGGCGACTATGCCCAGATCCGGCCTGACATGATGTTCGAGATGATCCGGCCGCGGTAGCGGCATTTTGGCTCAAGTCTTGGTGATTTTTTAAGTCTTGCCGATTGTTTAGCTGGCCGGTGCGGAACGTTGCGCCGCCGTGCAGGTTATTGAAACGTAGGTATTTTTGGGGGGCTTTCGCTTCAAACGCGACACACCGCCGAAGCTGGTTTTCAGCATTGCCGCCGCTAGTGCCCCGTATCCGACGTTTGCTTCATCTTGCGGCGCCTCCCGTGCAAACGTCGAATACGAAGGACACTAGCAAAATATGATTTCTAGTGATCCTTTGGTTCTGACATTCGTAAAGGTGCCTGCGAAAGATGCGATACGAATGTCAGAACCGGATTACTAAGGTTGAGGCATGATCTAAACGAAATCCCCTACCGCATTTCGGGTTCATGCCCTAGCATTTCAGCCCCGTGGTCACGCTGGCCTTTCCGCAAAAGGATCGTCCCATGAGCTTCTCCTTCCGCCGCGATCTCATCACCCGTCCGATCTTCGCGTGGGCGCACAAGGCGCTGCCGCCGATGTCCGACACCGAGCGCGAGGCGCTCGAGGCCGGCGACGTCTGGTGGGACGCCGATCTGTTCACCGGCAATCCCGACTGGTCGAAGTTCCTGGCCTTCGCGCCAGCAAAGCTCACCGACGAAGAGATGGCCTTCCTGAACGGCCCGGTCGAGCAGCTTTGCGAGATGGTCGACGAGTGGAAGGTGAACTGGGAATGGCGCGATCTGCCGCCCGAAGTCTGGGAGTTCATCAAGCGCAAGAAATTCCTCGGCATGATTATCCCGAAGGACTATGGCGGCCTCGGCTTCTCGCCCTATGCTCATTCGGAAGTGGTGCGGAAAATTTCGTCGCGGTCGGTGACCGCGGCGGTCACGGTGATGGTGCCCAACTCGCTCGGGCCGGGTGAACTCCTGATGCACTTCGGCACCAAGGAGCAGCGTGACAAGTGGCTGCCCGGTCTTGCCGAGGGGCGTGAGATTCCCTGCTTCGGGCTGACCAGCCCGGAGGCCGGCTCCGACGCCGCGTCGATGATCGACACCGGCATCATCTGTAAGGGCACGTTCAACGGCAAGGAGACGCTCGGCCTGCGGCTGAACTGGCACAAGCGCTACATCACGCTCGGGCCGGTGGCGACGCTGCTTGGTCTTGCGTTCAAGGCCTACGATCCAGATCACCTGATTGGCAGCGAGGAAGAACTCGGCATCACGGTGGCGCTGATTCCGACCGATTTGCCGGATGTCAGCATCGGTCATCGCCATCTTCCGGCGATGCAGGTGTTCCAGAACGGTCCGAACTGGGGCAAGGACGTTTTCATTCCGATGGACTTCATCATCGGCGGACAGGAGCGCATCGGTCAGGGCTGGAAGATGCTGATGACGGCGCTAGCCGCAGGCCGCGGCATCTCGCTGCCGTCGCAGTCCTCCGCTGGCGCTGCGTATTGCGCGCGCGCCACCGGGGCCTATGCGCGCATCCGCGAGCAATTCCATGTGCCGATTGGAAAGTTCGAGGGCATCGAGGAGCCGCTGGCGCGCATCGCAGGCACGGCCTATCAGCTCGACGCCGCGCGCCGGCTGACCTGCGCCGCGCTCAATCAGGGCATTCATCCGGCCGTCGTGTCGGGCATCATGAAGCTGCACGCCACCGAGCGGCTGCGCATCACGGTGGATGACGCGATGGATATTCATGGCGGCAAGGCCGTGATCGACGGGCCGCAGAACTACATGGGCAATCTCTACCGCTCGGTGCCGGTCGCCATCACGGTGGAGGGCGCCAACATCCTGACCCGCAATCTCATTGTGTTCGGGCAGGGATCGGTGCGCGCGCACCCTTATCTGCTCAGCGAAATGAATGCGATCGGCGATCCCGACCGGAAAAAGGGTCTGGCCGATTTCGACGCGTCGTTCTGGAAGCATGTCGGCCACGCCATCACCAATACATTCCGGGCCTGGGGCCGAAGCTGGACCGGCGGCGCGTTTGCTCCGGCGCCCGAGGCTGGCGCCGCGACCGGTTACTACCGCCAGCTCTCGCGTTATTCGGCAGCGTTTGCGCTGTGCTCCGACATGGCGCTGCTGACGCTCGGCGGTGCGCTCAAGCGCAAGGAAATGCTGTCGGCACGGCTCGGCGACATTCTCTCCGAACTGTATCTGCTGTCGGCGGCATTGAAGCGCTGGGAAGACGAGGGCCGTCAGGACGCCGATTTCGCCGCGCTCGAATGGGTGATGGCGAACGGCATCCGCACCATTGAGAACCGTCTTGCGGAAGTGATTGCCAATCTGCCGAACCGCTTCGTCGGCGTGATCCTGAAATTCCTGATTCAGCCGCTCGGCGCCAATCCGCTGGGCCCGTCGGACAAGGTTGTGAGCCGCTGCGCGCAACTGATCCTCGCGCCGGGCGCGGTACGTGACCGGCTGACGGCAGGACTTTATCATGCCAACGACGATAGTCCGCTGGCGCGGCTTGAGCGCGCGTTCCTGCTGGTCACCGCCAACGAGCCAATCGAGAAGAAGATGCATGCCGCAAAAATCCGCGACTGGAGCGAAGCTGTGAAGAAAGGTGTCATCACCGCAGATGAGGGCGCCAAGCTCAAGGCGGCGCATGATGCGGTTGCGCTGGTGATCGAAGTCGATGATTTCGCGCCCGAAGCGCTGTCGCCGATCTACAGGAAGCGGCAGGACCTGAAACAACCAGATCTCAAGCAGACCTCCCCGGACCGGGCGGCAAGCTGATGGCGCGTCCGGTTTATATCGTTGACGGCGCACGCACGCCGTTCCTGAAAGCACAAGGCGGGCCGGGGCCATTCACCCCGGTTGATCTCGCAGTTCAGGCCGGGCGGCCGCTGCTGGCCCGGCAGCCGTTTGCACCCAATGCGTTCGATCAGGTCATTCTCGGGTGCGTCAATGTCATCGCCGACGAGATGAATCCGGCGCGCGTCGCCGCGCTGCGTCTCGGCATGGGTGAGCGCATGGTGGCGTTCACGGTGCAGATCAACTGCGGCTCCGGCATGCAGTCGATCGATACGGCGTACCGCTATATCGAGGCTGGCAAGGCCGACATGATCTTGGCAGGCGGCGCGGAGGCCCTGAGCTACGCGCCGCTGGTGTTTCCGCAGTCAGGCGTACGCTGGTTCGCGAAGCTTGCAACTGCGAAGGATACCCTCTCGAGGATTACCGCGTTCCTGAAAGCACGACCGGCATATTTCAAGCCGATCATCGGGCTGGAGCGCGGGCTGACCGATCCGATCACCGATCTGAACATGGGGCAGACCGCCGAAGTCGTCGCGCATCTGATGGGCGTGACGCGCGAACAGGCCGATGCCTATGCGGTGGAAAGTCACCGGCGGCTGGCGAATGCGCAGGAGCAGGGATTCCTGAAAGGCGAGGTCGAGACCTCGTTCGCGCGCGACGGCAAGTTCTACGACCATGACGACGGCGTGCGTCCGGATTCGTCCATGGACAAACTGGCGAAGCTCAAGCCTGCCTTCGAGCGTCCATGGGGGCAGGTCACGCCGGGCAATTCGTCCCAGATCACGGACGGCGCATGCTGGACCATCCTGGCGTCCGAAGATGCCGTCAACAAATACGGGCTCAAGCCGAAGGCGATCATCGTCGACAGCCAGTGGGCGGGGCTCGATCCGAGCATCATGGGTTTCGGCCCGGTGCTGTCGTCGGCCGAACTCATGAAACGCAACAAGCTCAAATTGCAGGACATCGAGACCTGGGAAATCAACGAGGCGTTCGCCTCACAGGTGCTGGCGTGTCTGGCGGCATGGAACGACGACAAGTTCTGCCGGCAGGTGCTCGGTCTCGAAGGCGCGGCGGGCGAGATCGACCGCACAAAGCTTAACGTCGATGGCGGCGCGATCAGCCTCGGGCATCCGGTCGGCACCAGCGGCAATCGCATCGTGCTTCATCTGGTCAACGCGATGAAGCGGCTCGGCACCCGGCGCGGCATCGCCACCGAATGCATCGGCGGTGGTCTTGGCGGCGCGATGCTGATCGAGACAGTGTAAGGGAACGGACATGGACTCACGCATCATGGATGTTCTCAAGGACCGTGTCCTCGAACTCGGACCTGAGCCGCAGGCTGGACCGTACAGGAACTTCAAACTGACGCGCGACAGCGACGGTATCGCCTGGCTGCTGTTCGACCGCGAAGGCACCAGCGCCAACACGCTGTCTGCGAGCGTGCTCGAAGAGTTCGAGACCGTCATCGCCGCGCTGGAGCAGGACCGCCCCGCAGGCATTGTCATTCGCTCGGCGAAGCCGTCGGGCTTTATCGCGGGTGCAGACGTCAACGAATTTCGCGGTGTGACCGATCCGCGCGAGGTCGAAAGCCAAATGGCGCGTGCCCATGCGGTGGTCGACCGGCTGGAAGCGCTCAAGGTTCCGAGCGTCGCGGTGATCCACGGCTTCTGTCTCGGCGGCGGCCTTGAAGTGGCGCTGGCGTGCAACACGCGCGTCGCCATCGACAATGCACGCTTCGGATTTCCCGAGGTGATGCTCGGCCTGCATCCGGGGCTTGGCGGCACCGCGCGGTTCACCCATCTCGTCAGTCCGCTCGAGGCGATGACGATGATGCTGACTGGCAAGACCATCGATGCCCGCAAGGCGAAGTCGCTCGGCCTGGCCGATGCGGTGACGCAGGAGCGGCATGTCCGAAATGCGGTGAAGGACGCGATCTTCGGGCGGCTGCGGCCGCACAGGCAGCGCCTGCTTGCGAGAGCGATGAATCTCGGCCCGGTGCGCGGCCTTCTTGCCAACAGGATGCGCGGCGAGGCGGCAAAGACCGCGCCGAAGGATCATTATCCCGCGCCATACGCGCTGATCGATCTGTGGGAAAAGCACGGCGGCGATCGCAAGGCGATGCTGGCGGCGGAGCAGGTCTCGTTCGCCAATCTGATGGTGACGCCGACCGCGCAGAATCTGATCCGCGTGTTCTTCCTGCGCGAGCAGATGAAGAAGCTCGCCGATGGCCGCAACACCGTGAAGCATGTTCATGTCATCGGCGCGGGTGCGATGGGCGGCGACATCGCCGCGTGGTGCGCCTATCAGGGCCTGCGCGTGACGCTGGCCGACATGAAGGCCGAGCCTATTGCCGGGGCAATCAAGCGGGCGGCGGATCTGTTCGGCAAGATCATCCGCAGGAAGACCGATCTGCGCGATGCGCTCGACCGGCTGATGCCGGACATAACCGGGGAGGGCGTGCGCAACGCCGATCTCATTATCGAGGCGGTGCCGGAAAAGCTCGAACTGAAACAGAAGGTCTATGCCGGGCTTGAGCCTGTCATGAAACCCGGTGCAATCCTTGCGACCAACACATCCAGCATTCCGTTGCAGGACCTGCGCACCACGCTGAAGAATCCCGAGCGGCTGCTGGGCCTGCATTTCTTCAATCCGGTGTCGCGCCTTCAGCTTGTCGAGGTGGTGAGCCACGACTCGGTCGATCCGCATGCACTGGCGGCGGCCGTGAAGTTCGTCGGCGCTATCGACCGCCTGCCGCTGCCGGTGAAGAGTTCGCCGGGCTTCCTCGTCAACCGCGCGCTGACGCCATACATGCTGGAAGCGATGGTGATGCTCGACGAGAAGGTGGACAAGGCGGTGATCGACGCCGCCGCCGAGAAGTTCGGCATGCCCATGGGGCCAATCGAACTCGCCGATCAGGTCGGGCTCGATATCTGTCTGGCGGTCGGCGACATGCTGCGCTCGAAGTTCGGCGAAGCCGCGCTCCCGCCAGCGCCGGACTGGCTGCGCGACAAGGTCAAGAAGGGCGAGCTTGGCCGCAAGACCGGCAAGGGATTCTACGAGTGGAAGGACGGCAAGGCGGTGAAGCTGCCGTCGCCGGTGCAGCCCACCGAGGAGATGATCGACCGCCTCATCCTGCCGATGTCGAACGTCTGCGTCGCCTGTCTGCGCGAAGGCATTGTCGAGAACGGCGATGTGGTGGACGGCGCGATGATCTTCGGCACCGGCTACGCACCGTTCCGCGGCGGGCCGCTCAATTATGCGCGCACGCGTGGCGGTGCCAACGTCGCCGCTGCACTGAAAGCCCTGGAGGCAAAGTTCGGCGACCGCTTTAAACCGGATGCCGGGTGGGATACGTTCGCCTGAGTAGACTCTCGTTCGGTATCATTTGATGGATTGCATCAATGGCAGACACGCCCGTTCACGCTGCGCCAGCACCGGCCGCGCCGGAAGGCGAGCTGTCCATTCGCACCATGGCGATGCCGGCGGACACCAATCAGAACGGTGATATTTTCGGCGGCTGGCTGCTCAGCCAGATGGATATTGCGGGCGGCATCTTCGCATCAAAGGTTTCGCAGAGCCGTGCCGTTACGGTCGCGATCGAAGCCATGACCTTCCGCAAGCCGGTCAATGTCGGCGACGTCGTGTCGGTTTTTTGCACCACGGTCCGGCTCGGGCGCACCTCGATCACCGTGCATATCGAGGCGTGGGTGCAACGCCGAAACGAATCGCAACTGATTCTCGTGACTGACGGGAACTATACCTACGTTGCGATCGACGACGCGGGCCGTCCGCAGCTTATCCGGCAACAAGTGCAGTCCGTCAGCGTCTGACGGGTGATTCCTCAACGTGTTAGGTAATTCTTCGCAACTGTGACGGTTGCACGACTTCGTTCGTCCCGTTTCGACGCGTTGAACGGAACCGGCATTGCTATTTTGTCGCGGCATGGCCGACGATCTTCCGGCCTCTACATTCCAGTTATAAAACTGTCGCGCGAAGCGCCTACAGGTTCGGCGGTCTGCACAGACCGGAGTCACTGGAGGTTCGCTTTTGAGTCATTTTGGGCCGAATACCGGCTTCAGGTGTTGGCCCGGGATGTGCATAGCGATGAGGACGACGAGTGATGTGTTGGACAATTCAGGGCTGAAACCTTTTCAGCTCTTCGGAGTTATTGCGCGTGAGGAACCCCAAGGGGCACGGGATAAGAAACATGTCGGACACCTACATCATCGAAGTCAGCTCGGAAGCCGCAGGTATTGTCGTTCGCGAGAAGTCCGGTTTCCGGTTCTTCGCGGCTGTGCATAAATTCAATCCGCTCGACGGCCGCGTGTTCAAGAACGCGCGCGAAGCCGAGCGCGCCGCCACGCGGTTTCTCGCCGGGCGGCTGGATCCGCTTCCCGCATAGACATCCGAATTCCCCAAGCGAAAAGGCCGGGACATCGCCCGGCCTTTATGATTCCAGATGCGTGAGCCGCTTACTCGGCTGCGGCCTGCTGGCCGAGCGCGGGATAGTCGGTGTAGCCCTTTGCGCCGCCGCCATAGAACGTCGCCTTGTCAAAGTCATTCAGCGGCGCACCGAGCTTCAGACGTTCGACGAGGTCGGGATTTGAAATGAACGGCTTGCCGAATGCGATCAGGTCGGCCTTGTTCCTGTCCAACACTTCGGTGGCCAGTTTGAAGTCGTAGCCATTGTTGGCGATGTAGGTGCCGCTGAAGCGCTTCCGCAGGCTATCATAGTCGAACGGCGCGATGTCGCGGGGACCGCCGGTCGCGCCTTCGATGACATGGATGTAGATCAGCTTCAGGGCGTTGAGCTGATCGACGATGTGATCGAACAGCGGCTGCGGGTTGCTGTCGGAAACATCGTTGGCGGGTGTCACCGGCGAGATACGGATGCCGGTGCGATCAGCGCCTGCAGCGGATGCCACAGCCTTTGATACTTCGATCATCAGGCGTGCGCGGTTTTCGATCGAACCACCGTAGGCATCGGTGCGTTTGTTGGAACCGTCCTTGGCGAACTGATCGAGCAGGTAGCCGTTTGCGCCGTGGATTTCGACGCCGTCGAATCCGGCCTCTAGTGCATTGGCGGCTGCGCGCTTGAAGTTCTCGATGATGCCGGGGATTTCGCTCAGTTCGAGTGCGCGAGGCTCGGAGACATCGGCAAAGGCGCCGCCGACGAAGGTCTTGGTCTTGGCGCGGATTGCCGAAGGCGCGACGGGCGCGCCGCCGTTCTCCTGCAACGTGGTGTGGGAAATGCGTCCGACATGCCAGAGCTGGATGTAGATGTGGCCGCCGCGCTCATGAACGCGGTCCGTGACCTTGCGCCAGCCAGCGACCTGTTCCTTGGTGTAGATGCCGGGCGTATCCTGATAACCCTGACCTTGCTGCGAGACCTGACTCGCTTCGGTGATCAGCAGACCGGCAGACGCGCGCTGACCGTAATATTCGATGGCAAGCGGATTGGGCACGAAGCCTGCGACAGCGCGGTTGCGCGTCAGCGGAGCCATGACGGCGCGATTGGTGAGGGTGACGGCGCCGAGCTTGTAGGGATCGAAGAGTTTGGAAGCGGACATGGCTGCTTTTCCTGAAGACGATTTCGATGCAGGTGCATGTAAGTATCCCTGCTCTGAAAACGCAAGTCACGGCCGATTGAAAAGTGCCGATTCAGGCGGGCTGAATAGCTGTCATGTGTTCCGTGTTTAAAACACAGGCGTGCGTCGCGAAGAACGATTTCCCTCGCCTTGGAGGCAAGGCGATGCAAATCGTCCTCACACCGTCGATGGGACGAAAGGAAAGCAGCGTTACGCTGCTTTCCTCGTGATCTTTACGCGCCGAGGAAGTCGCGCTTGCCGAGTTCAACGCCGTTGTGGCGCAGGATGTCGTAAGCGGTCGTGCAGTGAAAGAAGAAGTTCGGCAGCGCCATGTGGTTGAGATATTCCTGGCCAGTCACCGTTCGCGTCGTGCCGGGTCCCGAAGGAAACGTAATCTCGCGCGTCCCTGCGCCCTCGAATTTCGACGGCTCGATCGTCTTGATGTTGTTAAGCACCTTCTCGATTCGAGCCTGCAACTCGGCGAATGTATTCTCGGTGTCAGGGAATGACGGAAGTTCAAGCTGCGCGAAGCGTGCAGATGCGCGCACCGCGGCATCGCACGCCGCCATCACCTGCCGCTTGAGCGGATACATGGTCGGGTGCAGCCGTGCGTTCAGCAAAACATCAGGATCGATTGATTTTTCCTTCGCAAAGCCTTCGGCCTTGGCGAGAAATGCAGACATCGCCGTCAGTGTGTGGACAAAGACCGGAACGGAGCCGTCATAGAATGACATGGGGGACCTTTCGGGGAAAATCTTGCCGTGAAGCGGACTGGCCCGATGTAGCTGTTCTCCTTGCGCTTGCAAGTGCCGGCGGTTGACAATCAGCCGCCACGCATGCGCGCCAGCAATTCGGCGGTCGGCCACGAATCGGCCGGCAGGCCGTATTTGACCTGCATGGTCTTGATCGCGATGCGGCTTTGCTGGCCGAGGATGCCGTCGATCTTGCCGACGTTATAGCCCTGCCTTGAGAGCAGTTGCTGCAATTCCTTGATCTCGTTGAAAGGCAGTTGCGCAACCAGCGTTGCTGGTTTTCGCATCGGTCCTGCGCCCGCGATGCGGGTGGCGAGATAGCCCGCCGTGGTCGAATAGATCAGCGAGTTATTCCACTCGGTGTAGGCGGCAAAATTCGGATAGGCGAGAAACGCCGGCCCGGAGCGGCCCATCGGCAGCAGAACGGAAGCGGGCAGTTCGTCCTTGGGCAGCGGACGCCCGTCGGCATAGGTCACGCCCCAAACCGCCCATTTCGAGCGTGGATGCTTGATGGTGAGATCGGCCTGATCCCACGGCAAGTTTGCGGGCACGCGGATTTCCTGCAGCCACGGCTCGCCGCGCCGCCATTTCAGTCCGTTCGCGATGTAGTTCGCGGTCGAACCGATCACGTCCGGCGCACTGCGCAGCATGTTGCGATGGCCGTCGCCGTCATAGTCCACGGCGTAATCGAAGTAGTGGCGCGGCAGGAATTGAGTCTGGCCGAGTTCGCCGGCCCATGAACCGATCATTTCGTTCGGCGAAAGATCGCCGCGGTCGATGATCTTCAGCGCCGCAATGGTCTCCTGCCGGAACATTTCGGAGCGGCGGCAATCATAAGCCAGCGAGACCAGCGAGCGCAGCGTCGGCAGCTTGCCCTGCACCGCGCCGAAGTCGCTTTCCAGCGCCCAGAATGCCGTGATCACCGCAGGCGGCACGCCGTATTCCTTCTCGGCGCGCGCGAACGCCTGTGCGTAAGTCTGGATCAGTTGCTGGCCTTTGACGCGGCGGCCTTCGGACGCCATGCGGCCGGAGAACTCGGTGAAGATCTGGCCGAACACGCGCTGGCCCCTGTCGCGGTTCACGATGCCCTGATCGTAGACCATGTACGGCGAGGCGGCGGCAATCGCGCGCTGCGACACGCCGGCGGCGACCGCGTCCTGTTTCAGTTGCGTCAGAAACTGATCGAAGCTCTGGCCGCCATGGCAGCGTGCGCCGGATTGGGCAAAGGCGGGGGAGGCGAACATGACAACAGCGCCGACAAGCAGAACGCCAAACATGGAAGGAAAGCGCAGCATGAGAGTTTCCCCTGAATGTCATTGCCGGGCTTGACCCGGCCATCCATCTAAAATCTTCGTCGATTTGTGCTGCGATGGATTGCCGGGTCAAGCCCGGCAATGACGAATTGGATGTTGTTTACAATTCCCTTGCGTGGCCGAACGCAAGAGCGACACGGGGCACCCAGCTTCCGCAAAAGAAAATGCCCGGCTTTGAGGCCGGGCATTTCGTTGTTGTGATTGTGTCGAGCCGTTCGTTTAGCCGAACTGGTTCATCGTGTTGTGAGCGCCACCGGCCTTGAGGGCCGCTTCGCCAGCGAAGTATTCCTTGTGGTCGTCGCCGATGTCGGAGCCGGCCATGTTCTGGTGCTTCGCGCAGGCGATCCCCTGGCGGATTTCCGCACGCTGAACGTTCTTCACGTAGCCCAGCATGCCCTGGTCGCCGAAGTATTCCTTCGAGAGGTTGTCGGTCGACAGCGCAGCCGTGTGATAGGTCGGCAGCGTGATCAGGTGGTGGAAGATGCCGGCGCGCTTGGCCGAATCCGCCTGGAAGGTGCGGATCAGGTTGTCGGCTTCGATCGCCAGCGGCGTGTCGTCATACTCCACCTTCATCAGGTCGGCGCGGTTGTACTTGCTGACGTCCTTGCCGGCCGCCTTCCACTCGTCGAACACCTGCCAGCGGAAGTTCAGCGTCCAGTTGAACGATGGCGAGTTGTTGTAGGCGAGCTTCGCGTTCGGGATCACCTCGCGGATGCGATCGACCATTTCGGCGATCTGCGCGATGTTCGGACGCTCGGTTTCGATCCACAGCAGGTCAGCGCCGTGCTGCAGCGAGGTGATGCTGTCGAGAACGCAGCGGTCGACGCCGGTGCCGGAGCGGAACTGGTACAGGTTGCTCGGCAGGCGCTTCGGACGCAACAGCTTGCCGTTGCGGCTGATGATCACGTCGCCGTTGCCGACGTTGGATGCGTCAACTTCGTCGCAGTCGAGGAAGCTGTTGTACTGGTCGCCGAGATCGCCCGGCTTGTGGCTGACGGCGATCTGCTGGGTGAGGCCGGCGCCGAGCGAGTCGGTGCGGGTCACGATGATGCCGTTGTCCACGCCGAGTTCGAGGAACGCATGGCGGCAGGCGCGGATCTTCGCGATGAAGACCTCGTGCGGCACGGTGACCTTGCCGTCCTGATGGCCGCACTGCTTCTCGTCCGACACCTGGTTTTCGATCTGCAGCGCGCAAGCGCCTGCCTCGATCATCTTCTTGGCAAGCAGATAGGTTGCTTCCGCGTTGCCGAAGCCGGCGTCGATGTCGGCGATCACCGGCACGACGTGGGTCTGGAAGTTGTCGATCTTGTCGATCAGCGCGGTTTCCTTGGCCTTGTCGCCGGCCTTACGGGCAGCGTCGAGTTCGCGGAAGATATCGTTGAGCTCGCGCGAGTCGGCCTGACGCAGGAAGGTGTAGAGTTCTTCGATCAGTGCCGGCACCGAGGTCTTCTCGTGCATGGACTGATCTGGCAGCGGTCCGAATTCGGAGCGCAGCGCTGCGATCATCCAGCCCGACAGGTAGAGGTAACGGCGATCGGTCTTGCCGCCGAAGTGCTTCTTGATCGAGATCAGCTTCTGCTGGGCGATGAAGCCGTGCCAGCAACCCAGCGACTGGGTGTACTTGGTCGGATCAGCATCGTACGCAGCCATGTCCGCGCGCATCACGTCCGCGGTGTAGCGGGCGACATCGAGGCCGGTCTTGAAACGGTTCTGCAGGCGCATGCGGGCAACCGCCTCGGCGGTCACACCGTTCCAGGCCGGATGATCCTTGAGGAGAGCCTCAGCCGCAGTGATTTCCGCCTTGTAGGAAGACGGGCCTTGAATTGCTTGGTCGGAGATTCCGCGCGATTGGTAATTCATGGTGGTGTTCCCTTGTGAAGTTGTCCCTGTTTCAACCCATTGCGCGGGCATTCGCTAGAGGGATTGAAGATAGCTTGTCAGACTTTACAAACTTTCCTTGTAATGCTGTAATTAGTTTACAATAGGGGTAATTAAGTAGGGCCGACGGCCATGGCGACAACCACAATTCGCTCGGTTTTCATGGGTCCGCGGCTGCGGCGGCTGCGGCGCGATCTGGGGCTGACTCAGGCCGATATGGCAGCCGATCTGGATATCTCCGCACCTTACGTGGCGCTTCTGGAGCGCAATCAGCGGCCGGTGACGGCGGATATGCTGCTCCGTCTCGCCCGCACCTACAAGATTGATCTGGCGGATCTGGCAGGCGATGGCGGCGCCGATCACACCGCACGCATGCAGGCGGTTCTGAAGGAGCCGATGTTTGCCGACATCGATATTCCGCCGCTTGAAATCAGCGATATCGCCATCGGCTATCCCGGATTGGCGGAAGCATTCCTGCGGCTCTACACGGCCTACCGCGAGGAACAGCTCGCACTGGCCGATCGCAGGAGCCCCGGCCTGACAGGGGCTGCATCGCGCTCAGGGCCTGGCGGTTTGGATGCCAACGATCCGGTCGCGGAAGTCCGGCGGTTTCTGGCCGCGCGCCGAAATAACTTCGCGGATATTGACGACGCGGCAGAGCGCATTCTTCAGGGGCCGGCGGACCAGGCCTGGCTGATCGAGCGGCTGCGCTCGCGGCACAATCTCCGCGTCCGCCATTTGCCGCCCAATGTCATGCTAGGCTCGGTGCGGCGGCTGGATCGTCACCGTAAGGAAATCCTGTTCGATGACTCGCTCGACACCGCGAGCTTCAACTTCCAGTTGGCTCAGCAACTCGCCTATCTCGAATTTGAAGATGAGATCGGTGCAGCGTTGAAAGCCGGCCAGTTCACCACCAAGAGCGGCGAACTCCTGGCGCACCGGTCGCTCGCGAGTTACGCCGCTGCGGCGCTCATCATGCCGTATTCCGCATTCGTGAAAGCCGCGGAGACGCGCCGCTACGACATGGAAGCGCTGGCGCGCCAGTTCGGAACTAGCTTCGAGCAGACGGCGCATCGCATTACGACCCTGCAGAGGCCAGGATTCGAGAAGGTTCCGTTCTTTCTGATCCGCGTCGATCCGGCCGGAAATATTTCCAAACTGCTCGATGGTGCGGGTTTCCCCTTTGCAAAACACGGCGGCGCGTGTCCGCTCTGGTCGGTGCACGGCGTCTTCAAGACGCCGCGCCAGATCGTGACGCAATGGCTGGAATTGCCAGACGGTCAGCGATTTTTCTCCATCGCCCGCACGGTTACTGCCGGGGGCGGTTCGTTCGGCGCGCCGCGCGTGGAGCGGGCGATTGCGATCGGCTGCGCCGCTGAACATGCAGAAAAACTGATTTATACCAGCGATGAATCAGGGCCACGCGCCGATGCGCCAACGCCGATCGGCGTTGCGTGCCGCGTCTGCCATCGTCCGACATGTGCCGCGCGATCCGAACTTCCGATCGGCCGTGAACTGTTGCCGGACGATTACCGGCGGCTCAGTGTTCCGTTCGGGTTCTCGTCCGATTGAGAAATCGCAATCCGCCATCACATCGTTAAACCGAAGTTCGCCTTATTTTGCAGGCACTTTCGTATGTGCTTCCGGCGGAGCTTCGGAGTCGAGATCCGCTCCACTATTATTGCCCTGGTTCACGAGTCTGCAAAGCAGGCGCTGCGAAATGATGCGGACCTGCGAACTGCCGCACTGGATTCATGCAAAATTTCCATTACAAACGGCGGCAACGTGATTAGATAGTATCCAGGACGAGACACGAGATAGAAGCGCAAGCGGCTGAAATGCCGGGCATGGCCGGAAGCGGATGGATTTCCGAAAAGACCGTGCTCACAAACCAGTCGGTTACGCTCAAGCTAACGAACGGAGACTCACATGAGCGGCGGCAGCATTTTCTGGGTGATCGGCGGAGAGTTCGGCTCGATGAACTTCCACAAACTTGTGGCGGGCTCGGCACAGGTTCAGGGTCCCTTCAAGACCCGCAAGGAAGCCGAGGACGCCTGGCGTGTCGTCTCCGAGGAGAACCGTCATCGCGGCAGTGTTCGTTTTTCCATCGTGGAAGAACCGAACCGCTCGAATACCTGACACCTGACAACTCCCGGGCGGGGTTCGTCGCCCACCCCAATTTACGGCCCCTGTTCCGCTTCCGGACGGGGCCGTTTTTTCATTTTGGGACATGAACAACGCCGCGAAACCGCACGCGAAAGGGCCCGGGGCCTTGGCGCGGGAACAGGGTTACTGATAGATTAAGGGTGTCGAAACAAACCTATCGAACCCTAAGGTTTTCAGGTCATGGCGGAACAGAGCGTCCCGAGCGATTCGGCTGGTAAACCGAACCCGTTTCGGCTGCGTGACGCCTTGCGGAAAGCGCGGATCGAGGCCGCCGACCGCACCAGCGTCGTGGTCGATCTGCGCGACGCCGAAGTCGCCCGTCTGGAAATTCTCAACGACGCGCTCGATTCGCTGTTCTCCGAGATTCCCGCCGGCGTCGATCTGTTCGATCGTGGCATCAGCCAGGGCGATACGCCGCGGCTCTGGATCGACGCCGTCGCGCATATCGCGATGGGCCGCGACAAGCGCATCTATCGTTTCACGCAGGACACCCGTTTCGGCCGCATTGTGATTGCCGAGTCGCACGACATTCCCGTGATGGTCGATGCGGTGACGGATTACATCGCGCGCCGCCTGATCGAGCGCGAGCATGCGATGGTGGTGACGCCGGCTCCGGCACCCGCCGCAGCGTCTGCCCCGGTGAAACGCCGCAGCGGCGTTTGGACGTTTGCGTTTGGATTCGCAGCGGGCCTTGCCGCGCTGTTCGGTTTCGCGCTGGTGATGGCGCTGCGCGGAATCTAGATCAGTTTCTCATGGTTGAGTTCGCCGAGCTTCATCCCGTCGGCAAAGCCGCGCACGCGATGATCGCAGCGCCATGTATCGCCGTCGCGTTTCACTGAAAACAGATTGTACGCCGCAGGGTGATTGTGCCCGTGCGCCATGGCGGACGCCGACGGCACGCCGATCGCCGGGATCCGCCCGCGTGGTCCATCGAGCCACACGGTGGCATGGCGATGATCATGACCGTGAAGCACGAGTTCGACGCCGTAGCGTGCGACCAGATCCAGCAGTTCATCGGAATCGCGCAGCCGCGCTGCCCATCGGCCGGGCGATGTTTTCGGCGGGTGATGAATCAGCAGCACGCGAAACAGCTTTTCGGAAGCAAGCTGCGGCAGCAGCTTTTCAAGATCGCTGCGCTGCTGCTGTCCAAGCCGCCCTGTCGCCATGAACGGCGCGGTGGGGACTGCGGTGGATACGCCGATCAGCGCCAGAGGCCCCCGCCGCCGCAGATAGGGAAACATCGCGCCGTTGCTGTCGGCGGTGCTGTCGCCGCGAAAATAGTCCGCCCAGATTTGCGGAAAGTGGTCGCGGATGCCGCGCACATAGGCGTCGTGATTGCCCGGCACCAGCGAGACATCCTCCGGCGCGCCGACGCTGGCGAGCCACCTGCGGGCTTCGGCGAATTCCAGCGGCAGCGCGATGTTGACGAGATCGCCGGTGACGGCGATGTGATCGGGCTGCTGCGCATGCATGTCGGCGACGAGCTCGCCGAGCACCTCGCGCCGGTGGACCATGTGCCGCTTGCGCTTCCAGTTGAGATAGCCGATCGCGCGCTTGCCCGCGAGTTCGCGCAGGCGGGGCCGCGGCATCGGGCCAAGATGCGGATCGGACAGATGCGCGAGCACGAACGGCGTCATTGAAACGTGACCGTCTGGAATCGAAATGCTATCACGCTTTCGTTCGCTATCACTCTCGCGTCCTCATGCCGTTCGTTCGGGGACAGACTGACATAACACGATCGCTGGACGGAATCTCGCGCCATGAACATTCAGGACTTTCGCGCGCGGTTCGAGCCCCTGATCCGCCGTTTGTTTCATTTCTATTGGCGGTTCGCCCGGGGCATGACACTCGGCGTTCGCGCCGTTGTGCTCGATGGCGAGAACCGCGTGTTCCTGGTCAGGCACAGCTACGTGTCCGGCTGGCATCTGCCGGGTGGCGGCGTCGAGACCGGCGAGACCTTTCTGAGTTCGCTGAGACGCGAACTGATCGAAGAGGGGCGTATCGAGATGACCGGCCAGCCGCTCCTGCATGGCCTGTTCTTCAACCGCCGGGTGTCGCCGCGCGATCATGTCGCGGTTTATGTCGTGCGCCAGTACCGTCAGGACCGGATGCCGGAGCCCAATCATGAGATCGTGGCCTGCGGGTTTTTTGGGGTTGCCGACCTGCCGCCCGACACCACCCGCGGGACGCAGGCGCGGATCGCCGAAGTGCTGGACAACCGGCCTCTGACCGAGGACTGGATTTAATCATCAAGGTCATGCCGGGGCGCTAGCATGTTGCGAGCGAGCCCGGAATCCAGACGTTTTGGATTCCAGCCCGCGCGTGAGGGCGTGCGTCCCGGAACGACGGCCATAGACCATCCCCCCGCCAGATGCTAATTCGCGGTCCATCATGTCCGACCTTTCCCTGACCATCCTGGCCGAAACCCCCGGCGACGAGCAGGCCATCGAGCGCCTGCACGAGCGTACGTTCGGCCCCGGCCGCTACGCGCTCAGCGCCTATCGGCTGCGCGAGCATGTCGATCATCTGCTCGATCTGTCGTTTACCGCGCGGATCGGCACGCTGATGGTCGGCTCGGTGCGGCAATTGCCGGTCTGCATCGGCAACACGCCGGCGCTGCTGCTCGGTCCGCTGACTGTCGAGCCGCCGTTCCGCGACCGCGGCGTGGGCCGGGCACTGCTCGACCGCGCGTTGAAGGACGCGAAGGCGAAGGGACACCGGCTGGTGCTGCTGGTTGGCGATGAACCCTACTACAGCCGCGTTGGATTCAAGCGGATTCCGAAGGGCCGGGCGACCATGCCGGGTCCGGTCGATCACACGCGGCTCCTGGTGCACGAACTCGTCGAGGGCGCTTTTGAAGGCGTCAGCGGCGCCGTCCGCCCGGACTGGACGTTTGCTCCCTCTCCCCGCTGAGCCGCACATCCGATGTCATCCCCGCGAAAGCGGGGATCCATACTCCCTAAAGGTGGAGGTGTGCGCGGGCCGTTGCGCTTCCTTGCAGAACAGAGACGCCGAGTTATGGGTCCCCGCTTTCGCGGGGACGACCATGTGGGTGAGATCGCTCAGTACTTCACATTCGCGAACATGCGCACGCCGATGCCCGGCAGCAGGACCTGGTCCTTGCTGTAGGATACGGAGTTGCGGATGTCCTCGTTGAGCAGGTTATCGCCGACAACGCCGAAGGTGAATTGCTGCGCGCCCCACCAGTCGCTCTTGGCGAGCTTGGTGGTGTAGCTCAGTTCGGCCCGCAGGCGGTTGTAGCCCGGTGTCGAGGTCTCGATGCCGCCGATGTCGTTCTGTGCGAAGGCATGCAGCAGGTTCACGCGCGCGAGCCAGTTGGCGTCGCGGTAGTAGATGCCGCCTCCTAACCGCTGCGGCGGAATGCGCGGCACGTTGGTGCCGTCGGTGAAGGTGGCGCGCACGACGTCATACTGTCCCTCAATGCCGAACTGTCCGGCCCAGAGCGGCAGCACATCGTACTGGAACTGGAATTCGGCGCCGCGGAAGGTCGCGTCCTTCTGCGAGTAGATCGCCTGATTGAGTTCGAGACCCGGGCCGGCCTGACACGTGACATCTTGACATGTATTGCCGGTCAGCCGCCGGTAGATGAAGCCGTCGAAGCGGGTGTAGTAACCGGTCAGTTCGAACCGGAACGGCCCGGTCGCGCGGCGCAGACCGACTTCAACCGACTTTGCGGTCTCGATGCCGAGATTCGGATTGCCGATATCGAAAGTCGTTGTCGCATCGTGACCGCCGCGCGAGAACAGCTCCGCGGGTTTGGGCGCGCGTTCGGTGTACTGGCCGGTGATGCTGGCCGCCAGATTCCACGGCAGATTCTGGATCAGGCCGACACTGCCGCTCTTCGGCGTGAAGTTCAGGTTGCGCGGTGTCGCCGGGCCGATCGCCGTAGGATCGACATTGAGATCGAACAGCTCCGGAATGAAAGCGGGTGTGGTGCCGCTCAAATTCACATGCTCGACGCGCGCTGCCACCTGCGCCTTGGTGATCTCGCTGAACTTGAACTCATTGAAGATGTACCCGGCGACCTTGGTGTTCTTGTTCGGGTTCCACAGGCCGTTGAGCGGGCTGCCCGGATCGTCGGGGCTCGGCGCGGTCAATTCCTGATGCGAGGCCTGCACGCCGACCGCAGTGGTCAATGCCGCGAAACGCAGATTGAGCGGCGCGAACTGCACCTCGACGCGGCCTTCCTGTTCCTTGTTGGTGAAGGTCTGGCGCACGCCGTCGCTTGAAAAATCAGCCGGATCGGCCAGGCCGATTTCATTGTGCTTGTAGTCGGTGGCGCCGGCCCAGAACCGGATCACGTCGATCGCCTTGCTGTCGGGGTGATAGTCGCCCTTCACCGTCAGCTTGGTCTGCCGTGCGCTGATGCGGGTGCGGTGATCTTCGCCGTCCTCGCCGGGGATGTGATAAATGCTGTTGTTCTGCTGGATCGCTGCGCCGATGAAGCCACCTGCGAAGAAATACGATCCGCCGATCGATGCGCCGTCGGATTGTGATGAGGAGTTCGGCTGCTTGCCGGTGAACGGCCGCGTCGGATCGAAGCGGTAGGGTGAATTCGGAACACTGTAATCTTCAGTCTTGCGCGCGAACGCATCGGCATGGATCGCGACATTGTTGCCTGCGGCATCAAGCAGCACCGCGCCTTCGCGTCCGAGATCGACGCTCGATAACGACGAACGCGTCTCAAAACTGGCGCAGGGATTCGACGCGGAGAGTTGCGGCGCCTTGACATTGTATCCGTAGGTCTGGATCGACGGCATCGCGCTGCACGGCAGCGTTTCCGGAATGCGGTTGTTGCTGGCGCTGACCACGCCGCCGATCGACTGCGATCCGTAGCGCAGTGTCGCAGGTCCGCGAATGACCTCGACCTGATTGGTTGAGAGCGGATCGATCGGCACGAAATGATCTTCGCCGAGATCGGATGCGCCGTTGCTGCCGATGCCGTTCTCGACAATGCCGACGCGATTGACGTCGAGGCCGCGAATGATCGGGCGGGACGATGCGCCGGGTGCAAAGGATGAACCTGTGATGCCGGGCTTGTTGTTCAGAAGATCGCCAAGGGTCGGGGCGGCGCTGCGGCGGATTTCCTCATTGGGCACCACGGTGACCGTGGCGAACTGATCGATGACGATCGGCAGTGTACCCGCATACGTCTCCGGATTTGGCGCAGGCGCTGTGGCGGGCGCGGCCGCCGTGGTCCGGCCTGGCTGCGCGCTGTGCCGATGCGGCCGCTGGATCGGGCTCGGGGCCTGCACGACGATTTCGGGCAGCGTTTCGCCGGCGCCAGGGTCGGCCTGCTGCGACCGCGCGGCGCCGTTGAGGAGAAGCGCCATCGCGACGGCGGAGCCGCCGGCCAGCGAGGCACGAAGAAACTTGTACGACATGATGATGCTTTGATCCTGATGCCGCCTCCCACGCCGTTGCGTGGGTGGGCGGCTAACCTTGAAGGGCCCGCGATCGCCTGCGCGGCGACCGTCGGGATCGGACAGTTTTCGAGTCAGGATTGCGGAGGGGCGCGGGAGTGGAACGCGCCGCGGCGGATGTCGCCTGCGATGGCTTCGTAATGAAAGGCAGTCCGGCGTGCTGCGACCGTCAGCGGCGCTGGCAGCGCGGGGGCTGCCGTCGCGACGAGGGTATTGGCCATCGCGATGGTTGCACAGATGGCGCACAGGTCGCGATGAACATCCTGATCGTGGTCGGTTTCGGGTGCCGATGCCTGCGACTGGCCCACCGCGATACCGGCAACGGCGACGTCGGGGTGGCAATGGCCGAACGACAGGCCGAGCTGCAGCGCCAGCGCGAACAGCGCCAGCAGCGACAGCTTTTTTGCCTTCGATCGCAGCCAGTTCATCGGCAGATAAGCCCCACGGCCATCGGGCCGGCCTCCAATAGGACCGGCTCTGGATGTTACAATGTAACATTGCCGGTCAGGACCGAGGTGTCAACACGCGAGACCGGGAGACCGGGCGAAAGCCGCGGCGCGAGACCAAAAGGACACAGAGCGCCGACCGTTACATGGCTACCGTGGTTGACCGAATCGTAACGAACGGCTGTTCTCCTTCGCGCGAGGAGAGCGTGAATGCTCAAGTACTTTGAGAACGTCCGTCTTGTGCGAATGGCGGACGGTAAAACCTACAAGCTCATTCGGGATCTGGGCTTGGTCAAAGGCGGCAAGGGGCTTCGTTGCCACGAGGCGATCATGACCTTCCAGCTCAAGCTGAAGCCCATCAGCATTCACGTTCCACTGTCGGAACTCGTCTCGATGCTGTCGGTCGCTTGGGCCCGGCGTTCCGCAGCGTAACGTCCCACTGGATCACCGGCTGAATTCTGCAATTGAGATTGTTCATTGGCCCAGTCGGCCAATGGCCCACTAGCGGCCTTCGCGCAGCCAGGTGCTGGCGAACGCGCCGAGCAGCAGCAGGAGACCAATCAGGCCGGCAAAGATCGGCAGCACGCCGATGCCGCGCACCACGCTCGCATCGCGCATCTTGACCCCGAGCCAGCCTTCGCCGCGAAACACGGTCGAGGCGCGCACCGGCAGCACGCGCGGCAGATCGATGCTGCCGCTGTCGGCCACGCGGCGCGCATCGCCGCCGGTCGCCTGCAACAGCGGGCGCAGCGCTTCGGTGGTCGAAGTGACTTCCGCGAATTCCTTCGGGTTCACCGGGCCGACATTGATCAGCGCCTTCAGCGAGCCATCGGTCGCCTGCCATAGCCCGAGTTCGTCGGCGCTGACCGACGCGCGCCATTCGCCGGGCTCTCCCGCGCCCAGCGTCACCTGACGCGTCACGCCGGAGGGCGAAGTAATGGTGACCGGTTGCACGGTGTCGGCCATGGTCTGACGCACCGCGACAAGATCGCGGCCCTCGACTTTCAGCCGCAGCGCTTCCTCATCGAGATCGGGCTGCTTCATCAGCCAGTGCGACATCCGCCGCAGCAGATCGAGATGCGGACCGCCGCCTTCATAGCCGCGTGCCCACAGCCAGATGTGGTCGGACAGCAGCAGCGCCACGCGGCCTTCGCCCTGCCGCGACAACAGCAGCAGCGGCTTGCCGTCGGCGCCTTCCATGATCGGCGGGTTGGCGGGGTTGCGCGTGTCGATCAGGCGGAAGAAGCGGCTCCAGTGCGGCGGCTCGCTGTTCGCGCCTTCAAGCCCGCGCGTCACCGGATGACGCTTGCCGATATTGCTCAGGCGCGCCGTGAAAGCCTGTTCGCTGACGCCGACCGGCTCTGCGGGGAGGATTGCATCGAGCGGTGTACGCCAGATGCTGGTCGGGCTCGCATAATCGGGACCGGCGGAGACCAGAACCGCGCCGCCGTTGCGCACATAGCGCGTGATATTGTCGAAATACGAGATCGGCAGCACGCCCTGCCGCGCGTAGCGATCAAAGATGATGAGCTGGAATTCGTTGATCTTCTGCTGGAACAGTTCGCGCGTCGGAAACGCAATCAGCGACAGTTCGTTGATCGGCGTTCCATCCTGCTTCTCGGGCGGGCGCAGAATGGTGAAATGCACCAGATCGACGCTGGCGTCGGACTTCAGCAGGTTGCGCCAGGTGCGTTCGCCGGAATGCGGTTCGCCGGACACCAGCAGCACGCGCAGCTTGTCGCGGACGCCGTCGATGGACACCACCGCGCGGTTATTCACCGGTGTCAGTTCATCATCGAGCTTCGAGGCTTCGATCTCGATGATGTTCGGACCAGCGTGCGGAATCTCGATGGTCACGCTGACCTGTTCGCCGCTGCGTACCGCGCGTTCGCTGAGCACGTCGCCGTCGCGCCGGACCACGACCCGGGCGGTCTGGTTGGTCACGCCCTGATCGTCGAGCCGATAGGTGATGGTCTGGGTCTGGCCGACAATGCCGAAACGCGGCGCCGCGACAATTGCGACGCGGCGGTCGCGCTCGTTGCTGCGCCCGGTCACCAGCGCATGCACCGGCGCGGTGAATCCGATGGCTGCGGCATTGGCAGGAATGTCGTGCACGCGTCCATCGGTGATGAGAAACGCACCGGCAACCCGGTCGGTCGGCACGTCGGACAGCGCGGATTGAACAGCGGAAAACAATTTGGTGCCGTCGGTTTCGCCATCGGCCTGCCCGGCCTCGACAACGCGCACCTCAAGTCCCTTGATGTCCTTGAGGCGGGCGACCAGCGCCTCCCGCGCCTCATTGGTCTCGCGGGTGCGCTCGCCGAAATTCTGGCTCGGGCTCCTGTCGATCACGACGGCCGCGACCGAGGTCAATGGTTCACGCTCTTCGCGCGTGAACGACGGATTGGCCAGCGCAAGCAGGATCAGCGCCAGTGCGGGAACGCGTATCGCCGCGCCGCGTGCACGCGCAATCATCAGGACAGCCGCGATCACGACGATCGCGGCAAGACCGATCCACAACACGAGTGTGGGAACGAGGGGGGCGAATGCTACTCCATACTGCATGGATTATTGCCCCAGCCGTTCGATCAGCGCAGGCGCATGTACCTGATCAGCCTTGTAGTTGCCGGTCAGCGTGTACATCACGATGTTGACGCCTGCGCGAAAGGCCATTTCGCGCTGGCGCGGGTCACCCGGCGTCAGCGGCAGCATCGGCTGGCCGTCGGCGCGCATCGCCCATGCGCCCGCAAGATCGTTCGAGGTGATGATGATCGGCGAGACACCATCGCCGCCGCGTGCGGGACGGTCGGCGGCATCCTCATCATCGACGCGCGGCAACGTTTCGACCCAGGTCTGGCCTGAGTTGAAGCGGCCCGGGAAGTCGCGCAGCAGGTAGAATGTTTTGGTCAGCACGTGTTCGCGCGGCACCGGCTCAAGCTCGGGAATGTCGAGCGATGAGAGAATTTCACGCAACGTCAGCATGCCAGGCGTCTGAGATTCACCGCCGGGACCCGGCGGCGCCTCAATGGCGTCGCGGGTGTCGAACAGCACCGTGCCACCCTGCTTCATGTAGGCGTCGAGCTTGTTGATCGCCTCCTGCGAGGGCTTTGGCGCACCGGTGATCACCGGCCAGTACACCAGCGGGAAGAAGGCGAGTTCGTCGCGCGCCGGATCGACGCCGACAGGCTCGCCGGCTTCCAGCGCGGTTCGCTGCGCGAGAAACAGTGTCAGGCCCGACAGGCCAGCCTTCACAATCGAATCGACATCGGCGTTGCCGGTCAGGACATAGGCGAGACGGGTCTGCGCGACGGCCTTGATCGCGAAGTCGTCGCTGGCAGCGCTGCTTGCAGTGGGTTTCGCGGGAGCGCCTTTCGCCGGAGCTTTCGGAGCCTGCGCATAAGACGGCGAGGGCACGCCGCTGACGGACGCAAGTGCAAACGCAATGGCGAGTGCTGTCGTCACGGCGCGGCGTCGCAGCAGCGCCGCCAGTCCGCCGCCGAGAATGGCGACGATGATGGCGTCGATCAGGAACAGCGCCAGCGCTGTGGAGAGCAGGATGCCGCGCAGATCGCGCGGTTCGGCGTTGGTGTAGGTCGCGCGGCGTGCCTTCAGCGCGGATGTGTCGAGCGGCGCAAGCCGGTCGGCGGCAGCAAGCGCGTTCACAGCGAGTGGACCGTCGGCAGGGCCATAATGACCCGGCGGGTGATCGAGCGTGGCGCGGTCGCGGTAGTCGGCGCGCACCGGCTTTGCAGTCGAAGGCGGCGGACCGAATGCGCCGAAGCCGTCGAGGGTGCGGATCGGCGCAACAGTCTCCGCTCCGGCTTCAGTGGCGACTCCTGCGCCCGCATTGGCCGTATAGCCCGACATATCGACGATTCGCCGCAGCATCTCGACGAAGGTGCCAGACAACGGCAGGTCCGACCAGCGCATATCCGCGCTGATGTGGAACAGGGCGAGCATGCCCCTGTCGCGATGCTCGCCGGTCACGAGCGGGGTTCCGTCGGCGAGCGACGCCCAGCTTCGCGAGGCCAGCGCCGGATCGGGTTCAGCCAGCACCTGACGCGTCACCGTAATATCCTTCGGAACGGTGAGGCCCGCGAACGGACCGTCGGCGGCGAACGACGCCAGCGGTTGCGGCTTCTCCCAGGTCAGACTGCCGCCAAGGCTGCGTCCGCCGCGTCTCAGTTTCACCGGCACCAGATCATCGTCGCCGGCGGCGAGACGCGGCCCGGCGAAGCGCACCAGCACGCCCCCCTGCGCGATCCATGCGCTGAGACGGTCGCGGATGTCCGGCGTCAGCGTTCCGACGTCCGCAAGCACGATCATCGGCAGCTTCTGGTCGAGAAACTGTCCGATGGCCACCGCGGGCGAGCCGCGCTCGCCCAGCCGCACGTCGGCGAACGGTGCCAGCGCGCGTGTCAGATAGAAGGTGGAGGCCAGCAGCGGCTGTGCGGTATCGCTGGTCGCGCCGGAGACGATGCCGATGGCGCGGCGGCGCCAGCGCTTGTCGAGCAGTTGCACCGCACCGGCCGAGCGTTCACCCGAGACTTCAAGCCGGGTGATGTCGTTGCGCAATTCCACCGGCAGATCGAAGCTCGCCTCGGTCTCGCGATCCTGTGCGCCGAATGCGAACTTCGCCTCGCCGATCGGCGAACCTTTCTGGTCCAGCGCGCGGACGAGTCCGGTATCGCCGCCGCCGCTGTTAGCGCGCAGCACTTTCACCGTCATCTTCGCGGCCGCATTCTCGGCCGCGACCAATGCATGCGCGGGCGAAGTGCCGCCTTCAAAGATCGTGAGCGCGCGATCCTGAATCGTTTTCGCGAAGCCTTCGGTGAACTCGCTGCCGCGTCCGGTATCGATGCCGTCGCTAAGCCAGACGATTTCGCTGTCGCCGGTCTTGGCAAGAAAGCGCGCCAGGGCGGGGAGCGCCTCGACGCGGTCGACGGCATACGGCTTCGGCGCGAACTGACGCAGCGCCACCCGCGCCGTTCCGGCCGGCATCAGCGTGATGTCGCGGGTCGAGTCTGAGAGCGGCACAAGGGCCACCGGGCGACGGTCGGATTCTGCGTTGGTAACCAGTTCGTCCGCGGTCCTGATGCGGGCCTCCCAGTTGGAAGCGGCACTCCAGCCGTCGTCGAGCAGCAGCACCAGCGGCGCAATGGAGCGCGTCACGCCTTCGCTGGGATTCCAGACCGGACCAGCGGCGGCGAGGATCACCAGCGCGGCGGCGAGCAGTCGCAGCAGCGTCAGCCACCACGGCGTGCGCGAGGGTGTTTCTTCCTTGGGCGCGATATCGAACAGCAGCCGGGTCGGCGGGAAGTCGATGCGGCGCGGACGCGGCGGCATCACGCGCAGCAGCCACCATAGCGCAGGCAGGCTCAGCAGGCCCGCCAGCAGCCACGGTTCGGCGAACGAGAGCGGCAGGCCCATCATGAGGTGCGCCCCGCTGTTATAGCGACGCGGCCGGCACTGCCTTTGGTGACCATCATGCCGCTGTGCAGATACAGCAGCAGTTCGGCGGCCGAGCGATCGGTGGTGTGGGTCGAGAACAGCCAGCCGAGCTTGCTGGTTTCCTCGCGGATCGCGGCGCGATGCGCTTCAACGCGCGCGGTGTAATCCTTCGCCCAGGTCTCGGCGCGTCCCGCGGTGATGACCTCGCCGCCCTCGGGCTCGACGAATTCGATGCGGCCAGAATAGGGGAACGTTTCTTCGGCGGGATCGACGACCTGCAACAGCGTCCCATGCGCGCCGGACGAGGAGAGGCCGCCGAGCATGGCGCGGATGTCACTGAGGGGCGACCAGAAATCCGACAGCACCACGACTTCGGCGAGCGCCGCCGGCACAAACGACGGCGGCAGGCTCGATCGCGTGGCGGTGTCATGCAGGATCGCCTGTGCCATCTTGTCGACGATGTTGCTGCTTGAACTCGGCGACATCAGGCCGGGGATGCCGACCCGCTCGCCGCCGGACACCAGGAGGTCGGCGAGCGCGAAGGTGACCACCAGCGCACGCTCCAGCTTGCTGTCGCGCGCGGTCTTGGAGGCGAAAGCCATCGACCTGGAGCGATCCGGCCACAGCCACACGGTGTGCGCGGCTTCCCATTCCTGCTCGCGGACATAGAGATGATCGTCCCGCGCCGAGCGGCGCCAGTCAACGTTCTGCGAGGCCTCGCCGGAGACGAAGCGGCGGTACTGCCAGAAGTTCTCGCCGGTGCCGGCGCGGCGGCGGCCATGCAGGCCGTGGATGACGTTGGCCGAAATGCGCCGCGCTTCCAGCACAAGACGCGGCAGTGACGCGGCGAGCGAACGGCTTTCACCATCTGCGCGTCGGACTGCCTCAATCTCCTGGAGTGCGGGTTGCGGCCGTGGTGCCATCAGCCGATCCGTGATTTCAACTGCTTGATGACGTCGGTCACGGTGCGGCCCTCGGCGCGCGCCGAGAAGGTCAGCGCCATGCGGTGCTTCAGAACGGGCTCTGCGAGATCGAGCACGTCGTCGATCGAGGGCGCGAGCCGCCCGTCGAGCAATGCGCGCGCGCGAACCGCGAGCATCAGCGCCTGGCTGGCGCGGGGTCCCGGTCCCCATGCGATTGATTTGCCGATCTCGCCGCTGTCCTCGCCGGGACGCGCGGACCGCACGAGCGACAGAATGGCCTCGACCACGGAATCGCCGACCGGCAGACGGCGCACCAGCCGCTGCGCGGTGATGAGCGTCTCGGCGGTCATGGCCGCCTTCGCGGCGGTCTGTTCGGCGCCGGTGGTTTCGAACAGGATTCGGCGTTCGGCGTCGCGGTCCGGATATTCGACATCGATTTCCATCAGGAAGCGGTCGAGTTGGGCTTCCGGCAGCGGATAGGTGCCCTCCTGCTCCAGCGGGTTCTGTGTCGCGAGCACATGGAACGGTTTCGGCAGATCGTGCCGTGCGCCTGCGACCGTGATGTGCTGCTCCTGCATCGCCTGCAGCAAAGCGGACTGTGTGCGTGGCGAGGCGCGGTTGATTTCGTCCGCCATCAGAAGCTGAGCGAACACCGGTCCCGAGATGAACCGGAACGAGCGCTTGCCGCTGACACTTTCATCGAGCACTTCGGCGCCGAGAATATCGGACGGCATCAGGTCGGGCGTGAACTGCACGCGCTTGGCGTCGAGCCCGAGGGTGATGCCCAGCGTCTCGACCAGTTTGGTCTTTGCCAGACCGGGAACGCCGATCAGCAATGCGTGACCGCCGGAGAGGATCGTCACCAGTGCATTCTCGACCACGCGTTCCTGACCGAAGATGACAGTCGAGACCGCTTCCCGCGCGGCGCGGATGTTTCCCGCGATCTGCTCGGCCGAGCGCACGATCACGTCTTCCAGTTTCTCGACACCTTCTGCGCCAGCCATATTCATCGCTCCTTATCGGGCCGCACGAGGCCGCCTTCGGGGTTCCGCGGACTCACGCCGTGACTTCGGCCCATGCTAAACCGGCGCAAAGGCCATGTATTCTTTTATGTATTCGCCGATTTCGGCTGTCCCCACATTAGCGGGTGGGGGGCTTGAAACTCATCACGATGTGGCGAGTAATCCCGCCGCACTCAGGTATGATTTGTCGGCTATGTCATCGTTCCGGGTTTCTCAGCTTTCGGTTTCAAGGCGTGCACCAATCGTGCCAAACAGAAGCGTCAACGGTCAGGGCAAACAATGGCGAACCAAGGGCAGAAACAGGAGCTGAATCCGGTTCAGCGCCTTGACGGGCTCACCCAGGCGGCGCGCGGTGCTGCGACAAAAGGCCTGCCGCCGGTTCATCTGTGGAATCCGCCGTTCTGCGGCGATCTCGATATGCGGATCGCGAGCGACGGCACGTGGTTCTATCTTGGGACACCGATCGGGCGTGCGGCGCTGGTGAAGCTGTTTTCCACAATTCTCAAGCGCGAGGACGGCAAGTATTTTCTGGTCACGCCGGTGGAGAAGGTCGGCATCCGCGTCGATGACGTGCCGTTTCTCGCCGTCGAGATGGAGAAGGACGGCGAGGGCGCAGGGCGAACGCTGAGCTTTCGCACCAATGTCGACGAATGGGTGCCATGCGATGGCGCTCACCGGTTGCGCTTCGAGGCGGCGGCCGATGGCGGGTTAACGCCATACCTCCATGTGCGGTCGGATTTGTGGGCAAAAGTCACACGCGCGCTCTATTATGATCTGGTCGAGATGGGCGAGGTTCGAGTCGTCGATGGCCATGAGATGTTCGGGGTCATGTCCGGCGGCGAGTTCTTCTCGATGGCGGATGCAGCACAGGCGCGAGACCCTGTTTGAGACAAGAGGATTCGGGTTGACGAAAAGTGTTTTGATGGACGCTGCATCCGCCAATACTGCGGCTCCGCTCGACATGAGCTCCGGCGAGTTCTTTCGCAGGGCGCACGAGCGGCTGAGCTTTGATGTGCCGCCCGGACTGACCGACGCCGCAGTGCTCGCGCCGACCGGCGATTTCGGCACCGACGCGATGCTGGAGATCATTGCGAAGGAGCGCCCGGTGCGTCCCGCTGCGGTTCTCGTTCCGATCGTGGAGCGCGACGTTCCAACCGTGTTGCTGACCAAACGAGCCGAGCATCTCAACGAACATGCCGGACAGATTTCGTTTCCCGGCGGCAAGATCGATCCGACCGATGTATCGCCGATGGATGCGGCGCTGCGCGAAGCCGACGAGGAAGTCGGTCTCAAACGGGATTTCATCGAGCCGATCGGTTATCTCGATGTCTATGCGACCGGCTTCGGATTCCGGATCCTGCCGACGCTGGCGCGGGTCCGCCCTGGATTTGAACTGACGATCAATACCAACGAAGTCGATGCTGCTTTCGAGGTGCCGCTGGCGTTTCTGATGGACCCGGTCAATCACAAGCTCGGCAGCAAGGAATTTCGCGGCATGCAGCGCTCGTTCTACGAGATGCCGTTCGAGCAGCACTACATCTGGGGTGCGACCGCAGGGATGCTGCGCGCGCTCTATGAGCGGATTTATCTTGCATGATCCGTCCCGTCCTCACCGAGATCGGAATCTTCCTTATTCCATTCGCGGTCTACGCGGCGTTTCTGATCGCGAGCCGTTCCGGTGTCTGGGTGAAGTCATCATGGCCGCTTCACATCGTCGGTAAGCTGGCGGTGGCTGCGTTCGTGCTTGTGATCGTCAGCCTCGTACTGCTGGCGCATTTTTCCGGAGCGCCTCCGGGGTCGACCTACACTCCCGCGCATATCGAAAACGGCAAGCTGATCCGGGGATCCGAGAAATGAACGCCCCGGATTCGCTGCGTGACGCTCCCTGGCTGAGAGCAGGCGCGACAGCGCGGGTGCTGACGCTGCTCAATTCCGGCGGCGAGGAGGCGCGGGTGGCCGGGGGCGCCGTGCGCAACGCTCTGCTCGGGCTTCCCATCGGTGACATCGACATTGCGACCACGGCGCTGCCCGAGGAAGTGATCCGCCGCGCCAAGCTCGCACATATCAAGGCGGTGCCGACCGGCGTCGAGCACGGCACGGTGACGCTGGTGATCGAAGGCCAGCCGTTTGAAGTGACCACGCTGCGTGAGGATACCGAAACCTTCGGGCGCAAGGCCAAGGTGGCGTTCGGGCGCGACTGGACGCGCGATGCCATGCGCCGCGATTTCACCATGAATGGCCTGACGGTGACGCCTGATGGCACCGTTCATGACGAGGTCGGCGGGCGCGCGGACATCGCGGCACGGAGGGTGCGTTTTATCGGCGATCCATCACAGCGCATTGCCGAGGATTATCTCCGCATCCTGCGGTTCTTTCGGATTCACGCCGCTTACGGGGAAGGCGCGCCGGACCGTGCCGGATACGAGGCCTGTATCGCCGGGCGCGACGGGCTTGCGGAGTTGTCAGCCGAGCGCATCCGGATGGAAATGCTGAAGCTGATGGTCGCGAAGGGAGCGGCGCCTGCGCTGATCGCGATGGATGACGCCGGCCTGTTGCTGCGGCTGACGGCAGGCGTTGTCTTTCACGGGCCGTTCGCGGCGATGCTTGCTGCCGAACAGGCGCTCGGGCTGCAGGCCGATGCGGTTCGCCGCCTCGGAGCGCTGACTGTGGCGGTGACCGAAGATGCCAAGCGACTGTCACAGCGCTGGCGGCTGTCGAATGCCGAGACCAAGCGGCTGGATTCGATGGGGCACCGCTGGTGGCGGCTGGCCGGGATGGACGAGGCGACGGCGCAGCGGCGGCTCTACCGGCTGGGCGCGGCGCGCTACCTCGACCGGATCATGCTGGCATGGGCGCGGGCGGGCCATGATGCGGCGTCTCCATTGTGGCGTGAGCTTGCAACACTGCCGGAACGCTGGACGCCGCCGGCGTTTCCGCTCAAGGCGGCCGACTTTATTGCGCGCGGTATTGCGGAAGGACCGGCGCTCGGTCACGTGCTGACACTGGCCGAGGATGCGTGGCTGGCGTTGCAGTTTCCGCTGGATAGCGCGGCGCTCGAAACCATCGCCGATGACACCGTCGCGAAATTCACGCGGGATCATCGGCTGTAGGGTCAGCCACCGGGCGGTTCCCGGTGGTGTCTGGTTCAGTGAAGAAAAGCCTCAGGCGACTTCCTCGGTCTTCGTCGCGTGATGGTCTTCGCTTTCTTCTTCGTCATCATCGCTGTCTTCGTCTTCGTCGTGCTCCTCGTCCTCATCGTCGGACATGTCGATGTGGGCGAGTTCGAGAACGGCCGCCGGAAGCTTTTCGCGGAACAGGTCGCCTTCTTCGCCGATCCAGACGCATTCGACCGTCTCATCGGTGACTTCGGCAACGGTCAATGCCTGACCGCCAGATTTGAGAACAACGACGTCGCCTGCTTTCAGTGCCATGACCGGCTCCCTGCTGATGTGAGGAGCGTCCAGCCTAGCCGCGCGCTATGACATGCCGACAAAGAGTAGCCGACAAAACGAAAAAGCCCCGGACCATGTCCGGGGCTTTGACTTGTAGAAACTGTCGGCGCTTAGCGAACGATGCCGAGGACGTAGCCGAGCATGTCGAACTTGTAGTTCAGGCCGACCTTGGCGGTGTGGATGCCGGGCAGCGAGGTCGTGGTCCAGACCTGGGTCGGAGGACCGGTCCAGTTGCCGGTGGTGGTGATGTTGTTGTCGAAGCCGAGATAGAGGTACTCAGCCTTCACGCTCCACTTGTTGTCGAAAGCGTATTCCCAGCCGCCGCCGATTGCGTACCCGAGGCGATACTTGGTGTGCATGGTGTCGATGTGGAAGCCGGGCGTACCGTTGGACACGCCGGTTTCGAAGTCGACCAGAGCCGCGCCGCCCTTGACGTAGATCAGCGAGCGGTCGAACGCGTAACCGAAGCGGGCAGCCCAGACGCTGTAGAGGCCTTCAGCGCGGGTGGTCGCAATCGAGGTCGCCGATCCGGCATAGGCGGACGAACCCTTGAGGCCGATGTAGCCGGTTTCACCTTCGTAGCCGATCACCCAGTTCGGAGCGAACTGGTAGTTGTAACCGCTGGTGTAGCCGCCAATCACGCTCGAGTTGTACTTATAGGACGCAGCCGGGCCGGCGAAGATCGGGAGGCCTGCGCCGTCAACCGGCACGCCGGTCACGGTGTCGTTGGCTGCGAAAGCGCCGCCCACGTAACCGCCAATATAGCCGCCCGTCCAGGTGAAGACCTGTACCGGAGGAGCCTTGCGATAGATCGGCGCGGTGCCGAGATCGGCTGCGGAAGCCGCGCCTGCCAGGCCAACGCCTGCGGCAGCGAGAAGAAGGACGGCAATCTTGCGCATGTGAGCCCCTATAAAACCATCGATGGCGGTCTGATTCCGCCACACCTATGGCCATCAAAATACGTTGGGGGCTCTCCGGGCTCAAATGGTTTCCGGGCGGGTTGGCGGTATCCGGCACCGTTCTTTGGCGAGTGTGCTGTCTCGGTGACAGGTCGAAATCGCGAAAAAGGTGCTTCTTTATTAAGCTTTTGTGAATTTCGTCTGCGGCAGGAGGCCGTTACGGCCACTTCACCTCTGGTGGCATCGACGACAGGATCGAATCGACATTTCCGCCTGTTTTCAGGCCGAAAATGGTCCCCCTGTCGTAGAGCAGGTTGAACTCCACATAGCGGCCGCGGCGGATGAGTTGCTCCTGACGGTCCTTGTCGGTCCAGGCGTCCTTGAAATTCCGCCGCACCAGTTCGGGATAGATCGCGGCGAAGGCCCGGCCGACATCCTTGGTGAAGGCCAGGTCGGCATCCCAGTCCCCCGAATCGAGCCAGTCGTAAAAGATGCCGCCGATCCCGCGCGCTTCCTTGCGGTGGGGCAGGTAGAAATACTCGTCGCACCAAGTCTTGAACTTCTCATAGGGGGCGACGGCGGCATGGGCGTCACAGGCCGCCTTCATGGCGGCGTGAAAAGCGGCTGTGTCGGGGTCGTCCTGGGTCCGCCGCCGGTCCAGCACCGGGGTCAGGTCGGCACCGCCCCCGAACCAGGCCTTGGTCGTCACCACGAAGCGGGTGTTCATGTGGACCGCCGGCACGTTCGGATTGCGCGGATGGATGATCAGCGAGATGCCCGAGGCCCAGAAGCGCGGATCGTCCGCGGCGCCCGGAATCTGCGCGCGGAATTCCGGCGCGAATTCGCCATGCACCGTCGAGCAATGCACCCCGGCCTTCTCGAACAGCCGCCCGCGCAGCACCGACATCACGCCGCCGCCGCCGGGTTTTCCCGTATGGTCGGTGCGATCCCACGGCGTGCGGACGAAATGGCCTGCCTCGCCCGGATAGAGCGCAGCCGGAGCGTCGGCCTCGAGTTTTTCAAGCGACAGGCAGATGTCGTCGCGCAGTCGTTCAAACCACGTGCGGGCCGTTTGCTTGCGCTCTTCGATGGTGGTGACGGGCTTTTCCAAGGGGCAATCTCCGTTGGGTGCTTAGCCCTGCGGGCCGAAATACGTGCAGCTTTCGTTGCAACTGTCGCGATGGACGCTGACGCGTGTGACTTTGCCGGCGTGCTGAACCCGGTCCCAGATGAAGCGGGTGAGGTTTTCCAGCGTCGGCGCGCCGAGTGCTTCGACCTTGTTGAGCAGCTTGTGGTCGAGCATTTTCTGCACCTCGGCCATCCGTTGCTCGAGCACACCCAGATCCGTCACCATCCCGGTCGCCGGATCGGGTATGCCGCGGATCGAGACTTCGGCACGGAAAGAATGGCCGTGAATTTCGTCACTGGCCTCGCCAAGCGTCGTGCCGGGTAGCGAATGCGCGGCCTCGAAACGGAACGATTTCGTCAATTCCCACATCGGTCGTATCCGGTCTTATCTGATACCCAGCGTCTTGTGCGTCTGGACGCTGAGCCGCCACTGCGGATGGCGCAAGCAATACGCGATCGCTGCCTGCGTGCTTTGCGCTATGTCAGGTCCGTCCATCGGCTGCAACGAGAACCGCTCGAATTCCAGACCCGCGAAATCCTCGGGCGTATTGTCTGCCTGCGGATAAACCAGCTTCAGTTCGTGCCCTTTGCGGACCACCAGTTCCGATCCGGCCTTCGGACTGACGCAGATCCAGTCGAGGCCGGGCGGCGGTTCGATGGTGCCGTTGGTCTCGATGGCGATGGTAAAGCCCTGCGCATGCAGCGCCTCGATCAGCGCAGTATCGACCTGCAGCAGGGGCTCCCCGCCGGTCAGCACGGTATAGCGATGGTTCTGCGGTCCTTCCCACTGCGCGGCAATCGCCGCGGCAAGCTCGTCGGCGTTCGCGTAGCGGCCGCCGAGCGTACCGTCGGTGCCGACAAAATCGGTGTCACAGAACTGGCAGACGGCGGTGGCGCGGTCCTGCTCCCGGCCGGTCCACAGGTTGCAGCCCGCGAAGCGGCAGAACACCGCGGTGCGCCCGGCGTGGGCGCCTTCGCCTTGCAATGTCAGGAAGATTTCCTTTACCGCGTAACTCAACGCGCCGTTCCTCTTGTCTGCCTTAATGCTTCACCGAGCGCCATGGCGACCGTCATTGCGACGTTCAGGGACCGCATTCCGGGCGCGATGGGGATGACCAGCCGCTCGTCGGCAGCCTCTACCACGTGATCCGGCACTCCGGCGGATTCTCGGCCGAACAGCAGGAGGTCATCGTCCCGATAGATATGATCGAGATAGGGCGTTGCAGCTTTTGTCGAAAAAAGAAGCAGCCGGCCGCCGGATTTCGCCCGCCAGGCCTCGAAGGCGGTCCAGGAATCATGGCGGACGATGGTTACCTGGTCGAGATAATCCATTCCGGCCCGGCGGAAATGCCGGTCGGAAATGGGGAAACCGGCCGGCTCGATGATATGGGCTTCGACGTCCAGGCAGGCGCAGAGCCGCAGAATCGTCCCGGTGTTTTGCGGGATGTCAGGTTGAAAAAGGACAACACGCATCGGGAGCGGCCTTCGGCACCGGTGGAAAACTTCAGGAAAAATCTCCGCCACAGGCGGTTTTAGTGCGTCGCACTAAATGTGCCGATAGCGGGCTTGCGCTCTCCCGGCAAGGGTGCCAATAGATCGATTCTAGATCGTATGTTCTGCCCGGTTGAGTAGGACAAGTGGTCATTCTGCCACCGCGGGGCCCGCGGGCACCGGCTTACTCTCCCGGCGCGTCCGTTGCGTCGAACGGGGATGGGTCAGCCGGTTGCAGTTCGGAAAGGGTTTGCAATCGTGACGTCTTCATCCTCGGCCGAGCCGACACGCCGTGATTTTCTTTATGTAGCGACGGGATCCGTAGCCGCCGTCGGCGCTGCGGCAGTGGCCTGGCCGCTGATCTCCCAGATGAACCCGGACGCCTCGACCATCGCGGCGGGCGCTCCGATCGAAGTCGATCTGACGCCGATCGCGACGGGACAGGACATCAAGGTGTTCTGGCGCGGCAAGCCAATCTACATCATGAACCGCACCAAGAAGCAGATCGACGAGGCGCGCGCCGTTCCGACCGCGAGCCTGCCCGATCCGCAGAGCGACCAGTCGCGCGTCAAGGAAGGCCACGACCAGTGGCTCGTCGTGATCGGCATCTGCACTCATCTCGGCTGTATCCCGATCGCCCATGAAGGCAGCTACGACGGCTTCTTCTGTCCGTGCCACGGATCGCAGTACGATTCGTCCGGCCGCATCCGTCAGGGGCCCGCGCCCGCTAACCTGCCGGTGCCGCCGTACGCCTTCGTCTCCGACACCAAAATCAAAATCGGCTGATTCTTAATCTGACCCGATTGCGTCGCTTCTTCTTTGTCAGGATCGCATCATGAGCGGACCATCGAACTACAACCCGCAAAACCCCGTCTTGAAGTGGGTTGAACGGCGTCTCCCGATCGGGGGACTGATCCACTCGTCCTTCGTTGCCTACCCGACGCCGCGTAACCTCAACTACTGGTGGACGTTCGGCGCGATCCTTTCGATGATGCTCGGCGTGCAGATCATCACCGGCATCATCCTGGCGATGCACTACACCCCGCATGTCGATTTCGCGTTCAAGTCGGTCGAACTGATCGTTCGCGATGTCAACTACGGCTGGCTGCTGCGCTACCTGCACTCCAACGGCGCGTCGATGTTCTTCATCGCCGTCTACATTCATATGTTCCGCGGTCTCTACTACGGGTCATACAAGGAGCCGCGCGAGGTGCTCTGGATCCTCGGCGTCATCATCTACCTCTTGATGATGGCGACGGGTTTCATGGGCTACGTGCTGCCGTGGGGCCAGATGAGCTTCTGGGGCGCCACCGTCATCACCAACCTGTTCGGCGCGATCCCTTACGTCGGCGACAGCATCGTGACGCTGCTGTGGGGCGGCTACTCGGTCGGCAACCCGACGCTGAACCGCTTCTTCTCGCTGCACTACCTGCTGCCGTTCGTGATCGCCGGCGTCGTCGTGCTGCACATCTGGGCGCTGCACGTCGCAGGTCAGAACAATCCAGCCGGCGTCGAGCCGAAGACCGAGAAGGACGTTGTGCCGTTCACGCCTTACGCGACCCTCAAGGACGCGTTCGGCATGTCCTGCTTCCTGCTGTTCTTCGCCTGGTTCATTTTCTACATCCCGAACTATCTCGGCGATCCGGACAACTACATCCCGGCCAACCCGGCGGTGACGCCTGCGCACATCGTGCCGGAATGGTACTACCTGCCGTTCTACGCGATCCTGCGTTCGATCCCGAACAAGCTCGCCGGCGTTATCGCGATGTTCTCGGCGATCATTGTGCTGGCGTTCCTGCCGTGGCTCGACAGCGCCAAGACGCGCTCGTCGAAGTATCGTCCGCTCGCCAAGCAGTTCTTCTGGATCTTCGTGGCCGTGTGCATCGGCCTCGGCTATCTCGGCGCCAAGCCGCCTGAAGGCATCTATGTCGTGGCCGGCCGCGTCCTGACGTTCGCTTACTTCGCCTACTTCCTGATCGTGCTGCCAATTCTCAGCCGCATCGAGAAGACGCGTCCGCTGCCGAACTCGATCGCCGAAGACGTGCTGCGCAAGACGGGCAGGACGCCGGTGTCGGCCGTGATCGCTCTTGCCGTCGGCGGCATGCTGATGCTCGGCGGCATGAACAACGCGAAGGCCGAGGAAGGGCACGGTCCAACCCCGCCGTCGCTGAAGTGGTCGTTCGCTGGAGCGCTGGGCAAGTTCGATCAGGGCCAGCTGCAGCGCGGCCTCAAGATCTACAAGGAAGTCTGTGCGTCGTGCCACGGATTGTCGTATGTCGCATTCCGCAATCTCGCCGATCCGGGCGGGCCGGGCTACTCGACGGCGCAGGCCGCTGCGTTCGCCTCGGAGTACAAGGTCAAGGACGGTCCGAACGACGCAGGCGACATGTTTGAGCGCCCCGGTCGTCCGGCTGACTACTTCCCGTCGCCGTTCCCGAACGAGCAGGCGGCCCGCGCTGCCAACGGCGGCGCCTATCCGCCGGACCTGTCGCTGATCGCCAAGGCGCGCGGCTACGAGCGCGGCTTCCCGCAGTTCGTGATCGACGCGCTGCCGGGTTTCTCGTTCCAGGAGAAGGGCCCGAACTACATCGACGCGCTGTTGCAGGGCTATGAAGAGAAGGCGCCGGCCGGCTTCACGCTGCCTGAGGGGTCGTACTACAACAAGTATTTCCCCGGCCACTCGATCAAGATGCCGAAGCCGCTCAGCGACGGTCAGGTGACGTTCGACGACGGTTCGCCTGCGACCGTGCAGCAGTACGCCAAGGACATCTCCGCGTTCCTGATGTGGGCTGCCGAGCCGCATCTCGAGGCCCGCAAGCGTCTCGGTTTGCAGGTCATGATCTTCCTGATCGTGCTGTCGGGCCTGCTGTACTTCACCAAGAAGAAGGTCTGGGCTGACGCTCACTGAACCTTCTTGAGCTGAGAGTTGCGAAAGGCCCCCGCTGCGGGGCCTTTTTGCTGCGTGAATGCTTCATTGCAGCATGGTGCGCTCCACTAGCGTCGGGTGATCCGCTCAACTAACCTTATCGATCAAGGCTGAGGGACATATGACGGGCGCACCGATCGACGGCATTCTGCTCAACATCAATCCGACGGGACAGCTTGTCCTCGGCGGCGTGCTGGCGCTGATCATCTATGGCGTGGCGCTTGATCTGCGCATCGGCGATTTCATTGAAGTGTTCCGCCGCCCGGTTGCGCCGGTCTCCGGTCTGCTGGCGCAGCTTGCGGTGCTGCCTGCGGTGACATGGGCGATCACCATGCTGCTGAAGCCGCAGCCGAGCATCGCGCTCGGCATGATCGTGGTGGCGGCCTGTCCGGGTGGCAACATCTCCAACCTGATCACGCACATGGCGCGCGGCAACGCCGCGCTCTCGATCAGCATGACCGCGATGTCGAGCCTGCTCGCCATCGTGACTACGCCGCTCAACATCATCTTCTGGGCAGGACTTAACCCGGACACCAATGCATTGCTGCGGCAGGTGAGCATCGAGCCGCTGGCGTTCCTCGGCTCGACCATGGCGATCCTCGGCATTCCGATGGCGCTCGGGCTCGCCACCGTGCATTACTGGCCGCGCCTCGGCCATCTGCTGCGTCGGCCGCTGCAGATCCTGTCGTTCCTGTTTCTGGTCGCCTTCATCGGCGGCGCGATCTTCACAAACGCTCGCTATCTCACGACCTTCGTGCAATCGATCCTGCCGTTTGTGATTTTGCACAACGCCATCGCCATCGGGCTCGGCTGGGGCACCGCGAAACTGCTGCGGCTCGGCGATTACGACACCCGCGCGATGACCATCGAAGTGAGCATGCACAATTCGGGGCTGGGTCTCGCGCTGATCCTCAATCAGTTCGACGGTATCGGGGGGGCAGCGCTCGTGGCCGCCGGGTGGGGCGTCTGGCATCTGATTTCCGGATGGGCGCTGGCGGCATGGTGGAAGCGCCGCGATCCGCATCCGCAAGGCCAAAGCCCGATTGCACGCACGGACACGGCGGAATGAGCGACGCCCACGCAGGACAATACGCGATGAACGGCGGCGTGCTGGTCACCGGCGCAGCGGGATTCATCGGTAAGTCACTGATCGCCGAACTCGCACGCGTGAGCCTGAACTCGGAGATCATCGCGCTTGATGTGCGCGAGGTCGCTGCCCATGAGCGGTTACCCAACGTCACGTATCTGACGGGTGATATCCGCGATCCCGCGCTCAGGGAGATTGTCCAGGCCCATCGCCCGCAGACGGTCGTGCATCTCGCATCCGTGGTCGCAGTCGGCGGTGATCCACAGCGCGATTGGGAAATCGACGTGCTCGGCACCAAGAATGTGCTGCAGGCGTCGCTCGACGCCAACGTCGAGCATCTGATCGTGACATCGAGCGGCTCGGCCTACGGCTACCATGCGGATAATCCGGTGCCGCTGCATGAAACCGATCCGCTGCGCGGCAACGCGGATTTCCCATACGCGCGCAACAAGCGCGAGGTCGAGGAAATGCTGATCGAATGGCATGACCTCTATCCCGATCTCCACCAGACCGTGTTCCGCCCCTGCACGGTGCTAGGTCCCACCACCAACAACCAGATCACCGCGATCTTCGAACGGCCGGTGGTGATGGGCGTCAGCGGCACCGCCACGCCGTTCTCGCTGATCGCCGACAGCGATGTCGTGGATGCGCTGGTGCAGGCGGTGCGGCAGCCGAAGCCGGGCACCTACAATCTCGCCGCCGACGGCACGCTCAGCCTGCGCGAGATCGCGGAATTGAACCACCGGCCCTACATTTCGATCCCGCCGTCGGTTCTGAAGTCCGCGCTGTGGCTGCTGCACCTGCTGCGCGTCACCAAGCTCGGGCCCGGTCACGCCAAGTTCATCCAGTACCGGCCGGTACTGTCCAACGACAAGCTGAAGTCCGAGTTCGGATTTACGCCGCGCTATGATGCGCGCAAGGTTTTCGAGCGTTATCGCGACGGCCGCGAGGAGCTGAGAAAATGACGACGCTCGTCATCGGTGCGGGGCCTGCGGGTCTTGCCGCCGTTCGAAGTCTCAAGCAGGCCGATCTGCCGGTGAAGTGCGTGGAGAGGAACGCCGATGTCGGCGGGCAATGGCTCTATGGCGCGGCGCCGAGCGCGGTCTATGCCTCGACGCATCTGATCTCGTCGAAACGCACCACGGCCTATGCGGATTTTCCGATGCCGGAAGACTGGCCGGCCTATCCGGGCCACGAGCGCGTATCAGAATATTTCAAATCGTTCGCGAAGCATTTCGATCTTTATCCCTCGATTCGTTTCAACGCCGAGGTCAGCAAGATCGAGCAGCGCGACGGAAGCTGGCGGGCGACGTTTGGCGACGGCACGACCGATGATTATGAAAGCGTCATCTTCGCCAACGGCCATCTCAGCGATCCCCTGATGCCGAAGATTCCGGGCGAATTCAGCGGCAAGCTGATGCATGCGAAGGACTACAAGACGGCCGACATCTTCGACGGCAAGCGTGTGCTCGTCGTCGGCATGGGCAATACCGGTTGCGACATCGTTGTCGATGCCATTCACCGCGCCAAGCAGGTGCTGTGGAGCGTGCGCGGCGGCAATCACTTCGTGCCGAAGTTCCTCGCCGGAAAGCCGGCGGACGAGGGCAACCACAAGCCGAAGCGTTTCATCATTCCCAAACGCCTGCGCTCGATGCTGCATGAGCCGATCCTGCGGTTTCTGGTGGGGCCGCCGGAGCGCTTCGGGCTGCCGAAGCCCGAGCACCGGCTTTATGACAAGACCCCGATCGTGAACTCGCTCGTGCTCCAGCATTTGGGGCAGGGCGACGTCACCTTGCGCAAGCCGATCAAGGAATTCCGCGGCGACACGGTTGTCTTTACCGACCGACAGGAAGATCAGGTCGATCTGGTGCTGCTTGCGACAGGCTACGAGATCACGTTTCCGTTTCTCGAAGACCTTACCGAACTGAACTGGCAGCCGGAGAAAGGCGCGCCGCGTCTCTATCTCAATATCTTCCCGTCACGTCCGAACGGTCTTTATGTCGCCGGGCTGCTGGAAGGCGCCGGTGTCGGCTGGCCGGGCCGTGCATTGCAAACCGATCTGATCGCGGCCTATATCAAGGCGCAAAAGGAAAGCCCGGATACGATCGCGGATTTCCGCGACAAGATCGCCGCCTATCACACACGGCCGGTCGCCAAGGATCGCGGGGAACACGGAATTTTCGTCGACTTCCTGCAATACAAACGTGATCTTCAGAAAGCCATCGCGAGCTTGAGCGTTGCTTCGACCGCGGTATAAGACACTCAAATTTCTCGGAGGACATCATGGGCACCACCATCACTTTCAAGCGTCCCGACGGCAAGGACGCAACCGGCTATCTCGCCAACGCCGCGCGCGGCAACGCGCCGGGCGTCGTCGTCATTCAGGAATGGTGGGGTCTTCAGGATCAAATCAAAGGGCTGTGCGATCGCTTCGCAGTGGCCGGATTCGATGCGCTCGCGCCCGACCTCTACAATGGTGTGGTCGTGCCGTATCACGACACGGAAGCCGCCAACAAAGAAATGGGCTCGCTTGATTTCATGGATGCCACGAAGCAGACCGTGCGCGGCGCTGCGCAATATCTCGCACGCAATGGCGCCAAGGTCGGTCTCACCGGCTTTTGTCTTGGTGGCGCGGTGACGGTGATCGGCTCAACCGTTATTCCGGAGCTGGCTGCCGGCGTCGCATTCTATGGCATCCCGCCGGAGCAGGCCGCCAAGCCCGCCGACGTGAAGATTCCGTTGCAAGGGCATTTCGCCAATCGTGACGATTGGTGCACGCCGCAGGTGGTCGATGCGTTCGAGAAGGGGCTGAAGGCCGCCGGGAAAACTTGCGAGTTCTTCCGCTATGATGCCGATCATGCCTTCGTCAACGAGCAGCGGATGTCTGTTCATGACCGCCAGGCCGCCGAACTTGCCTGGGGCCGCGCTACGGATTTCTTCAAAAAGCATCTGGGATGAGCTTCACCATCTCCGACCTGCGGCAGCAGCCGGCGTTCTTTGACGCGGTTGCTGACCGTATCTGGCGGGCATGGTGGAAGGAGCGGGGATTTCCGGCGGACTATATTGCCGGACGTCTGCGGGAGAATATGACGCCGTCGCCGATCCCGTTCGCGCTGGTGGCGCACCGGGACGAGACCTTCATTGGGACCGCCTCGGTCATTGCCGCCGACCTCGAGGAACGTCCGCAATACTCCCCTTGGGTGGCAGCGGTCTGGGTCGATCCGAAGTACCGGATGCAGGAGATCGGCTCGGCGCTGGTCGGGCGTGCCGTCAGTGACGCTTTCGCGCTCAATATCCGGCGGCTCTATCTGTGCGCCGAGAAGGAAAGGCGGAGGTTCTATACCCGGCAGGGCTGGACACCGATCGAGGAGGATGTTGGGGAGCGAAAACTCACGGTTTTTGTGAAAAATGCCGGGTCTTGACTTCCCCCGCGCCTAATGGTGTTTTGCCCGCAATGAGCACCCTGTCCAGCCCGATCCGTCTCTGGTGGCGCACCTTCTAAAGGTGGCCGGTGCGATTTATGTGAATTTCAATCGTCGAGGCCGTCATCGCAGAGCGACGGCCTTTTTCGTTTGTCCTGTGTGGCGTTCCTCCAGCAAGTCTCGTAAGAGGACCAGATGAACAGGACCCTTTTTTCCCTCCCCGCGCAGAGCGAATACCGGACGGCCCGCGGCCTCGATGTGGCCCGTTCCGTTGAGCATTTTACCGGCGGAACGGCGCTGGACCGGCTGATCGACCGGCTGGATACCCGCCGCGGGGTGGTGCTCTCGTCGGGCACCACGGTGCCGGGCCGCTACGAGAGCTTCGACCTCGGCTTTTCCGATCCGCCGCTGCGGCTGGAATCCACCGGCACGGATTTCTTCATCGAGGCGCTGAACGCGCGCGGCAAGGTGCTGGTGGCGTTCCTCGCCGAGACCCTGAAAGAACCCGCCGCCGTCATTACAGAGAAAACCGCGACGCGCATTGCGGGCCACATCGTGCGCGGTGACGCGCCGGTGGATGAGGACCAGCGCACCCGGCGCGCCTCGGTGGTCTCGCTGGTGCGCGACATCATCGCGGCCTTCAATTCTCCGAATGACGGGCTGCTCGGCCTGTTCGGCGCCTTCGCCTACGACCTCGTGTTCCAGTTCGAGGATCTCGTGCAGAAGCGTGCGCGCGAGAAAGACCAGCGCGACATCGTTCTCTACATTCCTGACCGCATTCTGGCCTATGACCGCGCCACCGGGCGCGGCGTGATCCTGAGTTACGAGTTTGCGTTCGGCGGTCAGTCCACCAAGGGTCTTGATCGTGAGACCTCCGAGAGCGTTTACGCCAAGACCAAGCGCGAGGGTTTTGCCGATCACGCACCGGGCGTTTATCAGGAGACCGTCGAGGTCGCGCGTCAGGCATTTGCGCGCGGTGATCTTTTTGAAGCGGTGCCGGGACAATTGTTCGCCGAGCCGTGCGAGCGCACGCCCGCCGAGGTGTTCCAGCGGCTATGCAAGATCAATCCTTCTCCGTATGGCGCGCTGATCAATCTCGGCGATGGTGAATTTCTGGTGGCGGCGTCGCCGGAAATGTTCGTCCGCTCCGACGGCAAGCGGATCGAGACCTGTCCGATCTCGGGCACCATCGCGCGCGGCGTCGACGCCATCAGCGATGCCAAGCAGATTCAGGAACTGCTCAATTCGCAGAAAGACGAATTCGAACTCAACATGTGCACCGACGTCGACCGCAACGACAAGGCGCGGGTGTGCGAGCCGGGCACCATCAAGGTGCTGGCGCGGCGGCAGATCGAGACCTACTCCAAGCTGTTTCACACCGTCGACCATGTCGAAGGCATGCTGCGTCCGGGCTTTGATGCGTTGGATGGCTTTCTCACCCATGCATGGGCCGTCACGGTCACCGGTGCGCCGAAATTGTGGGCGATGCAGTTCGTCGAGGATCACGAGCGCTCGTCCCGCCGCTGGTATGCCGGCGCGCTCGGGTTCCTCGGTTTCGACGGCAGTATCAACACGGGTCTCACCATCCGCACCATCCGCATGAAGGACGGCTTGGCCGAGGTGCGTGTCGGAGCGACCTTGCTGTTCGATAGCGATCCCGTTGCCGAAGAGAAGGAATGCCAGACCAAGGCGGCAGCGCTGTTTCAGGCGCTGCGCGGCGATCCGCCAAAACCGCTGTCGGCCTTTGCGCCGGATGCCACCGGTTCCGGCAAGAAGGTTCTGCTGATCGATCACGAAGACTCGTTCGTGCACATGCTGGCGGATTACTTCCGTCAGGTCGGTGCGACGGTCAGCGTCACGCGGCATAACCACGCGCTCGATGTGCTGAAGAAGAACGAATACGATCTTCTGGTGCTGTCGCCAGGCCCCGGCCGTCCCGAAGATTTCGGTATCTCGAAATTCATCGGCGCTGCGCTGGAAAAGAAGCTGCCGGTGTTCGGCGTCTGTCTCGGCGTGCAGGCCATCGGGGAGTATTTCGGCGGCAAGCTCGGGCAGTTGTCGACGCCTGCGCATGGCCGTCCATCGCGCGTTCAGGTGCGCGGCGGCACACTGATGGGCAATCTGCCGAATGAGGTCGTGATCGGCCGCTATCACTCGCTGTATGTCGATCGCGACGGCATGCCCGACGAGTTGCAGGTCACCGCCAGCACCGAGGACGGCATCGCCATGGCGATCGAGCACAAGACGCTGCCGGTGGGCGGCGTGCAGTTTCATCCTGAGTCGCTGATGTCGCTGGAAGGCAATGTGGGACTGCGGATCGTGGAAAACGCATTCAGGCTTGGTCAGGCCGTGCGTTGAGAGGTGACGTCATTGCGAGCGAAGCAATCCATCTTTGACTTCTGTTAAGAGTGAATTGCTTCGTCGCTACGCTCCTCGCAATGACGAGTTCTTTGATTCAGTTGGATTAGGCAGACAATGACTCTCGAAACCGATTTGAAGGCTACCGTCCGCGCCATTCACGATTACCCGAAGCCCGGAATCATCTTCCGCGACATCACGACATTGCTTGGCAACGCATGGGCGTTCCGCCGTGCGGTCGATGAACTGGTGCAGCCGTGGGCCGGCTCGAAGATCGACAAAGTCGCGGGCATGGAGGCGCGCGGCTTCATTCTCGGCGGCGCGGTGGCGCATCAGGTCTCGGCGGGCTTCGTGCCGATCCGCAAGAAGGGCAAGCTGCCGCATACCACGGTGCGTATTGCTTACTCGCTGGAATACGGTCTCGACGAGATGGAAATGCATGCCGACGCCATCAAGCCGGGCGAGCGCGTCATCCTGATCGACGATCTGATTGCGACCGGTGGTACGGCGGAAGGTGCGGTGAAGCTGCTGCGCCAGATCGGCGCCGATGTGGTAGCGGCCTGCTTCATCATCGATCTGCCGGAACTGGGCGGCGCGGCCAAGCTGCGCGCGATGAACGTCCCGGTGCGGACGCTGATGACATTCGACGGGCACTGAGACGCGCGACGCGCCCGTCGGCGCCTGCCGTCAAGTCATCCCAGCCTGTGCAGGATCAGATTCAGCTCCAGCTCGCGGAAGCGCGTATAGTTGTTGCGCACCCATTGATGCAGTTCCGACGACGGGTCCTTGTTGTCGCGCAGGTATTGCGTGAACGAGAAGTTCAGCCGGCCGATGATCGATTTCAGGAATGCGGGCAGCGCGGCGATCTTGAACGCCCGCACGCGGCCGAAATCCCTCGGCAACTCGCCCCACAGCACATGCTCGTTTTCGACCGGAACGATCGCGGCGTTGGGAAACGTGTCGCGCAGCATGGTCCAGGCGAGGATGGATGCGCGGTCGCGGTCAGGAATGAAAAGGACGATCGGATCGACGCCCCGGCGGTCCGCTTCCTTCATGAAGCCGATTTCCGCGATCATTTTGAAGAAATCGTCGAAGGCGTGGAAGCCGAGATCGATGACCTTCGGCACGCCGTCATTGACGATCAGGCGGTCCATCAGCGCCATCTGCCCGAACGTGTCGCTGATCGCCGCGGTCTCGGTGATGCGCGGCAGATAGTTGAGCAGCGAGGGTTCGCGCAGATTGATGTCGAAGGCGATCACCTTGCCGCGCTGAAGCACCAGGAATTCGGTGAGCGCGCGCGCGATCAGGGTTTTTCCCACCGCGGGACGCGGCGAGCAGACGATATAGACAGGCGTGCGTCGCATCGGGTCAAAACCGGACCACTCGCTCAGATCTCGCTTGTCGGCGCCCGTGACGTGGCTGACTTGTCCTTCGAGCCGACGATCTCGGTCAGCTTGATGCGGTCGAATTCGCCCCACACGTTGCCCAGCCAGTGGCGGACGTAGCCACGCAGCACGAACGAGTAGTTCGCGGCCTCGTCCTTAGGACCCTTGTTGGCGACGAACTTGAGGAACGGCACAGAGGCGACTTCGACCTGCTCATAGGCCATCTCATTGAGCTTCGGAATCGTGATCTCGGTCGCATTCTTAATGCGATGGAAATACGAGTTGTAGGTCGCCTGATCCCACTCGAAGAAGCTGGTGTTGTTGATGAAGTTCTTCACCAGGAAGTACTTCGCGCCGTCCATGAAGTTGGCGGTCTCGGCGATTTCATCCAGCGAGGCAATCGACGGGCCGAGGATGTGGAACACGGCAAAGGTGATCTGGCCGGAGCGGGCCGCATCGAGAAAGCCGATGTCGCGCAGCGCCGCGAGGGTGGGGGACAACAGTCCTGCGCGCACGTCGATCACGGTCACGCTGGTGCCCGACGAATTCAGCGTATCGAAGATCTTCATCTGATCGGACGTCGAGGTGACGTCGACGATCTGGGTAATGTCGGGATGGAAGCGCATCAGCGTGCCGCGCGGCGATTCGGTATCGAAGGCGCGGGTCGGGATGTTGTTTGCGCTGAAATAGTCGAGAACGGTGCGAGAAACAGTGGTCTTGCCAACCCCACCCTTGTCCGCACCTACTACGATCACTGCCGGTTTAGCCATAAGACCTCTTTACCCACCAAGCACGTCGAATTGACGACGCAGCTTAGCCTGCTTTGGAGCGGAACATGGCAGAAACAGCAGATAATTCAATTCTTGACGCTGCTGTTATGCTTAATAACTACCGGCTTTATTGTGCCGGAGGCTAGTGGCGGCCCCATGGTCCCGTAATCGGGCCGGGAATAGGGCCTGCCGGCGACGGGGAACTGCCCCAGGGGCCGGTACGTGGAGGTTCTGGCCGCGCATCCGGCGATGAGTCGCCCGCTTGAGGAGCGCCGGTTTCGTCCTGTCCGTCGCCGCCGGGCAGCGGCAGCGGGCCCGGATCGCGGCCACCGGCATATTTCACCAGCGCCTTGACGCGGGAATCGACCGAGGGATGGGTCGCGAACAGGTCGGCGAAGCCTTCGCGCGGATTGTCGATGCACATTTCCATGACAGCGGAGGTCGCGCCGGGCAGCTCTCCGCGGCCCTCGATCTTGCGCAGCGCCGAGATCATTGCGTCGGGATCCTTTGTCAGCTCCACCGAGCCTGCATCCGCCAGCAGTTCGCGCGAGCGCGACAGGGCGAAACGCACCACCAGCGACAGGCCCCAGGCCACGGCGATCAGGGCGATGGCCAGAAGCACGATGGCGAACGCGCCGCCACCCTTCTTGTCGCTGTCGGACGAGGAGGACGATGAGCGTCCGCCGCCGCCGAAGCTCCAGTTCGAGTTGAAGAAGATGCGGAAGAACAGTTCCGCGAAAAAGCCGATCACGCCCGCGATGACCACGGCGATCACAAGCAACTGCACGTCGCCGTTGCGGATGTGGGTCAGTTCGTGCCCGAGCACGGCTTCCATTTCCCGGTCGTTGAGCGCCTTCATCAGTCCGGTGGTGACGCTGATCGCATATTGCTTGCGGTTCAGGCCGGTGGCGAAGGCGTTGAGCGCGGGGCTGTCCACGATCTTGAGCTTCGGCATCGGAATGCCGCGCGAGATGCAGAGATTCTCAAGAAGGTTATAGAGCCGGGGCTGCTCCTGCCGCGTCACGTCATGGCCGCCGGTCACCGCATCGATGATGTTCTGGTGGAAGAAATAGGCGATGACGATCCAGAGGGCGGCCCCAATGGTTGCGAACGGGAAGGCTGTGACGAGGTCGTGCGTCGCGAGGGTGAGATAGTCGTCGAACGGCCGGTTGCTGTTGAGCGCGACTTCCGCCAGCAGCGCCCCGGCGAACACCATCACGTACACGAGCAGGAACAGGCCGCCGAGCAGCAGCATCGAACGAAACTTGTTCGATGCGATATGCGTGTAGAGACCGTACGCGGCCATGATGCGCTGCCCGTGCTAGCCCGGATTGAGACGCTTAGAACTTGACCGATGGCGCCTGTTCGAGCTGTCCGCGCTGCTCGCCGAGATCGAAGAAGTCCTTCTTCGTGAAGCCGAGTGCGCCGGCGAAAAGGGCAGCCGGCAACTGCTGGATGCCGGTATTGTATTCCTGTACCGCGTTGTTGAAGAAGCGGCGGCTGGCGGCGATCTTGTTTTCGATGTCGGACAGCTCGGTCTGCAACTGCTGGAAGTTGGCATTGGCCTTGAGGTCCGGATAGGCCTCCGACAGCGCGATCAGCCGGCCGAGCGCGGCTGTGAGCTGGCCTTCGGTTGCGGACACCTGCGCCGGTCCCTGTGCGGACATCGCCGCGTTGCGGGCCTTGACCACGTCTTCCAGCGTGCCGCGCTCATGGGTGGCGTAGCCTTTGACCGTTTCAACGAGATTGGGGATCAGGTCGTGGCGCTGCTTGAGCTGCACGTCGATGTCGGCGAACGCCTGGGACACCCGCTGCGCCAGCGCGACCAGCCGGTTATAGGCGCCGAACACGAACAGGGCGATGACGACGATGACACCGAGTAAAATCCAGCCGGACGACATGAGGGAAAACTCCTTAAGGACGACGAATGGCGTGAGCCTACCTGAAAGGCAGGCGGCCGTCAGGGCCTGCGGCAAGGGGGCCGCGCACTTTGGTCGTCATCAGGGGAGAGGTGGTTCAATGAAACGGTCAGGATGTTTCTTTCACCTCTCCCCGTCGGGGAGAGGTCGGCGCGCGATAGCGCGCGGGGGATCGTATGTCAGCTTGGACATTAACGCCCCCTCACCCCAACCCTCTCCCCAACGGGGAGAGGGAGTTAGTCTTCCGATGCCGTGATGTCTGTTTGTGAAAGGCTTACGGCTTGGCGATATGCCAGGCGCCGTTCAGGAAGCCGTCGCCGGTGGTGTCGCCGGGCTTGGTGTCCTTCGCGAAGGTGTAGAGCGGCTTGCCCTTGAGCGCCCACATCTTGCTGCCGTCGTCGCGGGTGACGATGGTCCAGTCGCCGGACGCCTTGGCGTCGGCAGCGGCCATCAGCGGCGGCCAGTTGGTGGCGCAGGGGCCATTGCAGGCGGACTTGCCGTCGCTGTCCTTGTCGAAGGTGTAGAGCGTCATGCCCTTGGCATCGACATAGGCCTTGCCCTTCGGCGTATCGGCGACCTTTGCCGCCTGCGCGAACGCTGCGGTTGAGGCGAGCAAGAGAGAGACAGCCGCCATCGCGGCGAATGTTTTGGACATCGCTGGTACTCCTGATGATTTTGCGTCGGACGCGAACGCGTCATCAGGACAAACTCCGACAGGAGAGAATTATTCCACGCCGATGCCGTTCTCGGGGAAAATCGCATCGCCCCAATTCCATTTCTTTGCGCGCTTGTAGGCAGCCTTGTCCCGATGCGGGACGCTCTCGGTCTTTATTCCATCTGCGGCGCAGATTTTTGCGGTCACGGCGATCTTGGTGATGAGCGGCTGCGCCAATACCCGCGCGGGTCTTTGTACCGGAGCGGTGCGGGACAGAACGACGTAGCTGAATTTCTCATCCTCATAGGGAAGCTCCGCGCCCTTGAGGTGTTTATGCGCGCGCGAGCGTTGCAGGCGCTGCGTGAAGTGGCACCAGTCGGGTCTGGTCAGCGGACAGGCTGCCTCATGCGGACAGGGAGCGATCACATGAGCGCCCCTGGCGATCAGCCGCGCGCGCAGATCGATGATGCGCGCATAGCCCGCCGGGGTGCCGGGTTCGACCACCAGCAACGTGTCGCTTGTCTTCGCCCACATGGCGTCGGCGAGCGCGGCGCGTTCGTTCTCGCCCAGTTCGTTGATGACATAACTGGCGATCACAAGATCAGCTTCGGATGCTTCGGCAACCACCTTCCGGGCGTGACCGGCGTGGTAGCGCATCGCGGCGAGGCGCGGATGCGACTGTGCAAGTTCGGTCGCGAGATCGCGCAGGGCCGTATTGGCATCGAGCAATGTGAATGTATCGAGCGAGGCGAAGGCTTCGCTCGCGGCCCATGTCGCCGTGCCCGGTCCCGCGCCGACATCGAGCAGGCTGCGCGGTGTGAACTCAGGAGTGACTTCCATCAGCGCATTCAGGCTCGCGGCGATCGCGGCATAAGTCCCCGGCATCCGCGCCAGCGCATAGGCCAGTGCGTCCCCGCCGGCCCTGATGCGGTCCGAGCCGCCGCCATCGCGATAGGTGCGCGAGATCGCATCCGCGCGCTGTGCGGCGTCGTTGCGCGACAGGCCCTCGGCCTTGCGGGCGAGAGCCGCTTTCAGTTCGGCGGGGAGATCTGGCGTCATGAAAGTCCTCAGGCCGCTCCGGCCCGAGGTATATTATGCCACGTTCTGGTCGAGAACCTTCATCGCGCCGTCGAGATCGACCGACACCAGCTGCGATACGCCGCGCTCCGCCATGGTAACGCCGAACAGCCGGTTCATGCGCGCCATGGTGATCGGGTTGTGGGTGATGATGATGAAGCGCGTCTCCGTGGACGAGGTCATCTCATGCAGCAGGTTGCAGAACCGCTCGACATTGTGGTCGTCGAGCGGCGCGTCGACTTCGTCCAGTACGCAGATCGGCGACGGGTTGGTGAGGAACACCGCGAAGATCAGCGCAAGTGCGGTCAGCGCCTGCTCGCCGCCGGAGAGCAGCGACAGTGTCTGCGGCTTCTTGCCGGGTGGCTTGGCGATGATTTCGAGACCCGCTTCGAGCGGATCGTCGCTTTCGATCAGGGTCAGCTCGGCCTGGCCGCCGCCGAACAGTTCGGTGAACAGCCGCTTGAAGTGGTTGTTCACCGTCTCGAAAGAGGTCAGGAGGCGCTCGCGCGCTTCCTTGTTGAGGCTCTGGATGCCGGTGCGCAGCTTCTTGATGGCTTCGACCAGATCGTCGCGCTCGGTGGTGAGGTTGAGATGCTGGGCCTCGACCTCGCGCAGTTCTTCCTCGGCGCGCAGGTTGACGGCGCCAAGGCGCTCGCGGTCGCGGCGCAGCTTTTCCAGATCGGCTTCGACGTCGGTCACCGCCGGAAGTTCGGTCTCGGGCGTGATCTCGGCAAGGGCGGCGACGCCATGCGGCTCGACCTCCAGCATGTCGCGGATTTCGCGCTCGATGTCTTCGAGACGGCGGCGGGTACCTTCCATGCGCTCTTCTGAGCGGGCGCAGGCTTCGCGCGATGCGGACAGTGCATCAAGCGAGGCGCGGGCGACGCGGTCGGTTTCCGCCATCGCCGTCTCGGCGGTTGCCAGCGCGTCGGCCGCCATGCGGCGGTCGGATTCGGCGTGCTCGATTTCGCTGATCAGCGCGCTGCGCTTCTCGGCGAACACTTCCGGCGCGTTTTCAAGCTCGGTGCGCTCGGTCTTGACCTCGACAATGCGGGTCTCAATCGTCGCGATCTGCGACGCGGCGTTTTCCTTGCGGCTCTGCCATTCGTTGCGCTCGGCGAGAATCGCCTGCACGCGGCGGTCGGCCAATTCGGCTTCGCGGGCGAGCGCCTGTGCTTCGGCGCGAACCTGCGCGGCGAGGCGGCGGTGGCCGTCCATGTCGGCACGGACGACAGCGAGCTTTTCCTCGTTTTCGGCGCTGGATGGCAGTTCGCTCAATGCGCCGGTGGCGGTCTCGTACGCGGCATGGGCCTCGGCGCGGTCCGCAGTGAGGCGGGTGCGGCGCTCGTCGAGCGCGGAGCGGTGCGAGGCGTGGCGGTTGATTTCGCGCTCGGCGGCCGCATGCTTCTCGCGCGCGGTGTTGGCTTCGCGCTGGGCGGCGCGGGCGGCCTCGCGGGCCGCGCTCTCTGCCATTGCCGCAGCCTTGAGTTCGGTCTCGGCGTTCTCGAGCGCCTGACGCTTGGCGACGGCGTCAGCGCGCGCCTGTTCGATTTCAGCTTCGATGTCGACAAGACGGGCGCGTTCGGCGAGCCGGCGTGCGGCGCCGGTCGGCGCATGGGCTGCGGCGACAAAGCCGTCCCAGCGCCACAGGTCTCCCTCGCGCGAGACCAGCCGCTGGCCGGTCTTCAATTGCGGCGCAAGCTGCGCGCCGCGTTCGCGGCTGACGATGCCGATCTGCGCCAGACGCCGCGCCAGTTCCGGCGGCGCGGTGACATGCGCTGCAAGCGCCTCGATGCCGTCGGGCAGCGACGGATCGCCTTCGATCACGCCGAGGCTCGACCAGCGCATCGGCGCGGTCGGATCGACCGGTGCGTCGAGATCGTCGCCCAGCGCTGCGCCCAGAGCTTTTTCGAAGCCCTTGGCGACATTGACGCCGTCGATGATCGGCGGCCACAGGTTCTTGGTTTCGCCGTTGACGATCTTGGAGATCGTCTTGGCTTCGGTCTCCAGCCGCTGCACGCGCTTCTCGGCATCGGCAAGCGGTGCGCGCGATGCTTCGAGCGCGGCGCGCGCGCTGACATGCGCGGCTTCGCTGGCCTGGGTGGTCGCTTCGGACATCAGAACGGTTTCGGTTGCGGCTTCCACCGCGGCCGCAAGCTCATTGAGATCGCCAAGTCCGCCGGTTTCGGCGGCGAGCTTCTGGACCTCGCTTTCGACGTTGACGATGTCCTGATCGAGCCGCGCCAGCCGATCGCGATGGGTGCGGACGTTGGCTTCGATCTGGTTGCGCTTGGCGGTGAGGTCGGCGAGCGCGGTGGTCAGTTCGGAGAAGGTGCGTTCGGCGGCGGCGAGCGTCGCTTCCGCCTCGGACACGCGCTCGTCGGCGCCGCTGCGCTTGTCGACGCGCGACCTGATCTCGTCCTTGAGCACGCCGTCTTCGGATTCGAGCCGCGCCAGCGCGACGTCGGCATCGGACAGCTGCCGCTGTTCGCGCTCGATATCGGCGGCGAACTGCGTCAGCCGCCGGTCGAGTTCGGTAACGCGCTCCCTGGCGCGTGCTTCCTCGCGGTCGAGCATTTCGCGGGCATTGGTCAGGCGCTGCAATCCGGCGGCGGCGCGCGCTTCGCTGTCGCGCAGGCCCGGCAGTTCGGCGGCGCGGATCGCCTGGATGCGTGCGGCTTCCGCCTGCTGGAGGGTACGCTCGGCCTGTTCGCGGACGTTCAGGTCATGGGTCTGGCCGGCCTCGGCCACATCGGCGTGAGATTGAATCCAGCGCAGGTGAAACAGCATGGCCTCGGCCTTGCGGACCTTGGCGGCGACTTCGCGATAGCGGATCGCCTGCCGCGCCTGCTTCTTGAGGCCTTCGATCTGGCTCGCCAACTGGCCGATCACATCCTCGACGCGGGTGAGGTTGGTCTCGGCCGCCTTGAGGCGCAGTTCGGCTTCGTGACGGCGCGCATGCAGACCGGCAACGCCGGCGGCGTCTTCCAGCACGCGGCGGCGCTGGTCGGGACGCGCCTGAATGATTTCACCGATCTTGCCCTGGTGGACGAGGGCGGGCGAGCGCGCGCCGGTGGCGGCATCCGCAAACAGGATCTGGACGTCGCGGGCGCGCACGTCCTTGCCGTTGATGCGATAGACCGAACCGGCTTCGCGCTCGATGCGGCGGGAAATTTCCAGCATGTCCTGATCGTTCACGGCGGACGGCGCCGAGCGATCGGAATTGTCGATGGTCATCGCCACTTCGGCGTGATTGCGCGCGGGGCGGTTGCCGGAGCCGGCGAAGATCACGGCGTCCATGTCGGCAGCGCGCAGCGACTTGTGCGAGGTTTCGCCCATCGCCCAGCGCAGCGCTTCGACGAGGTTCGACTTGCCGCAACCATTGGGGCCGACGACGCCGGTGAGGCCCGGCTCGATCAGGAAGTCGGTCGGCTCAACGAAGGACTTGAAACCGTGAAGGCGAAGGCGGGTGAGTTTCATGCAATCGGTGCTCTGTTGGCCGGGGCAAATTGTGCAGCCGGGGCAAGGTCATAGCAGGCCTGTGCCAGTATAGCTGAGTCGCGGAATGCGCCTCGAACTGTCCGCACAATGGCGAGGCCGGCCCCGCAGGGCAACCGGCCAGCAGGGCTTTTCCCAAGGGATTTAAAGGGATTTCCGAGGGATTTCAGTGTGTTTCGGGCGGAGTGTCCGTGGAACCGGACCGGTTCCGCTCGACGCGCTTAGCTCTTGAGCAGCGGCTTGATCATCTTTTCAAAGGCCTCGAACGAGGTCTCGCCCTTCACCACAGTTCCGTTGACGAAGAAGAACGGTGTCGAGTTGACCTTGAGCTTGGTGTAGGCGTGCTCGCGCACATCCAGAATGCCCTTCTGGATTTTCGGATCGCTCTGCACGCAGTCCTTGATCATCTGCTCGCTGAAACCGGCCTGCTTGCCGACGCGGTTGATGGTGCCGAGTGCGTCCGACGCCAGATCGTTCTGCTGCTTGAACAGGATGTCGACGATCGCAAAATATTTCGGCGCATCGTCCTTGGCGACGCAGCGCGCCAGCGCGGAGGCGGCGAGCGCCACCTGGTCGAGCGGGAATTCGCGGAAGATGAAACGCACCTTGCCGGTGTCGATGTAGTTGGTCTTGATCTGCGGGAACACGTCCTTGGTGAACGCCGCGCAATGCGGGCAGGTCATCGAGGCGTATTCAATGATGGTGACGGGGGCGTCCTTCGATCCGAGCGCCATGTCGCCGAGTTCGCCGGCCTGACTGATCTCGGCGGCGGTCTGGGCATTCGCCGGGCTGAAAAGCCCCCACGGGGAAAGACCCAGTGCGGCGGTGGCGCCGGCGAGGGACAGGGCGGCGGTGAAGGTGCGGCGCGTGATGTTCAACGGTCTGCTCCGGGAAAGTCGTGCGAACGGCGTTGTCACGCCTGATGGGGAACGTTTCGCTAGCTTGAAACCATGATTGTGGCAATGCCGGGCCGAAGCCAGGCGCCGTCACATAGGGCTCAATTTCGCTTGATCGATGCGCCCAGCCGCGCCAGTGCCGCGCGCAGATCGCCGTCTTCCACGGTGCCCAGCGAGGCTTCGACCTCGGCGACGGCGCTCGGGTCGGGCGCCTTTCTGGACTTTGGCTTCGGCCTTCGCGACAGCGGCGCCTGGCGCAGCGCGATCCGGCCCACCGCGTTCCAGCCGAAGAAGCGGTTGACCCGCTCCAGAATGACGTCCGAGGTGTGCTGGATTTCCAGCGCCATCGGGCCTTCGACCCGCAGCACCAGAGTGGCCGGTTCGGGCGGCTGGTTCTCGACCGGCCGCGGCCACTGGATTTTCAGCGGTTCCGAATGGGCCGCCACGTTGGCACCGGCGATCTCCGCCCATCGCGTCACCAGTTCACGCGAAGCAAAGCCCTGCTTGGCGAAGACGTCGTTGATCGCACTGCCGAGCAATGCGGATAACGGCTTCGCAGTGAGGGGACCGGGCTTGTTCATGAGCGGCTATCGTCGGTACATATTATCCCATGACCTTATCAGGCGCAGCCGCGCGGCGGAAGAAATCTCAGGACAACGCCGAAGCCGATCGCCCGGTGCTGTTGCTCGCCTGGTACGACCGCCATCGGCGGCAATTGCCGTGGCGCGCGCTGCCCGGTCGCACAAGCGATCCCTATCGGGTGTGGCTGTCGGAAATCATGCTGCAGCAGACGACTGTGAAAGCGGTCGGTCCGTATTTCGAGAAATTCACCGCGCGCTGGCCGACGGTGGCGGCGCTCGGCGCGGCCTCGCAGGATGATGTGCTGCGGATGTGGGCGGGGCTTGGCTACTACTCCCGCGCGCGCAATCTCCACGCCTGCGCCGTCACGGTGCTGCGCGAGCATGGCGGCGCGTTTCCCGATACCGAAGAGGGTCTGCGGACGCTGCCGGGCGTCGGGCCCTACACGGCGGCGGCGATTGCCGCGATCGCGTTCGACCGTCAGACCATGCCGGTGGACGGCAATATCGAGCGCGTGGTGTCGCGGCTGTTCGCGGTGGAGGAGCCGCTGCCGAAATCCAAGCCGCGAATTCAGGAACTGGCTGCGACGCTGCTCTGGGATTCACGCGCGGGCGACAGCGCCCAGGCACTGATGGATCTCGGCGCCACGATCTGCACGCCGAAGAAGCCCGCCTGCGCGCTCTGTCCCCTCAACGACAACTGCGCCGCGCGCCTGCGGGGCGATCAGGAGACGTTTCCGCGCAAGGCGCCGAAGAAAACCGGAACGCTGCGGCGCGGCGCGGCCTTTGTCGTCACCCGCGGCGATGAACTGTTGGTCCGCACGCGGCCGGAAAAGGGATTGCTCGGCGGCATGACGGAAGTGCCGACCTCCGAATGGCTGGCCGGTCATGACGACAAGGATGCGCGCGAACAGGCTCCGGCGATCAATGTGCCGCGCTGGCATCGCAAGGCGGGTGTGGTGACACATGTGTTCACGCATTTCCCGCTTGAGCTTGTGGTCTACACCGCGAGCGTTGCCGCGCGCACCCGCGCACCACAAGGCATGCGCTGGGTGCCGGTCGCGACGCTGAAGGATGAGGCGCTGCCGAACGTGATGCGCAAGGTGATCGCGCACGGGCTCGCCCTCGATCCGCCGAACAAGCCGTCCCGCGTCAGAAAGGCCGGATAATGCCGACGCGCGGGATCACGGTCAGAACGATGGCGCAGGCAAGCGCGCGCTTGTCGTCTAGATCGCGTAACCGATGATGATCGCGGCGTTGATCGCAACCAGCCGGCGCCAGTGGATGAAAGCGCGGCTGATCCTGAGAGCATGCCGCGCCTCCTGATTCATCCGGCGCTCGACAGGAACGATGTCTCGGGTTTCGGCACGATCGGCGGCTTGGCGTTGAGCGCGTCGACCTGAAAGCCCGCAACGCGCTTGTAGGTGTTGGCAACGTCTTCCAGTTCCTGCTGCGACATGACCTCGGTCACCACATTGAAACCGTTCGGCGCGCGCTCCTCGACCAGTTGCATCACCTGCTCTGGTCCGTTGCGGCGGTTGAGCTTGACGAGTTCGGTGGTCGCGGGTCGGCGCTCGGCTTCATAAGCCTGAAGCGCGGTTGCTGTTTCCCCGTGCCTGAGGATTTCCCGTGTCAGCACGCGGGCATCGAGAATGGCCTGCGACGCGCCGTTGGAGCCGATCGGATACATCGGATGCGCGGCGTCGCCGAGCAGCGTGATGTTGCCAAAGGTCCAGCGGTCGATCGGGTCGCGGTCCACCAGCGGATATTCGTAAGCGTGCGCGCACTTGCGGATCAGGCTGGGCACGTCGAGCCAGTCGAACGTCCAGTCCTCGAACCAGGGCAGGAATTCGTCGAGCTTGGCTGCGCGGTTGTAGTCCTCGCGGCGCCACGAGTAAGTCGGCGGCAGCAGCCGTTCGGCGATCCAGTTGATGCGGAATTTGCCGTTCGGCAGCGGCGCATTCGAGATCGGATAGCAGACGAACTTCAGAACCTCGTGGCCGGCCATGATCATGGTGCGGCCGGACAGAAACGCGTCGCTCTCGGTGATGCCGCGCCAGAGAATGCGGCCGTTCCAGATCGGCGGGCCTTCGTCGGGATAGAGCCTGGCGCGAATGGCGGAGTGAATGCCGTCGGCAGCGATCAGCAGCGAACCATCGTAGGTGCCGACATCCTTGCCGGTGGCCTTGTCGATGAAATTCGCCGATACGCCTTCGGGCGAGTCGGTGAAGCTCGTGACATGATGACTGTTGAGCAGATTGTCCGCGCCGAGACGCTCAACAACGGTGTCGAGCAGGATCTGGTGCAGCGTGCCGCGATGGATCGAGAACTGCGGCCACTTGTATCCGGCCTCTATCCCGCGCGGTTCGCTCCAGATCGGCTTTCCATGCTTGGAGAAGTACGACAGTTCCTTCGTCCTGACGCCGGCGGCATCGAGCTTCTCGAGCAGGCCGAGTTCGATCAGTTCGCGCACTGCATGCGGCAGCACATTGATGCCGACGCCAAGCGGCTTCAGTTCCGGCACGCTTTCAAACACGCGGCACGGAATACCGATCTGGTGAAGGCTCAGTGCGAGCGTCAGCCCGCCGATCCCGCCCCCCGCGATAAGAACCGTCATGATAAGCTCCTGTGACTGACCTGCGTCATGACATGGGAAACGATGAGGGTGCAACTGCGAAAAAGTATGGGACTAACGCGGGGCCTTTCCATCAATCCGCCCCAAACTTTTTCCTATTCCGAGCATCATGGTTCGCAGCCAGATCGAACCGGGGTCCATCTGCGCGCGGGTCGGATAGAACATGAATTGTTCGTCGATCCCTGGATCGAGCGGCGGTGCGACCGTCGTCAGCGACAGTTGCTTCGACAGCGCGGCGATCAGACGCCGCGGCACGAAGGCGACGAGGTCGGTGCGCGCGGCGACATGCAGCGCTTCGATATAGCTCGGGACCACAAGCGCGATCCGCCGCTCCTGGCTTTTGCTGCGCAGCCAGGTGTCGATCAGGTCCTCGCTCTGCCCGCGAATGATGACTGCGACATGCCGCGCCTTGAAGAACGTCTCCTTGTTCTTCAATCGCGCGCCCGCAGGATGTCCGCGCCGCACGGCCAGCGCATCGGAGTCGGTGTAAAGCAGTTGCCGGTGAAATCCCTTGAAGGCATCGCCGATGCTGATCACCATGTCGATGGTGCGGGCGAATTCGGCGGTGAAGATCGCGGGCCCGCGCCACGGCACCACGTCGATCCGCACACCGGGCGCTACAGCATCCAGCTTCTTCATGAGCGGCGGCATCAACAGTTCGACGGCGAGGTCCGGCATCATCAGCCGAAAGCGCCGCTCGCTGCGCGCGGCATCGAACTCGTCCGGCATGAACAGGCTGCGCACCTGATCCAGCGCCTGCGCCAGCGGCGCACGCAGCGCCTGCGCACGCGGCGTCAGTTCCATCCGTGCACCGGTGCGCACCAGCAGCGGATCGCCGAGCACATCGCGCAGCCGCCGCAGCGCGTGACTGGCCGCAGGCTGCGACAGGCCGATCCGCATCGCCGCGCGGCCGACATTGGCCTCGAGCAGCAGCGCGTCGAGAGCGACCAGCAGGTTGAGATCGAGCGAGGCTAAATTCATCCGGAGAATATATATCATACGAAGCATCGATTGGAAGAATACCGATGCCAGGCCCATCATCCCTCCATCAACTCAAGCACAGGATGGAACCGATGAGTGCCGAAGCCAACAAGAAACTGATCCAGCAGATTTTCACCGACAGCGCGAGCCGCAGCGGGACGACCTTCATCGATCATCTCGCGGACGATGCGGTGTGGGTGCAGACCGGCCAGTGCTCATGGTCGGGCAGCTTCAAGGGCAAGGATGCCATCACGAACGGCCTGTTCGCGCATTTGCGAGCCTTGCTGGCGGATCGCCCGCGTACGCTGGCGTTCAACTTCATCGCCGAGGGCGACACCGTCGTGGTCGAGGCAAAGGGCGACAATGTCACAAAATCAGGCGATCGCTACGACAACGAGTACTGCATGGTCTGGCGTGTTCAGAACGGTAGGATCACGCAGATCAAGGAGTACTGTGACACGGCTCTGGTCGAGCGGGTGCTCGGTCCGTTTCCGAAATCGCAACTACGGGCGGTGAGCTGAAACGTTGGATCGCGTTTGTCCGGGTGCGAGGCAACGTGCGAACCGGCTCGTGCTGCCGATCGCGATACGCGACGGCGTTCGCGGTGTCCTGAGCATTGTCAGGACGTGGCACAGGCGTATCCGCGATCGCCGCGAACTCGGAGCGATGAGCGAGCGGCAGCACAATGATATGGGAATGAGCTCGGCGGAGATCGCGTTCGAGATCGAAAAGCCGTTTTGGCGGGCGTAACGATGGACGGCGGGTCAGCCCGCCGCCATCTCGCTGCGGATTTCGGCGCGCAGTTCGTCGATCAGCTTGAGACCCTTCTTGGTCTCGACGTGCCAGAACGACCAGCCGTTGCAGGCTTCGGCTCCCTGGGCCAGCGCGCCCATGCGATGGATCGAGCCGACCTTGTCGCCGAGCATGATGGCGCCGTCGGCGCGCACCAGCGCGGCGTGCTTCTTCTTGGAATCGACCAGCTTGGTGCCGGGCACGATCATGCCGCGCTCGACCAATTCGGAGAATGCGACGCGCGGTGCGCCGCGCGCGGTCATGAACGGAGCCAGGGTCGCTTCCGGCAGCGGTTCGATGGCGGCGATGCGCGCTTCGGCGGCCGTTGCATAGGTTTGATCGCGCTCGAAGCCGACATAGCGACGGCCGAGGCGCTTGGCGACAGCGCCGGTGGTGCCGGTGCCGTTGAAAGGATCGACCACGAGGTCGCCGGGCTTCGATGACGAGAGCAGCACGCGCGCCAGCAAACCTTCCGGCTTCTGCGTCGGATGAACTTTCTTGCCGTCTCCGCCCTTGAGGCGTTCGTCGCCGGTGCAAAGCGGGATCAACCAGTCGGAACGCGCCTGCACGTCCTCGTTGGCCGCCTTCAGCGCTTCGTAATTGAAGGTATAGCCCTTGGCGTTCTCGTCGCGCGCCGCCCAGATCATCGTCTCATGGGCGTTGGTGAAGCGGCGGCCGCGGAAATTCGGCATCGGGTTGGTCTTGCGCCACACGATGTCATTGAGAACCCAGAAGCCGAGGTCCTGCATGATCGCGCCGACGCGGAAAATGTTGTGATAGGAGCCGATCACCCAGATCGTCGCCGACGGTTTCATGATGCGGCGGGCGGCAAGCAGCCAAGCACGCGTGAAGTCGTCGTAGGCGGCGAAGGAGGAGAACTTGTCCCAGTCGTTGTTGACCGCATCGACATGCGATTCGTCGGGACGCTTGAGATCGCCCTTCAATTGCAGATTGTACGGAGGATCTGCGAAGACCAGGTCGACCGAGCCGGCCTGCATCTTTGACATCTCGGCGACGCAATCGCCGACGACGATATGCGAACTGGGCATTTCAAATTGAGTGCGGGGCGCCTTTGCAGACGCCCCGCGACGCGACACTACCATGACTCAAAACCTGACTCAGGCGACGCAGTCGGCGACGCGGGACCAACAAATCCGACTGTCATCACCATGAATGCCCAAGGTAAAAATCGGCTTAATCGCAAAAAGATTTGTGACGAATTCGAAATTGATTCCGAAACGTCGTGCGCATCGCGAATTGCAAGACGCACATGCGCCGCTGCCATGCAGTCAACGGCTGGAATTGCCGGTGCAGCGCGTGTTTCACTGCGGAATTCAGCCCGCATTCATGTCACGGAGTGGAAACACATCGAAATGCCGCACTAGGCAATTTTTGCCGGGCGCGGTATGAATCGTTAACAGTTACTTTGCGGCTCCGTTGCGTGTCGCCATGACGCGCTTGCCGGTTGAGGAGATTTCCGATGCGTTACGATGACTTTCGCCGCAGCGACAATATCGACGACCGCCGCGACGACAGCGGAGGTTTCGGCGGCGGAGGCGGCGGTTTCGGATTTCCGATGGGCGGAGGCGGCGGTCTCGGCATCGGCACCGTCATTGTGCTCGGCCTGATCGGCTGGGCGGTTGGAATCGACCCGCGCATTCTGATCGGCGGCGCGGAAATTCTCACCGGCGGTCAGCAGGCGCCCACCTATCAAACCGACCGCCGCACCAGCACCCCGCCGAAGGCCGGAGCGCCGACGGACGAGATGGGCAGCATGATCGCCGGCGTGCTCGGCGAAATCGACGACCGCTGGAGCGAAATCTTCTCGGCCAGCGGTCAGACCTATCGCGGGCCGCGCATCGTGCTGTTCCGCAATGCCACCAATGGCGGACGCTGCGGCATGGCGCAGTCGGCCATGGGCCCATTCTATTGTCCGCCGGACAAACAGATTTTCCTCGACACCGGATTCTTCCGAGAGGTCGAGACCCGGTTCCGCGGCTGCTCCGGCAATGCGTGCAAGTTCACCGCGGCCTACATCATCGCGCATGAAGCCGGCCATCATATCCAGAACCTGCTCGGCATCCTGGACAAGGCGCGCCAGATGCAGGAGCGGGCCGGCAGCAAGGCCGAGGCGAATGCGATCCAGGTCCGCGTTGAGTTGCAGGCGGACTGCCTCTCCGGCGTGTGGGTCAATCGCGAGGAGAAGAAGCGGCCCGGCTTCCTCGAAGCAGGCGACATCGATGCGGCGTTGCAGACCGCGTCCGCGATCGGCGACGATACGCTGCAACGGCAGGCCCAGGGCCGCGTCGTGCCCGACTCGTTCACGCACGGATCGGCCGCGCAGCGCAAGCGCTGGTTCATGACCGGCTACCAGCAGGGCAGCGTGCAGGCCTGCAACACGTTCGCGCCCGGCGTGCAGCTTTAGCCGTCATGTCTGTAGCCAGCGATGCCCGTCCTTTTATCCCGCTCAACATCGCGGTGCTGACCGTGTCCGATACGCGCGCGCTCGCCGACGATAAATCCGGCACGACGCTAGTGGACCGGTTGACGGCGGCAGGCCATCGTCTCGCCGCCCGCGACATCGTCACCGACGATGTCGAGGCGATTCGCGCGAAACTGAGAGCGTGGATCGCCGATCCCGGCGTCGATGTGGTCATCACCACCGGCGGCACCGGCTTCACCGGCCGCGATGTGACGCCTGAAGCCGTCGAGCCGCTGTTCGAGAAGCGGATGGACGGTTTCTCGATCGCGTTTCACATGCTGAGCCACGCCAAGATCGGCACCTCGACGATTCAAAGCCGCGCCACGGCCGGCGTTGCCGGTGCGACCTATATTTTCTGCCTGCCGGGTTCGCCGGGGGCATGCCGTGACGGATGGGACGGCATTCTGGCGGCTCAACTCGATTACCGCACCAAGCCGTGCAACTTCGTCGAGATCATGCCGCGGCTGGACGAGCATCTGAAGCGCGGCAAGGCGAAGTAGGACCGGCAACTATCGTTGGCTGAGAGTTTTTACCAGCCACGCAAAGACCCTCCGCAAGGCGTGGCGACGTGCTTCAAGACGAAGGCGCTTCGCGTCGATCTTGTGAAACGCGATGAGGTCCGGCGTGATGCGCCGCGCTGGTTCGCGACGCGAGGACATCACAGGTCAAGCTCCCACGTCTCGCCGATCAGGTCGTGACCGAAACTGTGGTGCGGTTCGGTCGCGACATGCACGAACCCTGCTTTCTGGTAAATGCCGCGCGCGGCAAGCAGCATGCTCTGGGTCCACAACGTGATCTTGCGGTAGCCGCAGCTCCGCGCGAAGGCGATGCACTCGTCGACCAGCCGCTTGCCGATCCCGAAACCGCGTCCCGCCGGATCGATCAGCAGCAGACGAATCTTCGCCACGTCATCGGTGTGCTTCACCAGAAACACCGAGCCGACCCGCTGGCCGTCGATCTCGGCGATCCAGCAGCGCTCGCGGACGGGATCGAAATTTTTCAGGAACTGCGCGGCGATCTCCGCGCACAGGCCCTCGAATGAAATGTCCCAGTTGTATTCGCGGGCGTAGAGGGCGCCGTGCTGCTGCACGACCCAGCCCATGTCGCCGGGCCGGTGGGTGCGAAGCGTCACCTCGGGTCGCGTGGCTGTATTATCCAGCAACCGCTCGATCGTTGTCATCGCGGCGACAAGGCGCTGCCCGCCGCCCGCCGGCAGTGCCGCGATCATCTTGCCGACTTCATCATGGGACGCGCGTTCGAGGCGGGAGAACGCCTGCTTGCCCTTGGCGGTGAGCGCCAGCTCGAATTGCCTGCGGTCTGCGGGGACCGGCTTGCGCGTGATCAGTCCCTGTTCTGTAAAAGCCTGAACGATGCGGCTGAGATAACCGGCGTCGAGGCCGAGTTCGGCGCCGATCTCCTTGGCGAGGGCGCCATCGCGATGCGCCAGTTCGAACAACACGCGGGCTTCTGTCAGCGTAAACGGACTTTCCAGCAGATGCTGTTCGAGCACGCCGATCTTGCGGGTGTAGAAGCGGTTGAACCGCCGGACCGCGGCGATCCGGTCGTCGTTCCCGCCATCATGAATGGTGTCCATCGGCCAACATGCCTCGTCCTCGTGTGACGGGCATTTTGGCATGATTGTTGACGGGGTCAACTAATAAGTTGACGCAGTCAAGTATTATCAGGCGGCCACGAAAATCCGGGTTCGCAGCACCGCACGGCCAGCGCGGCCGATCTTGGAGATCAGTTTGGCCTCGGCCCGTCGCGCAGCGGGGGCATAGCCGCCGACCCGCTCATAATGATCGCGGGAAATCAGCAGGCCCTGGTCGGGAGAGGGGCCGGAGATAAAGCGCGCGAGCGATTTCACCCCGTCGCGCACCGTGGCGTCTTCATAAGGAGAGCGCGCATAGCGGAAGATGCCGGCCCGCTGGCGGCCGCTCAGGGAGACGTTCTGGATGAACTGCGAGGTTTCGTCGATCCAGCCCGAATCCAGCACCGCGCCCGGAAGCAGGAACAGCAGCCAGGGAGACCGGCTTTGCTGGGCGCCCGCCGCGAGCGCCGCAGCGCGCGAGCCGTCGAACTTCAGAAAATTGCATCCGGCGACATCCGCCACCCGCTCGATGGTGTCGGTCTGCGAGCGATCGACCAGCACCACGTCCCGGATGATGCCGGTCGCAGCGCCCGGCACGAGGGCCGCGAGGGTGGCAACAACGGGTTGCTCAACGCCTTCGGTGGGAATGACAACGCTGATCATGACTTGGTGAAATACGTGATCGCCGGACGACAGATGCGGCATCGTTATCATCTTGTCACACTCAGGACAGCCCGTCAGGTGCAGCTTTTTGCGGCATTCATTAACGGCCGTGATCCGGGGCCAGTCACCCTCGGAACAACCCCGCCGGGGCGAACGGGCTTCAAAAGAATCTGTGGGAGGTGTTGCTGAAGTTCTTGTTTTGTTCTCATGCGATGTTATGTTCTTTCCATGAGCCATGCATCCCATGCCCTCAAACACCCGCCGGTGACGCCCCCCTCTGATCCGGCGGGTGGTCCTTCTCCCTTTGCCGAGATTGAAGTGGCGATCGACCGCCAGCGGCGCAGGGGCCGCGGCGCGCAGTCCAATGTCAGCGGACGTTATGAGGCTGAGGCGCGCGTCACTTTCGACGACGGCTGGCAGAGTCTCGAAGACCTGCCTCCCTTCAAGACCACGGTCGCCGTCGATACCGCCCGCAAGGTTATCACCCGCAACGACTCGCCCGATATTGGCTTCGATCGTTCGATCAATCCGTACCGGGGATGCGAGCACGGCTGCGTCTATTGCTTCGCGCGTCCGACCCACGCCTATCTCGGATTGTCGCCGGGGCTCGATTTCGAGTCCAAACTGTTCGCCAAACCCGACGCGCCGGAACTGCTCCAAAAGGAACTGTCCGCGCCGGGCTACGAGCCGCGCATGATCGCGATCGGAACCAATACCGATCCGTATCAGCCCATCGAGCGCGAGCACAAAATCATGCGCGGCATTCTCGAAGTGTTGGAGCGCACCGGGCATCCCGTCGGCATTGTCACGAAATCCTCGCTGGTGACGCGTGACATCGACATTCTGGCGCGGATGGCGAAACGAAATCTCGCCAAGGTCGCGATCTCGGTGACAACGCTGGACCCCAAACTCGCCCGCACCATGGAGCCGCGCGCCGCGACCCCGCCGAAGCGGCTGGAGGCGCTGCGACTGCTGGCGGAGGCCGGCATTCCGACCACGGTGATGGTCGCACCCGTGATCCCGGCGCTGAACGATTCCGAGATCGAGCGCATTCTGGATGCCGCCGCGCATGCCGGGGTCAAGGAAGCGAGCTATGTGTTGCTGCGGCTGCCGCTTGAAGTGCGCGACCTGTTCCGCGAGTGGCTGATGGCGAATTATCCGGACCGCTATCGCCATGTCTTCACGCTGATCCGCGACATGCGTGACGGCCGCGACTACGACTCGCAATGGGGCGCCCGCATGAAGGGCACCGGGCCGATGGCCTGGATGATCGGGCGGCGGTTCGAGATCGCGTGCGAGAAACTCGGCCTCAACAAGCGGCGCTCCAAGCTGACCACGGCGCACTTCGCGCGGCCCAAGCCCGCAAACGAGCAACTGGATCTGTTCTGACTGCAAAGGGCGCTGTGTGATGAGTCTCCCCAAACCGGTTGCGCGATTCACCGTCGTGACCCTCGGTGTCAGCGACATGCGCCGGAGCATCGCGTTTTACGAGTCTCTGGGCTTTGAGCGAAAGCTCCAAGTGACAGGCGAAGAAGTGGCGTTTTTCGACACCGGTGCGACGGTTCTGGCGCTGTATTCATGGGACAAGCTGGCGCTGGATGCCGGTCTGCCGGCGCAGCCGCAGCCCGCAGGCTTTCGGGGAATCACCCTGGCATGGAACTGCCGAAGCGAGAGCGAAGTCGATGACGTGCTGGCGTTCGCTGTCGCTCAAGGCGCGCGGCTGCAAAAGGGCGCGCATCGCACCGGTTACGGCGGGTATTCGGGATATTTCACCGATCCCGACGACCATCCCTGGGAAGTTGTCATTGCCCCCGGCATTGATGTCGGGGATGACAGGCGTGTTCATCTGCCGGAATAATAGTGGGGATTAGCGGTTGCGCGTTCTACCTTAAGAACGCAAGCATAGCCGCATGAGTCGAACAAAGCCCTCCGCAGTTCCAGTTGCTGCAAAGAAAGCAAAGCCAACCGGTGTCATTGCCGTTACGCCGCCGAGCTTTCGCCGTGAACGCGCGCTGATCAAGCGCGGCGTCTGGCCGGTCGCTGGTTGCGACGAGGCGGGACGGGGACCGCTGGCCGGTCCGGTGGTGGCCGCCGCCGTGATTCTCGATCCGAAGCGAATCCCGAAAGGCATCGACGATTCCAAGCGGCTGACGCGGGAGCGCCGTGAGGAACTGTTCGAGGAAATCTGCGCGACCGCGCTCGTCTCGGTGGCGATCGCGCCGCCGTCGCGGATCGATCGCGACAATATCCTGCGTGCGTCATTGTGGGCGCTGGCGCGCGCGGTGCGTGCGCTACCCGAGGCACCGAAACATGTCTTTGTCGATGGCCGCGACCGGCTGGCTGTATCCTGCGACTGCGACGCGGTGATCGGCGGCGACGGCATTGTGATGTCGATCGCGGCGGCCTCCATTGTCGCCAAGGTCTCGCGCGACCGGCTGATGTGCCGGCTGGCGCAGGATCATCCTGGCTACGGTTTCGAGCAGCACATGGGGTACGCCGTTCCGGCCCATCTCGAAGCGCTCGACCGGCTCGGCCCGACGGTCCATCACCGACGCTTTTTCGCGCCTGTCGCGGCGTCACGCCGCAAGCATTTTGGGGAAGACGACACTCCGAAGGCTGCCCAGATCGAGATGGTCATGTCGCCCGAAGAGGCCGTCGCGGCGATCTGAGCGGTTCGGTTGCCTGATCGCCTTGTGCACTTTATCAGTGACGAACCTCTCGGCTCAGGCGTTTCATGCGTTTCACCTCCCTGATCGTTGAACTGGTCCGCGCCCGGCCCCGCCTGATCTTCTGGCTTGTGGTGCTGGCGCAGGCGGCGCTGTGGCTGTTCCTGCCCTGGCTGCTGTATGGAAGCCCGCCGGGCGAAGTCGCCACGGTGCTGGCGTTCGGCCGGGAATATCAGGTTGGCACCCATCTCGGTCCGCCCGCGGCGTTCTGGCTCGCCGATGTGGCTTTCCGCCTGTCCGGCAATCACATCTTCGGCGTCTACCTGCTGTCGCAGCTCTGCTTCATCGTGACGTTCTGGGCGCTGTTCGCGCTCGGCCGCGCCATCGTCGGCGCGCAGCAGGCGGTTCTTGCGGTGGGACTGACCGTGACCATCACCGCCTTCGCCTTTCCCGGCGCCGAGTTCGGTCCGCTGATGCTCGCGCGGCCACTCTGGGCGCTGACGCTGCTTCATACCTGGCAGATCATCGGGCAGGGGCGGCGCAGGGCATGGTTCATGCTGCCGGTCGAGATCGGTCTCCTGTTCCTGACCACGTCGGCGGCGCTGCCGCTGCTGGTCATGCTCGCGGTCTTTGTGCTGGCGACCCACAAGGGCAGGCGCGCGCTGCTCTCGACCGATCCGCTTTATGCGGCCGTCGTGGTGTTCGTGGTGGTGCTCCCGTATTTGGTGTGGCTGCTGCGGGCGGATGCGGCGATGCTGCCGTCATTGCCGGCGGTGGCGCAGTTGCAGGACCGGCTGCTCGGATGGGGCGAACTTCTGGCCGGGCTGCTGTTCGCGCTCTCGGGCGTGGTGCTGCTGCTGATCGTCAATTCGCGTTACCTCGACCGCAAGGCGGACGATCCGCCGCTGATCTTCCGTCCGCCGCTCGATCCGTATGCGCGCCTCTATGTTTACGTGTTCGCGCTGGTCCCGCCCGTTGTTCTGAGTTTCATTGCGGCGCTGTTTGACAGGGATCAGATCATCGGCGGCGACGGCGTTGCGCTGCTGCTGTCCGGGCTCGCCATCATCGTCGCCGCGGGCGATCTCATCGCGCTGCGGCGGCAACAGCTTTTACGCTCGGTGTGGCTTGTGATCATGGCGGCGCCGGTGGCCGTCATTCTCGGCATCACCTTCATCCAGCCGTGGATCGGAAGCGCCGAGGTGAAGACATCGCTTCCGGCGAGCGAGATCGGGCGCTTCTTCGGCGAGAGCTTTGAGCGGCGCACCGGCCGTCCGCTCGCGGCGGTCGCGGGCGATCCGCAGATCGCGACGCTGATCGGCTTCGCCGCGGCGTCGCGCCCGCATGTGATGTTCGATGCGACACCGCAGCAGACGCCGTGGATGACGCCGGCGCGCTTCAACGAGAGTGGCGGCGTGGTGGTGTGGCGCGCTGCGGATACCGCAGGCACCCCTCCCGAAGATATTCAGAAACGCTTTCCCGGTCTTGTGCCGGAAGTGCCGCGCGCGTTCGAGCGCACGGTCAGGGGCCGCCAGCCGCTGTTGCGGATCGGCTGGGCCATTGTGCGGCCGAGGCCGAGATAGCAGCGAGGCGAGATGAGCGAACCGTCGCAGACGTCCCTGGAATCCATCGTCGATCGCCGGTTCGGCCTCACCCAAAACGGCACGAACGTCCGCACCGAATTCGTCGCGGGGTTCACGACGTTCCTGACCATGGTCTACATCGTGTTCGTTAATCCCACGATCCTTGCCAATGCTGGCATGGACAAGGGCGCGGTGTTCGTCGCCACATGCCTTGCGGCGGCGGTCTCGTCGCTGGCGATGGCGTTTCTGGCGAATTACCCGATCGCGCTTGCGCCCGGCATGGGGCTCAACGCGTTCTTCGCGTTCACCGTGGTGCTCGGCTACAAGTACACATGGCAGCAGGCGCTGGCCGCGGTGTTCTGTTCAGGCGTGATCTTCTTCGCGCTGACGTTTTTCCGGCTGCGGGAATATGTCATCGACGCCATTCCGCGAAACCTGAAGTTCGCGATCTCCGCGGGTGTCGGGCTGTTTCTCGCGATCATCGCGCTCGAGCAGGCCAGGATCATTGTCGCCAGCCCGGCGACACTGGTCACTGCGGGGCCGATCGGTGTCGCGAATCCGGCCCCCGTGCTGTGTCTGCTGGGGTTCGCGCTGATCGTGGCCATGAATGCGCGGGGCATCGCCAGCGGCACATTGATCGGCATTCTCGCGGTCTCGCTGCTCGGGCTGCCGATGGGGCTTACCAGCTTCACCGGCGTGGTGTCGCTGCCGCCGTCGCTGTCGCCGACCCTGTTCCAGCTCGATTTCTCGCGCGCCACCGAACTGACATTCCTGATTGTGGTGTTCAGTTTTCTGTTCATTGACGTGTTCGACAATGCCGGAACGCTGATCGGCGTCACGCACCGGGCAGGTCTTCTCGACAAGGACGGCAACCTGCCGCGCATGAAGCAGGCGCTGATGGCAGACAGCTTCGCCGCGATGTTCGGCGCGCTGATCGGCACCTCGACCACCACGAGTTACATCGAAAGCGCCTCCGGCGTCGCCGCCGGCGGGCGCACCGGACTGACTGCGGTGTTTGTCGCGCTGTTCTTTCTGCTGGCGCTGTTCTTCGCGCCGCTGGCCGGGATGGTGCCGGCCTATGCGTCCGCTGCCGCGCTGCTCTACGTTGCCTGCGTGATGACACGCGGTCTTGCGGACATGGCGTGGGACGACGTGACCGAGTACGCGCCGGCGGTTGTCACCGCCATTGCAATGCCGCTGACCTATTCGATCGCGACCGGCATCGGGCTTGGCTTCATCACCTATGCGGTGATCAAGATTCTCGCGGGCCGCTTCTCGGATGCAAAGCCCGCCGTGATGCTGCTCGCAATTGTCTTCGTGGTGAAGTTTGCAATCGGCTGATCAGGCCGCCACGCGCCGCTGCGTCAGCGCAGCGAGCACGAGGCTTGTCAGCGCGAGTGCCACCGCAGGGAACACGACGATGTTGACCATCGACCAGCCATGGCTGGCGAGCAACTGGCCCGAAGAGAACGAACCGATCGCCACGAGGCCGAACACGATGAAATCGTTGAAGGCCTGAACCTTCTTGCCTTCCTGCGGGCCATGCGTCTCCACGATCAGCGCGGAAGCGCCGACGAACGAGAAATTCCAGCCGACGCCGACCACGAACAGTCCCGCCCAGAAATGCATCGCGGTGATGCCCGAGAGCCCGATCACGGCGGCGATGGCTTCCAGGATCAGGCCGACCGCGGCGACCTTCGCTGCGCCGAAGCGCGCGATCAGATGTCCGGTGAAGAAGCTTGGCCCGAACATCGCGACGATGTGCCACTGGATGCCGAAGTTGGAATCGCTCAGCGACAGTCCACAGAACTTCATCGCCAGCGGGGCGGACGTCATCAGGAAGTTCATGCCGGTGTACGAGACCGCGCCGCAGATCACGGCGGCGATAAACCGTGGTTGTTTGATGATCTCGGTGAGCGGCCGTCCTCCGGTTATTTGCGCGGCGACAGGCTTGGGCGCATTGACGCCGGCAAGCACCGCCATCGCGATCAGCGCAACGACGGCCTGAACCAGAAAGCTCACCGCGAACAGATAAGGCGGCCACAGATCCATGGTCCACTGCACGAGCTGCGGGCCGAGCACGCCTGCGAACACGCCGCCCGCCATCACCCACGAGATCGCCTTCGGCCGGTACGCAGCGCTGGCGCTGTCGGTCGCGGCGAAGCGATAGGATTGCGAGACCGCGCCGTAGACGCCGCCGAGGAACGTCGCGAAGCAAAACAGGGCGAACGAGCTTTGCAGGATGGCGATCGCGGCGAGGAGGCCGCACAGCGCTCCGCACGCGGTGCCTGCGATGAAGGCCGCGCGGCGGCCGTAAGCCTGCGAGATCATGCCGGTGGGCAGCGTGCCGGCCGCGAGGCCGAGCATGTAGATCGACAGCGGCAGGGTCGCGAGCGACATGCTGGGCGCGAGCGTCGCGCCGACGATCGAGCCGGTCGCAAACACCACGGCGGCATTCGCGCCGGTCAGGGCCTGTGCGACCGCAAGACGGCGGACATTCGCCCGCGCGCGCGTGTCGTCAATGGCTTCTGCCGTGTTGACCGTCATATTCATCGTCAATGCTTCGCGGTTATTTCTTTCCGCGTTTATGGATGTGAATAGGAGATTATTCTACGGCCAATCCTGATATGGCCGCCATGCAAGGCTTGCGATGCAGGTGGACAGAGGCCGCGGCCTCAGTTCGTCGTGCCGGCCTGCAGAACCTTCTGGATCGCGCGCAGGTCCTGCCAAGTCATCCGCTTGTAGATCGGCTGCCGCAGCAGATAGGCCGGATGGAAGGTCGCCATCGCTTTGATCTTGCGTGTGCCGGTGTCGTAGTCGAACCACCTGCCGCGCGTCTTCATGATGCCGTCCTTGAGGTCGAGCACTGCCTGTGACGACGGCTTGCCGAGGCAGACCAGCACGTCGGGATCGACCAGTTCGATCTGCCGCCGGATGAAGGGGAGGCAGATCTGCGTTTCCTGCGGCGACGGATCGCGATTGCCCGGCGGCCGCCACGGAATGATATTGGCGATGTAGGCCGTGGTGCGGTCGAGGCCGATCGACGCCATCATCAAATCGAGCAGCTTGCCTGAGCGTCCAACGAACGGCAGTCCTTCGAGATCCTCGTCGCGTCCCGGCGCTTCGCCGACGAACATGATCTTCGCTTGTGGATTGCCGTCGGCGAACACCAGCCGCGTCGCGGTCGACTTCAGCGCGCAGCCGTCGAATCGTTCGAGCAGGTCGCGCAGTTCCTGCAATGACGCGGCCCTCGGCGCGATCTCGCGCGCTGATGTGATTGCGGCGTCGGGTGCGGGCACGGGCTCCGCACGCACCGGCGCGGGCGCAGGGTTCGCAGTGCGGAACAACGCGGGTTTGGCCGCCGGCCGTTCCTCGGTTGCAGCGTCCTCGGACAAACGATTGACCGGGGTCTCCGATAACGCGCAATCCACCCCTGCTTCCAGATAGAAAGCGAGAAGTTGGCGCGCGGTGGGCATTTGTTCGGGGGCGGTCACGAGACCCAATGTAGATCGGATTGCGTTGCAGCGAAACGGGGTTGTTCTTGCGTCAAAAATCGGGAAGAACGATGATTAGAAGCATTCTGAACCACCCCATTTTGAGATGACATCATGAGCACCGAAGAGCTGCCGCCACGCGATTCCATGGAATTCGACGTTGTGATCGTCGGAGCAGGCCCCTCGGGCCTCAGCGCAGCCATCCGTCTGAAGCAGATCAATCCGGATCTCAGCGTGGTCGTGGTTGAAAAGGGCTCCGAGGTCGGCGCGCACATTTTGTCCGGCGCGGTGATCGATCCGGTGTCGCTCGACAAGCTGGTCCCGGACTGGCGCGAGGACGCCGACTGCCCGCTCAAGACCCAGGTGAAGGACGATCAGTTCTTCTGGATGACGGGAAGCGCGGCCATCAAGCTGCCGAACTTCATGATGCCGCCGCTGATGGACAACCATCACTGCTACATCGGCTCGCTCGGCGACGTCTGCCGCTGGCTTGGCCCGCGCGCCGAAGCGCTCGGCGTTGAAATCTATCCGGGCTTCGCTGCCGTTGAGGTGCTGTACGGCGAGAACGGCGAGGTGCGCGGCATCGCCACCGGCGACATGGGCGTCGGCCGCGACGGCAAGCCGAAGGACAGCTTTACGCGCGGCATGGAACTGCTCGGCAAGTACACACTGTTCGCCGAAGGCGCGCGCGGCTCGCTCACCAAGCAGCTGATTGCGAAGTTCGAACTCGACAAGGGCCGAGAGCCCTCGAAGTTCGGCATCGGCCTCAAGGAGGTTTGGCAGATCGATCCGGCCAAACACAAGAAGGGGCTGATCCAGCATTCCTTCGGCTGGCCGCTGAACATGTCCACCGGCGGCGGATCGTTCCTCTATCACTACAACGAAAATCTCGTCGCCGTCGGTTTCGTGGTGCATCTGAACTACGACGATCCGTATCTGTCGCCGTTCGAGGAATTCCAGCGCTTCAAGACCCACCCGAAGATCAGCCCGGTCTTTGAAGGCGCCAAGCGCATCGCCTACGGCGCGCGCGCGATCACCGAGGGCGGCTATCAGTCGGTGCCGCGCCTGACCTTCAAGGGCGGAGCGCTGATCGGCTGCGCCGCGGGCTTCGTCAACGTGCCGCGCATCAAGGGCGTGCACAACGCGATGGGCACCGGCATGCAGGCGGCAGAACATGTCGCCGCTGCGCTCGCCGCGGGCCGCGCCAATGACGAACTGGTCGCGTACGAAAACAGCTGGCGCGAGTCCGCCGTCGGCAAGGACCTGTTCAAGGTCCGCAACGTCAAGCCGCTGTGGTCGAAGTTCGGCACCGTGATCGGCATCGCGCTCGGCGGTCTCGACATGTGGACCAACACGCTGTTCGGTTTCTCATTCTTCGGCACCCAGTCGCATGCCAAGCCCGATCGCAAGACGCTTGATCCCGCCAAACAGCACAAGCCGATTCCCGGACCGAAGCCTGACGGCAAGCTGACCTTCGACCGGCTGTCGTCGGTATTCCTATCCAACACCAACCACGAGGAGGATCAGCCGATCCATCTCAAGGTCGCGGACATGAACCTGCAAAAGACCTCCGAGCACGATGTGTTCGCGGGTCCCTCGAACCGCTATTGCCCGGCGGGCGTTTATGAGTGGGTTGGCGAGGGCGCGGATTTGCGGTTCCAGATCAATGCGCAGAACTGCGTCCACTGCAAAACCTGCGATGTGAAGGACCCCAACGGCAACATCACCTGGGTTCCTCCGGAAGGCGGCGGCGGGCCTAATTATCAGTCAATGTGAGCACGATTGCGCGAGATTCGCGGACCGGCCACGATTGCGCCACAGTAGCTGGGCTCCTCGACCGGCCGCTCGAATCCTTGCGGATGCGGGCTAAACAAGCCATTGTCCCGGTGCTGCTGGCCTGACCGGTCGCACCCCTTTCAATCCATGGAGCCGGCGAGCGTGATCCTCCAACGTCGTTTCAGCCGCGTGGCCGTCGCCACTCTCGCGTTCGCATCGGTTCTTGCGTCCGCCGGTCCGCTTGCGGCCCAGACCCGCACCAGCGCCAGCGAAGACGCCAAGCAGGCGCCGTATCCAAGTGCGCGCGATCTGATCGGTCTCACGGTCTCCGGCAGCTACCTCGCCGCGCGCCATGCCAGCGTCGATCGCGATGCGACTGCTGCCGCGGCGTTCTATCGCGCCGCGCTGCGCTCGGACCCGAAGAACAATGAACTGCTCGACCGCGCGTTTATCGCCTCGCTTGCCGATGGCGATATCGACGAAGCCGTGAAGCTTGCCGACCGCATTCTCACCATCGACAAGAACAATCGCGTCGCGCGGCTGGTGGCGGGCGTGCGCTCGCTGAAGCAGAAGCAATACGGCGCCGCGCAGCAGAACATCAATCAGTCGGTCCGCGGGCCGATCACCGATCTGGTCGCGACGCTGCTGTCGGGCTGGGCGAGCTACGGCGCGGGCAACACCCAGACCGCGATCAGCGCCATCGACAAGCTCGCGGGGCCGGAGTGGTACCCGATCTTCAAGGACCTGCATTCCGGCATGATCCTGGAACTGGCCAACAAGCAGAAGGAAGCCGGCGTCCGCTTCGAGCGTGCCTACAAGCTCGACGACTCGGCGCTGCGCGTGTCGGACGCCTATGCGCGCTGGCTGTCGCGCAACAAGGACCCGGCTGCGGCCGCCGCCATCTATGAAGGCTTCGACAAGAAGCTCGCGCGTCATCCGCTGGTGGTGGAAGGCATTCGCGAGACCAAGGCGGGCAAGAAGCTCGCCCCGCTGGCTGAAAATCCGCAGCAGGGTGCGGCCGAGGCGCTGTACGGCATCGGCGCATCGCTGACGCGCCGGGGCGGCGAGGATCTCGCGCTGGTCTATCTCCAGCTCGCGCTTTACCTCAACCCGAACCATTCTCTCGCACTGCTGTCGCTCGCCGATCTCTATGAGTCGGTGAAGAAACCGCAGATGGCGATCAAGGTCTATGAGCGCGTGCCCGCGAATTCGCCGCTCAAGCGCAATGCGCAGATCCAGCTCGCCACCGATCTGGACGCGGTCGACCGCACCGACGAGGGCATCAAGATTCTCAACACCGTAATCGCCGAGGATTCGAAGGACCTTGAGGCGATCATGGCGCTGGGCAATATCCAGCGCGCCCGCAAGAAGTTCGCCGATTGCGGCGAGACCTACGGCAAGGGCATCGAGGCGCAGGCCGGCGCCGAGAAGCAGAACTGGGTGCTCTACTACTTCCGCGGCATCTGCTTCGAGCGCTCGAAGCAGTGGGCGAAGGCGGAGGTCGATCTGAAGAAGGCGCTCGAGATGCAGCCCGAGCAGCCGCACGTGCTGAACTATCTCGGCTACTCCTGGATCGATCAGGGCATCAATCTCGATGACGCCATGAAGATGATCCGCCGCGCTGTCGATCAGCGCCCGGACGACGGTTACATCGTGGACTCGCTGGGCTGGGCCTACTATCGCATCGCCGATTACGACAATGCCGTGAAGCATCTCGAACGCGCGATCGACCTCAAGCCGGAAGACCCCACCATCAACGATCACCTGGGCGATGCCTACTGGCGCGTCGGACGGACGCTGGAAGCCAAATTCCAGTGGGCCCATGCCCGCGATCTCAAGCCTGAGGCGGAGGAACTTCCGAAGATCGAGGCCAAGCTGCGCGACGGCCTGCCGGAGGACACGTCCAACGCGGCGGCCGCCGAGAAGAAGAAGGAAGACGGCCGGGGCGGCTGATCGCCGTTTCCGCCGTCGGCTGCGCCTCGCGATGCCATTGCCGGGCTTGACCCGGCAATCCATTGTCCTCAATAACCGCTGAGGCGCAGGCGAGCCCGCGCGATCTGTTTTCGCCCGGAATGGCTGACCCCGATGACACTGCTGACTGAAACCGCGCGCGCCAAGGTCAATCTCACCTTGCGTGTTCTTGGCCGCCGCGCCGACGGCTATCATGACATCGAGAGTCTCGTGGTGTTCGCCGACTGCGCGGACACGCTGACGCTGACGCCGGGCCCCGACCTTCTTCTTGCGACCGGCGGTCCCGGTGCGAAGGACTGCGGTGAGATGTCTGACAATCTGGTGGTGCGTGTCGCATTGCTGCTGGGCGAACGCATTCCGGGGCTGACGCTGGGCCGTTTCACGCTGGACAAGCATCTGCCGGTCGCGGCCGGGATCGGCGGCGGTTCCGCGGATGCGGCGGCGGCGTTGCGGCTGCTGGCGCGGGCGAACAACCTTGCGATCGACGACCCCCGCATTGTCAGCGTCGCGCGCGAAACCGGCGCGGACATTCCCGTTTGTCTCGCCTCGCGTGCCTGCACCATGACCGGTGTCGGCGAGAATCTGTCGATGCTGGATATTCCCGCGATGCCGTGCGTGATGGTCAATCCGCGCGTCGGCGTTGCCACCAAGGATGTGTTCACAGCGCTCGGTCTCGGCAAGGGCGAACTTCTTGCCGGTATCGGTGATGTGATGCTGTCGCGGGGCTGGCCGGAGGACGGCGCGTCATTCGATGCGTGGATCGAGGCGATTGGACATGGCACCAACGATCTCGAAAAGCCTGCATTGAAGGTCGAGCCGATTATCGGCGATGTGCTCCAGGCGCTGCGCGAAACGGACGGCGTCCGGCTTGCCCGCATGTCAGGATCGGGCGCGACATGCTTTGCGATATTTGCAAGTGAAGCCGATGCGCGAGCCGCTGCGCAACTGATCGCGCGCGCATATCCGGCATGGTGGGTTCACGCCGGCGTGCTGAGCTGACATAATTTTCTGTCATTGCGAGGAGCGTTAGCGACGAAGCAATCCAGCTTCTTGGATGCGGCGCATTCCTGCTGGATTGCTTCGCGTGCAATGACGAAAGAGTGGCTTCAGTGCGATCTTGCCAGACAGAACGCGACGACCTGCTCGAGCGCAGTCTTCATCGGTGACGGCGGGAACAGCGCCAGCGCATCGACCGCCATCGCGCCGTAATGCTGCGCGCGGCTCATCGTGTCTTCCAGAGTGCGATGCTTGGTCATCAGGCCGATGGCGTGATCGAGATCGCCGTCGCCAATCTCGCCCTTTTCAAGCGTTCTGATCCAGAATTCGCGCTCGGCGTCGTTGCCGCGCCGGAAGGCAAGCACAACCGGAAGCGTGATCTTGCCTTCGCGGAAATCGTCGCCGACGTTCTTGCCGAGCTTGGCGGCCTTGCCGCCGTAGTCCAGCACGTCGTCGATCAGCTGGAAGGCGATGCCGAGATTCATGCCGAAGGAACGGGACGCCGTCTGTTCCGCCTTGGGGCGGTTCGCGATCACCGGGCCAACCTCGGAGGCGGCAGCGAACAGTTCGGCGGTCTTGCCGCGAATGACGGCGAGGTATTCGTCTTCGGTGGTCGCGGTGTTCTTTGCCGCCGCGAGCTGCATCACTTCGCCTTCGGCGATGGTGGCGGCGGCGGAGGAGAGAATGTCGAGCGCGCGCAGCGAGCCGACCTCGACCATCATGCGGAAGGCCTGGCCGAGCAGGAAGTCGCCGACCAGCACGCTGGCCTCGTTACCCCATAGCATTCGCGCCGACAGCTTGCCTCGCCGCAATTCGCTTTCGTCCACCACGTCGTCATGGAGCAGCGTCGCGGTGTGCATGAATTCCACGGCGGCGGCGAGCTTGATATGGCCCTCGCCGGTGTAGCCGGTGAGGTTGGCCATCGCGAGCGTCAGCATCGGGCGCAGCCGCTTGCCGCCCGACGAAATCAGGTGGTTGGCGACCTCGGGGATCATCGTCACTTCCGAGCCGGTGCGCGACAGAATCGTGCTGTTGACGCGCTCCATATCGGGCGCAACAAGCTCAACCAGCCGATCTATCGATGGCGTCGAGTGGCTCTCAAAGGGTACAATAACCGCCACGTCCGGTCTCCGGATGAATGTAAGGCCACAATAGAAACTGCCGTGCGATGCGGCAAGAGCAACGAACGGACCACCTAACCCGTTCCAACCGCTGGAGGCGGCTGTTTTGAAGGAATTGGTGCGGACCAACGATGCGGTGCTGGTGTCCGCGGTAGGCGCGTTGCTGGATGGCGCCAATATCCACCACCTCGTGCTCGACACTAACATGAGCATCATGGACGGATCGCTGGGCGTGCTGCCGCGACGCATCCTGGTCCATGAGGACGATGCTGTTGCCGCGCGCCGCCTGCTCACCGACGCGGGTCTGGCTCATGAACTGCGGGACGATGACTGACCCCGCCCGGACTGACATTCCGGATGTGACCGAGGACATGTTTCTCGATGGCCAGTTGCGGCTGCGCCAGCCAAGGCGCGGACACCGCGCGGGTCATGATGCGGTCCTGCTCGCCGCGGCGACACCGGCGCAACCGGGCGATCGCGTGGTGGAGTTCGGCGCGGGTGTCGGGACGGCGGGACTTTGCGTGGCCCATCGCGTCGCCGGGCTCGATCTGGTGCTCACGGAGATCGACGAAACGCTTGCGGCGCTGGCGCGGATCAATGCCGAGGCGAACAATATCGCCGCGCAGGTGCTGACATTCGACGTGACCGCGAGCGTGGATGTCTTCGCCGCGTCCGGCCTCGGTCCCGACACGGCCGATGGTGTCCTGATGAATCCGCCGTTCAACGATGCTGCCCGACATCGGGCGTCGCCGGACCCGGCGCGGCAATCCGCGCATGTGGCCGCGGCCGACACGCTCGCGACCTGGACTCATGCGGCGCGGCGGATGCTCAAATCCGGCGGCGTGCTGACGCTGATCTGGCGGGCGGATGGACTGGCCGAGGTGCTGGCGGCGCTGGGGCGGGGGTTCGGCAGCATCGAAATCCTGCCGGTCCATCCGGGTCCGGGGACACCGGCCATCCGCGTGCTGGTAAACGCGATCAAGGGCGGGCGGGCGCCGATGGCGCTGCATCCCGGCCTGGTCTTGCTCGATATCGACGGGAAGGCGGGTCGCGAGGCTCAGGCTGTCCTCGGCGGGAAAGCCGCTCTGCCGCTGGCGAAGGTAACCCGCTGAACGCTCAGCAGGCAGGCTGCCTGCTTATTGGGTTACCGGCTTTGGCTCGGTTTCGGGTGTCTGGGTGAAGTGGATGGCGGCGAAAAGGGCGCCAATCAAAAGGATCAGGAGGTAAATCTTCATTTCTGCACCTTAGTGGCTGCGGCGTTGCAGTCCGCGTATCCGTTGCAAAGCAAAGTGCGTTCCAGTTTCTTGGGCGCGCTCCGCCGACAATGGCGAAAGCTCAAGGAAAGCGCGTCAGATCAGACCCTTAGCACGCATTTTCGGCACAAAAGACGTGCTTAACGTTTGCTCAATGTGCTGTTGGCTCCTGATGCCAGTTACCGAATAATAAACCGTGAAGATGAAGGACGTTTCATGGCTGAGAATGACGGCGGCGGTCACTTTGCCGAGAGGTTGAAAAACTTGCTGCCGGCGCGCTGGCGCGGCGAAGCGGTGGTGCCCGTCGTGCGCCTGTCCGGCGTGATCGGCGCGGTGACGCCGCTGCGGCCGGGCATGACGCTGGCGGGTGTATCCCGGACGCTGGAGCGGGCGTTCTCGACCAAGGGCGCGAAAGCCGTCGCGCTGGTGATCAATTCGCCGGGCGGCTCGCCGGTGCAGTCACGGCAGATCTATCAGCGCATCCGCCAGCTCGCCGCCGAGAAGAAGCTGCGGGTGCTGGTGTTCGTCGAGGACGTCGCGGCATCGGGCGGTTACATGATCGCCTGCGCGGGCGACGAGATTTTTTGCGATCCATCCTCCATCGTCGGTTCGATCGGCGTGGTCGGCGGCACGTTCGGCTTCGTCGATCTTATCAAGAAGGTCGGCATCGAACGCAGGGTCTATACGTCCGGCGAGAACAAGTCGCAGCTCGATCCGTTTCTTCCTGAAAATCCCGACGACGTCGCGCGGCTGAAGACGATCCAGCGCGAGATTCACGACACCTTCATCACGCTGGTGAAGGACAGCCGCGGCGCGCGCTTGAAAGGCGAGGGCGACTATCTGTTCACCGGCGAATACTGGGCCGGCGAGCGCGCGGTGAAACTCGGTCTTGCGGATGCGCTCGGCGACCTGCGCACGGTGCTGCGCGCGCGCTATGGCGAGAAGGTGCAGACGCCGGTGATTGCGCCGGCGGCGGGGCTTCTCTCCGGGCTCGCGGGCCGCAAGCCCGGTGCAGGAGCGGCGCTGCCGGGTTTTCCGGGATTTTCAGAGGACCTGATCTCGGCGCTGGAAGAGCGCGCGATCTGGGCGCGTTACGGATTGTAGGACGGGAGACTGATCATGCCGCCGCTGATTTTGATCGCTGCCGGAATTCTGGGTGGTGCAGCGTTGGTGCGCCTTGCGGTGCGCGAAGGCAAGCGCATCAACCGTGAGCTCGATGCCGCGCGCAAGGCGAAGCCCGCCGAGCAGGAAAGCATGCCCAAGCTGCGCCGCGATCCCGACACCGGTACCTACAGGCCGGGTTAGTCTGTCCTGAAATCAGCCGTGCCTGCGCACGTCGTTGATGGTCATGATGCAAAGTGCGGCCATGATGGCCGCGGCGGCCAGAACCTGAAAGGCAATCATTGTCGTCCCTGTCGAACAGCACCGCCGGTTTTCCCCGGCCGTTGGTTGCAATGGAGCCATTGCTAGGGGGCAGTTGCTAACGAAGTGCGGACGCGGGAAGACGGCTTGCCGGGGCGGTTAAACCGGCGTTCGGAGGATCGCTAAAATCGCGCCAATTCAGGTAGGAATCCGCATCAGGGTGGGCTATCGCCTTGATTCCGTTAGCCTGCGCCGATACGGTCCGCGCGCAAATCACCCCATTCCAACGCTTGAAGATTTCCGATGGATTCCCTGCCTCCGCACATGCGTCCCGAGCGCTCGTTTCAGGGCCTGATCCTGACATTGCAGCGCTATTGGGCCGACCATGGCTGCGTCATCCTGCAGCCCTACGACATGGAAGTCGGCGCGGGTACCTTCCATCCGGCGACCACATTGCGCGCGCTCGGCCCAAAGCGCTGGAACGCGGCTTACGTGCAGCCGTCGCGCCGCCCGAAGGATGGCCGCTACGGCGAGAACCCGAACCGCTTGCAGCACTACTATCAGTTTCAGGTGATCCTGAAGCCGTCGCCGCCGGACCTTCAGAATCTCTATCTGAAGTCGCTCGAAGCCATCGGCGTCGATCTGGCGCTGCATGACGTGCGTTTCGTCGAGGACGACTGGGAGAGCCCGACGCTCGGGGCGTGGGGCCTCGGCTGGGAATGCTGGTGCGACGGCATGGAAGTTTCGCAGTTCACCTATTTCCAGCAGGTCGCGGGCGTCGAATGCGCGCCGGTCGCGGGCGAACTCACTTACGGCCTTGAGCGTCTTGCGATGTATGTGCAGGGCGTCGACCGCGTTTACGACCTCAATTTCAACGGCCGCGAGGGTGACGAGAAGGTCACGTACGGCGATGTGTTCCTGCAGGCCGAGCAGGAATATTCGCGGCACAATTTCGAGCACTCCGACACTGCGATGCTGTTCGAGCAGTTCAAGATGGCGGAAAGCGCCTGCAGGAAATATCTCGATGCAGGATGGAAGGACGGCAAGCGCGAGGCACATCTGATGGCACTGCCGGCTTACGACCAGTGCATCAAGGCCAGCCATGTGTTCAATCTTCTCGATGCGCGCGGCGTGATCTCGGTCACCGAGCGGCAGAGCTACATCCTGCGCGTGCGCGAACTCGCCAAGGCCTGCGGCGAAGCGTGGGTGCACACCGAAGCGGGAAGGGCGGCGTGAGAGGCGCGATGCCTATGCTCCCCTCCCCCTTGCGGGGAGGGGTCGGGGGTGGGGGTCCACAGGCATTGGCCTATGTGCTTCAATCGCGGACTATGGATGATCGTCAGCGACAGTTCGCGCATCGCATGCGCGCACAGCCGACCGAAGCCGAGCGGGTGCTATGGCATCGGCTTCGGCATGACATTGCGCTGAGCGGCTCGCATTTCCGGCGTCAGGCTTTGATTGGTCCGTTCATCGCGGATTTTGCCAGCCGGCGCGCAAAGATTGTCATCGAACTGGATGGCGGTCAGCACGCGGAGAACGCGGCTGATATGCACCGGACGCGGCAGATCGAAGAGAGAGGATATCGAGTCTTGCGTTTCTGGAACCATGACGTGTTGAGCAACATCGACGGCGTGCTTGCTGCTATTCAGAATGCGCTGACCCCCCCCCCCCCCCCCCCCCCCCCCCC
>Ga0208242_100132_pt1 | contig 102250 bp, 82 predicted proteins | sample SubbioAug_CSW13A_FD_184825 | JGI IMG/M metagenome (GOLD analysis project Ga0208242, IMG submission 184825) | Serpentinite rock and fluid subsurface biosphere microbial communities from McLaughlin Reserve, California, USA - CR12Aug_CSW13A (SPAdes) | ecosystem: Environmental > Terrestrial > Deep... | reverse complement strand
GAAAGCCGAAGATCGTCGCGCTCATCGCCGTCGCAAGAAAACTCCTTACGATCCTTAACGCCATCATCAGGGACGCAAAGCCATGGCGCACACAAAACGCTTGATCGCCAAGACAGTCGCTGAGGAGGCCTCATAGAGGCCGTCTCGAAGGACGAGGAAACCCGTTTTTGCGTATGTTTCCTCGCCCTCGTCCTTCGAGACGCCGCCTTCGATCTCGGGCCTGCCCGAGATCGACAATAAATTCGCAAATCGGGTAAACCCGACTTGCGGGCGGCTCCTCAGGATGAGGGTGAGGAAACAATTCTTCACCCGATCGCCCTGAGCTAGATATCCACGAGCTCCGTCGCGAACGCGGCGCGCTCCTGGATGAAGGCGAAGCGCGCTTCCGGCCTGTTGCCCATCAGCCGCTCGACGCAGTCCGCTGTCTCCTCGCGATCTTCCGGCTCCACGACGACTTTGAGGAGCGTGCGCTTGCTCGGGTCCATCGTCGTTTCCTTGAGCTGAGCCGCACTCATCTCGCCGAGCCCCTTGAAGCGGCCGGTCTCGATTTTTCCCTTCCCGGTCAGCTCCTTGGCGATCAATTCGTCGCGATGTTCATTGTCCCGCGCGTAAACGGTCTTCGCACCTTGCGTCAGCTTGTAGAGCGGCGGCTGCGCCAGATAGAGATGGCCGTTCTCGATGAGGCGCGGCATCTGCCGATAGAAGAAGGTGATGAGCAGCGAGGCGATGTGCGCGCCGTCGACGTCGGCGTCGGTCATCACGATCACTTTCTCGTAGCGCAGATCCTCATCGCGGTAATGCGCGCCCAGTCCGCAGCCGAGCGCCTGGGTCAGATCGGCGAGCTGCTGATTGGCGAGGAGCTTGTCCTTCGTGGCCGAGGCGACGTTCAAAATCTTGCCACGCAGCGGCAAAATGGCCTGCGTCGTGCGGTTGCGCGCCTCCTTCGCCGAGCCGCCGGCGGAGTCGCCTTCGACGATGAACAGTTCCGAGCCTTGCGCCGAATTATTCGTGCAGTCGACGAGCTTGCCGGGCAGCCGGAGCTTGCGGGTCGCGGTCTTGCGGGCGATGTCCTTCTCGGCGCGCCGGCGCAGGCGCTCCTCGGCGCGCTCCACGGCGAAGTCCAAGAGCTTATTGGCCTGCGAGGGCGCGCCGGCGAGCCAATGATCGAAGGCGTCTCGCACGGCGCTTTCGACGATGCGCGCCGCCTCGGCGCTCATCAGCCGGCTTTTGTTCTGGCCCTGAAACTCCGGCTCGCGAATGAAGACAGAGATCATCGCGGCCGACTGGCCCATGAGATCGTCGGCGCCGATGTCCTTGGCGCGCTTCGCCTGTCCGACTCGCTCGGCGTGATCCTTGAGCGCCTTTAGGAGCGCGGCGCGAAACCCTGCCTCATGCGTGCCGCCGTCCGGCGTCGGAATCGTGTTGCAATAGGAATGGACGAAGCCGTCATCCTCGGCGAGCCAGGAGACCGCCCATTCCAGCGAGCCATGACCGCCTTCGCGCGTGATCTTGCCGACAAAGGGCTGATCGGCGACGAGTTCCTTCCCATGGATTTCGCGCGCCAGATAATCCTTCAGGCCGCCGGGAAAACGCAGCACCGCCTCAGGCGGCGTATCGGCGCCGGGGTCGATCAGCGAAGGATCACAGCGCCAGCGGATCTCGACCCCGCCGAAGAGATAGGCCTTGGAGCGCGACATGCGGAAGAGCCGCGCCGGCTTCCAATGCGCGCCGGCGCCGAAAATCTGCGCGTCGGGCTTGAAGCGCACCTTGGTGCCGCGCCGATTGTTGACGCGGCCAAGCGTCTTGAGCTTGCCGAGCGGCAGGCCCCGCGAAAACTCCTGTCCGTAAAGCTGGCCGGCGATCGCCACCTCGACTTCAAGCTTTTCGGACAGCGCATTGACGACCGAGACGCCGACGCCGTGCAGGCCGCCGGAGGTCTGATAGGCGCCTGAATCGAACTTGCCGCCCGCGTGGAGCGTGGTCATCACGACTTCCAACGCCGACTTCTTGAGAAATTTCGGATGGGACTCGACCGGAATGCCGCGGCCATTGTCGATCACCGTGAGCCAGCCGTCAGTTTCCAGCGTCACTTCGATGAAGGTCGCATGGCCGGCCACGGCCTCGTCCATGGCGTTGTCCAGCACCTCGGCGAAGAGGTGATGCATCGCCGCCTCGTCGGTGCCGCCGATATACATGCCGGGGCGCCGGCGGACGGGCTCGAGCCCCTCCAGCACTTCGATCGAGGCGGCGGAATATTCCGCCGGCCCGCGCTTTGGGGCGGGTTTCGACGCGGGCGCCTTGCGCGGCGCGCCGCTGAACAGATCGGGTTTTGATGCCATGAGCGATCTTAGCGCGATTCGGGACAGGGTGGGTCGTATCGGCCCACGCGCATTCGCGTGGCCGACACAGGGAATTCACAAAAAAAGGCAGACGAGGCTTGCGCTTGTCGCACAGGCGACGCTGAGGCATGCTCGCGCCCCGGCTAAATACTCACTTAAGGATTGTTGCTCAACCGATAAAATTTGGAGCTCATCCATGGCGCACGACAAACAATTAGCGGTGTACGAGGTCACCCCTCCACCTGCCGCCGAGGCCTTCACCCCCGCGTTCTTCGTCGAAAGCACTGCGCCCGATAATATCGACGACAAGGAAAGCGCGCCGTCAACTCCTGAAAATTGCCAACCTTCAGAGATCGACAAGATCGTCAAGGTATTGGCTAAACAGGAGAACCCTAAACTCCTGATTACCGTCCACGGCTTCAACACGCCGCGAAAGAAAGTTTTTGAAACTTTCAAAGAATCTTTCATCGCGTTGAACGACGATGATGAGCTCAAAAACCGCGGCCTCGTTTGCATCGGCTATCGTTGGCCGTCAGAAGCGATGGGAACGCCTTGGCGAAGCGGTTTGAACGCCGCGCCGTTGTTCCTTCTAGGCATACTCTTCGTCGCACTCGCCGCCGTATATCTCGTGAACTTCTCTTTCGAGATTTGCGACTGGTGGAAGCTTACGCGCGTCGTCGTGACGGCTGTGACTGCGGCGATGGCCATCATTCCCCTCACCCTTTTTGGCTTGCGGCTCATCGTCTATTTTCGTGACGGCTTCCGGGCGACGAATTACGGCGTGCCGGACCTCGTCAATCTTATCCGAGACATCGACGACAGACTTCCCAAACGGTCGAACAATGACCCCGACGATCTTATCGGAAGGGTTGAGCTGTCTTTTATCGGCCACAGCATGGGCGGCTTCGTCGTCACCAACGCCGTACGCATTCTCTCCGACGTGTTTTCCCCACTCGCGATCGCCGCCATGCGCCACGGCCCGGAGATGCTGGGAAGCGAAGAGGAGCGCCGGCAGCGCGAGCTCAGATCGAAGATTGGAAAGAATTTTATATTGCGCCGCCTCGTGCTCGTCTCGCCCGACATTCCCTCAGAGGTGCTGCTGTCCGGCCGCAGCAATGCGCTGCATTCGTCGTTGATCCGCTTTCAGGAGGCCCATCTTTTCTCCAACGAAGGCGACGAAGTTTTGCGCAACATTTCGACGACGGCGAATTTTTTCTCGCTGCCGACGAAGAGCCGCAGCTTCGGCTATCGGCTCGGCAATGTCGGCGTGCTGACCGGCTGGGGACTTTCCGAACAGCTGACGCTCGGCAATCTGCGCGTCGGCGCGCGCACCCTTTACGAACTTTACGCTGAACTCGACGCCGTGCAGTCGGAGGAGTCATTCGCGCAGAGGCTGACCTATTTCGACTGCACCGACAGCATCGACGCCGAGGGCCGCGGGGTGGTGACGAACGCTGCTCCCGGCACGGCGCCTAATCTGTCCTGGCTTGGACATCTGCGCCTGCTTTGGGCCTATGTCAGAGGCGAGGTTGACGTCCACTCCGGCTATTTCCTGAAGCCGAGCCTGGTACGTCGGCTCATTTATCGATTCGCGTCCATCGGCTATGGCGATACTCAGGAGCTTTACGGCGGCCTCGCAGCGTTAAGCGCGGAATGCGAAAAATATCAGATCAAGGCGCTGAAGCCGGGCCAGCGCAGCGTCGCGGCCGCTGCAGCGGAAGACGCGAAAGCAGCTGCCTCGCCATGAGCGTCAGAGGTGAGATGGAAACTAAGGTCGATGAAATCGCCGAGCGCATCTACCGCTTTTCCACCTTCGCGCCAGAGATCGCGGCGCCGGCCGGTTTCACTTTCAACCAGTTCCTCATCGACGCGGACGAGCCGCTGCTGTTTCATTGCGGCCCGCGTGCGCTGTTTCCGTTCGTATCGAAGACCTTGACCACGATCATGCCGATCGAACGGCTGCGCTGGATTTCCTTCGGCCATGTCGAAGCCGATGAATGCGGGTCGATGAATCTGTGGCTCGCGGCTGCGCCGCAGGCGCAAGTGATTCATGGCCAGACCGCCTGCATGGTGTCGCTCAACGATCTCGCCGACCGGCCGCCGCGCGCTCTTGGCAATGGCGAGATCATGGACATCGGCGAAAGGCGCGTGCGCTACATCGATACGCCGCATGTGCCGCATGCGTGGGAATCAGGTCTGATCTATGAGGAGACGACCCGCACGCTATTTTGCGGCGATCTTCTCACGCAAATCGGTAAAGGGCCGGCCATCACGAAAGAGAGTGTGCTCGAAGCGGCGATGACGGCGGAGAACGCCTTTCAGGCCACGTCGCTGACGCCGATGACCGGCCCGACGATCCGCATGCTCGCGGCGCTCGAACCGCGTCGCCTCGCCGTGATGCATGGCTCGAGTTTCGAAGGCGACTGCGCCGCCCTGCTCTCGAAGCTCGCGGATTTTTATGACGCGGCGCTTGCGGCGAAGAGCGGGCATCCGCCCTTGATGGCGAAGGGCGTATCTTCACCCTCCCCTTGAGGGGGAGGGTGGGCCTCGCGCGCGCAATCGACGAGTCGTCGAACCTGCGGTAAGACATTCAGCCAAAACCTCAAGGAAAACATGCAACGCTTCTTCGTCGCTCTCGCCGCCTGCCTCGCCAGCGTCTTTCTCGTCGCCGCGCCGGCGCAGGCGGAAAAACTGCGTATCGCACTGCAGAAGACCGGCACACTCGGCTGGGAGCTTGCCGTTGCTAAGGCGTTCGGCCTCGATACGGAAGCCAAGCTCGATATCGACGCCACCGAACTCGCCTCGACCGACGCCGGCAAGATCGCCATCCAGGGCGGCGGCGCCGACCTCATTATCTCCGATTGGCTATGGGTGGCGCGTCAGCGCGCGCAGGGCGCGAAGCTGACCTTCTACCCGCACTCATCGGCGATCGGCGCGGTTATGACCAAGAACCCCGCGATCAAGAGCGTCAAGGACCTCGCCGGCAAGACGCTCGGCGTCGCCGGCGGGCCGCTCGACAAGAGCTGGCTCATGCTTAAGGCCTATGCGCTCAAGAACGGCGTCGATCTCGACAAGACCGCAACCGTGCTTTATGGCGCGCCGCCGCTCATCGCCGAGAAGGCGCTGGAGGGCGAGATCGACGCGGCGCTAGAATTCTGGAATTTCGCCGCCGATCTTGAGGCGCAAGGCTTCACGCGCGCCGTCGAACTCGCCGATGTCGAACGCGCGCTCGGCGCCACGGGCGACGTCGTCGTCACCGGCTATGTCTTCGACGAGGATTTCGCGGCGAAGAACAGGGACGCGCTGGCGCGGTTCTTCTCGATGACGAAGAAAGCCAAGGAGCTGATCGCGACTTCAGACAAGGCTTGGGACGTGGTCAAGACGCAGCGCCTTCGCGGCAAGGACGCCAGGACGCTCGAGATTTACCGCAAGCGCTATGTCGCCGGCGCGCCGAAACGCTCGGTCGCGCAGGAAGAGGCCGACGCCCGGACGCTCTTTGGCGCACTCGCTGCGCTCGGCGGCGAAAAGCTCGTCGGGCCGAGCCAGACGCTTGATCCGGGGACCTTCTACAAGGGCGCCGAGGTCAAGCCGCATTGATCCGGTTCATCTCGCTTGCGGCTCTCCTCCTGCTTTGGCAAATCGGCGCGTGGCTTTCCGATCCGCGCCGACTTCCGGGACCGATGGCCGTTTTCGAGAAGATTTATGAAGAGGCGGTCTCCGGCGCCCTCTTCTCCAATCTCGCGATCACGCTGGCGCGCGTCGTCGCCGCCTTCGCGCTCGCCATGAGTTTCGGCGCGGCGATCGGTTATGTCATGGGCCGCCACAGGCTCGCCGACCGGCTGCTCGATCCCTGGCTCATCACGCTGCTCAATCTGCCGGCGCTCGTCGTCATCGTGCTCGCCTATGTCTGGGCCGGCCTCACGGAAGTCGCCGCGATCGGCGCCGTTGCGCTCAACAAGCTGCCGAACGCCATCGTCGTCGTGCGCGAAGGCGCGCGGGCGCTCGATCCGCAGCTTGAGGACATGGCGCATGTGTTTCGCTTTTCTCCCGCCGCGCGCTTCAGGCATCTCGTCCTGCCGCAGCTCGCGCCCTATCTTGCGGCGGCGACGCGTTCCGGCCTGTCGCTCGTCTGGAAGATCGTTCTCGTCGTGGAGCTGCTGGGGCGCTCGAACGGCGTCGGATTCGAAATCAACATGGCCTTTCAGCTCTTTGACATGAGGCTTCTGCTTGCGTACGCGCTTCCCTTCGTCGCGCTGATGCTCGGCGTCGAAACCTTTCTGGTGCAGCCTCTTGAACGACACGTCTCCCGCTGGCGGCGCGACGTCTCTCGACGTCTCGATCGCGACTAAGGATTATCATTCCGCCAGCGGCCGGCCGCTTCGGGCGCTCGAAGGGCTACAGCTGACGCTGCCCGCGGGACAGGCGGGCGCGGTCGTCGGCCCTTCCGGCTGCGGCAAGACGACTCTGCTGCGCCTCATCGCCGGCCTCGACAAGGACTATGTCGGAACGATTGCCCTGCCCGAACACGGCCGGCTCGGCATGGTTTTTCAAGAGCCGCGATTGCTGCCCTGGCGCAGCGTCATCGACAATATCCGAATCGCCGCGCCGCATGCGCGCGAAGACGAAATCGCCGCGCTCCTCGACGAACTCGGTCTCGCCGAGCACGCGGCGCATTTCCCCGGCGAACTTTCCCTCGGCCTCGCGCGGCGCGTCGCGCTTGCGCGGGCGCTCGCCGTCAAGCCGGACCTGCTGCTGCTCGACGAGCCGCTTGTGTCGCTCGACGCGGCGCTTGCCCGAGATCTGCGCGAGATGATCGCAAGGCTCATCGACGAGCGGCGCATCACCACGCTGATCGTGACGCACGATCTCGCCGAGGCGATCGCGCTGGGCGACAGGCTGTTTCTATTGTCGGCGCGTCCCGCCCATGTCGTCGCCACGATCGATGTGCCGTCGCCGCGAAGGGCGTTGGAGAAAGAGACGGCGGCGACGCTTGAAGCGCAGGCGAAAGACGCGTTTGCTGCGGCGCGCGCCGGGTCATCTCACCCGAGACATCCTTAGCGCTTGGCGTGTCCTGCTTCACCAGGGAATGTTTTCGCCGCGGTAGTCGAGATAGCGGCGCGTGTCGGCGAGCGTCAGCGACTCGGCGACACGAATGATTCCGGCCACGCTGTCGCGCACGTCGAGCGTGGCGTCCGCCCCGCCCATGTCGGTGCGCACCCAGCCGGGATGCATCGCGACGACGATGACGCCTTCCGACTTCAGATCCGCGGCGAGACATTGCGCGATCTTGTTCAGCCCCGCTTTAGACACGCGATAGGCGACATTGAATGTCCCATCGAGCGACATCGACCCGAGTATGCTCGACATCATGACGATGCGGGGACGGGCGCCGCGTTTTATAAGCGGCAGAAAGGCCTGAACGACGCGCAGCGGACCCAGCGTATTGACCGAGAGAAGATCGAGCGCGCCCTCGAAATCCATGTCGGTGGAGGATTGGCGCTCCGGCCCATAGGCGCCGGCGTTGACGATGAGCGCGTCGACAGGATCGGAAACCCGCGCGGCGGCGGCCTCGATCTCGGCCTCATTGCGAACGTCGAACTGCAGGATCGCCGCCTCAGGCGCGGCCGCTTTCAGCGCCGCCACGCCCGCCGCGCTGCGCGCGCTCGCGGTCACGCGCTCCCCTCGCGCCGAAAGCTGACGCGCAGCCTCCAATCCAATGCCGCGGCTCGCGCCGGCGATGAGCCAATGGGACATGTCTTATCCACCCGCGTTCGGAAATTGAGTTCTTACTGCTGGTTCTTAATATAGCGTCGATGCGGCGCGGGACAGGCTTGCCCCAGGTCATGTGGCGGTGCAGTATTCGCCCTGTTCAAGGGGGCTTTTTTCATGAACGACATGACAGTAGACTCGGCGCAGCGCGCGCCGGAGTCGAGCGGTATTGTTTTCACGGGCCACGACGACGAATTTCGCGACCTTCTGCGCAAAGGCGCGCTTCTTGAGATCGTCACCTTCGGCTTCTACCGCTTTTGGCTGGCGACCAAAATCCGCCAGCATCTGTGGTCGCATACAATGCTGGACGGCGACGCCTTCGCCTATCTCGGCACGGCGCGCGAACTGCTCATCGGCTTCCTTTTCGCCATCGCGATTCTAGCGCCGATCTATCTCGCCTCCTTCCTGCTCGGCGTCGAAGTCGAACGCGCACGATCGTTCGCATCGTCCCTGTTCGGCGTGTTCTTTTGGGTGTTTTGGCAGTTCGCCGTCTATCGCGCGCGGCGCTATCGCTTGCACCGCACCGCCTGGCGAGGGCTGCGCTTTCACATGGACGGCTCAGGCGTTTCCTATGCGCTGCGCGCCATGGGCTGGGGCTTTGTCAGCGTCGTCACGCTCGGGTTAGCGCTGCCGTGGATGCAGGCGGCATTGGAACGCTACAAAATGCGCCACACCTATTACGGCGATCTTAGCGGCGATTTCGTCGCGACCGCCAGTGATTTCTTCAAGCAGGGCTGGCGGCTTTGGCTTGGCGCCGCGTTTACGGGAGCCGCTTGCATCGGAGGTTCGGTCTTCGCCGCGATGAATGGAGGAGCTTGGCTACTGGTGATGCTGCCTTTGCTCGCTGCCGCCGCCTTTATAGAAATTTATGCGCGGTATAAGGCCGCGCAGTGGAAATGGTGGCTGGAAGGCGTCCGTATTGGCGACGTGCGAGCGGCCTCGACGCTGGAAGCGAATGCGCTGACTAGAAATTATTGGATGTTCGTCGGCCTTCTCTTTGCTTCAGCCGTAGCCGCCGCAATCGCGCTCTGGGTCGTCCTTGCCTTCCCGCCAAGATTCGTCGGCATCCCTGTCGCCGTGCTGATCTACCTTGCGCTGATCGTGCAATATTCGATTCTGTGGCGGACCTACTTCATCCAGCGGGTGTGGCGGATCGTCGTCAATTCGTTGACGATTCATAATCTGCACACGGCGCAAGAAGTCGCGATGCGGCTCGACGCGTCGCCGCCCACCGCCCTCGGCGAAGGCTTCGCCGATAGTCTCGACGTCGCAGGATTCTGACGGCGTGAACGAGAAATTCGAGGCGATCTATTTCGACGGCGTCGTCAACAAGAAGCGCCGAGTCTCGCTCGCTTTCGGTCCGACGCTGGAAATATGCGAGGACGGCGCGGTTCTCTCCGCGTGGTCTTACGCCGACGTGCGCCGCATCCCGGCGCCGCCCGACGTGATGCGGCTGCGGGCGATTGGCGCCGCGCAATTGGCCCATCTCGACCTCCGCGACGGTGACGCTCAGCGCGAGGTCGAACGTCATTGTCCGAAGCTCGCGGATGACGCGGCGCACGATGGCTCGACGCTCAAAATCGTTGCGTGGTCGCTCGCCGCGACCGCTTCGATCGTCGGCCTCGTTTGGTTCGGCGTTCCCTTCGCCGCGGACCGCTTGGCGCCGCTCGTGCCCATTTCATGGGAAAACCGTATCGGCGAAGTGGCCGAACGCCAGATGCGCCAAATGTTCGACGGCAAGAACTGCACAACGCCCAAGGGCTCGGCGGCGCTCGTGAAGCTCTCCAAACGCTTGCAGGACGCGTCCGGCCTTCACGTGACGGCGACCGTCGAGGCGCTCTCCGAAAAAACGCCAAACGCCTTCGCCCTTCCAGGGGGCAAGGTGTTCGTCCTTGCGGGACTATTGGAGAAGGCGCAGTCGCAGGATGAAATCCTGGGCGTGTTGGCGCATGAACTCGGTCATTTGCAGAACCGCGATCACCTGCGCCGCATCATCGCCGATGGCGGAACCGCCTATCTCTTCGGCCTGCTGTTTGGCGACGTGGCCGGCGGCGGCGCCGTGGTTTTCGCCGGCAAGACTTTGCTCAACGCCGCAAATTCGCGGGAAGCGGAGGCGCGCGCCGATGCATTCGCTGCGCAAACGCTCGCCCGCCTCGGCCGGCCCGCGAAACCGATGGGCGAATTGCTGCTGCGCGTGACGGGCAAGGAAAAAGACGGCTTCCTCACCATCCTCCACGATCACCCCTTGAGCGAAGACAGACTCGCCAAGCTCTCGGCCGCGGACAAAGCCACGGCCGATCCGGTGCTCACAGACGACGAATGGAAGGCGCTGAAGACGATCTGCGACTAGCCCGATCTACGGCGCCGCCGGCGCGGGCGCCGCTTCGATCCGCGCGACGCCGTCGCGCACCGCCGCCTGCACCTTCTCGAAGGCGCGCACCTCGATCTGGCGCACGCGTTCACGCGACACGCCGAATTCCTCGGAGAGCGTTTCGAGCGTGACAGGATCATCGGACAGTCGGCGCGCCTCAAAGATGCGCCGCTCGCGCGGATTGAGCACGTCAAGCGCGCCGCGCAGCGCCTTCAGGCGATTGTCGCTTTCTTCGTGGGCGACGAGCAGATGCTCCTGATCGACGCTATCGTCGACGAGCCAGTCCTGCCATTCGCCTTCGCCCTCCTCGCGCAAAGGCGTGTTGAGCGACGAGTCGCCGCCCATGCGGCGATTCATGTCGATGACGTCCTGCTTGGACACGCCAAGCCGATGCGCGATCTTTTCGACGTTCTCCGGCTTCAGGTCGCCTTCCTCGAAGGCCGAGATGCGGCTCTTGGCTTTGCGAAGATTGAAGAAGAGCTTCTTCTGACTCGCGGTGGTGCCCATTTTGACGAGCGACCAGGAGCGCAGAATATACTCTTGGATTGAGGCGCGGATCCACCACATTGCATAGGTCGCAAGGCGGAAGCCGCGCTCGGGCTCGAAGCGTTTGACGGCCTGCATGAGTCCGACATTGCCTTCGGAAACGATTTCCCCGATCGGCAAGCCGTAGCCGCGATAGCCCATGGCGATCTTCGCCACGAGCCGCAGATGCGACGTGATCAATTCCTGCGCGGCTTTTGCGTCTTCATGCTCGCGCCAGCGCTTGGCAAGCATATATTCCTGCTGCGGCTCCAACATTGGAAACCGCCTGATTTCAGAAAGATAGCGGGCTAGGCCGTCTTCTGAGACGATTGGCAAGGCATTCGCCATAAGTCCCTCCTGACGAACCCCCTGAGTAAGGCGGGTCCGCGAAGCGCGGCCACAAAACGCCGGCCGCGACAGGGGGTCATTATAGGGCGCCCCTAGGGGGCTGGAAAATGACAATTGCGTGAAGGGAGGCTAAAGCACGGATTAAGATTCAGCAATGTGAATGACGCGTTTCAAAGGCTCGGCCGCGCGAGTTTGGCCGCGCAAATTTGGCGAAGATTCTGCCCGTTATAATTCCGCAATCTTCGGCCGCGAATTCACTTCGACATTCCGCCCAGCACGCCGCGCAGAATTTGGCGCGCGATCTGTGTCCCGGCGGACCGCGCCGCCGATTGAATCGCGGCGCGCGCCGCGAGTTCCGCGGGCGACATGCGCTTCTTGTCGCCCTTGCCAAAAATGCCGCCCAATATGCCGCCGAGCGCGCCAAGCAGACCGCCGCCCGCGCCGCTTTCGGCCTCGCCCTTGCCCTTGGCGCGCGCTTGCAGCATTTCGAATGCGGATTCGCGATCGACCATCGTGTCGTATTTTCCCCCGAAGGCGCTCGCGGCCATGACGGCCTTCCGCTCCTGCGGCGATATCGGTCCAACGCGGGCGGACGGCGGCGCGATCAACGTTCGTTCGACGACTTCGGGCGTTCCTTTGGCGTCAAGCATCGACACCAGCGCTTCGCCGACGCCAAGCTGCATGATCGCCTCGGCTTCCTCGAGGGCGCGATTGTCGCGAAAGGTCTCGGCGGCGGCGCGCACCGCCTTCTGATCGCGGGGCGTGAATGCGCGCAGCACATGTTGAATGCGGTTGCCGAGCTGGCCCAGAACCGTGTCCGGCACGTCGAGCGGATTTTGGGTGATGAAATAGACGCCGACGCCTTTCGAGCGGATGAGACGCACGACCTGCTCGATGGCGGACAGCAGCGCCTTCGGCGCGTCGGTGAACAGAAGATGCGCCTCGTCGAAGAAGAAGACGAGCTTCGGCTTGTCGAGATCGCCGACTTCCGGCAGGGCTTCGAACAGCTCGGAAAGCATCCAAAGAAGGAAGGTCGCGTAGAGCCGCGGCGCGCGCATGAGCTTGTCTGCGGCGAGAATGTTGATGACCCCGCGTCCGTCGCGGTCGACTCGCAAGAAATCCATGATGTCGAGCGCCGGCTCGCCAAAGAAGTTTGCGCCGCCTTGCGTCTCCAGCACCAACAGCTGCCGCTGAATGGCGCCAACGCTCGCGGGCGCCACATTTCCGTATTTCTGTTTGTAGGCCGCGGCGTTCTCCGCAACATGAGCGAGCATCGCCCGCAAATCCTTCAAATCGAGCAGCAACATGCCCTGCTCGTCCGCAACCCTGAAAACGACATTCAGAGCGCCCTCTTGGACGTCGTTCAAATCGAGCAGGCGCGAAAGAAGCAGCGGCCCCATTTCCGAGATCGAAGCCCGAACCGGGTGTCCCTGATCGCCAAAAACGTCCCAGAAAGCGACGGGAAACCGGTCGGGCTCGTAAGCAACGCCAATCTCCTTGGCGCGCGCGACGAACGCCGACTTGCCTTCGCCCGCCTGCGACAGTCCGGCGAGATCGCCCTTGACGTCGGCGAGAAAGACGCAGGTTCCGGCGTTCGAGCAGCCTTCGGCGAGCAGCTGCAGCGAAACGGTTTTGCCGCCGCCGGTTGCGCCCGCGATTAAGCCATGGCGATTGCCAAGCGCGAGCAGCAGATAGCGGTAAGCGCGCGGTTTCCCATCCGTTACGCTTGCGCCGACGAGGATTTTGCCTGGAACGGCGCTCGGGGTTTCGCTCATGGTTAAAGCGCTTTCACAGTCAGGAATCGCAATTGCGGGAAGCTACACCATCGGCGCAGGACGCGCATGTCCGCCCCGTTCGGCTCAGTCTGGGCGCGACAGCGCTTGGCGAATGCAAAAGGGCGCGATAAGTTCCCGCCGGGAGAAAGTCTAATGAAGCTACGCTTGGCGATGATCGGCGTCGTCGCCGCCGCCGGCGTCGCGCAGGCGGTCGGCGCGACGAAGCCGCGAACGGCGCCGGCGAAGCTGGCGCAATCCGTCGATCTGGAGAATCAGCGCCCCGTGCCGCTGAAAAGCTTCGAGATCGTCATGGCGGCAAAAGACAAGACGACGCCGGAAACCATCGTCGGGAAGCTTGATCAGCCGCTGGCCGCCGGAGGCCGCACGCGGTTTCCCATCACTGGCGCCAGAGGCTGCCGCTTTGAGGCGCGTTGGGCGTTCGACGACGCGAAAGATTCAGGCGACGTGGACTTATGCAATGACGCCCATATAGTTTTCGCGGATTAAGCCTATTCGCGGTCCGCTCAGCGGACCCGCTGCGGCGCGCGCCGCCCATGACAACAATCAGGAAACGCACGATGGCCAACGGATCGAAGGGTGGCGCAAAGGGAGTCAAGCGCGGTGCAAAGGGCGCACAATCCACAAGCGGACCAGGCATCTCGAGGCCGCTGCTGATCGGCGTCGGCGCTGTCTTCGCGCTCATGTTCGTCGGCTTTGTCTACTTCACCAGCGGCAAGCCGACGACTTCAGCGGAAACCATCGGCGGACCTTTTCAGCTCACCGCGCATACCGGGCAGCAGGTGACAGAGCAGGATTTCCTCGGACGCCCATTCCTCGTCTTCTTCGGCTATACGCACTGTCCTGATATTTGTCACACCACGCTCTTCGAGATGTCGGAGATCTTGCGGGCGATGGGGCCTGATGCGAAAGTCGGCGCGCTGTTCGTCACTGTCGATCCGGAGCGAGACACGCCCGAGGCGCTCAAAGATTATCTCTCCAATTTCGATCCGCGCATCATCGGCGTCACCGGTTCGCGCGCTTCGCTCGATCCCGTGTTGCGCGAATATCGCATCTTCTCTAAGCGTGCGCCCGGCAAGGAAGAGGACTATTCCGTCGACCACACCACTGTCGTGTATCTGATGGACAAGAACGGCCGCTTTGTAAGCCCGTTCAACGTGGCGCGACGCCCTGCCGAAGCCGCGCGTGAGCTTGAACGCCATCTGTAGCGCGCGCAGTCGCCTGCGTCGGAAAGCGCGCAAAAAAGCAACGCAAGGGAAATATTTCATCAAGCTGCAATTTTGGAACTCGCGACTCATATGGCCTTTGCGCTAGCATGAGCGTTATGCTTCGACTCCTGCGCCAAGGACCGACGCCGACTGGCGGCGCGTCAATTCTCACATTGGTCCACGCCGGCGAAACAATTCTCGTCGCTTTGCGTCGGTCTCAGAATGCGCGGCGGTTCACTTTGCGTGTGCGCTTCGCCGCACGCGATGCGGTGTTGACGATGCCGAAGCGGGCGTCATTGCGCGATGCGCGAGATTTCGCCCAGCGCCACGCCGCCTGGCTCGCTTCGCGTCTCGACAGGCTTCCTGCAACCATTCCCTTCGCGCATGGGTCGGTCGCGCCTCTTCGCGGCGTCGATCATATGATCGCCCATCATCCGGACCGCCGGGGGGTCACCTGGATCGAGCCGAGAGACGACGCCGAGACTCCCTTCGCGCTTTGCGTCGCCGGTCAGACCGAACATGTGCACCGCCGCGTTCAGGATTACCTGAAGCGGGAGGCGCGGCGCGACCTCGAAGAGGCGGTCGCCCGCCACACTGGCGCACTCAGTCTGCCGCCGCGCGGCGTCGGCCTGCGCGATCCGATCAGCCGATGGGGATCATGTTCGGCCTCCGGCTCGTTGAACTTTTCCTGGCGGCTGATCATGGCGCCGCCGTTCGTCCTCGATTACCTCGCCGCCCACGAGGTCGCGCATCTCGTGCACCTCGATCATTCGCCGCGATTCTGGAAGCTGACGCGGCGGCTCTGCGCCGACACGGACCACGCCGAAGCGTGGCTCTCGGCCCATGGCGCGCACCTCCACAAATATGGAGCCAAAGCGCGATGATCGACCGCCGCGGCCTGCTCGGATTGGCCCTGCTCCTGCCCCTCCCGCTGTCGCAAGCCGCGTCGGCGGTGGCCGAAGAGCCGCGCAAACGCCTGCTCGTTCTCGATTTCGAGCTGGTCGACACGTCAAACGAGCCTGTCGACCAAAGCGCCGAACATGCAAAGCGACTGGCGCGGGCGCGCGACGACATCGGCGCGGGACTCGCCGCGCGGCGCGTCTATGACGTCGTCGACCGGGCGCCCATCGCGGCGGATCTCGACGCGATCTTGAAACAAACCTACATTCGCACCTGCAACGGCTGCGAATTGACGCTTGCCCGCAAGGCCGGCGCCGATCTCGTTCTGACGGGCGTCGTCAACAAGGTCAGCACGCTTATCCTCAGCATGGGCGTGTCAATCGCGCGCGTCTCGACGGGCGAACTGATCTATCATCAAGGGTTCGATTTTCGCGGGGATAATGATCAATCCTGGGCGCGCGCGACGAAATTCTTCGTCGATCGCATCGCCCGAGATCCGCTGAATTGAGCCAAGGAGGCCGTATGAGCCAGAGCGCTGGCTGTGAACCGACGGCGACGTCGCGCCCGCCCTGGTCGATGGTGGCGCAGGCCCGCGCGCGCGGCGCCTTGCTTGACGCCCTCGTGCGGCGGGCGCAGGCGCTGCCACCCATCCGCATGGGCGTCATCCATCCTTGCGACGCGCGCTCGGTCGAAGGCGCGATCGCCGCGCGCGACAAAGGGCTGATCGTCCCGACTCTTATCGGACCGCGGGCGAAGATCGAGGCGGCCGCGCGCGCGAGCGGGGTCTTGCTCGAAGGCGTCGAGATCGTCGACGCGCCACACAGCCACGCCGCCGCCGATCAAGCGGTGGAGCTCGTGCGACGCGGCCGACTGCACGCGCTGATGAAAGGCGCGCTGCACACGGATGAACTGATGACGGCGGTCATCCGCGACGGCGCGGGACTGCGCACGGACCGGCGGATCAGCCATGTCTTTGTGATCGACGCGCCGTATTATCATAAGTTGCTGCTCGTCACCGACGCCGCGATCAATATTGCGCCGACGCTCGACACAAAGCGCGACATCGTGCGCAACGCCGTCGATCTCGCGCATGCGATCGGCATCGAGCGTCCCAAAGTGGCGCTGCTCTCGGCCGTGGAGACGGTCGAAGGAAAAATCCCGTCGACCATCGAGGCGGCGGCGCTCTGCAAGATGGCCGATCGCGGCCAGATCGCCGGCGCCGAGCTTGACGGTCCGCTGGCCTTCGACAACGCCATCTCGCGCGAAGCGGCCGAAGCCAAGCACATCGAGTCCGAGGTCGCCGGCGACGCGGACATTCTGGTCGCGCCCGATCTCGAGGCTGGCAATATTCTGGCGAAGCAGCTCGTCTTCCTCGGCGGCGCCGACACCGCGGGGCTGGTGCTCGGCGCGCGCGTGCCGATCGTGCTGACGAGCCGCGCCGACGACGTCGATTCGCGCGTCGTCTCTTCGGCGCTGGCGCAGATTTTCACGCATCGGCCGCGTGCCGCGCCTTAGAGCGCGCTGCGAAAAAGTGGGAACCGGTTTTTCGCGCAAAGCGGGCGCGTCCAAATGCAGCGCGATCTAGCGTTCTCGACAGAACGCCCCCCGCGTGGCAGAACGCAGCGCAAGAACTCCCGGCGCGAACGGCTCATTCTATGCCCTCATGCTGAGGAGGCTCCGTAGGAGCCGTCTCGAAGCACGAGGCATAGACCGCGCGCGCTGCGTCCTCGTCCTTCGAGACGCCCGCTTCCAAGTCGGGCAAGCCCGGCTTGGGCGCGGGCTCCTCAGGATGAGGACGCAATGGCCTTCGCTAAGATCGAAATCAATATGACCGACATCGCCAAACTCGAAGAAGATACGCTGCGCCAGATCGACGAGGCCGCCGACGAGGCGGCGCTTGAAGCCGTGCGCCTCTCCTCGCTCGGCAAGAAGGGCGCGATTTCGGCGCTGCTCGCAACGCTCGGAAAAATGTCGCCGGAAGAGCGCAAGACCGAGGGCGCGAAGATCAATGCGCTAAAAGACAAGGCGGCCGAGGCGATCGCCGCGCGAAGCGAACGGCTTGCTGAAGCGGCTTTGGAAGCGCGCCTTATGGCCGAGACGCTCGATATGACGCTGCCTGCGCCGGCGGGTCCGTTGGAGCGCGGGCGCATCCATCCGATTTCGCAGGTCACGGACGAGCTCTCCATCATCTTTGCCGATATGGGCTTCGCGGTCGCCGAGGGACCGGACATCGAGAGCGACGACTATAATTTCACCAAGCTCAACTTCCCCGAAGGGCATCCGGCGCGGGAGATGCAGGACACGTTCTTTCTGACCACCGACTCAGGCGAGAAACGGCTGCTGCGCACCCATACGAGCCCGGTGCAGGTGCGCACCATGCTGTCGCAGACGCCGCCGATCCGAGTCATCTGCCCTGGCCGTGTCTACCGCTGCGACTTCGACCAGACGCATACGCCGATGTTCCATCAGATCGAGGGGCTCGTCATCGATGAGACGACGCATCTTGGGCATCTCAAATGGACGCTCGAAGAATTCCTAAGGAGCTTCTTCGAGGTGAAGGGCGTCAAGCTGCGCTTTCGACCCTCCTTCTTCCCCTTCACCGAACCTTCGATGGAGGTCGATGTTCAGTGCCGACGCCAGGGCGGCGAAATCCGCTTCGGCGAGGGCGAGGACTGGATGGAGATTTTGGGCTGCGGCATGGTGCATCCCAATGTGCTGAGAAATTGCGGGATCGATCCGGACCGCTATCAAGGCTTCGCCTTCGGCGTCGGCGTCGACCGGCTGGCGATGCTCAAGTATGGCATGTCGGATCTGCGCGCCTTCTTCGACGCCGATACGCGCTGGCTGGAGCATTATGGTTTCAGGCCGCTCGATTTCCCGACGCTTGCGGGCGGGTTGAGCAGCTAACGACAATCTCTCCGCGTCATGGCCGGGCTTGTCCCGGCCATCCACGCGAAGACCAGCAGCAATAGAGTCACGAAACGAATGACGCCGCTCACTTTCATCATTCCGCAGCCTCGCTGCTTAGATGCGCGCGACAAGCGCGGGCATGACGCGCAAAATGTTGCGGCGTCGCCTCGTCATATTGAAGCTCATAAAAAATGAAACTCACCCTCTCCTGGCTCAAGGAACATCTCGACACGTCGGCCTCGCTCAGCGAGATCGTCGAAACGCTGACGCGCATCGGCCTCGAAGTTGAACATGTGCACGATCCCGCCGCGCAGCTGAAAGACTTCACCATCGCGCGGGTGATCGAGGCGACGCCGCATCCCAACGCCGACCGTTTGCGCGTCTGCATGGTCGACACGGGGAGCGGCGCGCCCGTGCAGGTCGTCTGCGGCGCGCCCAACGCCCGCACCGGCATGAAGAGCGTCTTCTCGGCGCCGGGAACCTTCATTCCAGGAAAGAAGATCACGCTTGGCAAGGGCGTCATCCGCGGCGTCGAGTCGCTCGGCATGCTGTGCTCTGCGGCCGAACTCGAACTTTCCAACGATCATGAAGGCATCATCGATCTGCCCGACGACGCGCCCGTCGGCGCCGTCTATGCGCAATGGGCCGGGCTCGACGATCCGATCATCGAGATCAATCTGACGCCCAATCGCCCCGACGCCGCCGGCGTTTACGGCATTGCGCGCGACCTCGCCGCAGCAGGCCTCGGCGTCCTCAAGACGAAGGACATTCCGCCGGTCGAAGGCAAGTTCCCCTGCCCCGTCGGCGTGACGCTGGATTTCGCGCAGGAAGAAAAGCATCTCGCGCCCTTCTTCGGCCTTCGCCTCGTGCGCGGCGTCAAGAATGGACAAAGCCCCGCCTGGCTGCAGGCGAGGTTGCGCGAAATCGGCCTTCGTCCGATTAACGCGCTGGTCGACGTCACCAATTTTTTGACCTTCGACCGCGCGCGGCCGCTGCACGTCTTCGACGCGAAAAAGGTGAAGGGCAATCTTGCCGTGCGCCGCGCGAAGATGGGCGAGACGCTGCACGCGCTCGACGGGCGGACCTATGAACTCGACGAGAGCATGGTCGTGATCTGCGACGATGTCGGACCGGAATCGCTTGCGGGCGTGATGGGCGGCGAGGCCTCAGGCTGCGATGAGTCGACGACCGACGTGCTGATCGAGACGGCGCTTTGGGACCCGATGAACATCGCGCACACCGGCCGCAAGCTCGGCATTGTCACCGACGCGCGCTACCGTTTTGAGCGGGGCGTCGATCCGGCCTTTGCGCTGCCGGGGATTGAACTTGCGACGCAGTTCGTGCTGGAATTCTGCGGCGGCGAGCCGTCCGAACTCACGCTCGCCGGCGAACTGCCGCTGCTCTCGCGCGCGATCAATTTCCCCTGGAGCGAAACCAGGCGGCTCACGGGTCTCGACGCGCCGAGTGAAGACGCGGCGAAGATTCTCGAGCGCCTCGGCTTCAGCGTCGAGAACGCCGGCGCCGACATCGCCCATGTGGCCGCGCCGAGCTGGCGTCCGGATATCGAGGGCAAGGCCGACATCGTCGAGGAAATCGTGCGCATGATCGGCGTCGACAATGTGCCCTCGACGCCGCTGCCGCGCGCCGAGGGCGTCGCGCCGCCCGTCCTGACCGTGATGCAGAAGCGCGCCCGCAACGCGCGCCGTGCGCTCGCCGGCCAGGGCCTCGTCGAGGCGGTGACCTGGTCCTTCGTCTCTAAGGAGCAGGCGGCGGCGTTTGGCGGCGGCAAGCCGTCGCTGGCGCTCGCCAATCCGATCGCCGCCGATCTTTCCGACATGCGGCCAAGCCTGTTGCCGGGCCTCGTGGCGGCCGCGGGGCGCAACGCCGCGCGCGGGCTTGGCGATCAGAACCTGTTCGAAGTCGGCCAGATCTTCTTCGATGCGACGGAGACCGGCCAGCGCCTCGCCGCGGCGGGCGTGCGGCGCGGACTGGCGGGCGCCGGGCGTCACTGGTCAGCGCCCGCGCGGGAGGCCGGCGCTTACGACGCCAAGGCCGACGCCATGGCGCTGCTGAATGCGCTCGGCGTCGCTGTCGGCGGCTTGCAGATCGTTTCCGGCGGTCCGCCGTGGTTTCATCCCGGCCGCTCGGCGACGCTGCAATTTGGGCCGAAGACGATCGTCGGCCATTTCGGCGAACTGCATCCGCGCGCGTTGAAAATCATGGACGTCGAGGGGCCGGTGGCGGCTTTCGAGATCATTCTCGACGCGCTCCCCGCGCCCAAGGTGAAGCCGACGAAGATCAAGCCGAAGCTCGATATTTCGGATCTTCAGCCGGTTTCGCGCGATTTCGCCTTCATCGTCGATCGCACGGCGGCGGCCGGCGATCTAGCAAAGGCGGCGCAGGGCGCCGACCGGACACTGATCGCCGATGTCGCCGTCTTCGACGTCTATGAAGGCAAGGGCGTCCCCGAGGGCAAAAAATCGATCGGTCTCGCCGTCACCCTGCAGCCGCGCGAAAAAACCCTGACCGACGCGGAGATCGAAGCGGTGGCCCAGAAGATCGTGGCGGAAGCGCAAAAAAAATGCGGCGCGGCGCTGAGGGGATGAGGGACCGTCGTCTCCAGCGACATGAAGCCGTCGAGAGCCGTGAAGCGGCCGCTGGACGGCTTTTTCGCGAAGCTCCTCGCGGCTTGACCCTGGCGGTTGCGGCATTCCTTGCTGTCCTCGCTGCGCCGGCGCTCGCCGCGCCGCGAAGCATCGACGATTGCGAAGCGATCAAGGAGGCGGACTCCTATAACCGCTGCCTCGCCTCCTTCGGGCCGATGCGCGGCCAACATGGAGCGACCTACCCCGGCGTCGCCAGCGAGGGCGGACACAGCGGAAAGGCCTCGGGCCGCAGCGCCTCTCGCTCGCCGTCTCGCACTGGCGCCGCGCGGCTTTCCGCCAGCCGGGGCGGCCGCGTTCGGATGGAGTTCACGCCGGGACGGCGGTAACGCGGCTGAACTGGGTGAGAAACGTCGTTTTTCCCCTTGGCAAACTGCTCCACTCCCCTTAAATAGACGATCCGGGGCTGGCCAATCGACCTGCGGCCCCCTTTTCAGTTTTGAGCTTCCGCCTCGACTCAAGTCCTTCCAGGGCTTAGGAAAAGGCGGTGGATAGGCCGGCGGACCCGGGGGTTCTCCCTCGTGTCCCGTCCGGCCATGTCCTGTCCGAGACTGCCGGCGCACGCAAGGGGCTTCAACCCTGTAGCGGCTCAATCGGCCCAAGGAAAGCGGAGCGATCCGTCTTCTCGAAGGCGGCCTGCACAGACGGGGAAACCGGAATTTTAGAGGCCGCAAACGGGCTTCCCGCGTGCGTCCTTCGAATTTGGTTCGCGCCCCTTCAACCGCCGCGGCGTTGCGCCGTGACGGGGACAGGATCTACGGCGCCGCTCGCCTCAAGCGAGCGGCATGTCGCAACCGGCGGGATTTCCCGCCAGTAGAGAGAGCAACCGTGGACAGAGCGGAGAAAAAGGAAGCGGTCGCGGCGTTACGCGAAGTCTTTTCGAAGACCGGCGTCGTCGTCGTCGCTCACTACTCCGGCCTGACCGTGGCCCAGCTGCAAAACCTGCGCAAGCAGGCCCGCAACGCTGGCGCGACGGTCCAGGTCGCGAAGAACCGCCTCGCCAAGATCGCTCTCGATGGCGCCGACGTCGCCTCCATCGCGCCCCTGCTCAAGGGGCCGACCCTGATCGCCTATTCGGACGATCCGGTGGCGGCGCCGAAAGTCGCCGTGGCCTTCGCCAAGGACAACAACAAGTTTGTCATCCTGGGCGGCGCCATGGGCAAGACTGCTCTGAATCCGGACAGCGTCAAGTCGCTTGCGACGATGCCGTCCCTCGACGAACTGCGCGCCAAGCTCGTGGGCCTTATCCAGGCGCCCGCGACCAAGATCGCTCAGCTCTCGACCGCGCCAGCCGCCAAGCTCGCGCGCGTTTTCGGAGCCTACGCCAATCGAGACGCGGCCTAAGAGGCCGAGAACCAGACAAACCAAATTCAAAGGACGCAACAAATGGCAAATCTTGAAAAGATCGTCGAAGACCTCTCGGCGCTGACCGTCCTCGAGGCGGCTGAACTCGCGAAGCTCCTCGAAGAGAAGTGGGGCGTTTCCGCCGCCGCCGCCGTCGCCGTCGCCGCCGCTCCTGGCGCCGCCGCCGCTGCGCCGGCCGTGGAAGAGAAGACCGAGTTCAACGTGATCCTGGCCGCGGCCGGCGAGAAGAAGATCGAGGTCATCAAGGAGGTCCGCGCGATCACCGGCCTCGGCCTGAAGGAAGCCAAGGACCTGGTCGAAGGCGCGCCCAAGCCCGTCAAGGAAGGCGCGACCAAGGACGAGGCCGAGAAGATCAAGGCCGCCCTCGAAAAGGTCGGCGCCAAGGTCGAACTCAAGTAACGCGTCCGCCGCCTTTGGCGGCGTTGCGATCGTCGCAGCCCCGGCGCACCGGGGCTGCGACCAATAAACAAAAGGCGCTCACGGACGCGGGAACCCGCCGCAAGACGAGCGCCTGACGGGCAAGGACCTCTCGCAGCGGGATGGTCGGCCAACGAAGAAAGAGGCTCGAAAAGCGACATGGCTCAGACGTCGGCGAGAAAGTTCACCGGTCGCAAGCGCATCCGCAAATTCTTCGGACATATCCGCGAAGCGGCGGAGATGCCGAATCTGATCGAGGTCCAAAAGGCCTCCTACGATCAGTTCCTCCTTGTCGACGAGCCGAAAGGCGGCCGTCCTGACGAGGGGCTGCAGTCCGTCTTCAAGTCCGTCTTTCCGATCTCCGACTTCTCACAGGTCTCCCTGCTCGAATTCGTGCGCTACGAGTTCGAACAGCCGAAATATGACGTCGACGAGTGCCGCCAGCGCGGCATGACCTACGCTGCGCCGCTCAAAGTGACGCTGCGCCTCATCGTGTTCGACGTCGATCCCGATACGCAGGCGAAGTCGGTCAAGGACATCAAGGAGCAGGACGTCTACATGGGCGACATGCCCTTCATGACGTCGAACGGCACCTTCGTCGTCAACGGCACCGAGCGCGTCATCGTCTCGCAGATGCATCGCTCGCCGGGCGTGTTCTTCGACCACGACAAGGGCAAAAGCCATTCTTCGGGCAAGCTGCTGTTCGCCGCCCGCATCATTCCGTATCGCGGATCCTGGCTCGACATCGAGTTCGACGCCAAGGACATCGTCTATGCGCGTATCGACCGCCGCCGCAAGATTCCGGTGACGTCGCTCCTGTTCGCGCTCGGCCTCGACGGCGAAGAGATTCTGTCGACCTTCTACAAGACCATCCTTTACACGCAGGACGGCGAGAACTGGCGCATGCCGTTCGACGCCGAGCGCATCAAGGGCGTGAAGGCTGTCGCCGATATGGTCGACGCCGACACCGGCCAGGTGATTCTCGAGGCCGGCAAGAAGCTCGCCGTGCGCGCCGCGCGCCAACTCGCCGAGAAGGGCGTGAAGGCGATTCGCGTCGCGCCCGAAGAGCTCTACGGCCAATATCTCGCGCAGGACCTCTTCGACCCCGCCACCGGCGAGATCTTCGCGGAAGCGGGCGAGGAGATCACTGTAAAGACGCTGCCGCTGCTGATCGAAAAAGGCTTCGACGAGCTGCCGGTGCTCGACATCGACCACATCAATATCGGTCCGTACATCCGCAATACGCTCGCCGTCGACAAGAACTCGATTCGCGAAGAGGCGCTGTTCGACATCTACCGCGTCATGCGTCCCGGCGAGCCGCCGACGATGGACACGGCGGAAAACATGTTCCACTCGCTGTTCTTCGATCCGGAGCGCTACGATCTCTCGGCCGTCGGCCGCGTGAAGATGAACATGCGCCTCGATCTCGACGCGCCGGATACGACGCGGACGCTGCGTCGCGAGGATATCCTCGCGGTCGTCAAGGCGCTCGTCGATCTGCGCGATGGTCGCGGCGAAATCGACGACATTGACCATCTCGGCAATCGCCGCGTGCGTTCGGTCGGCGAGCTGATGGAGAATCAGTATCGCCTCGGCCTGCTGCGCATGGAGCGCGCCATCAAGGAACGCATGTCGTCGGTCGATATCGACACGGTCATGCCGCAGGATCTGATCAACGCCAAGCCGGCGGCGGCCGCCGTGCGCGAATTCTTCGGTTCGTCGCAGCTGTCGCAGTTCATGGACCAGACCAATCCTCTGTCGGAGATCACGCATAAGCGTCGTCTCTCGGCGCTTGGCCCGGGCGGACTGACTCGTGAAAGAGCGGGCTTCGAGGTGCGCGACGTGCACCCGACGCATTACGGCCGCATCTGTCCGATCGAGACGCCGGAAGGTCCGAACATCGGCCTGATCAATTCGCTCGCGACCTTCGCCCGCGTCAACAAATACGGCTTCATCGAAGCGCCTTATCGCCGCGTGCGCGACAGCAAGGTGACCGGCGAAGTCGCCTATCTGTCGGCGATGGAGGAGGCGAAATATCACGTCGCTCAGGCGAACGCGCAGGTCGACAAGGACGGCAATCTGACGGAAGACCTTGTGCTCTGCCGCCACGCCGGCGACGTCATGCTCGTGCCGCGCGAGAAGGTCGACGCGATGGACGTGTCGCCCAAGCAGCTCGTGTCGGTGGCCGCGGCGCTCATTCCGTTCCTTGAGAACGATGACGCCAACCGCGCGCTGATGGGCTCGAACATGCAGCGCCAGGCCGTGCCGCTCGTCAAGGCCGACGCGCCGCTCGTCGGCACCGGCATGGAGCCGATCGTGGCGCGCGACTCTGGCGCCGCCATCTCGGCGCGCCGGACCGGCGTGGTCGATCAGATCGACGCGACCCGTATCGTCATCCGCGCGACCGAAGAACTTGATCCGGGCAAGCCCGGCGTCGACATTTATCGGCTGATGAAGTTCCAGCGCTCGAACCAGTCGACCTGCATCAACCAGAAGCCGCTCGTTCGCGTCGGCGATCTTGTGGTGAAGGGCGACATCATCGCCGACGGTCCGTCGACCGACCTTGGCGATCTGGCGCTCGGGCGCAATGTGCTCGTCGCCTTCATGCCTTGGAACGGCTACAACTTCGAGGATTCGATCCTCCTGAACGAACGCATCGTCAAGGACGACGTGTTCACCTCGATTCACATCGATGAATTCGAGGTGATGGCGCGCGACACGAAGCTCGGTCCGGAAGAGATCACCCGCGATATTCCCAACGTTTCGGAAGAGACGTTGAAGAATCTCGACGAGGCGGGGATCGTTTATATCGGCGCCGAAGTGCAGGCGGGCGACATTCTCGTCGGCAAGATCACGCCCAAGGGCGAAAGCCCGATGACGCCGGAAGAGAAACTCCTGCGCGCCATCTTCGGCGAAAAGGCCTCCGACGTGCGCGACACGTCGCTGCGCGTGCCGCCGGGCGTTCAGGGAACGATCGTCGAAGTGCGCGTGTTCAATCGCCACGGCGTCGAGAAGGACGAGCGCGCCCAGGCGATCGAACGCGAGGAGATCGAGCGTCTCGCCAAGGACCGCGACGATGAGCTCGCGATCCTGGACCGCAACGTCTATACGCGTCTGTGTGAAACGCTGATCGGCAAGGTCGGCATCGCCGGCCCGAAGTCCTTCAAGAAGGGCGAGAAGCTGACTCAGGCGATCCTCGATGAATATCCCCGCTCGCAGTGGTGGACCTTCGTCGTTGAGGATGACGCGCTGATGGCGTCGATCGAAGCCGTGCGCAAGCAATATGACGAGTCGAAGAAGGGGCTTGAGAACCGCTTCCTCGACAAGGTCGAAAAACTGCAGCGCGGCGACGAACTGCCGCCCGGCGTGATGAAGATGGTCAAAGTCTTCGTCGCGGTGAAGCGCAAGATTCAGCCCGGCGACAAGATGGCTGGCCGCCATGGCAACAAGGGCGTCGTTTCGCGCATCGTGCCGCAGGAAGACATGCCGTTCCTCGAGGACGGCACGCCTGTCGACATCGTGCTCAATCCGCTCGGCGTGCCGAGCCGGATGAACGTCGGACAGATTCTCGAGACGCATCTCGGCTGGGCCTGCGCCGGTCTCGGCAAGCAGGTCGGCCAGGCCGTCGACGCGTATTATCGCAGCAAAGACATCAAGCCTTTGCGCAAAGCGTTGACGGAAATCTACGGCGACGATCCGGAACTCGCCTCGCTCAGCGAGGCGAGCCTCGTGGAAGTCGGCAAGGATCTGAAGCGCGGGGTTCCGATCGCGACGCCAGTGTTCGACGGCGCGCGCGAGAAGGACATCGTCGAAATGCTGGAGAAGGCGGGACTGGCCTCGTCAGGTCAGGTGCGGCTCTTCGACGGACGCACCGGCGAGACCTTCGACCGTAAGGTGACCGTCGGCTACATCTATATGCTGAAGCTGCATCATCTCGTCGACGATAAGATCCACGCGCGCTCCATCGGCCCCTACTCGCTCGTCACCCAGCAGCCGCTGGGCGGCAAGGCGCAGTTCGGCGGTCAGCGCTTCGGCGAAATGGAGGTCTGGGCGCTCGAAGCCTACGGCGCCGCGTACACGCTGCAGGAGATGCTGACCGTGAAGTCGGACGACGTCGCCGGCCGCACCAAGGTCTATGAGTCGATCGTGCGCGGCGACGACACCTTCGAATCGGGCATTCCGGAGAGCTTCAACGTGCTCATCAAGGAGATGCGCTCGCTGGCGCTGAACGTCGAACTGACCAACGCGGAGCCGGAAGAGGAAGCGCCGCCCACAGCGGCCGAGGCGGCGGAGTAATCCCTGCCGATGAAGCTGCAGAACGTCATTGCGAACGAAGCGAAGCAATCCTGGATTGCTTCGCCGTTTCGCGTCTCGCGGTGACGTTCTGAATAAGGATTTCACGGCGCGCGGAAAGGGCTCGAAGCCGCATTCGCAGCGCCCTAGGAGAAGACCATGAATCAGCAAGAGGTCATGAATCTCTTCAATCCGGTCGTGGCGACGCAGGCCTTCGACCAGATTCAGATTTCGATCGCAAGCCCGGAGAAGATTCTTTCCTGGTCTTACGGCGAGATCAAAAAGCCCGAGACGATCAACTACCGCACGTTCAAGCCTGAGCGCGACGGACTATTCTGCGCGCGCATCTTCGGTCCGATCAAGGACTATGAGTGCCTGTGCGGCAAATATAAGCGGATGAAATACAAGGGCGTCATTTGCGAAAAGTGCGGCGTCGAGGTCACCCTCGCGCGCGTGCGGCGCGACCGCATGGGCCACATCTCGCTCGCCGCGCCCGTCGCCCACATCTGGTTTCTGAAGTCGCTGCCCTCGCGCATCGGCCTGTTGCTCGACATGACGCTCAAGGATCTTGAGCGAATCCTCTATTTCGAGTCCTATATCGTCCTCGACGCGGGCCTGACGCCGCTCAAAGAGCGTCAGTTGCTGTCGGAAGACGAATATGTGCGCGCGCAAGACGAATATGGCCAAGACACGTTCACGGCCATGATCGGCGCGGAAGCGATCCGCAAACTTCTTGAGTCGATGGACCTGGAAGCGATCGCCGCGTCGCTGCGCATCGAGATCTCCGAAGCGAAGACCGAGCTCAAGCCCAAGAAGCTGGCCAAGCGCCTCAAGATCATCGAGGCTTTCCTCCAGTCGGGCAATCGCCCCGAATGGATGATCCTCAAGGAAGTTCCGGTCATTCCGCCGGATCTGCGTCCGCTCGTGCCGCTGGACGGCGGCCGCTTCGCGACCTCGGATCTGAACGATCTCTACCGCCGCGTCATCAACCGCAACAATCGTCTGAAGCGGCTGATCGAATTGCGCGCGCCGGACATCATCATCCGCAACGAGAAGCGCATGTTGCAGGAGGCCGTCGACGCGCTGTTCGACAACGGCCGCCGCGGACGCGTGATCACGGGCGCCAACAAGCGTCCGCTGAAGTCGCTCGCCGACATGCTAAAGGGCAAGCAGGGCCGCTTCCGTCAGAACCTGCTCGGCAAGCGCGTCGATTATTCCGGCCGCTCGGTGATCGTCGTCGGTCCGGAGCTGAAGCTGCATCAGTGCGGCCTGCCCAAGAAGATGGCGCTCGAGCTGTTCAAGCCATTCATCTATTCGCGTCTCGACGCCAAGGGCTATTCGGCGACCGTCAAGCAGGCGAAGAAGCTCGTCGAAAAGGAAAAGCCGGAAGTCTGGGACATCCTCGACGAGGTTATTCGCGAGCATCCGGTGCTGCTGAATCGCGCGCCCACTCTGCATCGTCTCGGCATTCAGGCGTTCGAGCCCGTGCTGATCGAGGGCAAGGCGATCCAGCTGCATCCGCTCGTCTGCGCCGCCTTCAACGCCGACTTCGACGGCGACCAGATGGCCGTTCACGTGCCGCTGTCGCTTGAAGCGCAGCTCGAAGCGCGCGTGCTGATGATGTCGACGAACAACATCTTGCACCCGGCCAATGGTCAGCCGATCATCGTGCCGTCGCAGGATATCGTTCTCGGCCTCTATTATCTCACGCTCGAGCGCGACGGCGAACCCGGACAGGGCATGGCTTTCTCAAGCCAGGGCGAGATCGAGCACGCGATCGCCGCCAAGGCTGTCACGCTTCATACGAAGATCAAGGGCCGCGCCTGGACCTATGATGAGAAGGGCAAGCGCGTATCGAAGATTTTCGACACGACGCCCGGCCGCATGATGCTCGGCCAGCTCATGCCGAGACACGACAAGATTCCCTTTGACGTCGTCAACAAACTGATGACCAAGAAGGAAATCTCGAACATGATTGACACCGTCTACCGCAACTGCGGTCAGAAGGAGACGGTCATCTTCTGCGATCGCATCATGTCGCTTGGCTTCCGCGAAGCCTTCAAGGCGGGAATCTCCTTCGGCAAGGACGACATGGTCGTGCCGGAAAACAAGGAGGAGATCGTCTCCGAGACGCGGGCGGCGGCCAAAGAGTATGAGCAGCAATATAACGACGGCCTGATTACCCAGGGCGAAAAATACAACAAGGTCGTCGACGCCTGGATGAAGTGCACCGACAAGCTCGCCGAGGAGATGATGCAGCGCATCTCGTCGGTGGGCAAGGACGAGCATGGCCGCGACATGCCGATCAACTCGATCTATATGATGTCGCATTCCGGCGCGCGCGGCTCGCCGCAGCAGATGAAGCAGCTCGCGGCGATGCGCGGACTGATGGCCAAGCCCTCGGGCGAGATCATCGAGAGCCCGATCATCTCGAACTTCAAGGAAGGCCTCACCGTCCTTGAATACTTCAACTCCACGCACGGCGCCCGCAAGGGTCTCGCCGACACGGCGTTGAAGACCGCGAACTCGGGCTATCTCACGCGCCGCCTCGTTGACGTCGCGCAGGATTCCATCATCTCGTCGACCGACTGCGGCTCGCAGAACGGCATCCGCATGCGCGCGATCATCGACGCGGGACAGGTCGTCGCCTCGTTGACGTCGCGCATCCTCGGCCGCACCGCGGCGGAGCCTCTGATGTCGCAGGACGGCAAGACCGTGATCGTGCCGGCCGGCGAGATGATCCAGGAGCAGCACATCGACGCGATCAACGCCGCCGGCATTCAGGAGGTGAAGATCCGCTCGGTCCTGACCTGCGAGGCCAAGAACGGCGTCTGCGGCAAGTGCTATGGACGCGATCTCGCGCGCGGCACGCCCGTCAATATGGGCGAAGCCGTCGGCGTCATCGCGGCGCAGTCGATCGGCGAACCGGGCACGCAGCTCACCATGCGCACCTTCCATATCGGCGGCGCGGCGCAGCTGGCTGACCAGTCGTTCATCGAGTCGAACTTCGAGGGCAAGGTGCATGTGCGCAATCGCCATCTCGCCCGCAACTCGGACGGCGATCTCATCGTCATGGCGCGTAACGTCGCCATCGTGATCCTCGGCCCGAATGGCGAAGAGCGGGCGGTGAACCGCCTCCTGTATGGCGCCAAGATGAAGGTCGACGAGGGCGACAAGGTGAAGCGCGGCCAGCGACTGGCCGAGTGGGACCCCTACACGCGTCCGATCATCAGCGAAGTCGACGGCGTCATCGGCTTCGAGGAACTCGTCGAAGGGCAATCGATGTCGGAGACGGTCGACGAATCGACCGGCATCACCAAGCGCATGGTCATGGACTACCGCCTCAACCTGCGTTCGGCGAGCCTGAAGCCCTCGATCCTGATCAAGGGCGCCGATGGCAAGATCGTCAAGCTGGCCCGCGGCGGCGACGCTCGCTACTTGCTGCCCGTCGACTCGATCATCGCCGTCGAACCCGGCGGCACGGTGAAGGCCGGCGACATTGTCGCGCGTATTTCGGTGGAGAGCGCCAAGACCCGCGACATCACCGGCGGTCTGCCGCGCGTCGCGGAGCTGTTCGAGGCGCGCCGTCCGAAAGATCACGCGATCATCGCGGAAATCTCCGGCACGGTCGCGTTCGGCAAGGACTACAAGAACAAGCAGCGCATCACCATCACGCCGACCGAGGAAGGCGCGGATCCGGTCGAATATCTGATCCCGAAGGGCAAGCACATCCATCTTCAGGATGGCGACGTCGTCGAGAAGGGCGATTACATCGTCGACGGCAATCCGGCGCCGCATGACATTCTGGCGATCAAGGGCGTGGAGGAGCTTGCAGCTTACCTCGTCAACGAGATCCAGGAGGTCTACCGGCTGCAGGGCGTCAACATCAACGACAAGCACATCGAAGTGATCGTGCGTCAGATGTTGCAGAAGATCGACATCGTCGATCCGGGCGACACCGGCTTCCTCGAAGGCGAGCAGGTCGACAAGCTGGAGCTCGAAGAGGCGAACGCCAAGGCGCTCGAGAATGGCGGCAAGCCTGCGACAGGCACGCCGGTGCTTCTCGGCATCACCAAGGCGTCGCTGCAGACGCGCTCCTTCTTCTCGGCCGCCTCCTTCCAGGAGACGACGCGCGTTCTCACCGAGGCCGCCGTCAACGGCAAGATCGACCCGCTGGTCGGCCTCAAGGAGAACGTCATCGTTGGCCGGCTCATTCCGGCCGGCACCGGCGCTGCGATGTCCAAGTTCCGCGCCGTCGCGGGCGGGCGCGACGAACTCATCATCGAGCAGCGCGCCGAAGCGGCCGAGCCTGCGCCGGCGCTGCCGCCGGCGGAATGAGATCGCCTACACGCTAAATTCGAAAAGGCCGCCCTCGCCGGGCGGCCTTTTTTGTTGGACGGACGGGGGCGCACATTGCGAGTCCCGTCCTGCGAACACGCCATCCCTTCCGATCGTGTCGTCGACGACATAGATTGCTGTCCGTGTCGTCCCCACTGTCCTCCTCTTTGCTGTCCCTGCCCGCCCGCGGTGCGCGCGCGCTGATATTCGTCTACCGCGTCACCTTCTCGGCCTTCGCGGGACGCTTCTGCCGCTATGCGCCGACATGCTCCGAATACGCCGATGAAGCCATCGCGAAACATGGCTTTTGGGCCGGCGGCTGGATGGGGTTCGCGCGCATCTGCCGCTGCCGTCCGGGCGGCGGCGCGGGTTTCGATCCCGTGCCCGCAACCCTTCGCGCCGACGCCAGCCCGCTGACGCCCTGGCGCTACGGCGTCTGGCGCCAGCGCTTGGTCTGCGAAGCCGTCGAGCCCGGAGACAAGATGGACGCCGGGCGCCCTTAATCGAGCACGACGACTTTCGTCCCGACCTTAACGCGACTGTAGAGATCGACGACGTCCTTGTTGGTCATGCGGATGCAGCCCGATGACACGGCGGCGCCGATCGTGTCCGGCTCGTTGGAGCCGTGAATGCGATATTGGCTCGAGCCGAGATAGAGCGCGCGCGCGCCGAGCGGATTTTCCATGCCGCCAGCCATATGGCGCGGCAAATCCGGTCTGCGCTTGAGCATCTGCGGCGGCGGGCTCCAGTCCGGCCACTCGCGCTTGCGCGAAATCGTTTTTTCGCCGGACCAGGTGAAGCCCATTCGGCCGACGCCCACGCCATATTCAATCGCGCGTCCATCTCCGAGCACGTAATAGAGCCGACGGTCCTTGGTCGAGACGACGACCGTGCCGCGCTTGAATTGCGGATGGCGCCAATAGACGGCCTGGCGCGGTATCGCCTGCTCGCGAAACACATTGAGGAAGTCGGCGAGCGGACCGCGATTGATCGGGCTCTCAAAAGCCTGCGCCGGGGCCGCCGTGAAGAGAAGCGCGGCAAAAATAATCGATCCGCTGTTTTGGCGCATGGTTGATCCCCTAAAAGCCGCGGACCGAGCTTTTTGGGCGATTATGGCTGATTTCGGGTCGCCGATAACGACGACGACATAGCGCCACGCGCCGTTCGGCCGCTCAGATCGTCGCGTTCGACGCGCCCCCGGCCTTCTTGGCGCATCGGTTGAGGATTTCGATCACTTCACCATCGCTGATCTGGCGAAAATCCCGATAGAAAAAGCCTATCGCGCCGAATGCGCGAGGCGTCTCAAGACAGACAATCTCATCGACTTCAGCGCTGAATGACTCCAGCGTATCTGGAGGCGCGACCGGCACGGCCAGCACAAGCTTTTTGGGTCCGCGGGCGCGGACGGCGCGCAAGGCCGCGCGCGTCGTCGCGCCGGTGGCGACGCCGTCATCGACAACGATGGCGATGCGCCCTTTCGCTTCCGGTCGTTCACGGCCTCCAAGATAGAGCTGCCGGCGCCGCTCGATCTCCTCAAGCTCGCGCGCGCACACCTCTTCAAATTCTTGTTCGCTCACATTCGCTATGGCGATCACGTCCTCATTGCGCACGATGATCGGCGCGCCGCCATCCGCCACGGCGCCCATCGCCAGCTCCGGCTGGAAGGGCACGCCAATTTTCCTGACGAGCACGAGATCGAGAGGCGCCTTCAACAAAACCGCGATCGGCTCGGCGACGGGCGCGCCGCCGCGCGGCAGGGCGAAGACGACAACATCCTCGCCCTTGAATTTCTCAAGCTCGGCTGCAAGGCGACGTCCAGCGTCGGTCCGGTCGTAAAAGGACATGGCGCCCTCACTTCCCCATCCGATTGTCGGCTGCGAGAGCCGATTGCGCAAGATTCAGATAGCGCGTCGCCAGCGGTTCCCACTTCGTTGAGCATTGCGCGCCAAGCCGCGTAAAGCGACACCGGTGCGCGAAGTCTCGCCGCGTCAGAACGTCTCGTTCTTTCCTGCTCGCGAAAAAACCGCAGCGCATAATCCTCGGCGCTGATCGCAGAGCGTTCCACGCCGCGATAGAAATGTGTCGCAAAGCGCGTCAATCTGCGCCGCGCTCAAGCCCGCCGATTTGCTGCGCGCAGCGGCCTTCGACCAAGCCGTGGCGGGCTGTCGCTAGTTCAAAGCGATCTTCGAGCTTTTAGATCATGCGCATGATCTTCTCTTGCGGTCGGATGATGGCTCAACGCCCGGAACATCGATCTTCGGCGCGGGTGCATCGACAATTCCTCCCAAAGCTGAGGCGCGCATGAGCATCCTTAAGAGGATATGGCGAGGTCTGAGCCGCTTCTCCAGATCGACGATTTATAGGGCGACGCCATGTAGGCCGAAACGACTAATTGAACGAGGGCCGGATGACGAGCGACTTCACGACCGCCGACGTCGCAATCGGCCCCCATCGATTGGAGGGATCGCTGTACCTGCCTCGATCGCCACATAGGCTTGTCATTTTCGCGCATGGCAGCGGCTCCTCGCGCTTCAGTCCGCGCAACAGATATGTCGCCGAACGACTTGTCGCGCAGGGATTCGCCTGTGTGCTGTTCGACCTCCTCACCGCCGAGGAAGGCGAATTCCGGCGCAACGTCTTCGACATTGAACTGCTCGGCGCGCGCGTCGGCGAGGCGATCGACTGGGTGAGGGACAGCGATATTGCTCGCTTGCCCATCGGGCTCTTCGGAGCGAGCACAGGCGCCGCCGCCGCGCTCGTCGCCGCGGCCGATGAACCAAGCGTCGCCGCCGTCGTCTCTCGCGGCGGTCGGCCAGATCTTGCAGGCGACGCGCTGCGGCGGGTTCAAGCGCCGACATTGCTGATCGTCGGCGGACTGGACTATGGCGTGATTGAACTCAATCGCAGCGCGCAGCAGCTGCTCAGATGCCGGAGCCGTCTCGACATCGTTCCCGGCGCCACCCATCTCTTTGAGGAGCCCGGCACATTGGACAGCGTCGTCGAGCGCGCGGCCAAATGGTTTAGCGAGTCTCTTTGCGGCTCAGGCGTGACCCAAGAATAATGCATGCTGAATTTTTCTTTGCGCAGAAGGTTTGAAAAAAAGATCACCGATACAGCGCCGCTGCAACCGTCCATGGCGGCCGCGCTTGGCGATCGGTTGATGGTGGTCAGCGTCACTGGTCTCCTCGCCGAAGCGATCAGACGCCTGCACGCAAATGGTTCCATCACGCAGCTTCTGGAGGACGGGCCATAGCCGCCGGGCGCGCTTTGGTTGCGTCCTGCAGCGACTCGCGCCACAAGCCTCGCATGAACTTGGAAGACATCGTCATTCGCCGAATGTCCAAGAGCGAACTTGATCGCGCGCTCGATTGGGCCGCGGCCGAGGGCTGGAATCCCGGACTGTATGACGCGGAGAGTTTCTACGCCGTCGATCCGAAAGGGTTCTTTATCGCCGAACGCGCGGGCGAGCCTCTGGGCTGCGTCTCCGCCGTCGCCTATGACGAGTCATTCGGCTATGTCGGGCTATTCATCGTTCGTCCGCCCTACCGTGGACAGGGCGTCGGCCTTCGGCTCTTGGACGTCGCACTGCAGCACGTGCAGGGCCGCAATGTCGGGCTGGACGCCGCGATCGACCTTCAGCAGACTTATGCGCGCTACGGATTCACATTCGCTTATCGCAACATACGTCATCGATGCGTCGGCGGCGGCAAAGCGCCTCCCGACCTGACTGAATTGGCTGACGTCCGCTTCGACGAGATCGTGCGATATGACCAGACGGTCTTTCCGAGGTCGCGGCCGAATTTCCTTTCGCACTGGATCGCTCAGCCGCGCAGCGCCGGGCTCGCCGTGGTGAGGCAAGAGCGGCTCGCCGGCTATGGCGTGCTGCGCGCGTGCCGTGACGGCTACAAGATCGGGCCGCTGTTCGCGGATGATTCGCAAATCGCCGACGCGCTGTTTCAAGGCTTATGCGCGCGAGCTGCGGGCGCCCCGGTGTTTCTCGACACGCCCGAAGCAAACACCGCCGCCATCGCGCTGGCGCAGCGACGCCAGATGACCGCCGTGTTCGACACGGCGCGCATGTATACGGAAGGAACGCCGCCGGGTCGCATCGACCGCTGCTACGGCGTCACGACCTTCGAACTCGGGTGATTCGCTTCGCCGGACAGGGCGCCGAGGCGATCGATAAGATCAGTGGCCGCGAGGCTCGGCGCGATCAGCGTCGCATCGTCGTCGGCTTCGCCTGAACGGTTGACGCGCGGCGACACGGTCCATTCCTGCAGAGCCTCTTCGGGCGGCGCCCGGAGCAACGCCCGGGGATCTTCGCCTGTCATCCACGCGTTGGCGTCGCGCCAGTCGAGAATGACCGGCATGCGATCATGGAAACGGCGCATCCAACCATTCGCAGGACCGACGATGATCGTCGCGGTGTCGATCGTCGCATCGCTCTCGATATCGCGACAGCTCTCGCACAAGCCGGCGAAGGCGAGCGCGCGGCCATCGCGCGCCGTGAAATAATGCGGATTCCTGGCGCCTTTCGCCCCGGTCCATTCATAGAAGCCCGACGCCGGGATGATGCAGCGCCGAGATGCGAAGGCCGAGCGGAACATCGGTTTTTCGGCGACCGTCTCGGCGCGCGCGTTGAAAGTTGCAGGCAGTTCGCGCAGGGGCTTCTTCCACCAGGAGGGCGCGAAGCCCCAGCGCATCTGGACAAGCTCGTTTCCCGCCGGCGTCGGCCTGATGACCTCGATCATCGTCGTCGGCGCCACATTGTAGCGCGGCTGCAGATTGCCCGGCTGGCCGATCAAATCAGCAAGCCGCTGGAGCTCCTCCCAGGAGAGATGCTGCGTGAAGCGCCCGCACATAGGCGAGACCGTCCTGTCTCAGTAGTAGTGCCGATGACGGCGGTAATAATATGGGCGCGGCGCCGTCGCGGCGCCAATAATCGCGCCGCCCGCTGCGCCGACCGCCGCCGTGGCGAGCGTCGGGCCGGCCAGTCCGCCTGAGGCAAGCGCGCCGATGCCGGCGCCGCCCAGACCGCCGATGACGCCGCCGCCGAGAGCGCGTTCCGCGGGCGTGTAACAGCCATAGAGCGGCATCGAGGCCGTCAGAAGCGTCGCAAGGACGAGGGCTTTTTTGGCCCGGCGGGGCGTGGCGATGCTGTGCATTTTTATTCCCTTGTTACACTCTTCTCGCCGCGTTGGCGCTGAAGCCAAGCCTTCGCGGCGCATCGTCGAATGAACCCAGATTTGCGCCAGAACGATGGCCCTGTCGTGAAGCCACAGGCCAGAACGATGGCCTTGGCGTGATGGCCACCCGGAGCGCTCGATGACGACACGCTTCCTTCTAATTGGAATATTTCGCAAGTAAGACCGCTGCAAACAGCACTTTCTGAAAGACTTCCGATGAGTGATCAATTGTATTGACGTAGCAAGTCGCCTGTTAAATCTTTATACCATGCACGCGGCGCCGCTGAGACTTTCAGCATCGAACCCTCGAGCAAAAAATCAGGCGCGCAACCCCACGCGTGACGTTCCGCGCCCTCAAGGAGAGAATGATGTGCGATCTGGCGCGAGAGAGAAAACGCATTGATTCGATTCTCGCCGACGCGATGAACCAAAACTCGGTTCGACTGTCGATCGATGAAGTCGAACTCGCCGGCTATGGGCTTGCGGCGTTGCGCAGCCACTATGCGCTTTCCTGTCCGGATGAATGCATGCGCAAGAGATGTGACGAATTCGCTGCGCTCATCGCGCTGACGCGTCGCGCGCAGCAGCATGCGATGCATGCGCCATGAAATATTCGGCAACAGGAAAGAAGGAACGCGCGATGTTCATGGCCTCGAATCAGTTCAAGGTCGTCAAGGGCTGCGAAGAAACGTTCGAAACGGCTTGGCGAGAGACAAGCATCCGGCTGCGGGAAGCCGCCGGTCTCATCGGATTTCAATTCCATCGGGGGAAGGAGAGCGGTCCGCACGTGCTCTATTTCTCGGTGACCATGTGGGAGACGGAAGAGCGCTTCCTCGATTGGCGACGCGCCGAACTCTATGGGCTGCCGAACGGCGGCGCTGGACCGCGCTGCGCCTCGAGGCTGGAGGAATTCGACGCGACGGTCTCCAGAAGCAATCCGCAATAGGCGCCGACGGCGTTTTCTAGGAGAAAAACATGTTGGGAATTGGGGACAGCATACCGCCGTTCGTTGTGACTGGCGTCAAGCCGGGATTTAACGAGATCGAAGAAAACGGCGAGACAGCCTTTGAAACGCTCAGCGAGACGAGCTTCCCAGGCATGTGGAAAATCATCTTCTTCTATCCGAAAGACTTTACCTTCGTTTGTCCGACGGAAATCGCGGCCTTCGCGCGCTTGTCGAAGGATTTCGCCGAGCGCGACGCCGTCGTTCTCGGCGGCTCGACGGACAATGAGTTCGTGAAACTCGCCTGGCGGCGCGACCACCGTGACCTGAAGAGCTTGCCGATCTGGCAGTTCGCCGACTCGAGGGGCGATCTGGTCGATGGCCTCGGCGTGCGCGCGCCTTCAGGCGTCGCCTATCGCGCCACCTTCGTCGTCGATCCTGGCAATGTCATTCAACATATCTATGCCACTAATCTCGACGTCGGCCGCGCGCCGGACGACACGCTGCGCGTCCTCGACGCCTTGCAGACGGGCGCGCTCTGCCCCTGCAGCCGGCCGGTCGGCGGAGACACGCTTATCCCCGCTGCATGACCGTGGACGCGGCGCCCGGCAACTGCAGCGTCAGACATTTCGCGGCGCCGCCCGCCTTCATGAATTCCGAAAGCGGCGTCACGACGGGCGTGAAGCCCGCGTCGATCAGGCGTGAGCGAAGATCATCGGAACAGGCGTTGAGGAAAACGCGCCCGGAGACTTCGACAGCATTGCAGGCGAAGGAGAGCGCGTCTTTCTCGCCGACTTCGATCCGCTTCTCCACTGGCGCGATGGCGCGGATCGCTTCCCGTGAAGCGATGTCAAAGGCATCCGGGTAATACATCAGCCAGCCGCCGCTCAGCGGGCAGAAGCAAGTGTCAAGATGATAGAAGCGCGAATCGACGAGCCTCAGCGCGACGGCGCGCCGATCGAAGATCTTTTGAAGATGCTTGGGCGCTTCTTCGCCTGAGCGCCAGCCGTATCCGCACCAGACAATGCCCCGCGCGTGATCGAGAAGCGCGTCGCCGGCGCCCTCGAACGGAACGTTCTCCGGCCAGGGCGCGATCGAATAGCCTTGCGCTTCGAACCATTCGCAAAACAGACGCTCTTCGGGCCGCCGCTCCTTGGCGTTGAAACGACTCACGACGGCCGTGTCGCCGATCGCAAGCCCGGCGTTGGCGGTGAAGACCATATCCGGCAAGCCCGGCGTGGGCGCCACGAAGGCGATATCGCTATGCGCCGCCAGCTTGCCGCGCAAGTTCTCCCATTGCGCCTTCGCGCGCGGCAGCGCCGCTTGCCCGATCTGATTTTCCATCCACGGGTTGATGATGTAATCGACGCCGAAATGGTCCGGCGCGCACATCAACAGCGCGCGACGCGCAGGCGCAGGCCGTGAAGGCGCGGCCTCGCGCGCGTCGCTCCGCGGCGCATCGCTCAACACAGCGGCGTCAGCGTCGAAGCTCGTCAGCGAATTCTCTGGCGTTGAACGTCCGTCGATCATGCGGGCTGTTCCGTCCTTACGAGAGTTGCGTCGTCTTCCTGCACCGCGTCGAGCGGATGCAGCAGTGAGAACAGATCCTTGGGGTCTGCCGGCTCAGCGATCAGCTCGATCGTGCGGCCGACGCCCGTCTCCCGCGCAAGGTCGCGCAACAGGCGCAACACCGAAAAATCCTCGATGGCGAAACCGACGCTGTCGAAGATGGTGATCGCGTCTTTGGAGGCGCGCCCGATTCGATCACCAGCGAGAATTTCCCGCAGTTCCGTCACCGGATGCTCCGGGCCGAGTTGCTGAATTTCACCCTCGCTGCGCGTCTGCGGCGCATATTCGACACATATTTCGGCGCGCAGCAGCAGGTCGCGCGCAAGCTCGGTCTTGCCCGGACAGTCGCCGCCGACCGCATTGATATGGGTTCCAGGCTCAACCATGTCATCCGTTAGTATCGTGGCGCATTTCTTGTCCGCCGTGATCGTCGTGATGATGTCTGCGCCGGATGCGGCGCTGCGCGCGTCGATGCACCGAATGATCGTCAGACCGAAGTCGGCCATGTTGCGCTCGAACTTCTCGACCGCGTCAGGGTCGACATCGAAGACGCGAAGCCGGTCAACGCCAAGAACGGCGTGAAAGGCGCATGCTTGAAACTCCGATTGAGCGCCAAGGCCGATCAGCGCCATCGTCCTGCTGTCGGGCCGCGCGAGATGCGCCGCCGCCAGCGCCGAAGTGGCGCCGGTGCGAAAAGCGGTGGCGAGCGTCATGTCGGCGAGGAGCGTCGGATAGCCGGTCTCGACCTCGGCGAGCGCGCCGAAGGCGACGACGGTCTGCAGATTGAAGTTCGTGTTGCCGGGATGACCGTTGACGTATTTAAAGGCGAAAGCCTCGCCGTCGCTCGTTGGCATCAGTTCAATGACGCCGCGCGGCGAATGGCTCGCGTAACGCGGCGACTTCTCGAACGTGTCCCAGCGCATAAAATCGTGACGCAGATAGTCTACAAGCCGCAACCAAAAGCGTCGCGCGCCCACTTCTCCAACGATGCGGGCGATATCTCGCGCGCTTAGAAACGTCGCCATGCCTTCTCCCATCGATCCAAGCCGGGAGACTAGAACGCGGCGACGCCAATCAAAATCGCCATAAATTGTCGAAACGGCTCGAAATTTGAGATTTCGGTCATAAATATTGACCGTTTCCACAGAGGCGTGGGTCATGGACGATCTCGACCACCGACTGATCGCGCTGCTGCGGACCGACGCGCGCGCTTCTTTATCCCAGCTCGCCAAGGCGCTCGGCGTCTCGCGCGGGACGGTGCAGAACCGACTCGACAAGCTCATCGCGTCCGACGTGATCCTGGGCTTTACGGTTCGGCTGAAAAATCCTTCCGCTTCCGATCGCATCCGGGCGATCATGATGGTCGAAGTCTCCGGCAAGAATTCCCGTCGCGTCGCTCAGGCGCTGCGCGGGCTCCCGCAGATCCACACGCTTTACAGCACCAACGGGCCTTTCGACCTCATCGCGGAGATCGAGTGCGCCAATCTCGAGGAATTCGATCGGGTGCTGTCGGGCGTGAGGATGATCGAGGGGATCGCTCGAAGCGAGACGAGCCTGCTGCTTGCGCCCGCATGAACGCCCCCTGGGGCATCGCGCGCGCATTGGGGCGCGCCAAGACGAAACCGTACGGCATCGTTCAGAAGAGAGCCGGCGCCGCCCTGGAGTCCGTCGGAAACAGCTTTTCATCTCCTTCGACCGCGCGGGGCAGACAGACACGCGCGATCAGCCCGTTGGGCTCTCGATCAAGCAGCGACACGGATCCGCCGTGGTTCTCGACGAGCGAGCGCACAATCGATAGGCCGAGTCCAAATCCGCTGTGCGCGTCGAGCGTTCGTCCCGGCTGACCGCGAACGAAGGGCTCAAATGCAGTGTTCTTGCCCTCCGCTGACATTCCCGGTCCGTCGTCGACGACGTCGACCTCGATGAGCCCTCCCGGGCCATCCGCGATGTAGATATTCACGGTCTTCGCGTGATGCGTGGCGTTTTCGACGAGGTTGGTGAAAATGCGCTGCACGTCGCAAATTGATCCGAAGACCATCTGGTGGCCGTCGCCATGGTAGGTCACATGATGCCCAAGGTCGCAGAACTCGTCGGCGACAGTTTGCAGAACGCTGTCGAGATCGACCAGAGAACAGTCGGACTTGTCGTCTCCTTCAGCGCGCAAATACTGCAGATTTTTGAACAGCATTGCGTCCATGAGATCGACGTCGCGCATCATCCGCTGCTGAAGGCTCTGATCTGACACAAACTCCGCTTTTAGCTTCAGCCGCGTGATAATTGTTCGCAAGTCATGACTCACAGCCGCAAGCACATGGGCGCGCGCGGCGATCATCTTGCTGATGCGCGCCTGCATGCGATTGAGCGAGCGGGTCAATTCGCGAACTTCCTGGGGACCTCGCTCCGGGAGCTGCGCTTTCGGATCGACATCGTTCGGAATCTGCTCAGCATATTTTGCCAGTCGTCGCAGCGGAGCCATGATCGCGTTCAGCGCCCAGAACACGAAGATCGCCGTGAAAATGATGAAGGACAGGGCCGTTCGCGCTCCCTGAGTCAAGATGAACGGTTCGTCTTCGGCATGTTGCCATAGCCATCGCCATATCGAACCGGGAGATTTTTGATGCTCGGCGATCGAGACCGTCGCATAGCCGCCCTTGTGCAATTCGACTGCGAGGACGCCGTAATCTTCGGGCGGCGAATTGTCGACCTTGAACACGTCTGCGCCGTTCCATAGCAGCGAGTCGATGTGGCGAATTTCATTGTCAAAGGCGAGATCGCCGCCGCCCGTTGAAGAATTCGCCGCCGGAGGGCGCGCCTCCTGAATCTCGATACTGGCATAGGGAACGGCGTGAGAGAGCGCTGAAATGACATTGCCTCTCTCCGAGAGCGGCGCGACGTCCAACGCGAGGATTATGCTCGCGATGAAATCTCCTTGGTCGACGATGTGCCGCCGGCCGAACACATGGAACATGCCGATGACGATGGTTTGGAACGCCACGATCGACACGAAAATAAGCAGCGTGATTTGCACGGCCAGCTTGTTGAGCCGGAAACGCCAGGGAACGCGAGTTGAGTTCATGCGCGCGCCACGTGAGTGGAGAAAATATAGCCCTCGGAGCGAACCGTCTGGATGAACGCGGGCTTTTTCGGATCCGCTTCTATCTTCTGTCGAAGCCGGCTGATCAGCACGTCAATGCTCCGCTCAAAGGGCCCGGTCGTCGGGCCATGCGTCATGTTGATCAGTTGCTCGCGCGTCAACACCCGATTGGGATTTTCGCACAAAGCATGCAGCAGATCGAATTCGGCGCCCGTCATGGCCACTTTTATGCCGCACGGCGCGACGACCTCCCGCGCCAGCACATCCACACGCCAGCCCGAGAAAAGATACGCTTGCCGTACAGCGCGCCCGTCGACGGCGGTCACGTTCGGGGTTTCAGTTCGCCTCAAAACGGCGCGGATACGCGCCAGCAGCTCGCGCGAATTGAAAGGCTTGACGATGTAATCGTCGGCCCCGAGCTCGAGACCCAATATTTTGTCGATGTCCTCCGACTGCGCCGTCAGTATGATTATGGGGATGCGTCTCTCGGACCGCACCCGCCGGCAGATCGACAAGCCGTCTTCGCCGGGAAGATTAAGGTCGAGGATCAGCAGGTCATAGGCTCCGGCGCTGAACGCAGCGTCCATTGCCTGGGCGTTTGCGGCTACCTGAGCCTGAATGTCGTGCGCCGCGAGATAGAGCGAAATGAACTCGCCGATTTCGGCGTCATCCTCGACGATCAGAATCGAAATGGGAGGGGTCAAAGGAGGCGCAATCGCTTTCGTTGGAGCTCACTGGAACTATGCGGAACCTAATAATGCAGTGTTTCTAGAGTGTTTCCATCACAAAAAAAGGGACGCCGTCCCGCGACGCTTCAGTAGCTCTTGGCTGATCTCGTCGGATTTGGGAAAAGAATCAGAAACAATCTCTGCGGCCTGAAAAACTGGAGAAACACCACAGCCACTGGCCTGTCCTATGTTGCGGCCGAACTACCCGGTTGGCGCCAAGGTTTCGACTGAGCGCGATTGCAAGGACAAAGTATGAAAAGTAAGGCTCAGGCTGTCACCCACAACCTCGAAGCGAACGCAGACGCGAACGCCTTTCACCGCGCCGGATCGTCGGCGCAGGACGGATGGCTGGGCTTAGGCGAATCAGACGGAATTTTGGCCGGCGCGACAGGAACCAGTCACATCGCCGTGGACGACAATCACTCCCGAGGGACGCTTCCAACAAGGTTCACGCCGAAGACCGGCCTCGCCGGATTGGCTCAAAATTGGCGCGCGGACGTTCTGTCCGGCTTTCTGGTCTTTCTTATCGCGCTGCCGCTCTGCCTTGGCATTTCGATGGCGTCGGGCTTTCCGCCGCAGGCGGGCATCATCACCGCCGTCGTCGGCGGACTGCTGGTGTCACGAACCAATGGCTCCTTCGTCACCATCACCGGCCCGGCGGCGGGCCTCATCGTGGTCATTCTGGACTCGGTGCAGGCGCTCGGCGGCGGCGACGCCAAAGCCGGCTATCACTACACCTTGGCGGCGATCGTATGCGCCAGCGTCATTCAGATGCTGATGGGCGTCATGAAAGCCGGCAAGATGAGCGCCTTTTTTCCGTCCTCGGCCGTGCATGGCATGTTGGCGGCGATCGGCATCATCATTATGGCCAAGCAGATTCACGTCATGCTCGGCGTGAAGCCAGATGCGCAGACTCTGTTCGAGACGATAGGCGCAATCCCCGCCAGCCTTCGCGACATGAATCCCGAAGTCGCCATGATCGGCGGCCTTGGGCTTTTGATCCTGATCGCCTGGTCGCTGGTGAAGAGTCGCCGACTGAAAATGATCCCGGCGCCGCTCGTCGTCGTGATCATCGGCATGGCGCTCGCGCAATATTACGATCTCGACGATGAACATATCTATCTCTTCCTGCCCGACACGCCGTTTCTGCCACATCACGAATTCACGATCGGTCCGAAATTTCTAGTCTCGATTCCCCAGAACTTCCTGTCCGGCTTCGCCTTCCCCGATTTCTCGCTGATCGGCTCCAGCGTGTTCTGGCAGCAGGTCTTCGCCATCTGTCTTGTTGGCAGCCTGGAGAGCCTGCTCAGCGCGGCGGCGGTCGATAAGTTCGATCCCTATAAGCGCACCTCGGATCTCAACCGCGACGTCGCGGCCGTCGGCTTCGGCAACATCATCTGCGGCCTGATTGGCGGTCTGCCGATGATCGCAGAAATCGTGCGCAGCTCCGCCAATGTGAATAACGGCGCGCGCACGGGGTGGGCGAATTTCTTCCACGGGTTGTTCCTGCTGATCTTCGTCGCGCTTTTCCCGAGGGTCATTCACGAGATCCCGCTTGCCTCGCTCGCGGCGCTGCTGGTGTTCACCGGTTATCGACTTGCGTCGCCGCTCGAGTTCAAGAAGACGCTGGCGATCGGCTGGGACCAGCTCACCGTTTTCGTGATCACCATCATCGGCGTGCTGGCGACCGATCTCTTGATCGGCGTCGCCATCGGCATCGCCGCCGAGTTCCTGTTCCACTTCTGGCGCAGCGTCAATTGGGGGCAGGTCTTCAAGTTGCATCGCGACGTCGTGGAGATCGAACCCGGCGTCTATCAGGTCAAGATCGGCGGCGCCGCGTTTTTCGCCAATTACCTCGCGCTCAAGGGCGATCTCGCGAAGCTCCCAAAGGGCAAGACGGTGATCTTCGACCTCTCGGAGTCCTGGTGCGTCGATCATACGGTGATGGAGAACCTCCATCACTTTTGCGAGGACTATGAAGCAAACGGCGGCCACGCAGAGATTTGCGGACTGGATCAACACGTCGCAACGTCAAAGCATCCCCTCGCCCCGCGCAAGCGCAGCGTCTAGTCCGTAAAGTTCACGCAAGGCGCGACCGACGACCGTCGCGTCGATTCAAAGGTGACACGTATGCCGCTCTACCTGGCGCTGACCTCTGTCGGCGCCCTGCTCGCCGTCAGCGTCTACGCCATCGTCGACAGGCGGAACCATCACGTCAGCCGTAACGTCTACCGCCTTTGCATCGGGCTCTGCGGCGTCATCTTTCTCGCAGCGGTCATGCCAAGGGGCGCTCATGTCGTTTCCACGACTTTGCCGCTCGGGCTGCCGTGGATAGGCATGCATGTTCGCATCGACGTCCTGACCGCCTTTTTTCTCGCCGTCGTCAATCTGGGCGGCGCGGCGGCGAGCGCCTACGCGATCGGCTATGGCGCGCATGAGAAGGAGCCGATGCGCGTGCTGCCGTTCTATCCGGCTTTTCTCGCTGGCATGAACCTCGTCGTGCTGGCCGACGACACCTTCACCTTTCTCGTCGCTTGGGAGTTCATGTCGCTTGCTTCATGGGCGCTCGTGCTGACGCACCATCATGAGGAGGAGAACAGGCGCGCGGGCTTCGTCTATTTGTTGATGGCGAGCTTCGGCGGGTTTGCGCTGTTAATGGCGTTTGGCGTTCTCGGGGGCGTCGGCGGCGCCTACGACTTCGCCTCGATTCGCGAGTCGACTAGGGCGGGCTGGACCTCGGGCCTCGTCCTGGCCCTCGCGATCGTCGGCATGGGGTCGAAAGCCGGGCTCGCGCCCTTGCATATCTGGCTGCCGCTCGCCCATCCTGCGGCGCCGAGCCATGTCTCGGCCCTGATGAGCGGCGTTATGACGAAGGTCGCCGTCTACGGCTTCATTCGCGTCGTGTTCGATTTGCTCGGGCCGCCGGCCTTCTGGTGGTCGGTCGAGCCGATGACCTTTGGCGCAGCGAGCGCGCTCATCGGCGTTCTCTTCGCGACGATACAGAGTGATCTGAAGAAGCTGCTCGCCTACAGCACCATCGAAAACATTGGCGTCATTTTCATCGCGCTCGGACTTGCCTTGGCGTTCAAAGCCAATGGCATGGCGCTGCCGGCCGCGCTCGCCTTCACGGCCGCGCTCTTTCACGTTTTCAATCATTCGCTGTTCAAGAGCCTGCTGTTCTTTGGCGCCGGCGCGGTGCTGAACGCGAGCGGCGAAAGAAGCATCGAGCGGCTCGGCGGGCTCATTCGCTCCATGCCGAAAACGGCGTTCCTTTTTCTGGGCGGGTGCGTCGCCATCGCCGCCCTGCCGCCGCTGAACGGCTTCGTCTCGGAATGGCTGGTCTTTCAGGCGATCCTGCTGAGCCCGGCGCTGCCGCAATGGACCGTGAAGCTCCTCGTTCCGGCCGTCGGCGTAGCGCTGGCGCTGAGCGCGGCGCTCGGCGCCGGCTGTTACATACGCGCCTATGGCGTCGCCTTTCTGGGACGCCCCCGCAGCGAAGCGGCGCGCCGGGCGCATGATCCAGATCGCTGGTCGCTCGGCACTATGGCGGGTTTGCTGACGCTGTGCCTCATCGCCGGTCTGCTGCCGAGCCTCCTCATCGACACGATCTCACCCGTGGCGAAAGATTTTGTCGGCGGCCGCATGCCGACCCAGGCGGAACTCTCCTGGCTCTCGATCGCGCCCGTCGCCGAAAGCCGCAGCTCCTACAATGGGCTTCTGGTCTTCGTGTTCATTCTTTTCTCCGCCTATTCGGCGAGATGGGTCATCCACAAATTCGGCTCCACACGGTCGCGGCGCGCGCCGGCCTGGGACTGCGGCTACATCGAAACCAGTCCCATGACGCAATACACCGGCAGCAGCTTCGCTCAGCCGATCCGGCGCACTCTTGGCGTCATCGCCTTTTCGGTGCGGGAGCGCCTCGACATGCCGGCGCCGGGCGATACGCGGGCCGCGCGCCTGAGCGTCGACATCAAGGATCGGATCTTCGATTATCTCTACGCGCCGCTCACGCGGGCGGTGGAATCTTGCGCCACCGGGCTGAACATACTCAGTCTCCTGACGATCCAGGAATATCTCGCGCTGGTCTTCGCGGCGCTCGTCTTCCTCCTGGTCCTGGTGGCGATATGACGCTTCTTTTCAACCTTATGGCCCAGAGCCTACAAATGCTTTTGGTGCTTGCGCTGGCGCCGCTGCTCATCGGCTTCGTTCGAAAGCTGAAGGCGCGACTCTTGCGCCGCAAAGGACCGCCGATCATTCAGCCCTGGCTCGATCTCATTCGGCTGCTGCGCAAGGAGGTCGTCCTCGCAGACAACGCGTCGTGGCTGTACCGCTGGGCGCCCTATCTGATCTTTGCGATGATCTGGGTCGCCGCATCGCTCGTGCCGACATTCGCCACGGGACTGACGTTCAGCTGGTCGGCCGATCTCATCGCCATCATCGCCCTGCTCGGCAGCGCCCGTTTCTTCCTTGCTCTCGCCGGCATGGATATTGGAACGAGTTTTGGCGGCATCGGCTCCAGCCGCGAGGCGATGTTCGGCTCGCTCGCGGAGCCGGCGATGATGATGATCGTTTTCACCGTCTCCTTCGTCGCCGGCACGACGCAGCTCTCTGAAATTGCGGCCTACATGGTCGCGAATATGGAATTACGCGCCTCCGTCGGCATGGCGCTGGTCGCTCTCCTCATCGTCGCTATCGCAGAAAATGGACGGATTCCTGTCGACAATCCGGCGACGCATCTCGAGCTGACGATGGTGCATGAGGCGATGATTCTTGAGTATTCCGGGCGCTATCTGGCGCTCATTGAACTCGCCTCCGCGCTCAAACTGCTTCTTTATCTCTCGCTCATCGCCTGCGTCTTTTTCCCGGTTGGGCTCGCGACGCATGACGCGGGCCCAAGGGCGATGGCGATCGGCCTTGGCGCTTACGTCCTCAAGCTGGCGATCGGCGGCGGCGCGCTCGCGCTGTTTGAGACATCCACGGCCAAGATGCGCATCTTCCGCGTTCCCGACTTTCTCGGCGCGGGGCTGATGCTCGGCCTCCTCGCGACGCTGCTCGTTTTCGTGACACGGAGCCTCTGATGGAGCTTCTGACAATCGACATCGCCCATGTGCTGGCGGGCGCGCTCCTGCTGACGAGCTTCATGCTTCTGTATCAGGACAGACTGTCGGGGCTGATCAATATCTACACGCTCCACGCCGTCATTCTGTCGCTGTCGGTCGCCTGGCAGGCCTATTACCAGGACGCACATCATCTCTATCTCACGGCTGCCATCGCGGCGATCTTCAAGGCGCTGATCATTCCGTTCAGCCTTCGCCGCATCATCAAGCGCTTGCGCATCCACCGCACCGTGGAGGTCGTTGGCGGCGTCGGCATAACCATGCTCATCGGCATATTTCTTGTGGCGCTGTCGCTCGTCGTCATGCTGCCGGCGACCGCCTCCGCTGATCCGCTGTCGCGCGAGGACATCGCATTCGCCTTGGCGATCGTGCTGCTGGGGCTGTTGATGATGGTGACGCGACGCAATGTCGTGAGCCAGATTATCGGTTTCATGTCGCTGGAAAATGGTCTGGTGCTGGCGGCGGCGGGGGCGAACGGCATGCCGCTCGTCGTCGAGATCAGCGTCGCCTTTTCCATTCTCATCGCCTTCATCGTGATCGGCATCTTCCTGTTTCGCATCCGCGAGCGATTCGACAACGTCGACCTTTCTGAACTCGATCGCGTACGCGGAGGACGTTCATGAGTTCCGATCTCTTCCTGGTCTCGAACGCGCTTGTCGGCATTCCCGCCGCCGCGGCCATCGCCGTTGCGCTCGAACCGGCCTACCGACGCTCGGCGATCATCAACCTCTGCGCCTCCGGCGCGACGTTTCTCTTCGCGCTTGTGCTTCTCGTCGTCGAACCCGAACGCGGCGGCTATCTCTTCGTCGACGACCTCAACATCGTCTTTATCGTGCTCTCGACCTTCATCGGCTTCACCACGAGCGTCTATAGCGCGAGCTATATCGACCATGAGATCGAAACTGGCCGGCTGACCACAAGAAACGTGCGCTTCTATCACGCGATGTATCAGTCGCTGATGTGCGCGATGAATCTGGCGCTGCTCGCCAGCAACATCGGCCTCATGTGGGTCGCGGTGGAAGTCGCGACCCTGACAACCGTGTTGATGGTCGGCATGTACCGCACGCCACACGCCCTCGAGGCCGCCTGGAAATATTTCATCCTCGGCAGCGTCGGGATCGCGCTGGCGCTCTTTGGCACGATCCTCATTTACATGGCGGCCGAGCCGGTGCTGGGACAGGGCTACGACGCGATGGTCTGGACGACGCTGATGCAGCAAGCGCCGCAGTTCAATCCACGGATGCTCAACGTCGCCTTTGTGTTTCTGATGCTCGGCTACGGCACTAAGGTCGGCTTGGCGCCGATGCACGCCTGGCTTCCGGATGCGCATGCGGAAGGCCCGACGCCGATCTCGGCGGTCTTATCCGGCCTCCTACTAAATGTCGCGCTTTACGCGGTGCTGCGGTTCAAGATGCTGCTGACGGCGAATGCGGCGGCGATTACGCCGGGTCCGCTGATGATCACGCTCGGCCTTGCATCTCTCATCATGGCGGCCTTCATGCTTTATCGCCGTGGCGACATCAAGCGGCTGTTCGCCTACTCCTCCATTGAGCACATGGGCATTATCGCCTTCGCCTTTGGCATGGGTGGACCGCTCGCCAACTTCGCCGGTCTGCTGCACATGACGATGCACAGCCTGACGAAGTCCGCGATATTCTTCTCGGTCGGCCACATCGCGCAGGTTAAGGGCACGCAGAGAATCGCCGACATCCGAGGACTGACGCAGAGCCAGCCGGCGCTCGGCTGGTCCCTCGTCGCTGGCGTCGTCGCGATCATCGGTCTGCCGCCGCTTGGCATCTTCATGAGCGAATTTCTCGTCGTGAGTTCGACCTTCGCACGCCAGCCGCTCCTCGCTATTCCACTGGTCTTCGGCCTCCTGCTGGCTTTTGGCGCGCTGCTGTTACGGCTCACCGGAATGGCGTTCGGCGAGCCGAGCCGCGACCAAGGCGAGGTGAAGGCTTCGATGTGGCCTGTCTACGCGCATCTCTCGCTCGTGCTGCTGGCGGGAATCTACCTTCCCTCTCACGTCGTGACCTGGTTCCAGAACGTCGCGCGGCTCTTGGGTTGAGTTCAAAGGATGAAAAGATGAACTTCGCCAGCAAACAGATAGAGGCCCAGCCGTCGCCGCCGACGTGCCTGCCCTGGCCGCGTGAGATCGTCGACAGAGCTGGTTGGCTCGCTTTCGCCGAAAGTCTTGCGAGAGGCGAGCGCGAACTCCTCAGCCTGTGGGCCGAACCTTCGAGCGTTCACATGGCCGTGCTCGAACAGCGCGAGCCGCGTCTGCGCATTGTCACGTTGGACTGCCCCAAGGGCTCCTTTCCATCGGTCGGGCGATTGCATCCGCCGGCGTTGAGGCTCGAGCGCGCGATCCGCGATCTTTATGGCCTGCGAGCCGAAAACGCGCCTGACGAGCGGCCCTGGCTCGATCATGGCCGGTGGGGCGTGCGTCATCCTTGCAACGACCCTGAAAAGATCGACTCCGCCAGTGACAGCTACGCATTCCTTCCCGCAGAAGGCGAACCGCTCCACCAGATACCGGTCGGACCCGTGCATGCCGGCATTATCGAGCCGGGTCACTTCCGTTTCTCGGCCAATGGCGAAACCGTCGTGCGGCTTGAGGAGCGGTTTGGCTTCGTGCACAAGGGCGTCGATCAACTGATGGCCGGCGCCTCGATCGAGCGCGCCGCGCGTCTCGCGGCGCGCGTGTCCGGCGACAGCACGGTCGCCTATAGCCTCGCCTTTTCGCAGGCGATCGAAGCGGCGTTCGACGTCAATGTTCCGCCGCGCGCCACATATCTGCGCGCGCTGATGGCTGAACTCGAGCGGCTCGCCAATCATTTCGGCGATATCGGCGCGATCTGCAACGACGCGGCCTTCGCATTGATGCATGCGCAATGCGGCATCGCCCGCGAACGCATCTTGAGGGAGGCCGCGAGCTGTTTCGGACACCGCCTGATGATGGATCGCATCGCGCCGGGAGGCGTCGTCGTCGATCTGGAGCGAGAGAACGTCACGGCGCTCTTCTCGCTGATCGAGTGGATCGAGCTCATGACTCCCCGGTTCATTGCGCTCTTTGGGGACACGACGTCGCTGCAGGATCGGACCGTCGGAACCGGCGTCGTCAGCGAAGAGCTCGCCAAGCAATATGCGTGCGGCGGCTATGTTGGGCGCGCCTCGGGCCGGAAGTTCGACGCGCGCAAGGCGATCGGTTACGCCCCCTACCCGCAGCTGACATTCGAGATCGGCGCCTCGAAGGAAGGCGACGTCGATGCGCGCGTCTGGGTTCGGTTCGACGAAATCAAAGCCTCCCTCAAAATTGTCAGACAGATTCTCGACGAAATGCCGGAGGGACCGATTATCGCCGCCTGGGCGCTGCCGGAAGACTGGACGCGCGAAGGCGCCGCGCTCGTCGAAGGATTCCGCGGCGATATATTTGTCTGGCTGCGCATCCGCGCTGACGGCGTGGTGCAGCGCTGTCATTTGCGCGATCCGTCCTGGTTCCAGTGGCCGCTGCTCGAAGCGGCGATCAAGGACAACATCGTCGCCGACTTCCCCCTCTGCAACAAATCCTTCAACTGTTCCTACTCTGGGCATGATCTCTAGGACACGCGCGCGATGCAGAAATTCTTGCTTCAGGGCTTGCTCCGCCGCGCTCTGACCGAACAGGCCCCCATCCCAAATCAGACGTCGATCGCGGAACTTGGCTACACGCTGGGGCGAACAGCGCGCCAGAAACTGGGCCGAAGTCTGTCGATCCGCGAAGTCGACGCGGGCTCCTGCAATGGCTGCGAGCTGGAGATCCACGCGCTCAACAACGCCTATTACGATCTCGAGAGATTTGGCATGCGCTTCGTGGCGTCGCCGCGTCACGCCGACGTCTTGCTCGTCACCGGACCGGTGACGAAAAACATGCGCGAAGCGCTTGAGCGAACCTACGCGGCGACGCCGGATCCAAAATGGGTGATCGCCGTCGGCGACTGCGCCTTTGACGGCGGCGTCTATTGCGAGAGCTACGCATGCGTGGGCGCCGTCGCGCAAGTCGTCCCCGTCGATCTTCATATTCGCGGCTGTCCGCCTGATCCGACGACGCTGCTCAAGGGGCTCATCGCCTTCGTTGAAACGATGAGCTGAACGACTCCGCCGAGACCCGCTTCGGCCGTGAATGTGGCGACGTTCTGTCAGCCGCCCGACTTTCGAAATGCGCGAGCAATATTTCCTCGCAAAGAGAAAAGCTCGGGAAAAACCTACGTACGAAAACTTGGCTAGAACGGAAGCATGCTTAGCGCTTCGCATATGCGAGTCGCGGCGTTCAACGCGATGAACTTGCTGTCTTGATTCGCGGCGCAGCGCGCGCCGCCCACGCGAATGAAGATGCAAGCGAGGCTAGTCATGAATCTCCCACGCTGGAAGCATGTCGCGGCAAGCGGACTTGTTGCGGTTCTCTCGACAACGACGGCGCATGCCGCCTCAAGCGACGTGATTGAGGCGAGGCTGCGAGCGCTGGAGGCGGAGATCGCAAAACTGCGGCGAGAGGCTCGTCAGGCCAAAGAGGAGGCCCAGCAGGCTTCCCAGTCCGCTCAAAGAAGCGCCGCGAAGGCCGAGGCGGCGCAGACCGCTACGCCGGTTATGCCGCCAGTTTTCGTCGCATTCAAGAACGGTCTGTTCGTCGAAAACGCGGACAAATCTTACAGCTTCAAGATTGGCGGGCGCATGCAGTTCGACGGCGGCGGCGCGGCGCAGCCGCTCAATGGCTGGTCAGGCCAGGCTGGCGTTCGCCAGGTGCGTCTCGAAGTCGAGGGGAAGGCTGCCAAATATTGGTTCTACAAACTGCAATATGATTTCGCCGGCTCGCAATATGGCACGCCGTTCAATGCGCCCGTGCAAGGCGGCATTCGCGACTTCTATCTTGGCCTGCAACATCCCCTTCTCGCGCTGCCCTTCACGAAGGAGCCAGCGTTCATCCATATCGGCAGCTATTTCGAACCCTTCAGCCTCGAATTCACCGCTTCTTCGCGATTCCGAGACTTCATTGAACGCGCCATGGCGGTCGAAGCCATCGCGCCCAGCCGCCATCTCGGCGCGGCGATCGGCGCCTATGGCGACAACTGGACGGCAAAAGGCGGCATCTTCACCACGAGCTTCGAGGATCTGAACACAAATCCCACAGTCGGCGCGCCGCCGTCGTTCGGTGTTCCCGCGAGGGCCGGTTGGGTCCCAACCGGCGGCGGTCAATATTTCGATCTGACCGGCCGATTGACCTATGCGCCGATCATGACCGAGCATGATCTCCTGCATGTCGGCGTCTCGGGCCGCTATCACCAGCCAAACAGCGCGACGGGATTGTCCGACGATCGCGTGCTGCGGATCGGTAACCGCATTCGATCGGAGGCCTATATGCTCAATCAAGGGCTGCTCGGCACGCCAGATCTCTCCTGCGGAACCGTCGCTCTGCCGGGTTGGAGCGCCGCCGCCGCCGCGCATTGCGTCAATAGCGTTCAATCCTTCGGCGTGGAGCTGTCCGCGGCGCATGGACCGTTCTCGCTGCAGGCCGAGTATCTGGGGCAGCAAGTCAATCGCAATACGACCAACATTGCGCTCGCGCGCCTCGCGGGCGCTTTCGCGCCGGGCGGCGGCTCGCATTATTTCAGCGGCTTCTATCTCTACGGACAATGGTACCTGACCGGTGAGGAGCGCGCCGCCGCATATGACGTGACGAACAAAATCGGCGCGAACTTCAATCAGATCACGATCAAGCATCCGATGAGCGCGGGCGGCTTCGGCGCGGTTGGGCTCGCCGCGCGCTACAGCGCGCTCAATCTCAACAGCGGACCCTATAGCGGCTCAGGCCTGTACAACATGCTCGCTTATACGACGATCATCGCGCCCAATCCCGCGGCCGCGTCTTATATCGGCAACGCGGGCGTTGTCGGCGGTCGCCAGCAAAACGTCACTCTGGGAATCAATTGGTATCCCGACAATGGAATCCACTTTCAGTTCAACTGGGTCCATGTGCTGCAGGCCTCTGCGCCGTTCAATGATTACGCTTTGTACGCAACCGGCGTTCCGACGCGGCAAGGCCCTTATTTCAACGGCGCCCATCCCGATCTCTTCGAAGCGCGCGCGCAGGTCTATTGGTAGGCGTTCCACCGCCGAGTGACACGGTTCTCTTGTCCGCAGAAGAAGGGCGTTTCCCATGCGCTTCATTGCTCGAAAGCCCATATCCGATTCCAATCGCTTTTCATGCTGGCGACGAACCATCCTTGCCGCTTCGCCTCGTCATACAAAGACTGAGGAAAAGTCCCAATTTTGGTGTCAGGCAAGCCGAGCGCCGGACCATAGGCGTATTCGCGCTTGGGGTCGTCGTGCAAAACCAACATGCCAAACCGCGCGCCGTCCCCGGACGTCGTGTATTCGAGCATCTGCCGGTCGCCCGTTGAGTTCCCGAACGCGGCGCGCGGCCGACGACCGATCATCAAATGGATAGCCTCGGGTTTGCCGGCGCCGACGTCGCTGAGCAGCGTTTCGGCGCTCTCGATCAGAACGGGACGCCCGCGCTTATCATAACGATAACTTACGCTCTCCAGAGTCCCGACAACCTGCTCGGGCGGAACGCCATAGGTCTTCTCCGCATAGACTCGCACGAAATCCTGCCCGCCTCCGGTGACGATGTAGGTCTTATAGCCATTGGCGCGCAGATGCTTCATCAGCTCGAGCATCGGCAGATATGTCAGCTCGGTGTAGCGGCGGCCCCAGCGCGGGTGTCTTGCTGTCTCAAGCCATGTCTCCGCATCGGCTCTGAACCGCTCTACGCTCGTGCCGCTCAGCGGCACGGCCATGATCTTGATGAGGTCCTTCGTGGAAAGCTTCGATATCGCCTCCATGTTGCGCGAGAGCGCTGTCTTGAAGGGTTCGATCTTCGCAAGCGCGGGTCTTGCCTTTACGACGGCAGGCAGGCGATCCAGACAATACATCAACTGCGGATATATCGGATGGGACGCCCAGAGCGTGCCATCCTGATCGAAGACCGCGATGCGCTCCTCGGGCGGGACGAATTTCGTATTGGACGGATCGGTCGTCGCTCGAACGAAGTCGACGATGGCATGTTTCGTCGGCGCTTCGTTCCATGACGGAAGCGGATCGCTTCCCGCCCCGGCATCAGATGATCCCGCCAACAGGAATGTTGTGGCCATCACAGCGATCAGGAAGCCCAATCGAATCAGCGCTTTCATCATTCCTCCCTGATAAGCCGAACGTCGTTCAAAGTGCTGCTGCATTGCGCCGAAAATCTATCGAGAGCCATAAAGCGCCGCGACAAATTTGCAACGCCTGGCGCAATTCTTCGACGAAAGACGCGAGATGATCGGAACAGAGCTTGATTTCATTCGTTGTTAGGATGACGCTCTCAATAGGTTGTTCAGTGGTCCGTCTCTAAGAAGGAGATTTTCAATGACCACCAGAAAGCTTCAGCGAAGACGAAGCGCGATCAGGTCGCTTCTCCAGAATCTCGAAACTCGTCCGTTCTGCGAGGATCAATTGCCGCACTCTGGCGGATGGCTGAGTCAGCCTCGGCCGAAGCTGTCGCGCGGTTCGACCAACGTCAGCGGCCACGGCGATCGCCGATAGGGCGGGCGTGAGCACGTCAGCCGCAAGTATTTGACGCGCCGACATGTTAGCAAACGAACGCCCCGACCGTAATGTAACGGCGGGGCGTTCTGCATAAAGCGGCAAAGATCTCAGCAAGTGCCGGCCTCGACAGCGGGCTCACGCTTCTACGAGCGCCTCGCCCTAGAGGCGAAAGGCGTAATAGCCACATGCTGCGGCGTCGCTATTCGGCTCGGGACGCTTCCGTCGACTCCAGCACATTCTCGATCGGACAGTTGAAGTCCCAGACGACGCCTGAGCTGTCGTATTGGAGCTTTGCATCCCCTCTGAGGTTCAGTCTGATCATATCGCGTATGACTGTGGACCCGAAGCCCTTACGCGCAGGCGTAACGACCGTGGGACCCTCCGTCTCACGCCAGCTCATCGTGAAGCGCCGGCCCTCGCCTTCCTGCTCGTGGACGCCCCATTCGATGTCGACGCGGCCATCCGCGTTGGACAGCGCGCCATATTTGACGGCGTTGGTCGCCAGCTCATGCAGCGCCATGCTGAAAGATTGCGACGCCGCGGCCGAGATGGTCAGCGGCGGGCCTTTTAGCGTGATGCGATCGTCGATCAAATCCTCCAGATGAGCAAGCTGCGCGCGCACGAGATCGCTAAGCGTGACGCCCTGCCAATCGCTGGCGACCAGCAGGTCCTGGTTCGCGGCGAGAGACAAAATGCGCTCCTGAAACGTTTCCTCGAAGTCTCGTCCTGGATCGCCCGCGGTCGCTCGTGCGATGGCCAGCACAATGCTCAACATATTTTTTGAGCGGTGATTGAGCTCACGCATGAGAAGAGCACGCTGTTCCTCGGCGCGCACGCGCTCAGTAACGTCCCTCGACAGCACGGCGACTCTTGGGCTTTCCGCTTCCTCAATGCGAAAGACAAAGGCGTCATAGATCTTGCCAAGCGTTCGCGCTCTGCGGACGACACGTTCGGCGTTCCCGGATGCCGCGACTCTGCCGATCGTATCGATCCAGTCCTTTTCCAGGCTGGGCACAAGCTCGCGACCGCTCCGCCCTTCAACGTTCTTCAGTCCGGTGGTAGCCTCAAATGCTGGATTGACTTCAAGGAAGCGGTAGTCGATTGCATGCCCGTCCGCGTCATAGAGCGGCTCGACCACCGTGAAGCTTTCGTCAATGGATTCGAACAGCAGGCGATACCGCGACTCGCTCTCGCGCAGCGCCTCTTCCGCGCGCGCCCGCTCGATCGCCGAGCACGTTCGCTCGGCGACATCTTCTGCGACGGCCGCCTGAGCGGCGCTCCAGGTCCTCGGTAGCCGCGAATGAACGGTAACCACCGCGACCAGCCGGTCGTCCTTGACCAGCGGCGCGGCCAGAAAAGCGGAAACCGAACGGTTTTCGAATGACCTGAGGGTCTCAGGCGCCGCCGTGCGCAGGTCGTTGCGGACGTCGTTAACGGCGATTGTTCTGCCGCGCTTGAGGTCTGCGAGCAGTGCCTCTCCCCAACTCGCGAGACGATGGCGCCCCGCGTTGCTTGGCGCCGCGCCGTCGTTCCAGTCGTGCTGAACAGTTGCGTATTCGCCGGCCTCGTCGATCTCCGCATAGGCCGCTTCGTTGGCCTCGAGATGACGGCCCAGGACCTCGCTCGCCGCAGCCTGAATGGCCACGGTATCCGCCAACGGGCGCAAACGGTCGTTCAGATCGATCAGGAGGTTTTGCCGAGCCTCGCGGTCCCGACGGCTCGCCTCGCGCGTCCGCTGCTCTGTCGTGTCCCGTATGGCGAGAAGGATCAGGTTAAGCTGGTCGAGCCGACGCCCGTTCAGCAGCATCACGCGGCGACCGAGGCCTTGGAACGCATGTTCGATCTCGTAGTCGTCGAAACTCTGGCGGCGAGGGAGAATATCCTCAAGCAGCCGTCGCAGCTCCGGGATGTCCCACTGGCCATTGCCCAGCTCGTAAACTAGACGTCCTTCCGTCTCCTTGGGATCGCCGCCGAAGAGTTGATAGAAGGGCCGATTCGCCGAATGAACCGTGAGGTCCCTGTGGAGAATCAGCAGCGCTTCACGCACGCTGTCGATCAGTTTCTCGGCGAATTCTATTCGGCCCTCGAGTTCATCACGGAGCCGCTCTCGCTCGGTGTCATCGGATATCGCAAGCAAGATGCAATCTTTTTCATCCGGCCTGCGGACGCGCCTGGCCTTGAGCCGCAGGATGCGACGGCCGACACGTTCGAAATCATGTTCAACGCGGCAATCCTCGATCGTACTGTTTCGCTCAACAATTTGCCCTAGCAGCCGGCGCAGCTCCGGGATGTCCCACTGACCGTCGCAAAGATCATAAATTGGCCGGCCGACTGTCTCCTCGCGCGTCACCTGAAACTGACTGAGGAACGCCTTATTGGCGACCTCGACCGTGAGCTGTGGATCAAGCGCCAGCAGCGGCAAACCCACGGTCTCCAGGATTGAACTCGCATAGGCGGAAATGTCCGTCTCGGTTGTCATGCCTACCGAACTCAGATCGACGATCAGCCTTGCTGAAGGTAACGCGTTTGGACGCGAGAGGAACCCCGTAGAGCGAAAGGCATGCGCAGAGGATACGATCGTCTGGCGAATCTCGATTATGATGCCCTTCAATCGCCATTGACTGTCGATTCGAGGGAACACGTGATTCTAAAATTCTGGATGTCGCAGACGACGCTCGTCATGGCGCTCATGCTCACAGGCGCCATGGCCGCTGTCGCGCTTTTCCTTTGCTGGCTCAGCTTCGCCTCGCGCTTTGCCGCCTATGCGCAGAGCTGGAAAGGCGTCGTGCCGCCCTTCGTCGCCGTCCCGGCGACCCTGTTTGGCCTGCTGATGACGTTTCTCTCGCAGGACGTGTGGGACGCCAATCGCAGCGCCTATCGCGCCATCGCCATGGAGCGCGAACAATTGGCGACGCTCGCAGCGCTTTCCGGCAATCACGGAGACCACGCGGACGATATTCCGCACGCCGTGCGAGACTATGTGGAAACCGCCGTTGGCCTCGAATGGAAAACCATGGAAGACGGCAAAGAATCACCGGAAACCGAGGCCGCGCTGAACAGACTCACGCGCGCGGTCGCCAGCGCGAGAATCGAGGCGGCCTTCCAGCGCGCGCTCGTCGATACGGTGATGCGTTTGCGGTCGGCGCGGGAACAACGACTCGCGATTGCGGGGGCCTTTCCCGACGATCGCAAATGGGCGGCGGTGATCATCATCGCGTTCATCACGCAAATCGCCCTTGCCGTCGTGCATCTCGACCGCCCGAGGCCTCAGCTTCTCGCGCAGACAATTTTCGCTTTGGCGGCGATCGTCCCGATATCGCTCGTCGCATCCGTGGACGAGCCCTATTCGCCGCCCAACGCGGTGAGTTCAGAGCCGCTTGCGCAACTGCTGGAGCGCTATCCTCAAAAGTGACCGGCTCACCTTTGATAGCGCCCTGCAGACGCAGCTAAGCTTTCCAAGAAAATTGCATTAACCTTCAACGAACGCCGGAACGCGTTGCGGCGCAGAACCCGAGTCCGATCGAGACGAGCCAATGATCAAAATTCAAAAAGTGGTTGGCACCGCTTTTGTCGTGGCGGAATTCCGCAATGACGAAAACACGCAAGCTCATCCGCTCTACCGTGATCCCTACGTGCACCTGTTCCTCGATCGGGAAACGAAGGAGGCGGCGGATCGCATTTCCCAGTCGTTTCCGCCGATCAGGAACAATGTGCGCCTGAGAACCCGCTACTTCGACGACCGGCTTCGTTATCAGATCGACCAAGGGCGTCGGCAGATCCTCATACTTGGCGCCGGTCTCGACACAAGGCCGCAGCGGATCGCGGCCGAAGGCGTCGCCTATCTTGAAATCGACGCTCCTGAAACCCAGGCGTTCAAGAAGGCGAAGCTCGAAGCCAGCAATGTCGATCCCAACACGACATATATCGGAGCGGATTATGTGACGGATGGAATGATTGATCTCCTACGAGAAAACGGATGTGATTTCCGGCTTCCCACCCATGTCATATGGGAAGGAAACACAATGTATTTGAACGAAGCTTTTGTTTGCCAAATCCTGACGGACCTCATGCGCCATATCGAGCGCTGCTCCGTGTCCTTCGACTATATGGCTGAGGACGTCATCAGCAACGCCACCGGCGATCCTGAAATCACCAGCGTCGTCGAGAGATTTGCCGCCATGGGCGCCCCTTGGACGTACGGGATCGACAATCTTGCCGAACTCGCGGCGCGTTGCGGCGCAAGAGTGCTCGATCGGGCGACGCTCGCCGACCTTCATCGAACCTATTGGCCGGATCAGCCGTTAACCTCGCCCCTTTACGGGTATTATACGCTTTGCACGCTGCAGAACGCGGTGGCGTCGTAATGCGCTCGCCGCGGCGCCGGCCAGAGGAATAAGCGCAAACGACGTAAAGATCGTCGGGGAGGCGGACCAGCGCTACATGAATATCAGAGTTATAAGACAGGAGGCCCCCATGCCAAAAGGCATTCAGTTCACCGGCGATTTTGAGGTATCCGCGATGCCGGCGCTCATCCCTGGCAGCTGGTATATTGGATTCGCGTGCAAACAGTGCCGACAACGCTTTGCTTTTCTGAGCGAGCTGACAGGCACGGGCGCTCTGGAGATATCCGGGCCCGCCACATTTAAGGTGTCGTGTCCGAACTGCGGAGCGCACGGAGAATATTCGGCCACTGAGGTCATACAGTTTCAGGCCGCTCAAGGCGGCCCATCGTCGACCGCCTAGCTCGCGGCTCAACCGACCCGTTCGTAATGGGCGGTGAAGTGTCGGAGAAATGGCGCCTGTTCGGTGATCCGGTAGGCCGGGATTGCTTCGCGCCGGCGGCCAATGGCGTCCAGCACTTCAATCAGATAGTCGAAATGGCTCTGCGTATAGACCCGACGAGGGAACGCCAACCGCACCAATTCGTGCGGCGCTGCGATCTCCTCTCCCCCTCCCGGCGCAGGCTTTCCGAACATGACGCTGCCGAGCTCCACGGCGCGAACCCCGCCCTCGAGATAGAGCGCATTGACGAGCCCGATCCCGGGATAGTCGCTGGCCCTCAAATGCGGGCAAAACGCGGCCGCGTCGATGAATATGGCATGGCCGCCGGCGGGGCGAACGATCGGGATGTCGCGGGAGATCAGCGCCGACGCCACATATTCGACAGTCGCGTGCCGATAGCGCTGATAGTCGTATTCCAGCGCCTCCAACAAGCCGACGGAGATGGCTTCCAGATCGCGGCCGGCGAGACCGCCGTATGTCGGAAATCCTTCCGTCAGGATGAGCAGGTTACGAAAGTCGTCGGCCCAAGAATCATTGTTGCAGGCGAGAAATCCGCCGATATTTGCGAGCCCGTCCTTCTTTGCGCTCATCGTCGCCCCATCGGCGAATGAAAACAATTCCCGCGCAATCTCTAACAGCGTTCGATCGGCGAAGCCTTGCTCGCGTTCTTTGATGAAGAAGGCGTTTTCCGCGAAGCGGCATGCGTCGATGATCAGCGGAATGCCGCGCTTGTTCAGGATTTCCCTGACGCTACGAACGTTTTCCATCGACACCGGTTGGCCGCCGCCGGTGTTGTTGGTCACCGTGAGCATGCAGAAGGGAATGTTTCCGGCGCCTTCGGCCTCGATCAACTGTTCGAGCTTGCCGAGGTCCATATTTCCCTTGAACAGTTTCTCAGAATGCAGTTCGCGCGCTTCGGTCGACGGCAAATCCGTCGCAACGGCGCCGACATATTCAATGTTCGCGCGCGTCGTGTCGAAGTGACCGTTGTTGGGAACGACGTTCCCTGTCTTGAGACGCGTCGCGGCCAGAATGCGCTCGGCGGCGCGCCCCTGATGCGTGGGAAAAATGTGTTTGAAGCCGGTAATCTCGCGCACGGTTTGCTCGAATCGTCGCCAGGAGCGGCTTCCGGCGTAGCTTTCGTCGCCGAGCATCAGAGCCGACCATTGACGGTCCGACATAGCGCCCGTGCCGCTGTCGGTCAGCAAGTCGATGGTGACGTGGTCGGCGTCCAAGAGGAAAACATTGTTGAAGGCGCTGGCGAGAAGCGCCTCACGCTCGCTGCGCGTGGTGATAGGCAGCGCCTCGGTCATCTTGATGCGAAACGGCTCGATGATCGTTCTCACGGGAATGCTCGCGATTGATAGCCGAACCGACCGGCTGTCGGCCACGTGCTACTCAAATGGGCCTCATTGCACGGCTGGTCCACTTTCAAGCGCCAACGGCAGGCATCGCCGCTCTTTCACTGCGGCCTGCAAGCTTCTTTCTCTCTCGTGGATGTCTTGGGATCGTCGGGCAGTTCGGCGCGTTCTGGCGTTCGCGCGTTTGACGCGGCACGTGCATGGGGCGACTGGATGCCGAACCGATTACGCCAAGACTGAGTCGCGTCGCGGAAGCGGCCATCGACTGTGGGCGACTGCGCCGATCAACGGCGATCGTTACTGCTTCTCCCCGAGTCGTCCGAAAAACTTGCGCACCGAATTCGCGGTGCGCTTCAGAAAGGTGGAGAAGCCGTCGGGCTTCCGAGAGGTTTGATGGCTGGCGTTCCTGTCCTTGGCTTGATGCTTGGGTTTGGGGTCCGCGCCGGTGTTGACTGCTCCGCGTTTGGACTCAGAGGCGTTTTGCTCTTGTTCGGGCTTGATCTGCTCACGCGATCTTTCCGGGGCAACGGTTGCAGGCTCCGCAGTTGAATTCTTGTCCGGCTTTGCAGGCGCGGCGGATTCCGGAGCGGCCCGCGGAACTGGCGCCGGCAGCGTCGCCGCTGGCGCGGCCTCCTTGTCGGGGAGAGCCTTGTCTCCCTGCTCACGCTCCTGGGATGGAGAGCGCGCTTTGCTTCCTTGCTCGCCGCCCGGCGCAACAGGATTCGGTTTCGAGCTTTCTGGCGTTGCGGCCGGAGGCGCGGCGATGATCGCGGCGTCGCTCGGCCCTGCCGGCGCGGCGCTGCTCGGATGTGGCGTCGCGTCGTTTGTCGGCGCGCGCTCCTTCTCCATGGGCTTTGCCGCCGGGGCGCCCGTCTCCGCCTTGGGCAATGCGCTCTGGCTGGGATTGACCTTTTCCTGTCTTGTCGGCGGCGATGCGCGGGGCGCCCCCGCGCGTTTTGCTGAGTCGACAGAGTTAAAGAGCAATGTCTTGACGCCAACGACGGCGGCCAAACCGCCAACAAGGACGAGACCGGCGATCATGATGATCCTGCCGGCGCGGCGCGGCGGCTTATCGAGAGCCGCTCCGTCGTGGCGGCTTACAAGAGGCACAAGGGCTGTTGCGGAAGCTTCACTATTGGCGCCTATCGCGCCTTCGTTCGCAGCCCCGCGATCCTCGGACAGGCTGATGCGCTCCACGACGACGTCGCCATCCGACGGCGACGAGTCCAGATCTGAAAGGGGATGGTCGTCGCCAACATTCCGCGCTTCTACTTCATCAGTTCTGGATATCGTTTCTCGTCGCCGATCTTCTTGCTGGTGACGCTTGAAGCCTTCGATGAGCCAGTTATCGACGGGAACTTCCTTGATGGCGGCATGCATATGTGCGCCGCGGGATTGATGGCTCGCCGCTTTTGCGCGCTCCTCCTCTTGCCGGCGCCTGAAGGCTTCAGCGATCCAATTATTGCCGGATCCGTCGTGAGCCCGGCGCGTTTCGCGGATGTCGGCGCCGCCTGGGGAAGAGCCGCGCTCGGTGCTTCGCCGCGCGTCCTCGCGGCGTTTAAAGGCGCCCAGCGTCCAATCGCTTTCGAGAATTTCTTGCAAAATCATATCCCCACTCACCGGCTCCGCTCCTGCGCTCATGGCTGCAGCGATGATCATCCGGGAACGCATGAGGTTTACACGAATGATCGATGCTAGCTGACTGACGGCGTGCGTCAATGTTCCTGGGCTAGACTCCGCCTTGGTCAGGTTGGAAGCGCGAGAAATCTGCGCGCGAACAAGCGCCTAACGCAAGCGTCGCGCGAACAAGAGCAGCCGCGCTGGCACTTTCAATGCCGAGCTTACGACGCGCCATTGGACGCGCCATGGACGCGCCATGAGACGCGCCATGGACGGTGGCGCAGAAACGGCCATTCGGGGTAAGCTCTCGCTAAGCGGGAAGAGGTGAGAGAGCTGGAACGCCGCGGCGGCCGATCGGCCGCCCTGACTGCCACGACGGAAGCGAGTCCAAAAATTTAAACAAAGGAAACAGACTATGCGGACTGTCCTCAAATTTTCGATTGCGTTCGCGTTTGTTGGAATCTCGTATCCCGCTCTGGCGGCCCAGTGCGGACACTCGGCTGCGGGCTTCGACAATTGGAAGCAGGAATTCGCCCAGGAAGCGCGCGGCCAAGGGATCGGTCAGGCCGGCATCAGCGCGTTGATGGGTACCCATTACAACGCGCCGACGATTTCCGCTGATCGCGGCCAGAAGAGTTTCCGCCTTTCGCTCGACCAGTTCCTCGCCAAGCGCGGCGGCTCGGCCATTGTGTCGCGTGGCCGCGCGCTCAAGCGCTCCTACGGCGGGCTCTTCGCCCAGATCGAGCAGCGCTACGGCGTGCCGCCGGGTCCTCTTCTGGCGATCTGGGGGATGGAGACCGGGTTTGGCGCGGTGCATGGCAATCAGCACGCGCTGTCGGCTGTCGCGACATTGGCCTATGACTGCCGCCGCTCCGACTATTTCACCGATCAGCTCTATGCCGCGCTGACGCTGGTCGATCGCGGCGCGCTGTCGCCGAGCGCCCGCGGCTCGATGCATGGCGAAATTGGCCAGACCCAATTCCTGCCGAAAAACATCCTGAACTACGGCGGCGGGGGCAATCTCGACAACTCTGCCGCCGCCCTAAACGCCACGGCGAATTTCCTTCACGCTCACGGCTGGCGCGCCGGCGGCGGCTATCAGCCTGGCGAAAGCAATTTCGGCGCGATCCAGGCGTGGAACGCGGCTACGGTTTATCAGCGCGCGATTGCGCAGATCGGTCGCCAGATTGACGGCGGCGGCGCGTCGCCGGACCAATGACGCGCTAAGCCGCCAAAAAAACGCCGGCGCGATTGGCGCCGGCGCAATTCCGAAACGCCCACGCGAGGCGCCATCACTCAGCCGGTGTCGCCTCCGGTCCGTGATCCTCATCCGGCGCGCTCGGCGGCGGAGGCGGCGGCGGGGGTTTATGCGCCTTGGCCGCGGTCGTCGTGTCACGACGGCGATGGACGAGATAGATTAAGAAAGCGGCGATCGTGCCGAGCCCGAGCGTAAGATAGACTGGCAGATCGCGCATGAAGCTCTTTCCCACCGAGAAGGGGAAGCGAGACACCCATCGCTCACCGTGATCGCCCGTGACCGTGACGATGCCGACGAAATAGCCCGGCTCACTGAACGTATGTTCGAAATTGATCGTGCCTGTCGGGTAGCTCTTGGGCTCGCGGTAGGCGACGGTGACGGCCTGGAGATCCTCGTTTTCCTTCGCCTCCCCGCCGATATCCTTGACGATGCGCAGTTCGACCTTCATGTCGCGCAGCTCTTCCTGCTCCGCGTCGAAAACCATGATAATCGGCCCGGTGGCGGGAATGTCTTCGCAGAATTCGTTCTTGGACGCTTCCGGCAGGTAGCCAGTGAAATTCATGATGTCCGGCCCGATGAAGAGCCGGCACCGGCCTTCGGCCGCCCCCAAGCGCCCATGCGCCTCGGCCGGAGCGGGCGCGCCGGCGACCATCGCCACGACAATGGCCGCGGCCGATAAAACAGCAAGGCGAAGGCCTCTAGCGAAACGGCAAGCGTTCCGCTGCGCGAAGCGATCTTCGCCCACGTCCGGCGCGGGATGCGCTTCCGGATTTCCACCATCACGCATGATGACCTCCTGGGTCTTCGTGTGACAAGAACACGCGACTCTCAGAAATGTTGCCTTCGCGCCGCACAAGCTAGTCCCGTCAGGCTTACGCTCGGGGGTCGCTCGTAACAACGCCTGAGGCTTGATGTTAGCGGATTCCGGCGCATCAGCAAGGGTGCGACAATCAGCCGCTGTTTCCGCGGTGCGCAACGTGGCGGCGCTCTCTAAGCGCAACGCTCCTTGGAAAACCGCCAGCAGTCAAACGAACGCCGCTCGGAGAAATGCATTTTGCAGCGCGAAATGAAATTGACTAAAATCAGAAAAATATTCTCCGGCGGCTCTCCGTCGTGAAACCACCTTAACAAGAGTTCATCACGGGGAAGCTTGCCTCCCAATTAAGGCGGAGCCATATTCAGCGCGAGGCTGGGAGCGCTTTCTCTATCGCGAAGCGCGGAACGGCCAAACAGACCAAGAGGATCACATGTCCAACTTCGACCGCAACACCAGCTTCGGCTACGGGCGCGGGGTCGCGCGGCCGGCCACGGCTGAGATCGACCAGGGCCTGCGCAGCTATATGCTTGGCGTCTATAATTATATGACGCTGGGCTTGGCCGTGACCGGGCTCGTCGCGCTCGGCGTTTATATGCTCGCCGTCGCCAGGGTGGCGCCCGGCGCGATTGAACTGACGTCCTTCGGCCACACGCTCTACGCCACGCCGCTGCGCTGGGTGGTGATTCTGTCGCCGCTGGCGTTCATTTTCTTCCTGGGCGCGCGCGCGAACACCATTTCGGCGGCGACGGCCCGCAATCTTTTCATCGCCTTCGCGGCGGTGATGGGATTGTCGATGTCCTCGCTTCTGCTCGTCTTCACGGGCGTATCGGTCGCGCGGGTCTTCTTCATTACCGCGGCGGCGTTCGGCGGGCTGAGCCTATACGGCTACATGACGCAGCGGGACCTGTCGGCCTTCGGCTCCTTCCTAGTGATGGGCGTCTGGGGGCTCGTGATCGCCGGCCTCGTCAACCTGTTCCTGCAGTCGACCGGCCTGCAGTTCGCGTTGTCGATCATCGCGGTCCTGGTGTTCGCCGGCCTGACGGCTTGGGACACGCAGAACATCAAGGACATGTATTACAGCAGCGACAGCTATGAAGTCGCGCAGAAGAAGAGCGTTTTTGGCGCGCTCTCGCTCTATCTGGACTTCATCAACATGTTCCAGTCGCTGCTGTTCCTGTTCGGCCAGCGCAACAACTAAACGGGCGCCCGCCCGAGAAAAGCCCCGCTTCGGCGGGGCTTATTCTTGCGTAAGCCTTTGCGGTCCGGCCCGCCCTGTGGCAGACGCGCCGAGCGACCCAACGAGGAGCCTTAATGGCGGATGTCACATTCCCGGCCGCTGCGGCGGCGGGACTACTGTCTTTTCTCTCCCCCTGCGTCCTGCCTCTTGTGCCGCCCTACCTTACCTATCTCGCGGGCGTCAGCATGGAGGATCTCGAACTCGAGACGCGCTCCGCCGCGCGGCGCGACATTCTGCTGTCGTCAATTCTGTTCGTCCTTGGCTTTACGACGGTCTTCGTCGCGCTAGGCGCGACGGCCAGCGCCTTCGGCGGCGTGCTGCGCGCCAATATGCATATTCTGTCCTGGGTCGCGGGCGGCATCATCATTCTGATGGGCCTGCACTTCATCGGACTCCTGAAAGTCGACCTGCTGTATCGCGAGAAGCGCGCCGAGATCGCCAAGCCCATGGGGCTTTTCGGCTCTTATGTCATGGGGCTTGCCTTCGCTTTCGGCTGGACGCCCTGCATCGGGCCGATCCTCGCCGCCATTCTCGCCGTCGCGGGGACACAGGAGACGGTGCCGCTCGGCGCCGCTCTGCTCGCCACCTATTCGCTCGGCCTCGGTCTGCCCTTCATCCTGGCCGGCTTGGCGCTCGGCCGCTTCCTCGCCTTCGTTGCGCGTTTCCGCCGACATTTCGGAAAAGTCGAAAAGATCGTCGGCGTGCTGCTCGTCTTCACCGGCATCGCATTTCTCACGGGCGGCGTGCAGGAGATGTCCTATTGGCTACTGGAACTGTTTCCTGGCCTCGCCAGGCTCGGATAGGCGGCGCGCAAAACCCGCTCTATGACGAGCACCGGCTGCCGGAGATCGACCGGCTGCGCGGCCTCGTCATGGTCCTCATGGCGCTCGACCATATGCGCGATTTCTTCGACGCGGACGTCATGCGCTTCTCGCCGACCGATCTCGATCACACCTATCCGTTTCTATTCTTCACACGCTTCATCACGCATTTCTGCGCGCCGACCTTCACCGTTCTCGCCGGCGTGAGCGCCTATCTCTATGGCGTGAAGGTGAAAGACCCGGCGGCGCTTTCGAAATTTCTGGCCGCGCGCGGCCTGTGGCTCATCTTGCTCGACGCCGTCGTCATAAGCCCGATCTGGAGCATGGGCTGGGGCCGAATCGAGCTATCGACGCTTTGGGCGATCGGCTGCAGCCTCGTGGCGCTCGCCGCCCTCTCGCGCCTGTCGCCGCGAATTGTGCTGCTTACCGGTGTCGCGATCATCTTCGGCCATAATCTCCTCGATGGGATTCATGCCGCCGACCTAGGCGCGTTCGGACCCTGGTGGTCTCTGCTGCATGAGCCCGGCAAACTGCCCTTTGATGTGCCCGGCGGCGTCCTCTATCCGGCGCTTCCCTGGATCGGCGTCGGCGCGCTGGGTTACGGACTCGGGCCGCTGTTCCTCAAGCCGGCGATACTGCGCGACCGCACGCTTTATCTTGCTGGCGGCGCGGCGCTGGCGCTTTTTGTCGTGCTGCGCTTCTCCAATCTCTACGGCGATCCGCGTCCTTGGAGTGTGCAGCGTGACTCCGTCTTCACCCTGCTCTCCTTTCTCAACGTCACGAAATATCCGCCCTCGCTGCTCTATCTCTTGGTGACGCTTGGCGGCGCGGCGTTGACGCTGCCGGCGTTGGCGCGCGCCGGAAAAAGAATCGGCGACGCGCTGACGGTCTTCGGCCGTACGCCGTTGTTCTTTTATGTCCTGCATCTTTACGTCGGCGCTCTCGCGGCGCTGGCGCTCACCTTCGCGCGCGGCTATTCCCTGCAGGACGTCGCAGCCTGGGCAAAGAGCGGGGGGCCGCCGCCGGAATTCGGCGTTGGGCTCGCGGGCGCTTACGTCGCGTGGATATTGATTGTTTTGGCGCTGTACCCGCTGTGCCGCTGGTTTGCGGAGGTGAAGCGTCGACGCCGCGATCTCTGGTGGCTGACGTATTTATGACGACAGCGGCGTCAAATTGACGCATCGCGTCGCCATTAAGGTTTCGGCGTAAGCCGCCTTGGTGGTCACGCAGCGCGCTTGTATAGAGGAACCCGACTGAAGAGCGCCGGTTCCCGCTCAAATTAGGTCTTACGCCAGAAGGCGGGAAAAAACGGAATGCTTGAAAAGCTGGTCGCCTTTTGTCTCCGCTGGCCCTGGACAGTGGTTTTGCTCACTCTCTGCCTGACGGCGGGGGGCGTTTATGTCACCGCTGAGCGGTTCGCCATCGATACTGACACCGGAAATCTTTTCTCGCCAGATATCCCTTGGCGCAAGAATGAAGCGGCGCTCTACAAAGCCTTTCCGGATCTCCTCGACGTCATCGTCATCGTCATCGACGGCAAAACCAGCGAAGAGGCCGACGACGCCGCGAAGCGGCTCAACGCGGCGCTGCAGGACAAGCCTCTCCTGTCGCGCGTATGGCGCCCGGACGAGCACGAATATTTCCGCAAGAACGGCCTGCTGTTCCTGCCGGTCCCCGACATCGAAAAAAATGTCGGCGTGATGATCGGTCAGCGCGACGTTCTCCAACCGCTCGCCGAAGATCCAAGTTTGCGCGGCCTGGCGAGCGTGCTCGTCGGCAACTTCAAGTCCGCTTCCGGCAGCGACCGCGCGATGAAAATGTACATCAGCGGCGTCGAGGAGTTTTCCGCCGGGATTGAGCAGGCGCTCGCTGGAAAGCAGGCGGAGGTCGACTGGGGCAAGCTGCTGGCGTCAGGCGGCAGCGCGCCCGCCGCGCCTGAAATGGACAAGCGACGCATCGTGATCGCCAAGCCGGTCGTCAATTATTCCGACCTTGAGCCGGGCGCCGATGCGATCAGGCTGGTGCGACAGACGGCGGCCGACCTGCGTCTCGACGAACAACATGGAGTCAAGCTGCGCTTGACGGGTCAGGTGCCGCTCGCGGATGACGAATTCGCCACCATCTCGGAAAACATGACCCTGAACACGGTTGGCACGCTCGCCGTGGTGACGCTCATTCTGTTCGCCGCGCTGCGTTCGCCAAAGCTCATTCTCGCCGTCCTCGCCACCCTGCTCGCAGGTCTCGCCATGACGTCGGGACTTGGGATCTTGATGATCGGCCGCTTCAACCTGATCTCGGTCGCTTTCGCCGCGCTGTTCATCGGACTTGGAGTCGACTTCGGCATCCAGTTCGCGACACGCTATCGCGAAGAACGGCACAGCGACGACCATCTCGAACGCTCGCTGCTTTCCGCGACCCGGGGCATCGGCAGCTCGCTGACGCTCGCCGCGGTGTCGCTGCTCGCGGGCTTCTTCTGTTTTCTGCCGACCTCGTTCAGCGGCGTGTCGGAACTTGGACTCATCGCGGGCGTCGGCATGATCGTCGCCTATATTGCGACCCTCACGTTCCTGCCGGCGGCGATCAAATTGCTGCGCCCGCGCGCGGAACATGTGCCGATCGCGACGACCTCGCTCGCCGCCGTGGACCATTGGATCGCGCATCACCGCGCCTTCGTGCTGATCGCCACGGCGATCGTCGTGCTCGCCGGCATGCCGGCGCTGATGCATCTGACCTTCGACTCCAATCCGATGAATCTGCGCGATCAGAAGGTGGAATCGGTCGCGACTTTTCTCGATCTCTCCAAGGATCCCAAGACGGCGCCGAACAAGATCGAGGTGCTCGCGCCCTCGATCGAAGCCGCGCGCGAATTGGAAAAGAAGATCGAGGCGCTGCCTGAAGTCGATCACGTCGACTCGATCGACTCATTGGTCCCCAAGGACCAGGACGACAAGCTCGCCCTCGTCGACATGGCGGTTTCGCAATTGCGCGGCGTGCTGAATCCCAAGCTGAAATCGCCGCCAAGCGACGCCCAGACCGTCAAGGCGCTGACGGACGCCGCCAAGGCGCTGCGCCGCGCGACGGCGAAGAAGCCCATCCCGGCCGTGACGCGCTTCGCCGACGACCTCGACGCTCTCGCCAAGGCGAGCCCGGAGACGCGCGCGGCGGCGCGCCAGGCGGTGTTCGGCGGCTTCGACAAGATGCTCGGTGAAATCCGTCAGGCGCTGCAGGCGCAGCGCGTGACGGTCGACACGCTGCCCCAGGATTTGCGTCGCGACTGGATTTCCGATACCGGCGTGGTGCGCGTCGAGGTGACGCCCAAAGGCGACAGCAACGACCGCGTCGTCATGACCGATTTCGCTCAAGCGATGCAAGCAATCGCGCCGGACGCGAGCGGTCCGCCGGTGATCGTGTCGGAAGCGCAAAAAACCATTACGCGCGCGTTTCTCGAAGCTGGACTCTACGCCTTTATCGCGATCTTCATCATCTTGGCGGTGGCGCTGCGCAATCCGCTCGACGTCGCCTTGACGCTGGGTCCGCTGGTGCTCGCCGGCATCATGAGCCTTCAGGCCGCAGACTTACTTGGCATGTCGCTTAATTTCGCCAACATCATCGCGCTGCCGCTGATGTTCGGCGTCGGCGTCGCCTTCCACATCTATTATGTCATCGCTTGGCGAAAGGGCGTCGTCGACATGTTGGCGTCGAGCCTGACTCGCGCCATCTTTTTCAGTTCTCTAACGACGGGCACCGCATTTGGCAGCTTGATCCTGTCGAGCCATCCCGGAACCGCGAGCATGGGCCAGCTTCTCGCCATTGCGCTGTTCTTCACATTGCTCGCCGCCTTCATTATCGTGCCAGCGTTTCTTGGCCCGCCGCGCGCCCCCCCGACGGATGCGGGGGACGTGGCTTGACGGAGTCGGCGTTCCGCCGTTCGCTACTTTGAGCGAATCGTATTCATTGCAACCGAAACAGAGGTCCCGCGTCATGAGAAAAGCATTTCTACGCATCGCGATGGCGACGGCCCTCTGCGCCCCCACGGCGGCGTACGCCGCCGACGGCGTTTACGGCGTCTGGGTTCGCGAAGGACATCCGAACGACAAGCTGGAATTCTACGACTGCTCGGGCAAGCTTTGCGCCAAAGGGATCGAGGCGATGCCAGATGGCTCGCCGGCCCCTCAGGTCCTGCGCAACGCCGCAAAAACAACGCCCAACCACTGGGAGGGCGAGATCAATGATCCCGAAAGCGGCAAGACCTACATCGGCAAGATCGCGCTTGATTCGCCGACGTCGCTGACGATGACCGGCTGTCTGGTCGCCTTCCTGTGTCAAAGCGAGACCTGGACGAAAGTTTCCGGCCCGACCAAGCCTGCGGCCGACGCCAAGCCCGCCGGACAGCCGGCCGCACAGCCTGCAGCCAAAACGGCCGCGCCCGCGCCGGACGGCAAGGAGCCTGCCGCGGCAAAGCCCGCCGCCCACGAACCAGCGGCCAAGGAGACGGCGAAGCCCGCGGCCAAGGCGGCGAAACCGGCGAAAGGCAAGACGACAGCCCCTCCAGCCGCAACGGAATAGCGGCCCGTTGCGGCGCGCAGCCGGCGGTCCTTACAGATACGTAACTTGACCGTCACGGCGCGCCGCGCGAGCTTAGAACTCACAGCTTTTCGCGCGTTGACGGCCAGCGCGCGCCGCCGCTCCGAGGCCCGCAACTCGCTGCTCGTTAAGTCTTCGGACGAGCGAAAGCGAGCCGCAGAGACGAGCGAGAAGCCTTCCCGGCGCCTTCGCCGGCGCTTAAGGAAGGGGATGCTCGCGGCCGTTCCCGCGATCCTTCCGGAGACGTCTGCTACTTGACCGCGCCCGCTCTGTCTCGCTCTTTTCGACCAGCGCTGGCGGCCGCCGCGACGCTCGCGGCGGCGCTCGCCGGCTGTGATCTCGAGTGGGACAAGCCCGATCTCTCGGCCCCGCCGCCCGCGCAATTTCGGGAAGCGAAGCCGCAGCCACAGCCCCCCATCGCCGGCGGGCGGGATTTCGCCGCCAAATTTGGTTCGAAGGAACTGACCCAACTCGTGGAGCGCGCGCTCGACGACAACCAAGATATCGCAGCCGCAATCGCCCGCATCACTCAGGCCGACGCTCAAGCGCGGGTCTCGAGCGCTGCGCTGTTTCCAACCGTTAACATGACCGATATCGCTCGCTCCACGCGCGTTCCCGGCACGACGATCAACGTAGGCTCCTCAAGCACCGGCTTTAATCCTTCAACGTCGAGCACCGGATCGCAGCAAGGCTTCGACGCCCGGACCTTCGGCTTCTTCCAGCTTGCCCTTACGGCGAGCTACGAGGTGGATTTTTGGGGCAAGAATGAGAACGCCTCAAAAGCCGCGCGCATCCTCGCCAATGTATCGCGCTTCGATCGCAACGTTGTTGAAATCTCGACCGTCGCGGCCGTCCTGAACGCCTATTTCCAGGTGCTCACGGCGCAGGACCGTTTGCGCATCGCCAATCAGAACGTCGCGATCGCGCAGGGTGTCATGGACGCTATCAACGCGCGGCTTGAAGCCGGGACGGCGACCGTGCTCGACACCTCGCAGCAGGAAACCATACTGGCTCAACAGCGCGCGACGATTCCGCCGCTCGAACAGACCTTGCACCAGACGCGCAACAACCTTGCCGTATTGCTGGGACAGACCCCTGAAAGCATGACTGTAAAGGGCGGCTCTCTCGTAAAGCTCAAGTTTCCGCAGATTGCGCCAGGGCTGCCCTCTGAAGTGCTGCTGCGCCGCCCAGACGTCGCCGAAGCGGAAGCGCGCCTCGCATCCCAGGAATTTTCGGTGCTGCAGGCGCGGGCGGCCTTTTTTCCGTCCCTGACTCTGACGGGGCTGTATGGGTTCCAGAGTTCGATGCTGTCGACGCTCATTATGAGGCCGGACGCGATCGCCTGGCAGGTCGCCGGCTCGCTCACGCAGCCCGTGTTCGACGGCTGGAACCTGCAGGGCCAATATGACCTGCAGAAGGGCCGATATTCCGAATTAGCGGCGCTTTATCGCAAGCAGATTCTAACCGCTCTGTCCGATACTGAGAACGCGCTGATTGCAATACGCGAAACGGACCGCCAGATGAAGCTCCTGGGCGTCGCCGTCTCCGCAGCTCGACGCGCATTGGACGCCGTAGAGATGCGTCTGCGGGAAGGGACAATCGATATCGTGCAGCTGGCGCAGACGCAGACGACATATTTCCAGACGGAGGATCAGCTCGCGATCGCGCGTCTCTCCCACTTCCAGGCGGCGACGAGCCTGTATCAGGCGCTCGGCGGCGGCTGGTCGCCGACGACGCGCGAAATCGAGATCACGCGCTCCAACGCCGCTTATGAGGCCGACAGAGGACCATGGCCATGACCCGCGTCAGCCGAAGGGTGCTGCTTGCGGTCGGCGCGCTCGCGCTCGTCGGCGCCCTTGCGTGGGCGTATCAGACGGGCAGGCTTCCTGGCTTCGCCGCCAAGGACCCGGGCCCGGTCGCCGGGCGTTCCAGCGGCGGACGCAGCGAAGGGACCGTCACCGTCACCGCCACGAAGGCGCGTCTCGACGACGTGCCCGTGACCATTGACGCCGTCGGCACGGTACAGGCGCTGAACACGGTGACGATCCGCACGCAGGTGGATGGGAGGCTGATGCGCCTCGCCTTCACGGAGGGACAGGACGTCCGCAAAGGCGACGTTTTGGCCGAAATCGATCCGGCGCTGTATCAGGCGCAATATGATCAGGCGGTGGCCAAAAGAGCGCAGGACGAAGCCAATCTCGCCAACGCTCGCGTCGATCTCGCGCGCTACGAAAGACTTCTCGTCGGCGCCTACGCCTCGAAGCAGCAACACGCCACTCAAAAGGCGTCCGTCGCCCAGCTTGAAGCGCTGGTGCGCGCCGACAAAGCGGCGATCGACAACGCCAAAACCACGCTCGACTATGCGACGATCCGTTCGCCGATTGACGGGCGCGTCGGCATCCGCCTCGTCGACGTCGGCAATATTCTGCACGCGTCCGACCAGACCGGCATTGTCGTCATCACGCAACTGAAGCCGATCTATGTTGTGTTCACCTTGCCTCAGCAGGCGTTGCCGGCGGTGCAGAAGGCCCAGGGAAAGGCCAAGGTTTCGGCGCTTGGTCCGGACAACGCCACGCCGATCGAAATCGGCGAGCTGACCGTCATCGACAATCAGATCGACCAGCAGACAGGCACGGTGCGTTTGAAAGCGACCTTCGCCAATCCGAACCTGGCGCTCTGGCCCGGCCAGTTCGTCAATGTGCGGCTGATGCTCGACACGATGAAGAACGTCCTCGTGGCGCCGAGTCAGGCCGTGCAGCGCGGGCCGAGCGGCGCCTTCGTCTATGTCGTGGGGCCCGATAACGTCGCCACGATGCGCCCAGTGACGACAGGCCGACAAGATGAGACGATCGCCGTTGTCACTTCGGGGCTCGAGCCCGGCGACGTCTTGATCACAAGCGGCTTTTCGCGGCTGTCGGATGGCGCGAAAGTGCGCGTCATGAATGCGCCGGAAACCGCCAACGCCGAAAAAAACGACGCTGGCGCCGAAGACCGGCGCAGCGCGCCCAGCGAAGCGCCTGCGCCTGCGCCTGCGCGAGGTAATCGAACAAAAAGATGAACGTTTCGGCGCCCTTCATCCAACGGCCGGTGGCGACGTCGCTCTTGGCGTTCGCCGTGCTGCTGTTTGGCGTGATGGGCTATCTGCGGCTTCCCGTCTCGCCGTTGCCGCAGGTCGACTTTCCCACGATCCAGGTGACGACGCAGCTTCCGGGCGCCAACCCTGACACAATCGCTTCACTGGTGACAGCGTCGCTCGAACGGCAGTTTGGGCAGATTCCGTCCCTGACCAGCATGTCGTCGCAAAGCTCGTTCGGGCTTTCGCAGATCACGCTGCAGTTCGACCTTGATCGCGACATAGACGCGGCCGCGCAAGACATTCAAGCGGCGATCAACGCGGCAGCTTCAACGTTGCCCCGCAACCTTCCCTATCCGCCGGTCTACGCCAAGGTGAACCCCGCCGATACGCCGATCCTGACGCTGACGCTGCGCTCGAAGACCGCCACGCTGCGCGATTTGAGCGATCGGGCCGACACCTTGATCGCGCCGCAGCTCTCGCAGGTCACAGGCGTCGGGCGCGTGTCGGTGCAGGGCGGCGTCCGCCCCGCCGTGCGCATCCAGGCCGATCTCGGCCGGCTCGCCGCCAATCGCATCAGCATGGAGGAGCTGCGCCTCGCCATCGCCGCGGCGAACGTCGCCGGCGCCAAGGGTTCGCTCGACGGCAGGCGACAGTCCTATACCCTCGACGCCAACGACCAGATTCTGCGCGCCAGTCAATACAATGACATCATCGTCACGTGGCGCAATGGCGCGCCGGTGGCGCTTCGCGACGTTGCACAGGTGGTCGATGGGCTCGAGAACTCGCGCGTCGGCGGCTGGCACAATGGCGAGCAGACAGTCGTTCTCGACGTGCTGCGACAGCCCGGCGCCAATATTATCAATACCGTCGAGTTGGTGAAGAAGGAGCTGCCGCAAATTCAGCGGGCGCTTCCCGCCGGCATGTCTCTTGAGATCGTCAACGACCGGACCGTGACGATCCGGGCCTCGATTTTCGAGGTTCAGCTGACGCTCGTCATCGCCGCGGCGCTCGTCGTGCTCGTCGTGTTGATGTTTCTGCGCAGCTGGCGGGCGACGATCATCGCCGGCGTCAGCCTGCCGCTCTCGATCATCGCCACCTTCTCGATCATGTGGGCGGCGGGCTTCTCGCTCGACAATCTGTCGCTGATGGCGCTGACCATCGGCACGGGCTTCATCGTCGACGACGCGATCGTGATGATCGAGAACATCGTGCGCAATATCGAGGAAGGCAAAGCGCCGCGTCAGGCCGCGCTCGACGGCGCCCGCCAAATCAGCTTCACGGTCGTATCGCTCACCGTCTCGCTTATCGCCGTCTTTATACCGCTGCTGTTCATGACCGGCATTGTCGGACGGATGTTCAGCGAATTCGCGCTGACCTTGACGATCGCCGTCGTCGTCTCGGCGGTGATCTCGCTGACCCTGACGCCGATGCTCTGCGCGGTCCTGCTGCGTCTTGCGCCGCCGCGGGGCCCCTCCCGCTTGGAGACGCTTTCGCTTGCGCTCGACCGCGGTTATTACGTGTCGCTCGACTGGGCGCTCAAGCGCGAGAAGCTCATGCTCGCGATCACCGTCGCGACTCTCGCGCTCACCGTCGCGCTCTATGTGGTAATTCCCAAGGGCTTCCTGCCGCGGCAGGACACCGGCGTGCTGTCGGTGGTTCTCGAGGCCTCGGCGGACGCGTCCTTCGACAAAATGACGGCGCTGCAGGCGAAGATATCCGAGGAGTTCCGCCGAGACCCGGACGTCAGGGCGGTGACGTCCGTGCTCGGCGTCGGGCCGCTCAATGCGACGACCAATGTGGCGCGGCTCACCGTGATGCTGCGCCCGCATAGCGAGCGCCACGAGAATGCTGAAAAAATTGCGGACCGGCTGAAGGCCGCGGGGCAAAAACTCCCTGGCGTCGCGCTGTACGTCCAGCCGGTGCAAGACATCCAGATCACGACGCGGCCGAGCCGCTCGCAGTATCAGTATACGCTGACCTCCCCCGACCGCGAGGAATTGCTGACCTGGTCGAATCGATTGCTCGACAGCCTGCGTGAGACCCCAGGGTTGCGCAATGTCGCCGCCGAAACGCAGGACGGCGGCCTGCGCACGCTTATGCGCATCGACCGAGAGAAGATGGGGCGGCTCGGCATCACCGCGCAGATGGTTGATGACGTGCTCAACGACGCCTTCGGGCAGCGACAGATCTCGACAATCTACACGCAATCGAACCAGTATCGCGTCATACTCGAAGCCGCCGCGCAATATCAGCGCGACCCGTCGGCTCTGGAAAAGCTCTATGTCGCGCCGCTTGGCGGCGGACCGCAGACGCCGCTTGCGAGTTTCGTAAGGCTGGAAAACCTCTCGGCGCCGCTGACCGTCGCGCATGAGGACCAATTTCCGGCGTCGACGATCAGCTTCGATCTTGCGGATGGCTATGCGCTTGGCGATGCGGTGAAAATGATCGCCAAAGCGGAGGCCGCGATCGGCATGCCGTCGTCGATCCTCGGCGTGTTCAGCGCCGACGCCGCCGAATTCAACAAGTCGCTGGCGAGCGAACCCTGGCTCATACTTGCGGCGGTCGTGTCGATCTATGTCGTGCTTGGCGTTCTCTACGAGAGCTTCGCCCATCCTTTCACCGTTTTGACGACTCTGCCCTCGGCGGGCGTCGGCGCATTAGTCGCGCTTCTCTTATTTCGAATCGAGATGTCCATCGTCGCGCTGATCGGCGTCGTTCTGCTGATGGGCATCGTCAAGAAGAATGCGATCATGATGATCGACTTCGCGCTCGACGCCGAGCGCGACGACGGACTCTCCGCGCGCGACGCGATCGTGCGCGCCTGCCATCTGCGCTTCCGTCCCATCATGATGACGACGCTTGCCGCGCTCTTTGGCGCGCTACCGCTCGCGCTCTCGCATGGGCCGGGCAGCGAGCTGCGCATTCCGCTGGGCGTCGCGATCATCGGCGGCCTGCTGCTCTCACAGGCGCTGACGCTGTACACGACGCCGGTCATCTATCTCGCCGTCGAGCGGCTGCGCGTGCGGCTCTCGCCGCCAGCCGAGCCGCCGACCGCCGAGGAATTCGAACCGATCGGCGAGCTGCCGAAGCCGCCTGCCCGGGAGGCTGCCGAGTGAATGTCTCCGCGCCCTTCATCAGGCGGCCGGTCGCGACGACGCTGCTCGCCAGCGCGCTCTTTCTCGTCGGCGCCGTCGCTTATTTTTTCCTGCCGGTGGCGAGCCTGCCCGCGGTGGATTTTCCGATTATCGGCATTTCCGCGGTGAGGCCCGGCGCCGATCCGCAAACCATGGCGGCGTCCGTCGCGGCGCCGCTCGAACGGCGCCTGTCCAGCATCGCCGGCCTCAACGAGCTGACATCCGCGAATTCGCTCGGTTCGACGCAGATCATTGCGCAATTCGACATATCACGTCCGCTGGACGCGGCGGCGCGCGACGTTCAGGCGGCGATCAACGCCTCCATCACCGATCTGCCCTCAGATCTGCCCATGGCGCCCGTCTATCGAAAGGCGAGCCAGTCGAGCATGCCCGTGCTCGTGCTGGCGATGACCTCCGACACATTGCCGACGAGCGCGATTTTCGATGCGGCCGATTCCGTGATCGCGCAGCGGATTTCCCAGATCCCAGGCGTCGCCGAGGCCCGCCTCGCGGGCGCCGAGCAGCCGGCGATCCGCGTCCAGGTCGATAGCGCGCGTCTCGCCGCCATGGGGCTTGGCGTCGACGCCGTCGCCAACGCGCTCAACTCCGCCAACGCCCATTCCGCCGTAGGGGCGCTCGGCGGCGATACGCGGGAGATCACGCTCGCCACGACCGATCAGCTGTCGACGCCCGAAGACTATCGCAACATCGTCATCGCAGCGCGCGGCGGGGCGGTGGTCAAGCTCGGCGACGTCGCCACGGTCGAGCTCGGCGTCAAGAACCGCAATGCCGCCGGCTGGTTCAACGGCAAGCCGGCCGTTCTTCTTATCGTCACCAAGCAGCCAAACGCCAATGTGATCGAGACGGTCGATCAGATCAAAGCGATGATGCCGCAATTTCAGGAGTGGATACCGAGCGGCGTCAAGATCGATGTGCTTGCCGACCGCACCCAGACTATCCGCGCCAGCATTCACGACATTCAGCGGACGCTGGCGATCTCCGTCTTTCTGGTGATGATGGTCGTCTATGTGTTTTTGCGCCGCGCGACGCCCGTCATCGCCGCCGGCATCACCGTGCCTCTCTCTCTGGTCGGCACCTGCGCCGCGATGTGGGTTGCGGGCTTCTCGATCGATAATCTGTCGCTAATGGCGCTGACGATCTCGGTCGGCTTCGTCGTCGACGACGCCATTGTCATGATCGAAAATATTCAAAGCAACGCCGAGCGCGGTCTCAGTCGCATCGAGGCGGCGCTGGTCGGCTCCAAGCAGATCGGCTTCACCGTCGTTTCAATCAGCCTGTCGCTCGTCGCCGTCTTCATTCCGCTTCTTTTCATGGAAGGCGTGATGGGCCGGCTGCTGCGCGAATTTTCCTGGACGCTGACCTTCGCCATTGCGATCTCGACGGTCGTCTCCCTGACCGTGACGCCGATGGTATGCGCGCGCCTGCCGGCGCCTCGGGAAAGGGCGCCGTCGCGCTTCGACCGGCTCATCGAAGGCAGTCTCGATCGTATTGTCGATCTTTACGCGCGCAGCCTGCGGCCGGTGATCAATCATCCATGGGCCACGCTGATCGTCGTGATCCTCTCGATCGGCTGGACGGTGCGTCTCTACCAGACGATCCCCAAGGGCAGCCTGCCGCAAGACGACATTGGTCTGATCAATGGAACGACCGAGGCGGCGGGCGACGTGTCTTTCACGGAGATGGCGCGTTTGCAGCGGCTCGCCTCCGACGTGCTGGTCGCCGATCCCGACGTCGCCAATGTCGGCTCATTCATCGGCGCCAGCAACCTGACCGCCTCGACGAATCAGGGCCGGCTGTTCGTCGCCTTGAAGCCGGCAGACGAACGGCGCGCATCGAGCAAGGATGTGATCGCGCGGCTGCGCGGCGAATTCGCGAAAATTCCGGGGCTCAGCGTGTTCATGGTGCCGTCTCAGGATCTGCGAACGGGCGGAAGGATGAGCAAGTCGCAATATCAGTTCACCCTGTCGAGTCCGTCGATCGAGATTCTCGAGACGTGGCGCGACAAGGTGCTGGAGCGCCTGAAGCAGGCGCCCGAGCTCATCGACGTCGCCTCCGACCAGGAGCGCGGCGGGCTGCGCGCCAAGGTGGTCATCGATCGCAGCGCCGCCTCTCGAATGAATGTGCAGATCGCCGCAATCGACGCGGCGCTGAACAGCGCTTTCGGCCAGAGACAGGATGCAATCGTCTATACCCAGCGCAACCAGTATCGCGTGATCTATGAGACGCCGCTCGAACGTCAGCGGGACATTCGAGACCTCGCCGGCATTTATGTCTCCTCGGTCACCGGGGAGCAGATTCCACTCACCGCGATGGCCCATATCGAGCGCAGCTCGATGCCTCTCGTCGTTCATCATCAGGGCGTCGTGCCGGCGACGACAATCTCTTACAATGTCGCGCCAGGCTACAGTCTTGACGCCACCGTCGCGGCGATCGAACTCGCGATCGCCGAACTCGATCCGCCGGGCGGCCTGCGCGCCGATTTCGCTGGCGATGTCGCGGATTTCCGCAAGGTGGCGGCGGGAATGGCGGTGCTGATCCTCGCCGCTCTGCTTTCGGTGTACATTATCCTCGGCATTCTCTACGAAAGCCTCGTCCATCCGATCACGATCATCTCGACGCTGCCCTCGGCAGGCCTGGGCGCGTTGCTGTCGCTTGAACTATTCAATGTCGAATTCACCATCATCGCCTTCATCGGGATTTTGCTGCTGATCGGCATCGTCAAGAAGAACGGCATCATGCTCGTCGACTTTGCCCTGCAGGCGGAGCGCGACGGCGGCATGTCCGTGCATGACGCCGCGCTCGCCGCGGCGCGCGAACGTTTCCGTCCAATTCTCATGACGACGCTTGCAGCGACCTTCGGCGCGCTGCCGCTGGCCTTTGCGACCGGGATCGGGGCCGAGCTGCGGCGCCCGCTTGGCATCACCATCATCGGCGGATTGCTGCTCAGCCAGGCGCTGACGCTCTACACGACGCCGGTGATCTATCTGTTGATGAGCAAGCTTCGGCGCGAGAAGCCGGCCGCGCCCGCGCAAGCGCGGGTCACGCCGTTAAAGGTCAGCGGAGCTTAGCTCAGTGCGCCGGCGGTTGTGGCGCCGCGAAGAAGAAGCGCAGCACCTGGGCCGCGCCGCAATCCTCAATCGGGACATGCCAGAACTTGGAATCGAGATCGGGAAACCGCTCCATCGGCAGCTGGATCTGCGTGAGTCGCGCGTGATTGTCGAAACCTCGGAGCATGGCGCGTTCGAGCAATTTTAGCAGCTGCTCTTCGCAGTCTGGCACTTCCGTGACGGTGAGAATGGTGTTGTTGGCGAGGGGGAAGTCTTTCTCGAACAGCTGTTCCAAATTAACCGGCGCCATGTTCGCGTCTCCGACGCCCCCAAGATGGAGCTTCGACAATTCAGGAATTCCTAACGCCCAACCCTTAAGATCACGCCAAAGATGAGTGATGCTAACAGGTTGTCTATAGGAGTCCACAGGAAAGCCGCGCTCAGCCTTTCAGTTATTTAAGGCGGGTTTGTGGAAGCGACCAGTTCTCCCCAGCTGTCCTCGAAGATCAGATTCTCCAAAGGCAGACGCGAGGCCCAGCGTTTCGCTTCGAGCTCGGGCAACTTATAGGCCTGCGCGACATAGCCGACGCAGAGATAGGCCACGATGGCTATCTCTTTGGGAATTCTGAAAATCTGCCGCAGGTCGGCATCCCGGACGATGCTCACCCAGCCGACGCCGACGCCTTCGGCGCGCGCCGCGAGCCATAGATTTTGAACAGCGCAGGCAGTGCTCAAAATATCGGTGTCGGGCTGCTGCGTGCGCCCCAGCCCCGTCGCGCCGAACCGCGCGCGATCGCAGGTGACGCAGATATTGAGCGGCGCCTTGACGATGCCCTGCAGCTTGAGGCTGCGATAGAGCGAGCGACGCTCCGGCTCCAGCGCCTGTTCCTCGGCTTCGCAGGCGCGTTGAAAGGCCGCATAGGCGGCGCGCCGTTTCTCGACGTCGCGGATGACGATGAAGTTCCATGGCTGCATGAAGCCGACGGAGGGCGCATGGTGAGCCGCGTCGAGGATGCGCAGCAGAACGTCGCGCGGCACGTCGTCGGAAAGGAATTCGTCACGCACGTCGCGGCGCGCGTGGATGACGCGATAGATCGCCGCGCGCTCGGCGTCGCTGAAGGCGTCGGCAGGCGCCAGTTCCGCTGGCTTCTCGTCCGGCTTGTTCGGCGCCTCAATCGCCATCGACGCTCTCCAGCGCCGCGGCGAGCCGCGCCCAGGCGGGCTCGTTTGGCGGCAGACCGAACCGCAGCCAGTCTGACTTTTCGGCGAAGGTTCGGGTCAATATCCCCCGCGCGGCGAGATGCGCGAAACAGCGAGAGGCCTGCGGATGCGCCGCCAGCCGAAACAGCGTCGTTCCGCCCATGATGAGAAAACCGGCCTGCGCCAAAAGCGCGTCGAGGCGCGCAGCGTCACCGACGCAGGCGCGCGCGGCGTTCGCGCGCCATACGTCATTCGCAAGCGCGTGCGCGCCGATGGCGAGCGCCGGACCGGAGACGGCCCAGGGTCCGAGCGCGGCGCGCAGCTTCGCCCCGCGCGGACGCGAACAGAGCGCGAAGCCGAGCCGCAATCCGGGAAGCCCATAGGCCTTGCCGAAGGAGCGCAGCACAAGGAGGCTCTCATTATGCGCGAAACGCGCGACGCTCCCTTCCGGGGTGAAATCCATGAAGGATTCATCGACGATCAACAGGCCGCCCTGCGACATTTGCGCAGCGGCGGACAAAATGTCCTGCGGCGCGACGCTGCGTCCGTCAGGATTATTAGGATTGACGATCACGCCAACGTCGGCGTTCGCGAGCGCGTCTAGTGTTTCGACCGTATCGACCTGCGCGCCCGCCGCCGCCCAGCAGGCGGCGTGCTCGGCGTAAGTGAAGCCAAGGATCGCGACGCGTTTCGCCGGGAAAACGCGCGGAAGCATCTGAATGAAGGCTTGCGCGCCGCCGCCCGCGACGATGTCGGCTCCGGCGGGCGCGCCATAGGCCTTGCGCGCAGCGCTGTCGATCGCGGCGAAAGCGTCATCGTCGGGTAGCCGCGTAAACACATCAGCGGCGAGCGGCGGCAGCGGATAGGCGCGCGGATTGACGCCCGTCGACAGATCGATCCAGGGCTGCGGCGCGTTGGGATAGAATCGGCGCGCAGCGTCAAGCCGCCCGCCATGCGCCACGATCAGCGGCGCGCCGATTGCGGAATGCGCCGTCACCGCGCCATCTCCCACAGCGCGTCGAGATCGATATGCCGCGCGCAGTGCGCCGCAAGCGCGTCGAGCGTCTCTTCGATCGATTCTTCGTATCGCAGCGAGGATGGCGGCGCGCCAAGCGTGCGCAGCAGCGACGCGCGCAAGCAATCGTCCGCGAAGATTCCATGCGCGTAGGCGCCCGCCACACGCCCGTCGCGCGAGATCGCGCCGTCTGCGCGCCCGTCCGCCAGTTGCAGCGCCGGCCGCGCGCAGTCGGGACCGTTGGTTGCGCCAACATGCATTTCGTAGCCGCAGAACGGCGCGTCGAAAATCGGCGCGTGGCCGTGGACCGGGCTCAGCGTTTTTTCTCCCGTCAGCGTCGTTTCAACATCGAGGAGACCCAAGCCCTGCGCTGCGCCGGCGGCGCCTTCGACGCCGAGCGGATCGCGGATGACGCGGCCGAGCATCTGATAGCCGCCGCAAATGCCGAAAACGCGGCCGCCGCGACGGACATGCGCGAGAATGTCGATATCCCAGCCATTGTCTCGCAGCGCCGTCAGATCGGCGATCGTCGCTTTCGATCCCGGCAGGATGACAAGTTGCGTCTCTGGCGGCAGCGGCTCTCCATCCTTGAGGAAGGCCAGGCGCACGCCGGGCTCAACTTTCAGCGGATCGAGGTCGTCGAAATTGGCGATGTGCGGCAGGAGCGGCGCGGCGATAACCACGCCGCTGCGCTGATCGTGACCTTGCAGGCGCAACCCGAATGCGTCTTCGGCCGGAAGCCACGCCGCGGCCTCGAAAAAAGGCACGAGGCCGAGCGAACGCCAGCCGGTCCGCGCTTCGACAAAGCGCAGGCCATCGTCGAACAGCGAGGCGTCGCCGCGAAACTTGTTGACGATGAACCCTTCGATCATCGCCGCGTCGTCATCGCCGAGCGCCGCCTTGCAGCCGACGAGTTGCGCGATGACGCCGCCGCGGTCGATGTCGCCGACCAGCACGACCGGAACGTCGGCTTCGCGAGCAAAGCCCATATTGGCGATGTCGTTCTGGCGTAGATTGATTTCGGCGGCGCTGCCGGCGCCTTCGACGATGACAAGCTCGGCTTCAGCTTTCAGCCGCGCGTAGCTCTCGAGCACGGGCTGCATCAGGCGCGGCTTCAAATCCTGGTAGTCGCGCGCCTTCGCCTGGCCGACGACGCGTCCCTGCACGATGATTTGCGCGCCCGAGGCGCCTTGCGGTTTGAGCAGCACGGGATTCATGTCAATGCGAGGCGTAAGCCGCGCGGCGCGCGCCTGCAAGGCCTGGGCCCGGCCGATCTCGCCGCCGTCGCTCGTCACCGCTGCGTTGTTCGACATGTTCTGCGGCTTGAAGGGCGCGACCCTGACGCCGCGATTGACGAAGGCGCGCGCAAGCCCGGCGACGATCAGCGACTTGCCGACGTCGGAGCCCGTGCCCTGGATCATCAGCGTGCGACTCATGAAGCGAGGAACGCCATCGCCGCGTCGATGCTATGCGTCGTCTCGGCGTCTGCGCTTGCCGGACGCGCGATCATGACAACGTCAAGCCCGAGCATCCGCGCCGCTTCGATCTTGGCGTAGGCGAGCGCGCCGCCGCTGTTCTTGGTGACGAGGATCTCGATGCGCCCCTGGCGCATCAGCGCGATTTCATCCGCGAGCGCGAAGGGACCGCGGCCGAAGATCACCTCGCAGGAGGGCGGCAGATCGCCGGCCTGCGGCGGTTCGATCACGCGCAGGACATAGTCGTGTTGTGGCGCGGCGCGAAAATCGGCTACGCCCTGCCGGCCGATCGCAAGAAAGACCCGGCGTGGCGCGGCGCCGAGCGCGCTTACCGCCGCGGCGTTGTCGTCGACGTCGATCCAGCGATCGCCCTGCGAGGAGACCCATGGCGGGCGCGTCAGGACGAGCAGCGGCACGCCGGCGACGGCGCAGGCGGCGCGTGCGTTGGCGGAGATACGCGCCGCGAAGGGATGCGTCGCGTCGACGACATGCGAAATGCGTTCTTCGATGAGGTAGCGCGTCAATCCTTCGACGCCGCCGAAGCCGCCGACGCGAGCCGGCAGATCGTGCGCAAGCGGCGCGCTGGTGCGGCCAGCGAGCGAGATGACGCCAGCAAGACGCGGGTCGGCGGCGATACGCGTCGCAAGCGCACGCGCTTCGCTCGAGCCGCCGAGCACGAGCGCGCGGCGATGCGGGTGCGCGGCATAGGAAGAAAGAAGAGATGACGAAAGCGAAACTGTCACGCCAATGTCCACCGATCCTCTTACGCGCATCAGAACTGATTGATTGCTTCGCGGGTGTCATTCCCGACGCGCGGAAGCGCGATCGGGAATCCAGACGCTTATCGCGATACTGGATTCCCGGTCGGACCTTCGGTCCGCCGGGAATGACAGCCCGGAAGCCCTGGCTACTGAGCTTTATATCGCCCCGCATCGTTCGTAGCGGGGCTCACTCGGCGGCGAGTTTCACGGCGCTTGGCTGGCGATATTCGGCCATGAGCCGCTCGCGCTCGGCGTCCGCCGCCGCGATGTGGCGCGCCTTGACGTGGCCAAACCCGCGGATGTATTCGGGCACGCGCGCCAGCGCGACGGCGCTTGCATGGTTTTCCCGCGTCAGCGAAGCGGCAAATTCGTCGAGCAGCGCTTCGTAATCCTTCAGCAACCTGCCCTCGACCACGCGGTCGTGGTCGAAGCGGAAGACGTCGAACCAGGTGTTGCGCAAGCTCTTCATCCGCGCCAACAGGCGCAGCACCTTGAACATCCAGGGACCGAAGGTGATCTTGCGCGAGCCGCCGAAGTCGGTCTTGCGCTGAAGAGACGGGAAGTTGGGCGCAAGATGCAGTTCGAGGCGAAGATCGCCCTCGAAAGTTTCCTTAAGCTGACGTTGGAAAGCGCCGTCCGTGTAAAGCCGTCCGACTTCATAATAGTCTTTCGCCGCCATCAGCTTGAAGAGATAGCGGGCGACCGCTTCGGTGAGTTCGCGCGAGCCTGGCGCGCGCGCAGCTTCGAGCCTCGCGATCTTTTCGACGCGCGCGCGATAGCGGGCGGCGTAGGCTTCGTTCTGGTAACCGACGAGAAAAGCCGCGCGACGTTCGATGATGTCCTCGAGCGTCTTCGCTTTCTCGCGATCGCCATTCGGCTGGCGCAGCGACTTAACGGTGGCGAGCACGCTGCTCAGATCATGCGCGGCGCGTCGGCCCCACAAGAAGGCCGATTGATTCATCGGCACGGATTCGCCGTTCAGTTCGATGGCGCGCAGGATCGCCGCCTCCGACAGCGGCAGATAGCCCTTCTGCCACGCGTAGCCGAGGATGAAAATATTCGCGGCGATCGAGTCGCCGAGCAGCGCCTGCGCGAGCGCCGTGGTGTCGATGAAGGTCGACTCCGGCCCGCCCGCGCGGCGGATCGCCTGCTTGATCTCTTCCGACGGCAGCACGAAGTCGGGATTGCGCTCGATATCGCCGGGGAACACTTCGGCGCTGTTGACGAGCACCGCCGTCTTGCCCTGCTCGACGGCGGCGAGCACCTGTTTCGCGCCGGCGACGACGAGGTCGCAGCCGAGCAGAAGATCAGCTTCGCCCGCAGCGATGCGGATGGCGTGAACGTCCGCCGGCGCGCGGCCGATCTTCACGTGGCAATAGACCGCCCCGCCCTTCTGCGCGAGGCCGGCCATGTCGATGACGCCGACGCCTTTGCCTTCGAGATGCGCGGCCATGCCGAGAATGGCGGAAACCGTGACGACGCCGGTGCCGCCAAGCCCCGCGACGAGAACGCCGTAAGGAACGGAGCCGATCTCGGCGATCGCAGGCTCCGGCAACGCCGGCAGTCCGCCGTCGTCCTGCGTCGAGGGCAGCGGCGCCTTCTTCATGCGCCCGCCATGCACGGTGACGAAGCTCGGGCAGAACCCCTCGAGACAGGAAAAGTCCTTGTTGCAGGCGGACTGGTCGATGCGCCGCTTGCGGCCGAATTCGGTTTCGACCGGCTGCACCGCGACGCAGTTCGACGCGGTGCCGCAGTCGCCGCAGCCCTCGCAGACGAGTTCGTTGATGATGACGCGCGAATCCGGATCATTCATCAGCCCGCGCTTGCGCAGGCGACGCTTTTCGGTCGCGCAGGTCTGATCATAGATGAGGACGGTGACGCCGTCCGTTTGCGCCAGATCGCGCTGCACCTCATTGAGGACATTGCGATGATGGATCGTCAGGCCCGGCGGCCAGCCGATCGTCGGCGCATATTTGCCCGGCTCATCGGAGACGAGCGCGATCTTCTGCACGCCTTCGGCCGCGACCTGCCGCGCGATCGTCTCGACGGTCAGCTCGCCTTCATGCTTCTGGCCGCCGGTCATCGCGACGACGCCGTTGAAGAGAATCTTGAAGGTGATGTTGGTGTTGGTCGCGACGGCAAAGCGGATGGCGAGCGACCCCGAATGATTATAGGTGCCGTCGCCGAGATTTTGGAACATATGCTTGCGCGTCGAGAACGGCGCTTCGCCGATCCAGTTCGCGCCTTCGCCGCCCATATGAGTGTAGCCCTCCGTCGAGCGGTCCATCCATTGCGCCATGTAATGGCAGCCGATGCCGGTATACGCGCGCGAGCCCTCGGGCACATGGGTCGACGTCGAATGCGGACAGCCGGCGCAAAAATGCGGCACGCGGACGGTGACGTCGGTCATCGTCCGGCGGCGATCCTGCAGCTTCTCGAGCCGGCGCACGCGCGCCTCCAGCTCGTCGAGCGAATGATATTTCAACAGCCGTCGGCCGATGGCGATCGCGACGTCGTTGGAGTCGAGCGCGCCCTTGACCGGGAACAGCCATTCGCCGCGCTCGTCCTTCTTGCCGATGCAGACCGGCTGATGCGGCGCGCCGTACAGTTCCTCGCGCAGCTGCACTTCAATGAGCGAACGCTTCTCCTCGACGACGATGATGAGGTCGAGGCCGCGGGCGAATTCACGCAGACCCTGCGGCTCCAGCGGCCAGGGCGCCGCGATTTTGTAGAGGCGCAGACCGAGATCGTTCGCCTTCACCTCGTCGATGCCGAGATCGTCCATCGCCTGGCGCACGTCGAGATAGGACTTGCCGACGGTGATGACCCCGATCTTCGGATTGGCGCCGCCGGAGGTAATGATGCGGTTCAATCGATTGGCGCGGATGAAGGCGAGCATCGCGTCGCGCTTCATCTCCTGCATGCGCGCTTCCTGCGAAAGAACCGGATCGCCAGGGCGGATGTTGAGGCCGCCCGGCGGCATGAAGAAAGATGGGGGGACGATCGGGCGGATGCGGTCGAGCGAACCGTCGATCGAGGCCGTCGACTCGACCGTATCCTTGAGGAGCTTCAGACCGACCCAGACGCCCGCGAAGCGCGACAGGGCGAAGCCGTAAAGCCCGTAATCGAGGATTTCCTGAACGCCGGCCGGCGACAGGATCGGGATCATCACATCGACGAAATGATAATCCGACTGGTGCGCAGTGGTTGAGGATTCCGCGGTGTGATCGTCGCCCATGAGCGCCAGCGCGCCGCCGTAGCGCGACGTGCCGGCGAGATTGACGTGGCGGAAGGCGTCGCCGCTGCGGTCGATGCCTGGACCTTTACCGTACCAAAGCGAGAAGACGCCGTCATATTTGCCTTCGCCGCGCATCTCGGCCTGCTGCGCCCCCCAGATGGCGGTCGCGGCGAGATCCTCGTTGAGCCCCGGCATGTACAAGATATTATTGGCGTCGAAGAGCGCCTTGGCCTTGTGCATCTGCGCGTCGACGCCGCCGAGCGGCGAGCCGCGGTAGCCGGTGACGAAACCCGCAGTGTTCAGTCCAGCGCGGCGGTCCGCCTCCTTCTGCATCAGGAGCATGCGCACGATCGCCTGGGTGCCGGTGATCAGAACGCGCGACCTGTCGAGATCAAATCGATCGGAGAGCGACGCCTCGGCAAAGGCGGAGCCGGTCTTTGCGTCGCCGGCGGCGATGTCCGCCATTACTGCTCTCCTGCGAGAAATCGGGGCGAAGCGCGCTTGGGACTCTTGCGCTCACACGCTAAAAGCAAGGATCAACCCGCGAACGAATCCGGTTTAAAGACCCAGCCGGGCGGCCTTCCGCCGCAGAGGCGCCCCACTAGCGCCGATTCTATTCCGCCACCTTATGCCACACGGAAGCGCCTTTTCAAGGACGGATCTGCTAGCATGCACAGGCTCGAAGCGGGAGCCTGCGCCGCGTTTTCGCCGCCTTCGCCGCCTAAGCGCGAGACTCGCATGAAGCTGAAAATAAACTCGATTCTGATTTTTTTGACGACGGCGCTGGGAATCGGCGCGGCTTTCGCGCACCCCCACGTCTGGGTGGCGGTGCGCAGCGAGGTCATATTCGCGCCAGACGGAAAAATCTCGGGCGTTCAACACGCTTGGGAGTTCGACGAAATGTATTCGGCCTATGCCGTACAGGGGCTCGGCAAGGACGGCAAGCCGCCCACCCGGGAAGAACTTGCGCCGCTCGCCAGGACGAACGTCGAGTCGCTGGCCGAATTCGAGTTCTTCACCTTCGCCAAGCAGAACAGCGCCAAGCTTGCGTTCAAGGAGCCGGAGAATGTGACGCTCGAAGCCAATGACAAGAAGATCGTCACGTTGCGCTTCTTCCTGCCGCTGCAGACGCCGATCGCGGCGAAGAAGCCGTTCTCCTTTCAGGTCTATGACCCGACCTATTTCGTCTCCTTCGGACTGGAAAAGAAGGATCCCGTGACGCTCGCGGGAGCGCCGGCCGGATGCTCGCTCAGTCTCGTCGAACCTGCGCCGCTCGTGGCGAATGAAAGCCAGAAACTGAGCGAAGCGTTCTTTCAGAACATGTCGCCGGGCGCTGATTTCGGCATGAAGCTGGCGACGCGCGCGATCGTGGCCTGTCCGTGAAAATTGGGCATAGGTTGGTTTGGCTCGGCGTCGCCGCCGCGGCGATGGCCGCGATCGCCGCCTCATCGGCCTGGGGCGCGCCGCGCCATCCTTTCGCGGTCGGCGCGCAAGAGTCGACCGCGGCGGCGACAGGAATCGCCGGGCTCATCCTTGCTTGGCAAAGCAAGTTCCACGCTGAGCTGCACGCCGCCGTCCGCGCGCTGAAGACCGATCCATCCGCCTTCTTCGCGCTCGCTGCGGCGAGTTTCGCCTATGGCGCCTTTCACGCCGCGGGTCCCGGCCACGGGAAGGCGGTGCTTGCGTCCTACATGCTCGCCAATGAAACGGCGCTGCGCCGAGGTCTGCTGCTCGCGGCGCTCGCCGCGCTGCTGCAAGGTCTGGTCGCCATCGCCGTCGTCGGCGCGGCGGCGATGTTTTTTCGCGCGACCGCGAGTCAAATGAACGACGCGACTCGCCTTATCGAGCTTGCGAGCTATGCGGCGGTCGCGGCGCTCGGCGCGCGGCTCGCCTGGGTGAAAGGCCACGCGCTCGCGGCGGCCGTCCGCACGCCTGCGATCGCCCCAACGGCGCGCGGCTTCGTTTGCGAGGCCATCGACGACCCGACGCATGTGCATGACGCGACCTGCCGCCACGCGCCGGACCCTTCGACATTGGGAGGACCGAAGTTTCGCCTCGCCGACGCGACCGCGACCGTCATCGCCGCCGGCCTGCGCCCCTGCTCGGGGGCCATTCTGGTGCTGGTCTTCACCCTGTCGCAGGGGCTTTTCGCCGCCGGCGCCGGCGCTGTCATCGCCATGTCGGCGGGAACGGCGATTACGACGAGCGCCCTCGCCGCGACGGCCGTTTACGCCAAGAGCGCCGCGGTGCGGTTTGGCGCGAAGGATTCACGGCGCGCGGTCATCATCGCCCGCGGCGGCGAGTTCATCGCCGCCATTCTCGTTCTGGCGCTCGGCGTTTCGCTGCTCTTCGGCCTCGGGCTGGCGCCGCCCGGGACGGCGTGACGCCGCTCGCGGCGATGCAACATAAGATTGCGGCAGGAATGGCCTCATTCGACGCGAGACGCGCTATCTTGAACAAGAGCACACAGGCGGAGCAGACGATTCGCAATGCGAGATCGACGCCGCCTCGCGGAGGTCCAGGACGACATGACAAGCGCGGAACAACAACGAGAGGACCCCTACGCGAAGCGGCCATGGCTTTCGTCCTACCCCGCTGGCGTTCCGGCGGACATCCCCGAATCTTCCTATTCGACGCTGGTCGATATTTTCAACGCGAGCGTTGCGGAATTCGCCGAGCGGCCGGCGATGGAAAGTTTCGGCGCCACGATCACCTTCGAGGAACTCGGCCGCGCGGCGGTCGCCGTCGCCGCCTGGCTGCAAACGCGCGGACTAAGAAAAGGCGATCGGGTCGCGATCATGTCGCCCAACGTCCTTGCCTATCCGGCGACGCTCTTTGGCGTCCTGCTCGCTGGCGGCGTGGTTGTGAACGTCAATCCGCTGTACACGCCGCATGAGCTCGAGCACCAGCTGAACGACTCGGGCGCGCGCTTCTTGTTCGTGTTCGAAAATTTCGCGCATACGGCGGCCGCCGCCTGGACGCACATGAAAGTCGAACGTGCGGTGATCATGAAGCCCGGCGATCTGATGGGGCTGCGCGGACTGATCGTCAATTTCGTCTCGCGCTGGGTCAAACGCATGGTCCCCGCCTATCGGCTGCCCGGCTGTGTCGGCTTCGCGCATGTGTTGCAAGCAGGCGCCGAGGAGCCGTTCAAGCCGCCGCCAATCGGGCCGGACGACATCGCCTTTCTGCAGTATACCGGCGGCACCACCGGCGTCGCAAAGGGCGCCATGCTGCTGCATCGCAATGTCGCCGCCAATGCCGAGCAATCCTGGGCCTGGCTGAAGCCCTATCTCGGAAACAAGCCGCTGATCATGGTGACGGCGCTGCCGCTCTACCATATTTTCGGACTGACGGCCTGCCTGCTGCTTGTGGTGAAGACCGGCGGTTGCTGCCTGCTGATCGCCAATCCGCGCGACATCAAGGGCCTGATCGCAACGCTCCGCAAATCGAAATTCACGCTCTTTTCCGGCGTCAATACGCTTTACGCGGCGATCGCCGACCATTCCACCGCCGGCTCGGTCGACTATTCCAACCTTCTTCTGACCATCTCCGGCGGCATGTCGACTCAAGAGGTGGTGGCGAAAAAGTGGAAAGCCTTGACGGGAAAGCCGATCGTCGAAGGCTATGGGCTGACGGAAACATCGCCGATCGTGACGGTCAACAAGCCGACGATCGCAGAATTCACCGGCGGGATCGGCTACCCCGTGCCATCGACGGAAATCTCGTTGCGCTCCCCCGATGGCGAGCCCGTTCCGCTTGGCGAGCGCGGCGAACTTTGCATCAAGGGGCCGCAGTTGATGGGCGGCTATTGGCGCCGGCCGGATGAAACCGCGAAAGCCCTCACCCCCGATGGTTTCCTCAAAACCGGCGACATTGCGGTGATGGCGCCGGACGGGCTGATCAAGATCGTCGATCGGCTGAAGGACATGATCCTCGTCTCGGGCTTCAACGTCTATCCGAACGAAGTCGAATCCGTCCTCGTCGAACACCCCAAGGTGAAGGAAGCGGCTGTCATCGGCGTGCCGAACGAACATTCCGGCGAAGCGCCGATGGCGTTTGTCGTGGCGCGCGACCCGAGCCTCACGCGCGAAGAGTTGCGCGCGTTCGCGCATGAGCAACTGACGAGCTACAAGGTTCCGCGTCATTACGAATTTCGCGAGAGCCTGCCCAAGAGCACCGTCGGCAAGATTTTGCGGCGCGCGCTCAAGGACGAATTTCTCGCGCGCAAGAATACCGTCGCCGATGAGGGGCGCGGCAAGAGCGTGCGCACCGAACTCAAAGGCTGACGATCGCACTATGTAGATGCGCCGAAGCAATCGGCCGCCTCGCTGATCGCGTCATAGACGAGATCGAGTTCGGCCGACTCGACGCAGTATGGCGGAAACACATAGATCGTCGGACCGAGCGGACGCATCAGAAGTCCGCGCGCGTTGAAGAAGCGCATCAGATCGAGCGCGATCGTCGCCAGATAGCCGCCCTGCACGATATCGAGGTCGAGCGCCGTGATGATTCCGAGCTGGCGGACGTTGGAGAAGCGCGTATCGGACGCAAAGCGCGCAAGCCGCGTCGCCTGCATGTCGCACAGCGCCGCGACGCGGGCGGCGGGCTCGCCCGTCGCCCAGATGTCGAGATTGGCGAGCGCCGCGGCGCAGGCGATCGGATTGGCGGTGTAGGAGCTCGAATGAAAAAAGGCGCGCGCGCGCTCCGGCGATAGATGCGCCTCGAAAATTTCGCGCTTGCACATGGTGACGGCGAGCGGCAGCGCGCCGCCGGTGAGGCCCTTAGCGTAGCAGGCGATGTCCGGAACGACGCCCGCCTGCTCGGAGGCGAAGAGCGTTCCCGTGCGGCCGAAGCCGGTCATCACCTCATCGGCGATGAACAGCACGCCGTGTCGCGCGCAGATGCGCTGCATCTCCGCAAGCGTATCGGCGCCGTAGAAGAGCATGCCGCCCGCGCCAAGAATGAGCGGCTCGACCAGCAGGGCGGCGGGTCGGTCGCGGCAGGCGCGCTCCAGCGCGTCGAGCGTCTCCTGCTCGCGCCCGCGCGAGGGGAAGGGAATGCGCGAGACTTCATAGAGCAGCGGCTCGTACGGCGCATTGAAGGGCGATCGCGCGCCGACGGACATCGTGCCGATCGTATCGCCGTGGTAGCCGTGTTCGAGCGCGACGATGCGCGTGCGCGCTTCGCCGCGATTGCGCCAGAAGCCGAGCGCCATCTTGATCGCCACTTCGACGCAGGTGGAGCCGCTATCGGAATAAAACACGTAGTCGAGTCCCGGCGGCGTCAACGCCACAAGGCGACGCGCCAGCGCTTCCGCCGGCTCATGAGTGAAGCCGGCGAAGATGATCTGATCGAGCCGCTCGGTTTCGTCGCGGATCGCCTGCATGATGGCCGGGTGGCGGTGGCCGTGCGTGATCACCCACCAGGACGAAATGGCGTCGAGAAAGCGCGTGCCGTCTTCGGCTTCGAGCCAGGCGCCTTCGGCGCGCGCGATCTTGAAGGCGCCGGGCTGCAGCGCATGCTGCGTGAACGGCCGCCAGACCGGAGAGTCAGTGACGATGCTCATGCGCAGCTCCCGAAAGCGTCGCGCGCGATCGCGGCGCTGAACGCCGCGCCGAGCGTCTTTTTATTCAGAGGATCGAGCTTCGGCAGACGGCCGAGAATGCGCGCGCCGCCGATCGTCTCGATCGAATGTTGCGCATCGGCGTCGGCGTCGCCGACGAAAATGATTCCGGCGATTGAGATTCCGCGTCGGCGCAATGCTTCGAGCGTGAGCAGGCTGTGATTGATCGTGCCAAGGCGCGTGCGCGCGACGAGTATGACGGGCAAGCGCCAGCGTTCGAGCACGTCGATGGTCAGTGCGCGGTCGCTGAGCGGCGTCAGCACGCCGCCGGCCGTCTCGATGATCAGAGGACCGTCGCATGGCGGCGGGTTCAAAGCGGCGGCGTCGATTTCGACGCCCTCGTCGCGCGCGGCAAGATGCGGCGAGGCCGGTCGACGCAGCCGCCAGGCTTCTGGGAAAATATGCGCGGCCGGCGCGCCCGAAAGCCGCGCGACGATCTGCGAGTCCGTCTCGCCATCGAGGCCCGACTGCACCGGCTTCCAGTAACAGGCGTTGAGTGCGCCGACGAGCGCGGCGGAGACGACAGTCTTGCCGACGTCAGTATCGGTTCCGACGATCACGAAGCGGCGGTTCATGGTTCGAGCCTCGCGAGTTCTGCGCCAAGATGCGCGACCATGCGCGCGACGTCATCTTTGCTCGTATTGAGCGTCAGCGCGATGCGCAAGCGAGCGGATCCGTCCGGCACGGTCGGCGGACGAATGGCGCGAATGTCATAGCCATGCGCCTGCATGCGCGACGCCAACGTCGTCGCGCGGGTATCGCCCCCGACGACGATCGGTTGAATCTGGGAGCCTGAGGGTTCGATCGCGCAAAGGCGCCGCAGCTCGGCGCCAGCGAAATCGATGCGCGACATCAGCTCGGCGCGCCGATCGTCAGCGGCCTCGATGATCTTCAGCGCCGCGCGCACGCAAGCGGCCATAACGGGCGAAGGCGCAGTTGCGAAGATAAAGGACCGGCAGCGGTTGATCATGAAGTCCCGCAAAATGCGCGGCAGACAAAGGAGACCGCCCGCGACTCCCAGCGCCTTGCCGCACGTATGCAGCGTGACGACGTTCTCCGCGCCTTCAAAACGCGCGGCAAGTCCACGCCCGCCCGGTCCATAAACCCCCGTCGCATGCGCTTCGTCGATCAGCAGAAAGGCGTCGTTCCTCGCGGCGAGCGCATAGAGATCATTGAGCGGCGCCTTGTCGCCGTCCATGCTGTAAAGGCTTTCCACGACGATCCAGATTCGCCCGCCTCCGCCCTTTCCGCGCCAGGCGCGGATCGCGTCCTCGGCGGCGCCAACGTCGTTATGAGGGAATTTCGCATTCGGCGCGCGCGCCAATCGCATGCCCTCATGAGCGCTGGCGTGCGCGAGCGCGTCATAGATAATGAGATCGTCACGCTGCGGCGCCGTGGAGAGCAGCGCTTCATTGGCGGTAAAGCCGCCACTGAAATAAAGCGCGCTTTCCGCGCCAAAAAAGCGCGCTGCTTCCTCTTCCAGCGCTTCGTGCTCCGGATGATTGCCGCGCAACAGCCGCGAACCGCCGGCGCCAACGGGAACGCCGCGCGCCAGCGCCGCCGTCACGGCCGCGGCGAGTTCCGGCGACTCGGCGAAAGCCAGATAGTCATTCGACGCGAAATCCAGTCCGGCGCGCGAAGCGAGCGCGCGAAGCCTGCCGCGCGCGGCGAGGCTCGCAAGATCCTGCGCGTAGCGCTCAAGCATGGAGGATCGATGCTCGATCAGGAGAAACGCTCCCAGGCGGCCTGACGGGAAACGCCCAGGACCTTGCCGATCGCGGTCCAGCTCACCTCGCGTTTGCGAAGCGCCGCGACTTGCGCGCGGATGAGTGAATGCAGCGCCGCCACGCTGGCCTCGCTCGCCTTGATTGAGATCAACAGCTGCTCGTCGGTGAGGTCGTCCCAGCTTTTGAACGGCGAAGGCGCGGCGTCAAGAATCGTGTTGCAGACTCCGACGCAATCTTCGCAAATATAGCCCCCGGCGGCGCCGCCGATGAGCCGCGCGACCTGCGTCTCCGACTTCTTGCAGAATGAGCAGCGCAGTTTACGTTTAGGCAAGGCCAGCATGCAGCTCTCGCATGTCCAGGGGGATCAGATGTCAAGCAGATCTTGACAGCCTGCAGGACCCCCGTCAAGCTGCCCTTGACAAGGGCGCACTTGAAACGCGCGCCCCCAACCGCGATCTAAAGGGAAGCGTTTTCCAATAGGAGCCGCGATGAACGCGCAGATCGGCGCAAACGCGCCCCCCTCCCGTATGCCGTGGCCACCGATCCTGATGGCGATGACCTTGGCGGCCGGGCTGGCGCTCGACGCCGCGACAGGGGCTTCGCTCACCGATCGCGCCTCTTCTTCTATCACCCAGGTCGCCGGCGCAGCCATTGTCTTCCTCGCGCTGGCCAATGACGTCTGGTGCTTTCGCATCCTCTCGCGCCATCAAACAACGATCATGCCGCATCGCGCCGCGTCCTTTCTCGTCACCATGGGGCCGTTCGGCTTTTCGCGCAATCCGATCTATATCTCGCATGTCGCTCTGATTTTTGGCCTTGGTCTCTTCCTCGGCTCGCCCTTTACGCTGTTGTTGACGCCGGTTCTGGCGATCGGGCTGACGAAGCTGGCGATCGAGCCCGAAGAGCGGCATCTTCTTGAGAAATTTGGCGACGACTATCGGTCCTATATGGCGCGCACGCGGCGGTGGCTTTAAGCTGCTGCGCGAGGGCGTTGCGAATGAGGCGGCAAGTATGAACGCTCAAACTCCTTTACCTGGCGGCGAACGCATCGACTTCACCGTGCGGGGCATGACCTGCGCCTCCTGCGTGTCGCATGTCGAGAAGGCGCTTGCGCATACGCCGGGCGTTAACGCCGCCAGCGTCAATCTCGCGACTGAACGGGCGGAGGTTTCGCTGGCGCCGGGGGCGAGTCTCACGCAACTGGTCAAGTCGGTCTCGGACGCGGGCTACGAGGCGGTCGTCGAGACGATTGAGATCGGCGTCGGCGGCATGACCTGCGCCTCCTGCGTCTCGCATGTTGAAAAGGCGCTCAGCGCCGTTCCAGGCGTGATGGAGGCGAAGGTCAATCTCGCGACCGAACGCGCGACCGTGCGCGCGCTCGCCGGGCCTGGCCTGACAGACCGCCTGCGCCGGGCGATTTCACAGGCCGGCTATGAGCCGCGCGCGATCGAAACCGATTCCGGCGGCGCCGATCGCGAGAGGCTGCGGCGTGAGGAAGAGATGCGCGCGCTGCGCTTCCGCCTCATCGTCGCCGCTGTGCTGACCGCGCCGATCTTTGTGGTCGAAATGGGCGGGCATCTCATCCCCGCCGTCCATCACTGGACGATGAGCGTGATCGGCGAGGCGAGGATCCGCGAGATTTCCTTCCTGCTGACGACCGTCGTGCTGTTTGGACCGGGCCTGGTTTTCTTCCTCAAGGGGATTCCATCGCTGTTGCGGCGCCAGCCCGACATGAACGCCCTCGTCGCCACGGGCACGCTCAGCGCCTATCTCTATTCCGTCGTCGCGACCTTTGCGCCCCAGGTGCTGCCGGCCGGCTCGGTGCATGTCTACTACGAGGCCGCGGTCGTCATCGTCACGCTGATCCTGTTTGGCCGCTATCTCGAGGCGCGCGCCAAGGGCCGCACGTCGGAGGCGATCCGCGCGCTGGCGCGGCTGCAGCCGAAAACCGCCCGCGTCGAGCGCGACGGCGCGACCGTCGACGTCGATATCGACGACGTGCGCGTCGGCGACATCGTGCTGGTGCGGCCGGGCGAGCGCATTCCGACGGACGGGGTCGTCACGCAGGGCTCGTCCCATGTCGATGAGTCGATGGTCACAGGCGAGCCGACGCCGGTTGCAAAGCGGACGGGCGCAGCCGTCACCGGCGCGACCGTCAACGGCTCCGGCGCCTTTTCGTTTCGCGCCACCCGCGTCGGCGCCGATACGACCCTCGCCGGCATCATCCGCATGGTCGAGCAGGCGCAGGGCGCCAAGCTGCCGATCCAGGCGATGGTCGACCGCGTCACCGCCGTCTTCGTTCCCGCTGTCTTCGCCGTCGCGGCGCTGACCTTCGTCGTCTGGATGCTGATCGGTCCGGAGCCGCGACTGACCTATGCCCTGGTCAATGCGGTCGCCGTGCTCATCATCGCCTGCCCCTGCGCCATGGGGCTGGCGACGCCGGCGGCGATCATGACCGGCACCGGCCGGGCGGCGGAGCTCGGCGTGCTGTTTCGCAAGGGCGAAGCCCTGCAGACGCTGCGCGACGTGACCCTCATCGCCTTCGACAAGACCGGCACGCTGACGTATGGCAAGCCGCGCCTGACCGATCTCGTCGCGACGCCCGGTAAGAACGAGAACGAGCTTTTGCGGCTTGCCGCGAGCGTCGAAGCGCAGTCCGAACATCCGGTGGGCGCGGCGCTGGTCGTCGCCGCCAAGGCCGCGGATCTGGCGCTTTCGCCTTGCGCCGACTTCAAATCGATCGCCGGCATGGGCGTCACGGGTGTCGTCGACCGCAAGACCGTCGCCATCGGCGCCGAGCGCTTCATGGCATCCCTCGGCCTCGACGCCTCGCCCTTCGCGCAGGACGCCCAGAGGCTCGCCGAGGAAGGCAAGACGCCGCTTTACGTCGCGGTCGACGGGAAGCTTGGCGCCATACTCTCCGTCGCCGACGACCTGAAGCCGACGAGCCGCGCTGCGATCGACGCGATCCATTCGCTTGGCGTGAAAACCGCGATGATCACTGGCGATGACGCGCGGACGGCGAAAGCCATCGCCTCGAGACTGGGAATTGACGAGGTCGTCGCCGGCGTCCTTCCCGACGGAAAAGTCGCGACGCTCGAGCGCCTGCGAGAGGCCAATAAAGTCGCCTTCGTCGGCGACGGCGTGAACGACGCGCCGGCGCTCGCGGCCGCCGACGCCGGGATCGCCATCGGCACGGGAACCGACATCGCGATCGAAGCCGCCGACGTGGTGCTGATGTCGGGCGATCTCGCCAAGGTGCCCGCGGCGCTCGCAATCTCGCGCGCGACGATGCGCAACATCCAGCAGAATCTGTTCTGGGCGTTTGGCTATAACGTCGTGCTCATACCGGTCGCGGCGGGCGCGCTCTATCCCGTCAACGGCATGCTGCTCTCGCCGATGTTCGGCGCGGCGGCCATGGCGCTGTCGAGCGTTTTCGTACTGACCAATGCGTTGCGCCTGCGCCGCTTCAAGGCTCCGGTCATCGCAAGCGGCGATTTCGGCGCGGAGGCGGCGCCGGTCGAAACGGAAGCGGCGGAAAAAGACAACAAGGAGGAAGCAATGACAACATTCAATGTGCAAGACATGACCTGCAATATGTGCGTGAAACATGTCACCAAGGCGGTGCAAGCCGTCGAGCCGAACGCCGACGTCAAGGTCGATCTCGCTACGGGCAAGGTCGATGTCACGCCCGCGCCCAAGGACGCACAAGCGCTCGCCAAGGCGATCAGCGACGCGGGCTATCCGGCGCAGGTCGCCGCGTGAGGCGGCGCGCGCTTTCCATGACGAATGACGGCGGGAGCGCGCGATGACGCCGACAACGACGCGCTCGCTCGCCGGCAAGACGCTCTTCATCACCGGCGCGAGCCGAGGAATCGGCCTCGCCATCGCGATGCGCGCTGCGCGCGACGGCGCAAATGTCGTCGTCGCGGCGAAGAGCGTGACCGAAAATCCAAGAATTCCCGGCACGATCTACACCGCCGCAGCCGAGATCGAAGCTGCCGGCGGACAAGCGCTCGCCATTCCTTGTGACATTCGCTTCGAGGATCAGGTGGAGGCGGCGGTCGGTCAGGCCGTCTCATGCTTTGGCAGGATCGACATCCTCGTCAACAACGCCAGCGCGATCGATCTGCGCGGGATCGACGCACTCGAGATGAAGCGCTTCGATCTGATGCATCAGATCAACGCGCGCGGGACCTATCTGTGCTGCAAGGCGGCGCTGCCGCATCTGCGCAAATCCGCAAATCCGCACATTCTCACGCTGTCGCCGCCGCTGGATCTAAACCCGAAGTGGTTTTCTCCCAACCTCGCCTACACGATGTCGAAATATGGGATGAGCCTCGTGACGCTCGGACTCGCAAAGGATCTCGCGGCCGATGGCGTCGCCGCCAATTCGCTGTGGCCGGAGACCGCGATCGCGACGGCCGCCGTCGGCAATCTTCTGGGCGGCGACGAACTGCTGCGCCGATCGCGAAAGCCGGAGATCGTCGCGGACGCCGCGCACGCCATTCTCATTCGTCCCGCAAAGAGCTGCAGCGGCAATTTCTTCATCGACGTCAGCGTTCTGGCGGAAGAAGGCATGACCGACTTTTCGACCTACGCCGTCGATCCCCGGGTTGACGCCGTGCTCGACTTTTTCCTCGACGCGCCGATCACCGCAAAGGTGACGAAGTCGGCGTTTCACCTAGGGAAATAGCCTTACGCCAGCGCGGCTGCGCCCACGGCGATCGTATAGGCGCCCACGGCGGCGACGATCGCGCCTGAAACATAGGGGGCGCGGGTCGCCAGCGCTTCCAATCCTGGCCAGCGCGACGCGGCGTGACGCATGCCGAGCGCCGCCGCCACCCCGACAAGCACGAGGGTCAGCGCCAGACCGACGCTGAAGCAGAGCACCAGCAGCGCGCCAAGTCCGATGCGCCCGACCTGCAGGCAAAGCAGCAGAACGGTGATCGATGCGGGACAGGGGATGAGTCCGCCAGTCAGGCCGAAGAGAATGATCTGTCCAGTCGTCACGCGGCGACTGGCGAAGCGACGCTCGATATCCAACGCATGTTCGCGCTCATGCGCGTCAGCATAGACGGTCGGATCGACGTCCAGGAGTTCGCTCTCGAATTCCTCTTCCTGATGGCTATGCGGAACGCCGCCGTCATGGACGTGAACATGCTCGTGCACATGCCCGTGAACATGCGCGCCATTGTGCGAATGTTCATGCGCGGCGCTGGCGCCGGCCGGAAGCAGCCCGCTTTCGCGCGCAGACGCCGTCACGGCGCCTTTGGCGGCGATATCGCGCCAGCTTCGCCACATCATCCAAAGAGCGACGGCGATGATCAACACGCCAGAGACAATCTGGAGATAGGGTTCGTTCGCTTCGACGTTCAGTTGCGCGCCAAGATAAAGCCCGGTCAGCGCCACGGCCCAGACGATCGCTGTATGGGAAATCGTCGCCGCGAGGCCGAGCAGCACCGCTTGCGCCACCGTGCCACGAACCGCGACGATGAAGGCAGCCATCATCGTCTTCGAGTGACCCGGTTCGAGCCCGTGCAGCGCGCCCAACGCCACTGCGCTCGGCGCAAAAATCCAGGCGTTCGCCGCGCCGGCGCGGAAGACTTCGGAGAGGTCGGACATCGTGTTCGCCGTGGGCTCCTCAGCGCAATGCCGAGCCGATGGAAGGGGCGCAGCCCCTGAGCGACGCGCGAATGCGCCGCCGCTAGAGGCACTCAACCCCCGTATTTTATAGTGAGCGTCGCTTGATGAAACAAGCGCCAGTAGAAACAGAGAAATAGAAGCAGCGAGGCGACAACGGCGCAAAGGCGGTCGTTTTGTTTCGCCGACGGCGCCACCTCTGCGCGCAGGCGTTTCCTACGCAGCGGGCGCTTTGCTCCACGACCGCGGCGCATCCCAGGCGAACCGCAAGGTTTGGCGCCGCCACAAAAGAAAACCCCCGGCTT